>Ga0310123_10000427_pt1 | contig 37705 bp, 35 predicted proteins | sample CB6_AW_1057_MG_FD_203505 | JGI IMG/M metagenome (GOLD analysis project Ga0310123, IMG submission 203505) | Marine microbial communities from Western Arctic Ocean, Canada - CB6_AW_1057 | ecosystem: Environmental > Aquatic > Marine > Oceanic | place: Canada: Western Arctic Ocean | collected... | reverse complement strand
ACTGCAATTCTCCCTGACGAGAAAGGGTTGAGTATGCAATTGAAAAATTAAATCTCCAATTGGTGTTTTGTATGTCAGAATGGCTCCCAGCAGGGTCGGTATCCCCTCTGCCTCTACCTATTGCCATCGGCGAAGGCAGTGTGGTCGCTGCGTGGATGCCAATTGCTGAGTCCGCAGCGACCGATGAGATGCCTGACCTTGCGGCAGCACCGCTTGTTGATGCGGCCGAGGCAGCATCTTTTTCGATTCCAAAGCGAGCGCATGAACACGCATCTGGCAGATATGTCCTCGCTACTCTGCTTAAGCAGCAAGGATTCGATGTCGCCAATCTTGCGATTACCCGCGATGAGAACCGCCGACCATCACTAATCTATCGCGCTGGACAGTCAGGTGAAGCATTGCCTGAGATCAGTATAGGTCACTCAAATGGATGCGCAGTCGCCGCCCTATCACTTGACGAGACATGGATAGGCCTTGACGCCGAGCCACTCGACTTGCCACGTCCAAGAAACCTGCTTCCATTCATGGTGAGCGGAGAGGAATTCGACTATCTTGACCGACTTTGGGACATCAATGAGTGGACTGGAATGCAGGAGACGACTCGAACTTGGGTAGTGAAAGAGGCAGTTCAGAAGGCGTGCGGACTAGGAATGTCGGTTGCGCCACAATCATTCACTGTGCTTGGTCGCGAGGATGTTTTCCTCAATCACAAGCAATCTTCCTACCGATTGGAAGTTCATCATTGGGGCGAGTTACTCGACGGGCGCTCCTTCACCTTTGGATTCTCACGATTACTTGAGCGAGTCTAGACCACCTCAGCCTCAAGAACCGCGTCGAGAGTTCCATCACCCTCATCGTTCTCCATTGCCTTGACCAGTCGCCAACCAAGGAAGGTGGCTACGCCCAGAATCGGGGCCATCACTCGATACGACCACAAGTATTGGTTCACCTCAGGCAGATGGTTCAGTGCTGCCATGATTAATCCTCCAGATGCAGAACCGATGAATTGTCCGACGAATAGTGCTGCTGCGCTGATTCCAACGCCTCGATTTCTCTCCTCAAGAGTGGTGTGGCGAGCCAGCAGTGAATCACTGGAGGTGTAGAGCAGTCCAACGACTGGTATCAGATAGATGGTCACCGCGATGACGGCTGGCATTCCGACTGCGAACAGTGACCAAAGCACGAAGTATCCGAATGCTGCAGCGGTCAGAACCTTCTCAGCGCCGATGCGGTCACAGATGACTCCAGCGTAGGTGAATAGGACGACATTGAGTGCGAGAGCCCACGCTTCAAAGATGAAAACAAGGTCGAGATCGAAGCCGATTTTTTCGATGTAATTGAGACTGGTGAGCACAATCGCTCCTCGTGGTATGGTGATTAGCAGGACAACGCCGAGGATGAGTAGTGGCCAGCGACTCTGGAAGGTGAACAGAGCCTTGGTAGTTCCAATCGGGTCGAATCCGCCAGAGGATGCATCGTCATCTCTGAACGACTTGATTTCCTCGACCTCTTCCCCGGTCATCTGCAGGTAGCACACCCCAGCGATGGCGTATAGAGAACAGCCGATTATTGCGACTGCACCCATGCCGTAAATGTCGTAGATGCCACCCGCCAACACTCCCACAGCCACAGCGAGCATCCAGCCAGTGGCGTGCATCAAGCCGATTGCCTCACCGCTGTGGTCAGCTGTCCACTCCGATGCGAGCGCGAACGAGATGCGCACACAACCGGCCATCAGAATCTGTAGGAACACCAAGATTACGAACGGAATCAGGCTGAGAAATGGCATCAAAGCCATGCTGATGACCAGCGCGACAGTACCGATGAGAAGCAACTGCTTCCTTCTGCCAATCTTATCAGCGATTGTTCCCCATATGAATGAGCCAACACCATACGCGAGCACCATCATTCCGAGGAAGATTGGAGTGAACCAAACAGGTGCACCGAGGTCCTCAGCCCGAAAGCGGTACACGGTGTAGCCAAACATGAACCAAGAGGCTTCCATGAATGACCTTCCAGAGACATTCCAGGCGAACGCTCTCCGCTTCCCCCAATCATCGTAGGTATTGTCATCGCTGTCGAGTAATCTCTCCATTCTAAATCCGAGCCAGAACGCGAGCCCAAGAGCCGCTGCCATTGTCCCAATCATCAGCCAGATGGTGGAAGTCACCCTCATTCCTCCTCGCCGGCTTCATCAGCATCAGAACGAAGACGCCCGGAGAAACCCATCAAGAGGCCGATGACGAATAGAGGGAGCATCACGACGGCTACGAATGCAGTCGTGAACTGTTTGCCTGTCATCACTTCGATAAGCCAAACCCACAGGTAGGAGTTGATTGGCATGAAGGCAATAACCATCGCAAGACCGAGCATGGTACGGCCGCGCATGGACCCCCCTACCGGGCAACTATCCATCAAAGTGCGGGTGGCGGGAATTGAACCCACGATATGAGGTTGGAAACCTCAGGTGATACCACTTCACCACACCCGCAGCAATCCTTGCGGGATGCCTCCCGGTCTTATCCAATTCGGTCCCACATCGCCACATCTTCAATGTGTAAGTTCAAGACAGGACCACGCCCCCCGCGGTCCGAAGGACCGCCCATGATGCCATCACCTCAAGGAAAAACCGCCAAGTCCTCTCAGGACGGGCTTGACGAGTCTGGCGACAAGCAGGTATTGGGCAGAAAGTTGTGGAGGGTTCTTCCATACATCCGTCCCTACAAGGCTCGTTTCACAATTGGCGTTCTCAGTAACGCTGCTGCACGGGCCTTTGACCTGCTTCCATTCGTTGCAATGGGGCTGCTGACCGACGCTTTGCTCAATGCACAACAGGCCGATACGACTCTCGTCTTCGAAGATTACCTGTTCTACGGAATGCTAATCCTCGGTGGTTTTTGTGGGCTGGCTTTGTTTCAAGGCATCTCGAATTACGCTTGGGAGACGTTAGCGCAATATTTGCAGCACGACATTCGGATGTCGGCATTCAATACACTGATTAAGATGGAAATACGCTACTTTGAGGATAGACAGACCGGCGATATCATGTCGGTATTATCCGCTGATGTGAACCAGTTGGAGAACTTCCTATCCGACGCTTCAACCTCGATGATACGCATCGTTATCACTTTCTCCGTTGCCTTCTTGATTCTGATGTGGATGTCATGGAAACTCACGGTGCTGCTTTTCATTCCCATTCTCATCATTTTGCCTCTCATCTATTTCTTCTCAACGAGAGTTCAGAGAAAATATCGAGAATCCCGTCAATCCTTCGGAGACATTAACTCGGTACTTGCCAACAATATCGCGGGAATGGGTGTCGTGCAGGCATACAATGCTGAGGTGTATGAGTCCGAACGGGTCGGCCGCGAATCACTATCATACATGGATGCAGCCATTGGTGCTACCGTAGAGAGGACCCGCTTCCTGCCGGGCATCTATGTCATTGCGGGGCTTGCCTTCGGAATCCTTGCTACCGCTGGTGGCTACCTTGTGTTGCTGGGTCCAGAGTTGGGGGGAATCACTCCCGGCCAATTTGTGACTTTCTTGCTGATGTCGACGCGGATGTCAATGCCGCTATTCATCCTCGGGATGCTAGTCAATCAAATCCAGAAGAGCGAGGCGAGCGCCCGCCGGGTATTCGCGATGATTGACCTTGAGCCGAGCATTGTTGACAGTGAGAATGCGAAGCCGCTTGCGGGCCCGACCCAATCAATTTCCTTCGATGACGTACACTTTGGATATCCCAGAGGAGGCAAGGTGCTGAACGGGGTTTCGTTCGAGTTGCGGCGAAATCACAGCATCGGTATTGTCGGTCCTACCGGAGCAGGTAAATCGACCATCGTCAAGTTGCTATTGCGATATTATGAGCCGGACAATGGTTCGGTAGCAATGAATGGAGACAACATTCAATCGCTGACGTTGGAAAGCATCAGGGACCAAATTGGGTACGTGTCACAGGATGTCTATCTGTTCCACGGTACAGTTCGTGAGAACATCGCTTACTCAGACCAGAGCGCGAGCGATGAGTTGGTTCAGGAAGCCGCAAGTTTGGCCGGAGCGCACGAGTTCATCATCAACGATCTATCCGATGGCTACGATACCATCGTCGGCGACCGAGGCGTCAAGCTGTCTGGCGGTCAGCGCCAGCGCGTTTCTCTGGCGCGAGCGATAATGCGCAAACCACCATTGCTGATTCTCGATGAAGCGACCAGCGCTGTCGATACCCGCACTGAGGAGATTATCCAGCGTAATCTCAACCAATTCAAGCAGGATCGGATGACGGTTGCTGTAGCCCATCGTCTATCCACTATTCGCGATGCTGACCAGATATTGGTGCTGGTCGAAGGAGTAGTGGTCGAACGCGGTAGTCACAATGAATTGATTGCTGCCGAGGGAGTCTATGCAGACCTGTGGGCAGTACAGACAGGTGAGTTGGACAAGACGACTGGTGAGGCTACCCGTCACGATGGATGATTGAGGTGGAACGGATGTCACAGCACGACATCGAGTGGGTCGCGGTAAAGCCGGGTTCGGTGATGCTTGGTGATTCTCGAGGTGCGTTGATGCACTCTGGCAGTAATCCGCAGCACGAGGTCCGCATCGAATTTGGATTTGAGATATCCTCGAAGCCGGTAACCTTCGGTCAGTGGAAGGAAATCGCCGGTTCTACCATTGTTGGCGATGAATCCGACGCGACTCTGAATAGACTCTCCCCACTGATGGTTGAAGGCGGATTGGTCGGTTCTGGTGATTTGCGCCCTCCTTCAGAAGCCGAATGGGCGCTTGCTGAGGAGCAAGGAGTAGCCAGTAAGTTCGACGTTACTGTTGAGTTGCTTGCAGACCGTCCTCCAAAGTCGGGGTATTGGGGCGCGCCATGTGATGGCCGCCCGTGGGTTGCTCAACCAAAGGCCGGTGGTGCGCCGCTTCCGGCTGCCCATGTCACCAGAGTCTGGCAGGGCAGTGATGGTGGGCGAGGAACTGCACGCGGAACTACCCCTCGTGAGGTGACACGTCCGCAGATGGGATTTCGTTTGGTCAGGCTTTCTGAGCACGCATATTCCACATCCGAGCCACCGCGAATGCCCGGCCCACCGCCGACGTCATCTCTGTTGGTTCGTGAAGGCATAATCGCTTTGATAATCGGTATCATTCCATCATTCACTTGGGCTTGGTTCAACGCCAGCCCGAACTACATCACCGACAGTTGGCTGAATCTGGTTGTTGGCGGATTATTCGTCTCGGCTCTGAGCGCATTTGTTTGGCGTCCTCGCACCAAGGTGTGGCGACTGAGCGAGGATAATCGAATGCAGACTGAGTGATAATCACGCATTCTTCTCAGCCGCACGCATTCTCTGTCGTCGACGCTTCAGCATACCCCAGGCAAGGTAGAAAATGTGTCCTTCATTTACTCACAACTTGAACAACCGATGGGTGTTTTCCGTTCAACCCTTACGGTCCTTGTCATCGACCTGCAAACCGGGGTTATTTGAGACGTGGATACGCCACCATCCCCGTAGCACTCCGGTGCCGTAAGACCAGTGCAGCAGGAAAGTCATCAGTGGGGCGGCAAGCACGGTAGTCAGAGAACGGCTGGGTGAGTTGCCATAGGCCGCACCCAACCAACACAATCCTACGTAGAGTGCGGCGAGACTGACTGGAGTGTGTACTGCGACTCGTGGGCAACCCATCGGTACGGTTGCTAGGGAAATATCCCAGAACTCAGGCCAAGCGAGGCCACCGTTGATTGCCCCGCAAATGAAAGCGCAGATGGCTGCGATGACCAGCAGCGGGAATAAACCGACTGCGTTGTGTGACCACCCCTTCATGCCGGGATGCTGGTGAGCGGCAAGAATGCGCACAAGTCCGTAGTTCTGAATCTGCTTTCTCACTCGACTTGGATTACGCCTGCGATGCCACATTATCGCATTCCTGTCGGTCCAGAGGCGATGTCCTGCCTGCTCTATACGGTGGTCGAGCATCGCATCTTCACAGCCTATTGCGCCATCATCGAATCCACCGATCTCGTCGAGGACCGACTTACGATATGCGGCATTGACACCGGGTAGTTGCTCTGCGGGCTCAAGTTCCTCGCTTCCACGCTTGCCGTAGTTGGTTCCAGCCGTCACCCACTTGGAGCAGAATGTCACATCGATGACTCGCTGCCAGAATGTCGAGCGGTCATCGGCAGGAGCAAAGTTAGGGCCACCCACGCCGGCGACCTCAGGTCGTTCAAACCAGCGCACTAGATTAGCCACCCAGTTTTCTGGAACCCAGACGTCGTCGTCAGTGAAGCAGACAATGTCACAGTCGATTTGTCTCAGGGCGACGTTGCAAGCATCGGCTCGGGTACGAGAGCCCTCGTCGTCGATGAAGCGAGCACCGTTTGTGGCTGCTACATTTTCGCCGGGGTCCCCATTTGGTCCTACAACGACGACTTCCAATGGCCCGTTCCATGTCTGATTGGCTAGACCATTGAGGGCAATTGCCAACTCGTCAGCATTGCGTAGACTAGGAATGAGCACAGCGACGCGTGGGCTGTCAGCCATGGTGGGCCGACCGGCCCTCGCATTTCAAGGCTGATGGGCAGCGGTAATACCAATGCCTCAAGCGTCGCCCTCGATTCTCGGCGCTAGGAAGTAAATGCAGCGGCCGGCGCCATTAGCAAACTCGAACTCAAGTTTCAGTGGGAAATTCTCACCAAAGTTGAGGTCAACAGTATCCACCAACGACTCGATACGCTTGGCAAGCGGAGCGAGATATTGCAGACTGTATTGGCTTTTCACCGGAGAGTCACAGACCAATTCCTGCAACTCTCCCGCCTCGTAGGTGACATTGACTGCGTCAGTATCCCCACTGACGTTGACTGAGAACTGCTGTGCGTCCAATGAGAATGTCACGAGGTCGCCAACCTGCTTGGCCGCTCGGAGCGCTCGGCTGAACTTGTCTCCCGCAAGGCTGGCCTTGCAGTCAAGGTCGATATCTGGAACTCGAGGCTCCAGCATAGCCTGTCGGTCGAGCGGTCGGATGACTCGGTCAATTTCGCCAATCTGGATGTTGAATCGACCATCGTTGTCATCGTATTGCATCTCGATGAGCGAATCTCCTTCAGCAGCCAACTTGATGAGATCGCGCAGTTTGACCAATTCGATTCCAATTGCAACCTCGTCACACTCCCACGCTTCAAAGGCTGCCGAATCGACCTCCATTTGAATCATCGCGACGTGGGACGGGTCGACGACCCGCACCTCTAATCGGTCTTCGTGGAAGTTGAGTCGTGCCTCATCGACGAGCACCGTCAAGATATCGACAATGGTGCGCATCAAGTCCTGACGTGCGGTGATGTTCAGCATGTTACCCCTCTCCAACAGACATGCCCTTCAGCGAAGGCACAAAAAGGATTGTAATTGGCTGATAGGGACAAGAAGGCCGCCTCAGTACTCTCGCCATCCATGACTGCACGGTTTACAAGTCAAAATCCGAGTCTCAGGCTCGTCCGAAGCACGAGTTTGAACCAACTCTGCAAAGACTTCGTCGGAATCGCACTTCGGGCAGACGTATGTCTTGGTAGTGAGAACACCACGATGGGTGTCTGAATCATCAATCACTTCGGTGAGATGTTTCATAGTCTTGGCCTTGGAGGATGAGGTGGCTTGAGACACATCTACAACGGACCCGTCGGCCATCTGCACCTCGTTTTCTGCACTGCCATTGTACCCGCACTCGTAGTTCGGGCATTTGATACTACCATTGGGGTTTGGAAAGGCTAGCGTTCCACACGCAGGACAGAACATAGCAGACTGCGGTACGTATCCCCTTTTCAATGCAACTCTAAGATGAATTGCTCAATACTGCTTTGCAGGGGGGTCTTTGAAGTGGGGTTGCCTGTGCGGGCTGTGCGACTATTCTGGGATTGGAGAATGGCCCGAATCCTTGATGATGAGGGCCAATGTGTGGACGAAGCAGTCTGGTCAAAGAACCGCAGTATTTCCACGCTGGCTAAGCGATTGCAGATGCAGATTGATGGCCGCATGACCAACGAGGCACGACATCTACACGAGAGATTCCCAGAGGCAGTAGTTTCTGACATCACGGAAGTTGGTGTGGAGTGGCCTGCACTGGAGGATGATGAGGGAGAGTTGTTGCAGGGCGCTACCCTGATGATGGCTGAATCCGGTGTATCTTCTGCTGCTTCTGACCCTGATCGACGATTAGAGCATCTGGTCCGAGCGACAGATGAGTTGCGTTCCTCTCACAATACTTTGGAATCACGCATCGTTGAGTGGGCTGGCATGTTCCTTCCTTCTCTCGACCTTGATGCAAGACGCGCTGAGATTGCGCCAGCAGTTGCACAGGCTGACGACTTGGCTGGGCTTGCTGCTGCCTTGGGTGTTGAGGCGGCTGATACAGAAGTCGGCAAAGCCGAGTGGAAAGCGCTGAAGGGTTGGGCTAACACCACCGTCGAGTCAGCAGCCCATCTGATTCATCTCGAAGATGCAGTTCGCCATCTCTCCGAATCTCACTTGCCTTCTCTGTCTCGACTCCTCGGGCCGCTGCTTGCTTCGCGGCTGTGCGTAACTGCGCGCGGTCGCGCAAGACTTGCCCGCCTGCCGGCGGGAACAGTGCAGATTCTTGGAGCAGAGAAAGCCTTCTTCATGCACTTGAAGCAAGGTACAGACCCTCCCAAACACGGCCATCTATTCCAGCACCCATGGGTGTGCAGAAGCCCTCGATGGGTGCGTGGGAAAATCGCAAGGATGGTGGCTGGCAAAGCCGCCATAGCAGCACGAGTCGACCATTTTGGCGGTGAAGTTTGGGGTGAAACTGAAGTCGCCAAGGTCGAGAATGCGGTTGCGGGAATCCGCGCACGGCATCCGAAACCGCGGGGTCGCTGAACGAGGTGAAATTATGGCTCGCCTCACCGAGGTTTCTCCGTATGTTCGCATCGAGGGTAGGTCACTCTGGAGCAGAAACGCTGTGAAGGGTGTCAGCGTCCGTGGAGAGCGACTGAAGCGAGATGGTCGCAAGGAATGGCGACAATGGAGCCCACGTTCATCCAAACTTGCGGCCGGGTTACTGCGGTCACAATCGGGGGAATTACTCGCTTCGATGTTGCCCGAGTCTGGAGTGTCCACACTCTATCTTGGCGCGGGCCACGGCACTACAATCAGCCATCTTCACGACCATCTGTGCGCCTCTAAGAACCACCTTGGTGGAAGTATCGTCGCAGTTGATATCAGTCCCAGATGCGTTCGAGACTTGATTCGACTTGCAAGGTCGCGACCGGGTCTGCTGCCTGTACTCGCTGATGCACGCAAGGCGACATCCATCACTCCATTTCTAAACGGCCGAGTCACTTGGCTGTTTCAAGATGTGAGTCAAGCAGGACAGGTAGAGATGTTCATCACTGCCGCAACGACTTTTCTTGCAGCCGGCGGCTGTGGTCTGCTCTCACTGAAGGCGGCGTCAGAGCGAATCACTGAAGGAGGTCACCGTGCGACTTTCGACAACGCAGAGGAATCCCTGACTGAATCCGGTCTGATTCTGCGCCAACGACTTAATCTTACAGGCTGGGAGGATAACCACGTTCTCTTTCATGTGGAAGCACCAGCAGATTGGCCGGGGGTAGCCGATTGACACTCCGTTCCCACTCGCTCGCTGCCGTAATGGCGGCATTGCTTCTCGCCACTGGGCTTGCTGGTTGCCTAGGCGATGATGACGTGGCCATGACCTTCAATGGAAATGAATTAGCGGCAAAACCGGTCGCTTACGAGTTTGTTTTGGTCGATAGCACGAATACGTCATTCGACAGTAGAGATATCGATGCGGATTTGACAATTTTCACTTTTGTATTCACTCGCTGCATGGATGTATGCCTTGCACAGACAGAATCGATGAAGTGGATTACCGACAATCTCGATGAGAATGATTCTGCCAGAGTCCAGATTCTGACCATCAGCCTTGACCCATGGCACGATAGTGTGAGCATGTTGGCTGATTTCGCATCGAGCAAGGATGCTGATTGGCCACATTTGACCAGTCCTGATGCCGGCAACATGAGCCAGCAGCGCTATTTCGACCTTGAATTGGTGTGGGGTGCCTACGGGGTATCTTTGGAAACCGCTCCTGCAGAGGAAGGAGAAGATGACTTTGTCATCGTGCATAACCAACCCATCGTGCTGGTTGACAGCCAACACCGCAAGCGGGTATCTTGGGATAACGCAGAATTCGTTCCTGAATTATTCCTTGAAGATGTGCAAACATTGCTCGATGAGGCAGGGACGGAGTGAGGGCGTATGCCCGAACTCCCTGAGGTAGAGACGGTTCGAACCGGTTTGGCAGCGCATCTGGTCGGTCGCCGAATCGGTACAGTGCGAGTCAGGCGACCGGATCTGCGATTCCCATTTCCTGAAGATTTGTCGATTCGACTTGAGGGCCGGATTGTAGAAGCGGTGGATAGGCGAGCGAAATACATCCTCGTCCGCCTCAACGATGACATGACCATGCTGTCGCATCTAGGGATGACTGGGCGCTGGCGGCTTGTCGGAGAGGATTCGTCAGGCGAGCAGGATGTCGGTGACGGCAAGCATGACCACCTTGTAATCGAACTCGAAGGCGGTCGCCGAGCCATCTACACAGATGCTCGCAGATTCGGTTTCATCGATTTATTTGACACGGAACAGCAACAGGACAACCGTTTCTTGCGCTCATTAGGTCCAGAACCGCTCTCAGACGAACTTAGCGCACCGGGTCTTGTCTCCTCTTTGCAGAACAGACGCACTCCGGTCAAGGTTGCCCTGCTCGACCAGCGCACCATCGCTGGACTTGGCAACATCTACGTCTGCGAGATTCTGCACCGTGCCGGAATCGCCCCCACTAAGGAGGCTGCATCAATAAGCGTCGAGGAAGCAACTCGCTTGGTTGAGCACATCCCAAAGGTATTGGGTGAGGCTATTGCAGCAGGCGGCTCCACACTCAAGGATGGCCAATTCAGCGACATTTCCGGTGAACTTGGTTATTTTCCTTTATCATTCGGAGTTTATGACCGAGAAGGAGAACCCTGCCTGAAGCAGGGGTGCATCGGAAGCATTGTTAGAACAGTGCAACAGGGTCGCTCAACCTTCCATTGTAAGACTTGCCAACGCTAAAAACGTGATATTGCGAAGAAGTGTAGCCGACTACACCTACTGCAATAAGCGACACCGGTCCCCCGAAAAACCTCAACAAATGCCGTGATTATTGCTGATATCCGCCTAATCCTTCATAAGTGGAACAATTGGCATGGGCGCCTAATCGCCATGTGCGATTGAAAAGGTGAAATGAAATGGAAATGGATTGGAAAGACAACTGTGCAGAGATGTTTGGCAGCCTAGCGCTGACCTTCCTCCTGCTGAAGCTATGGGTCGCTGACGGCGACCTTGGAATGATAGAATGGGCTTTGGCCTTGGCAGTGCTTTGGACCGCATTCAGCGGGGCAGACCTCATACCTGCACTAACAGTAAGTAGGATGTTGAACGACCAAAATTGGGAAGCAGGTGGCATGAAAGTGCTATTCCAGGTAGTCGGCGCCGCAGGCGCTGGTGTCCTAGCATTGGTTGCAACAACGGGCGATGCCACAATGGTTGCATACTCTGGACCAACAGAAATGGTAACTGACCTAACACATTGGGTTACAGTAATCGTTGGTGGTGGCTTGACATACACTGTCTGGACACGCTGCGAAGGCTTGTATCAAGCTGGTGGTGTTGGACTTGCAGCTGCTGCAGGAATGGGCGGAGTGTTTGCTGGCGGTGCTCATTTTGGTACTATGCTGATAGGCTTGGCAGATGGTGGTGCGTTCGAGGTAATGGGAGCCGCGATGTTCATTGCCAACGCTGTAGCATTCGGTGTCGGTGCTAAGTTAGCGACCCTCGTCGAAGCCGAACTCGAAAAGTGATCCACAGTAAATCGGAACACACAACACAAACGATTACCGATTACCACACTTAGGTGTGGTGTTGACACGCCTGCTCGTAGGCAGGGACTCACCTTTCCCTGCCTGCGGGCTCGCTGTTATTTTTCCAGACTTGTTCCTGAATGCAACATGTACTGATTCGAACTATATGTCGATTACAAGAATCATCGTTCAGAATAATTCATTGGGTCCTACCAGAGAGGACAAAAACTCATTTTTTAGCCAATAAACGTGGTACTGCGGCGTAGGTGTAGCCAGCAACACTTACTGCAATAAGGCGTATCGGTGCGTCAAAAAGCGTCGAAAAACGCATTTTCATATTCCTCCCTCGGTGCTCACTTTATATAGAGAACAAAGGAGGAGGCAACGCTCGCAGCAATGCGGGAGGAAATGAAAATGGAAATGGACACGAAAAAGATGACAGCAGAAGCGGTTGGTAGCTTGGCTCTCACACTACTGGTTTTCAGCCAGGCAGATAGTGAGATGATTACCCTCGGCCTTGTGCTAGCAGTGTTGTGGATGACCTTCAGTGGGGCTCAGCTCCTACCGGTCATCACCATCGGCTCAATGGCCGCTGGCAAGACTGACTGGCAAACTGGTGCGCTGAACTTCTGCATGCAGATAGTTGGCGCATTGATAGCTGCTGCGGTCATTAAGTTCGGACAAGATGGGACAGTAGGAACCGATGTTGGTGCAATGGCAAGCCTAGGCGATGCCGTTACAGCCCTCGTTGGTGGCTTTTTGCTGATGACGGTCTATGACCGTCTCGGTGGAGGCTGGGCAGCTGGTTTGTTCGCTGCGGTCGTTGCTGGTGCAGGAGTGTCAATCTCCGGTGCCGCTGACCTCGGTGGGACACTGGTTAACTCCGCATGGGAAGCAGACTTCGTCGGGCTATTTGGCTCGATGATTGTTGGCGGTGTCGGTGCAGCAGCTGCACTGATGGTCGGCGACCAGTTCTTGCCAGAAGAAGAGTAGGACTACTCTCTCATCTAACACATAACAACAGATGACATACGGGCCGGTCGTTGGGCGACTTCGGTTGCCCTCGACCGGCCCTTCTTTTGTTTCGGATGGACCGCTTTGTTCATGGTCTGCACTCAAAGGGAACACTTCGGGCCGGTGCCCGGAGTTGAGTGTATGAGTGGATCGAATTGTCTTAGCAAGTGTGTGGCAGAAGGAATAGCGACTTTTGGGTTGACCTTCATTGGAGCAGGCACCATATGGTTGCATGGTGACAATATTGTGGCTGTTGCGGCTGCTCACGGCATCATCTTGGCGGTGATGGTCAGCGCGACGATGAACATCTCTGGTGCTCACGTCAATCCTGCAGTAACACTCGCTCTGATGTCAACCAAGCGAATAACCCCCAAGTTGGGCGGCTATTACATTCTATCACAATTGATTGGCGCTGCGCTTGCTGGTGGCATACTATGCCTTGTTGGCGCTGCTGGAGTCGGTACACCAGCACCACAGGAGATGGATGGCAATCTATTCGATACCCAGACGGTCATCCTAGTCGAGATAGTGCTGACATTCCTACTGATGACCGTAATCATGGGTACTGCTGTCGATAATCGCGCTCCTGCTGGTATTGCTGGCTTTGGTATTGGACTTGCAGTGATGGCTGACATCCTGATGGGTGGTGGCATCACTGGCGCAGCGATGAACCCGGCTCGCTGGATGGGAACATGGGTGTTTTCAGACATGGAGAACAAGATTGACTTTGTCATCTATTGGCTTGGACCGATTATTGGCGCTGTACTAGCTGCGACGGTATGGGACAAACTCCTCGTTGATTCCGATGAAACTGATGACTAGACCTCGTTGCGAACACACTCATTGCAGGTGAATCCCTTTGAAGGGAGAACGTTGAGGGACTGCTATGTTCGATGGGAGTGAGGGTACCTCCTCACCTTGGGATGAGCAAACCGGTGGCGATACCGCAGCAGCCCCTCCCGCAGCCTCAGGCCCCTTGGTTCTCGGCTCTACCGGCGGACTGAGCATTGAATCCCAAGCCGATACAATGGCCGTTACTCCTTCCTTGACCGGACAGGTTACACAACTGAGCGGTGACATGGGCCCTCACCTTGGGGTTGCAGTTCCTGAACAGCACATGGGTTCCTGGTGGAAAGGAATCGGCATCTGTTTTGCATTCATTATTGCTGCAATGCTGACGCTTGGGCTGCAATTATCGCATGAATCCTCATGGGACGACAATCGGTCAGGGACAATAGTCAGCGGTGATTCCTTTGTCAACTCCACCTTCACCTTTGATGCGGGCGAGCCGATTGGAACCTGCTCATTTAATTTCGACGATAAAGATGAAATGAAAGGGAACCAAGCCGTGACGGTTCAAGGTGAAGTAGATTCACTCTATGTTTATGATGACTGTGACGGAAGTATCAATGTCGATGCCCAAATTGTCTCAGGAAGTTTTGATGTTGACAATGAACAGATCACCATCAATCTACCAGAAGTGTACCCCAATTCAACCGCAGCGAATGTGAAAATTATCTACCAAGAAACTGGCTCTTGGAGAAGTAAGACCATGTGGTTGAATGATGTCTGGATATCTGATGGCGTCAACACTACATTTTCCTTTTACATCAACACCTCAAACATGGACCTTAATAGGTTCGACATTGAGGTGAACATTGCAAATGATGCCCATAGTTACTACTGCAAAGAATGGTATGGTGAGGATGCCGACGGTAACCGACCGTTGAGGTTCAGTTTTGAGCAGAATGGTATTGGCACAATTGACTATTCCACTGGCCATATCGAGTTCACACTGCCTTTTGAGCCTGACAACGAGACCGATTACTGGGTTGAATATGAAATAGGAAGCGAATTCGGAGGAGAAGGCGGAGAGATTGCCGAGGAAATATTCTTGGGTTTCCTCGGCTGCTGCATGCCCCTCCTGCTCATTGCAGGATGGATAGGTATGCTGGTGCGTTCCTTTGTCACAGAACAACAGAGCACGGCATATGGGATGTTGGTTGCAATCATCCCGGGTTTCCTGTTCTTCTTCGTATCGATGATTGTGATATCGATAATGTTCGGAATGAACTGACGCTCACATATTGCGGCGGTATTGACCGCCGACCTCGAATAGGGCCTCAGTGATTTGTCCGAGCGAGGCGACGTTGACTGTGTTCATCAGTTCAGCGAACACATTGCCACCCTCCCTCGCCACCTGCTGTAGCCTTGCAAGAGCCTCTGGTGCCTCCTTTCTGTGAGTGCGATGGAAGGTTGCCAGTCGGTCAAGACAACCTTGCTTTTCCTCGGGCGTCGCGCGTGCGAGTTCCATCTCAAAGTCATCAGCGCTGCTCTCATCGAAGGCAGCGGCGTCAGGGTTCTGGAAGAAGTTGACACCAGTGATGGGAAGTTCTCCCGAGTGTTTCTGCTCTTCGTAATGCAGGCTCTCGTCCTGTATCTTACCGCGTTGATACATTGTCTCCATCGCCCCAAGAACTCCGCCTCTCTCTGCTATTCGCTCAAACTCAGTCAGGACCGCCGCCTCGACAAGGTCGGTCAGTTCATCTACGATGAACGAACCTTGCAACGGGTTTTCGGTCTTGGTCCAACCACTTTCCTTGTTGACGATGAGTTGGATGGCGAGGGCGCGCCTCACACTGTCCTCGGTTGGGGTGGTAATGGCCTCGTCATACGCGTTGGTGTGCAGTGAGTTGGCGTTGTCTTGAATGGCGAGCAGTGCTTGTAGAGTGGTGCGAATGTCGTTGAAGTCAATCTCTTGTGCGTGCAGGCTCCTCCCGCTGGTCTGGATGTGATACTTGAGTTTCTGAGAACGCTCATCACCGCTGTAAAGGTCACGCAAAGCGACAGCCCAGACACGGCGAGCTACCCGGCCGATGACGGTGTATTCTGGGTCGAGGCCGTTGGAGAAGAAGAACGAGAGATTCGGTGCGAAGTCGTCGATACTCATCCCTCGCTTCAGGTAGTATTCGACGTAGGTGAAGCCGTTTGCCAAAGTGAAAGCCAACTGTGAGATTGGGTTAGCACCAGCCTCAGCGATGTGGTAGCCAGAAATGCTCACAGAGTAGTGGTTGCGGACGTCATTATCGATGTAGAACTGCTGCACATCACCCATCAGTTTCAGACTAAATTCTGTTGAGAAGATACAGGTATTCTGTGCCTGATCCTCCTTGAGGATGTCTGCCTGCACTGTGCCACGCACCATTTGTAGCGTACTGGCTTGAATCGCCTCAACCTCGTCGGGTAGTGGCGCGCGTTGTTTTTCCTGCTCAAAGATGGCCACTTGCTGGCGTATCGCGGCGTTGAAGAACATCGCCAGAACAATTGCCGCCGGCCCGTTAATCGTCATCGAAACGCTGGTATTTGCCTCACAAAGATTGAATTCGTCGAATAGAGTACACATCTCCTCCACAGAGAAGATGGAGACACCGGATTCACCGACCTTGCCGTAGATGTCAGGGCGAGTATGCGGATTGCGTCCATACAAGGTGACAGAATCGAAGGCCGTAGAGAGCCTTGCGTAATCCTCGTTCTCAGAAAGATAGTGGAATCTTGCATTGGTCCGCTCAGCAGGTCCCTCGCCAGCGAACATGCGAGTTGGCAATTCATCTGCCCGCTTAAACGGAAATACGCCGGCGGTAAATGGGAAAACTCCGGGGACATTTTCCTTGCGCAACCAAGCGAGTCGCTCACCGTCGTCGGCGAAGTTAGGAAGAGCGATGCGTGAAATCTCGTTGTGAGAGAGAGATGTGCTGGTTGTCGGGACAGCGAAATCCTTGCCCCTTACTTGGTAGGTATAGGAGCCTGAACGGTAGGCCGCTGCTCTGGTCTCAAAGTCGGACAACATTTTCCACGCTTCTGGATGAATTGTGCTCTTTACCTCCTCAATTTGTACCCGCAGGTCCGCTGCTGCACTCGCTCCGGCCATCGCTGCGGTGCTACCTGTGCCATCGGCGAGGTCAGCCATGTGCTTAGCAGCTGATTCAAGGTGCTGGGTTAATCTGACCTTTTCGGCCATTGACTCGGTTCGACCATGGTATTCCCTCACACAGCGAGCGATGTCCGCGAGGTATTGTGTGCGCTCAGGAGGAATGATGTGTTGCGGCTCGGGCAACTCACTGGTCCCAAGTTCGGGTTCAGTTGCTGCGAGTTCAACCCCATGCCGCTCATCGAGCAGTCCTGCAAGGCGATACCACAGCATATCCACCCCCGGGTCAGTGAATTGGTTGGCGATTGTGGCGATGACCGGTAGGTTCGCATCAGCCATATCGAATAGGTTCCGATTGCGCTTGACCTGCTTGCGGACGGCGCGCAATGCATCCTCGCTGCCTCGTTTCTCGAATTTGTTGAGAACGACGAGGTCAGCGACGTCTAGCATCTCAATTTTCTCAAGTTGGGTGTGAGCGCCGAACTCACTTGTCATCACGTAGATACTGAGGTCAGCGACATCGGTGATGGCATCGCTGCCTTGGCCGATGCCGCTGGTTTCGACGAAGATCAAGTCGAAGCCAACCGCTTGGCACACCTCAATGGATTCGTGGGTTTTCTCGCTGATTTCACGACCGCCATCTCGGCTTGCAAGACTGCGCATGAATAGATTTTCATTTGATAAGGTGTTCATGCGAATACGGTCGCCCAGCAGCGCACCTCCGGTGCGCTTCCGGGTTGGGTCAGTGCACAGTAGAGCGATTTTGAGTTCGGGATTCTGCGTGGTGATGCGTCGCATCAACTCGTCAATCAGGCTGGATTTGCCCGCGCCTCCTGTTCCGGTTAATCCGATGACCGGAACTCGCTGCTCATCTGACCTTGAACGACAGATCTTGATCAACTGGGCGAGATGGACCGGGTCGGCATTCTCCGCAGCGGTGATGAGACGAGCAATTCCTCCCCTGTTATCTGGTGTGAGTTCACCTTCCAGTTCAGACAGGCTGGATTCAGACATCAGGTCCGAGTCGCTTGCCCTGGTGACGAGGTCATCAATCATCCCGAGCAACCCCATCTTTCTGCCGTCATCGGGAGAGTAGATACGAGTGATTCCTGCTGCGTGCAGGTCACGAATCTCCGGCGGGGTAATAGTGCCTCCACCTCCACCAAAGATGTGAATATCGGCTCTGCCTGCCTCGTTTAGCAGTTCTCGAATATAGGTGAAGTACTCCATGTGTCCACCCTGATATGAGGTGAGAGCGACGGCGTGAGCGTCCTCCTCGATGGCTGCCTTCACTACATCGAGTGCGGAGCGGTCGTGTCCGAGGTGAATCACTTCACATCCGGCTGCTTGAATCAGTCGTCGCATCACGTTGATTGCCGCATCATGACCATCGAATAGAGACGCGGCGGTTACCACTCGTAGTGGAATTCCAGAGCGGTCGAACGTGCCTCTTTCAACTGCATCACCAGCACCTGTGCCCTCTGCTTCCGATGCCTCGCCTGCAGCATCGTCAGCAGCGTTGCCGGCAGTCGACATGGATGCGGGATAGAGAGGAACCTCATGATAGCACCGGCGGCCCTAGGCCGCCGGGGCGCATGTACGCGCTCGTACGCGAAGGGCGAGCCTCAAGTCATGGCTCCCCATGCGGGAATCGGGCTCCCGATGATTGGAACAAACTCTGCCGCGACAGACTTTACTGAGGCCGTCTCGGGCTATGCGGATGTGCTCGGCGCTCTCCTGATTGTCATTGGAGTCGGCTTCATCTTCGCCGGCTCAAGGGTGATGCGCCCCCTCATCGCTGTCTCGGCATTCGTTCCATCCGCATGGTCGACCTACGAGTTGACCACTGGACTGGGAAGGCAAGATGCCGAGATTGCTGCTATTGCAGCATTGCTGGTAGGAGTATTAACCGGTACGGTTGCAGCAATCATGTATGACCGACTGCACATGATTCTTGGTGGAATAGTGGCTCTTGGTGCATGGGTGCTTTTCGCCTCGTTCTTTGAGCCATTCCTCCCTGATGACCTGTTCTGGGGATGGACTCCATTGGTTCTCGCAATTGGAGCGGACATATTCTTCCTGATTGGGATGCGAATGGCCCGTCACCAGAAGGAAATGGTGTCTTATCTCGCACCTTCAGTAGTGGGTGGGTTGTCCATAACTCTCGGGGTGGCATTGGTCAGAGTAGGAATCTCTGGGTGGGAGGTGTGGGAGCCGTTTGGATTCGAGTCTGCTCTGGTGCTTTTCATCAGCATCGGCGCAGGCATCGCCATCCAGCAGTACATCTTCGACGAGGAAGATTCCCCATTTCAGAACGACCAAGGTAAGCAAGGCGCGTGAGAATGGTTGAGTGAGCGAGAAAGCGGTCAATCGTCGCTGTACATCTGCTCGATTTCCGCTGCCCAATTCTCGCGAATCTGCTTGCGGCGAATCTTGAGTGTCGGCGTCAGTTCGCCATCATCCACGGTCAAGTCGCGCGGCAGGATGGTGAACATCTTGATTTGCTCAGGAGGCGCGAACTTAGCATTGAGTCGCTGCACTTCGGCATCAATTTCTGCATGAATCCCAGCACTATCTGTGTATTCTGACAATTCATGCCCTTGCTTGTTGAGCAGTGCGATTTGCTCTGCAGGGTCCTTTGGTAATCTTGACCCATCCATGTCGAATTTATCACGTAGAATGGCAGATACATCGAGTGTGAGCAGCGCACTGCAGTACTTCCGACCATCACCCACAAGGAAACATTGTGAAACGAGCGGAATAGCCTTCATGGTCTCCTCAATGACCAACGGTGCGATATTCTTGCCACCAGAATTGACGTAAATCTCCTTTATTCTGCCGGTTATCTTGACGAATCCGTCCGCATCAATCTTGCCAATATCACCTGAGCGGAGCCAACCATCTTGCAACACCTCAGCAGTCGCTTCGGGATTGTTGTAGTAGCCCTTCATGACGTGGCGTCCTCGGAAGAATATCTCACCATGTTCATCGGTTTTCAGTTCAGTTCCTCCGGGCAGCGTCTGGCCAACTGAACCGATCTTGTTATGCCCATCGTAATTCATTGACGCACCCGCGGTGGTTTCAGTCATTCCATAGCCCTCGAATAGTGGCACACCGACCCGGTGGAATAGGTGTAGAATATCTGGATTGATTGGAGCAGCACCGGTGATTGCATACTTACAATTCAACATACCAATCTTGCGCTTGACCGCTTTCTGCAACACCTTTTTCAGCACAGGAACTCCCAATCCAATGCGGATAATGGCCTTTGAATCAATTGTATTTTTGAGATTTGAGTAGACTTTTTCGTAGATGCGCGGAACTCCAATGAATAGGTGCGGTTGCACTTCTTTTGCATAGTCAATAGCGTGCAGTGCGTTGTCTACTACCCGCATGTGGAGCACATCGCGTATCCAGAGATGGTTGTCAGCAACCTGTCCGAAGACGTGGGCCAATGGTAGCCATGAGACGTATCCGTCGCCGGGGTCAAAGCGAATGACGTTGCGAATACAACTGAGTTCAAAGGCGAAATTATCGTGAGACAACTCGACTCCCTTTGGGTTTCCAGTTGTACCTGATGTGTAAATCAGCGAAGAAGTGTCGTTGGGCTGTATCCCATCCATTCGTGTTTGAATATCTGAATCAGAGACGTTGGTTCCCTTGGACAGAAATTCATCCCAAGAGGTTGCCTTAGCATGGTCGAGCGAGCCTGAATTGTTGAGAATGACTGCGACTTCAATTGCCGGCAGGTCATCGATAATCGCTGCAATCCGGTTTGCCGGAAGTTTGGCTGGGTCATTGCCATCCTGAGGATTGTTCCCTATGAAGATGAACTTGGAGTCCGAATTGCCGACAACCCATTCCACCTCCTCAGGTGAACAGGTGTGGTAAACACCGACTGCCACTCCATTGAGCATTTGCGAAGCCGCGTAAATCAGATACCATTCTTTGCGATTGTAGGAGTAAATGCTGAGTTTGTCGCCCGCCTCAAAGCCCATTGCGTACAGTGCTTTGGCAATAGTTAGCGTATTGCTGAGCACATCTGACCACGTATCTGTATTCCATTCTCCATCGCTGCCTTTGTCGGATAGCGCAGGCAGGTCACCATACTGTTCGGCATTTCTGAATAGACATTCGGGGGTCGTCATCGAGTCTGACATCATGTGCTGTAGATTCGGACTCGGACTTAACGTTCTCGCTGACGAGACTTGAACTCTCAGCGTCCCATAGTCGCCGTGAAAGCTGCTCGCCAATCCGCGCCACCATTCCTGTTGGAGAATGGATTGGCGGGAGATGGGTGAGGTATCGAATCAATCTCCACATCGACCTCCCGGAGGGCCAGTTCTGCTCTGCGTTGCGCATACTTGCCAACACCGATTACCCGCTGCGCTGCAAGGATGCCAACCACTTCTCGTAGATGCTCATCACAGACCTCAAGCAGTTTTCGCGCAGCATCACCGCGCAACTTGTCTGGAGTCAGGTTGCGCGTCATTTCATCGAATAGTAGCAACGGACAATGATTGACAACGAAAATGTGGGTATGCGCTTGCTCGGCGTTGCCGAACGATTCCTCGACCGCACCCCAGAGCCGGTCTCCAGACACTTCTCCACGTGAGCAGGCCAACCCCAGAACCGGCCGTTTCTTGTGAGTGCCACTTGGGATGGTAACCTCATGGCCAGCCAAACCGAGGTAGCCGGTTACTTTGTGGACATCTCCGAATGGTACGCCGGTCTGTCCCATCCCCCAAGGCCCGGGGTTCATTCCGAGCAGGATGGTTTTTGCTCCGAGTCCACCAAATCGAGACAGATATGCTTCGTGGACTGATTTCGCATAGTCCAGCGGATCATAAGAGAACGATACAGGTTGGCCAAGGTCAGGCGCCAGAGCAGCACATCGCTGCTGCAAGCGTCTAGCGGCATCAATCAGTGATTCGGCGATTGCATTGGCCATTATCGGACCTCCAGTACAGCCGCTGCGAGTTCCGGCATTTCGATTCCGCTTTCGTCGAAGGCCTGCTCCACACTATCGAATGGCCGTTCTCCTGTAGCCTTTGCATGTGCAGCCTTTGCGCGTGTAGATACCAGTAACCATGCTGATTTCGCGCCAATTCCTGGAATAGCCTCCAATTGCTTCTGGGAGGCGACGTTTACATTGATACCAACCTCGACTCCAGTCACTGAACGGGCACCATGGCTGGTTATTATGATGTCAGACTCAGTCTCAAGGGGAATCAGGTAAGGCACACCGATGAGAATTGGATATGCACCGATTTGGCGGCCAAATGTGACGCCCGCGTTTCCATGTATAGTCGAGTCTCTGTGTGCCTCATCCTCAATATGCGCAGGCAGGCGGATTCGGCTATCGTGACTTTCCCACCTTACTTGCGAAAGCCGCTGCCCGACAGGGAATAATTCCGTGAGCAGCGGCGAATCGATACTGTCGCGAACCCAGTTCTTGAACGAACGGAATTGCTGCTTAGGAATCTCTTGAAATCCAATACCCTCGACTTGACGGATGTTGATTCGTCGCAGCCACAGTCCCTCTTTCCGCAGGCTTGTGAGTAGGTCCATATTCAATTGATATGACGCCGCAGTTTCGCCGTGCAGTCCAGCGATGAAGTTCAACCCGGGCAGCAATCTTGGCAGCCCACGCTCACCACGCTCACGACCGAATTCATTGACGTGACGAATAGCTACCTTCAGTTGCTCAGTATCACAGTTGAGCCAGTTCGCCTCGTGCACAGCAGGGTCGGCTGATTCCAATCCGAAAGACAGGATTGAGCCATCGGTCAGAGTCTCTACCATCGTCTTGGTTATTTCAGTAGCAGGCTCAAGATTTTCCGCAATGATGCTTGGGTTGCCATTGTCAACATGCAAAGTCTCCAAGCGCTCATCTTGCCGAAGACCATGCAGTAACTTGGCTATCGGCTCGGGATTAGGAACTGGATATTCCAATTCGACCACACCGTCTGCCATGTAGGTGTAAACGTCTGTCATTCCACCAAGACGAACATGACGCACTCCAGAATCGAGGGCCAAGCCAACCTCGGCGATAACATCCTCAGGGGTGCGCCAGACGGGGACTCCTTTCTTTGGCTCGATACAGAATTTACAGCCGTTCTTGTAGCGTACGCACCCCTGATAGACTTCAACCTCGTAAGTCAATGGGCCAGATAAATCCGGGTGTTCAGTCACCGCTTTAGATACAGCACCTGCGTGGGCCCATTCGGTCCACTGCTCAGCATTACGTCGTTGGTGACGGAACTCACCATTCGCCAGATAGTGTTCAAGGGTAGCATCGGTATCCTGTACACATAGGAACAGATTCTTTCGCAGCGGTTGCCAGCCTTGCTGACGCCATCCACGGATTGCCCAGCCGCCTGCAAGGAAGGGGATATTTTTCGGTAAGGTGCGAACCATCTCGGCGGTCTCACGCAATGAGATAGGTGTGCCGCGCAGATACTTCCCGGGTACTACAGCGCCGGCAATCAGCGCGATTCCTTCCAAATCGGATAGGCCTTCAGGTCGCTTTCCACGTCGCCACTCATCGATGGTGATGTAGTTGTAGTCGATGCCCCGGTGTTGCAGAACTCCACAGACGTATCGGATGTGGAAACCGACGTATGGAGGGACACCGAATGCGGCCGGTTCATCCTCGTATCCGTCGATGACCAGCCATGTCATTGCTTCCACCCGTTTGAGGGAGTAGGGCCAACGTCTTGAGCGTTGAGAGCCGCACAATGGCTCGAAAGAGGCCGGAAAAGGTCAGCGTCGGTCCCTACGTCCACCGCGATCACGTCCGCGACCACCGCCGCCACGACCACCGCCGCCACGACCACCGCCGCCACGACCACCGCCGCCACGACCGCCGCCGCCACGATCACCGCCGCCACCACTTTTGGGCTTGGATTCTTGCACACTCAGGCGTCGACCTTGCAAATCGGCTCCGTTCAATTTCTCGATAGCAGCCGCACCTTGTTTTCGGTCAGAGAATGTGATGAAAGCGAACCCGCGACTCTTTCCAGTCTCCCTATCAGTGGCGATGTGTACATCCTTGAGTTCACCTTCTGCGCTGAATAAAGTGCGCAGGTCATCCTCAGTAGCCGCAAAGGCCACTCCACCGATGAACAGTTTCATGCCAGCTGTCAGGTGGGCCTTTTCTCGAGCAGTGCTGAGGTTCTCTCGCTCCTTGGCCAGTTCTTCTTGAGTTGCCTTACCTTCGTCGACTTTCTCTTTGCAGGGTGAACACCGCGCAGGGGCACCGGGAGTCGGCTCAAAGGGCAATGATGCCTTGTTGCCGCACATTGTGCAGGGAGCCTCGTACATCTTGCGAGCGGGGCGGCCTCCACGGCCTCCTCCGCCACCGCCACGGCCTCCGCCGCGACCTCCGCCGCGACCTCCGCTCTGCTGGAGTGCGCCAAGGAACTTCTCGACTTCCTTCGATTTCTCATGGTGGTCGCCTCTGCGGTAATCGCTGAGCGGGGAAAGGTAGGGTCGCTCACCATCTTTGGACACAAATGCCTGAGCGGCATTGGACCAGCGTTCACCATCGCGGTTCAGCGCGGAGATTACACCGGCTTCACCAGCCTCGAATCCGTGGCCGAAGCCATCGGAGAGGGCCCGGAATCCGACGTAGTCACAACGTGCGCAAGCGACATTGACATCATCAACTTCGAATGAGGTTTGCAACGATTCGCCACAAGCGGGGCAAATGGCGTGCAGTACACCGAGATTCGCACTAGAGCGGCACTCCGCTCGCAGCATCGGCTCCAACTGCTCGATTTTGGCGCGAACGATATCTCGCTTGCGCATTGCATCTCCGGGAGAGGGTAGGAATCGGTCGACGATTTTGGCTACGAAGAGGTCCGCAAATAGGTGTCTTTGAGGTAGGGAGCGCGGTGGCTTTCCTTCTACATGCAGAATCTTGATTTCAGCGGTCTTCGGGTTGATTCGATTAACCTCGCCAATGACAATATCGCCAACTTCAACCTCTCTAATCGGGTCTGTCCGCTGTTCGATGTGCAGTACTCCATCTGAATTGGATAGGATGCCTACTACAGTAGCCACACATCGCTCATCGACGCGGGTAATTCCCCGTCCGAGTTCACTAGAATCATTGTCGTCAATCGTTGTACCGGGGACCACAAGGTCACCCACATTCGCGGTGGAGGTCATTTCTCTCGTTCTCCGGCGCCATTACGGTCACCCCAAAGGGGGGACCGCTCGCACAGGCCGGCGACCTGACAACCCCCTATCAACACACCGCCTTGCTTGCGGGAGCCCATTCACCCGATTATCTGGTGAAGCGCCAGCAGGCCACTCTGGTAGTTCCTCGGCGAGTTGTATGGTGCTCATACGCTGCTGGCAAAGCGAAATCCGCCTCCATCAATACCTCGCCGGTCCAACCTGCATCAGCGGCTAGACCAGAAATATGGGTGGCCTTGGCGTTATGCATTAGATGAATTACTGAAGCAGGCGAAGCGAATGCTGTGACGAGGAAGGCCCGGTCGGCCCGTTCAGTCTGAACTCCCCACGGAGGGTTGGTCACCAGAAGGTCACAGGAAATCTCAGGCCACTCATCCCACTGAGATATATCGGATTGCAGATAGTTCACTTTGCTCTCCAATCCCAGAGCATCGACACCCTGCTGCGCCGCTTTGAGTGCCCCCGCATCGATGTCCACGAGGGTGGCTGAAGCAGCACCAGCCAGTAGCAGGCCGATGCCCAGAATGCCATTTCCGGCTCCGAGATCGACAACTCTGGTGTCAACACCGATGTCCCCGGCTTCTGCCATAGCAGCAATCCATTGTGTAGCCAAGCCGCCTTCCATAGCATACTGCTCCAACTCCACCGAGGTCTGAGGATGGGGTGGGAGTTTGCTGAGAGTGATAGCGAGTTGCTTGAGCCGCATCCTTCCACCGGTTTCGCGAGGAGGTGAGGGGCCATCAATGCGGCGACGTATTCAGTCGCCGTTGGCAAGGTCCCGCAGCATGTTGTTGGTTGCAGACTGATTATTCTTGACGTGATTGTTATTCATCGGCCTTTGCTCAGGCGGCAGCACTTGATTGCTGTGTTGTTGGACTTGCTGCACATTCTGTATGGTCTGTTGAGTTGCTGTCTGAGTAGGACTCACCTGAACTCCCTGCACCTTCGCAATCGCGCTCTGTTCCTCACGCAATTGGCGCATCAGCATAGCACCAGGCATGCGTTCGCCGCAATAGCGACAGAACTTCTGGTCGTCGGTTTGTTCATGACCGCATTCGGTGCAGAATACCATGATAACGAAGCGTCGTCCACACCTGATACCTATCAACGTGGTCCTGCAAAAGGCTCAGGCTTTCTCAATCAGAGAGTTTGACAACCATACCCCAGACATCTATGCCGGCCGCGTTGGCTCGCTCGGAGACTTCGATGAATTGCTCATGCTCCATCACATCAGCAACATCCAATCCACCCGCAACCAACAATGAGATGGTTTGGCGTAGTTCAGCCTCAAGTGGTGATTCCTCCTTCCTTGCTATCACGGGCAGTGGTTCGTCGTTTGTGATTGCAATCACTTCCGGTTCGGCCTCAGCCTCGGGCTCTTCTTCAGTCTCCTCAACTTCGGCTTCCTCCACCGGTTTAGGCGTAGGTGTGGGAGCGGGTGCAGGAGCGGCTGGTGTCCGCGTAGTGGCCTGTTTAGTCGCCGCCCCGGCGAGGCTCAGATAGGCTCTCCTCTCTATGGTACCTGGGCTGCCAGCCAACGGGAGTCGGTCGGGCGCAGGTATCACTGGATGGTGGAAGCAGACCCAGTCCTCATCAGGGAATGATGCAGTGCTTGCAGATACGATTGAGATCTCCTTGCGCACCCAGCCTTGTGCAATGAGCGGTTGTAGCCAGCGACCGAGGTCGCCCATTGAGATGTCAAGGAATTGGAAGGAAGCGACGGCGTGGTCAAGCCCGGCCGCAGCGATATCTTCCCGCTCCACTCGTGGCCGGTAAAAAATCGAAATCGCCGTGTCAGCGAGTTCTACGGTTGCTCCATGCTCGCGTAGTTCCACTCTCTCATCTCGGGAGCCAAGCAGCAAAACCCGTGTTCTATTGTTGGCAAGCCCCATCGATTCAGTCACAGAGTCAAGCGAAGATGATTCTTGAATCTGCACTTCACCCATGCCCTCACCGAGCCTCCGTGAGAAGGTCCGACACTTGAGCCCTACCCCATCCTGTGGCTCTTGAAGAGAGCTCATTCTCCGAGTAATCCTTCGGCAGCGGCCAGTTCTGCTAGTAGCACTGTACCACCAGCGGCACCCCGAATCGTGTTGGCAGAATAACCGGTGAATCGAAGGGTGCGGCCTTCGACCTCGATGTTTGCCATCACTACTGCCATCCCGGCTCGCAGGTCGGTAGAGGGGTCTTGGTTGTCAGATTCAGCACCTGCCCATCTGTCGGCATCTGTATCGATATCTGCTGCAATGATGATTGGAATTTGTGGGGCTGATGGTAGGTTGAGCGCTTGTGCTCTACCACGATGGTTGCTCACCCATTCGATGACTTCCGCAGCATCAGATTCGCGAGAGAGTTGCACTTCGACGTGAACTAAATGTCCCCATTCACGCAGCACCCTTCGACAGGAGCAATCCACCACGATATTGGCCTGAGTACAGCGTTCAGCAGTGGCGCGACCGAGCAGACTTCGACATTCCTCAACAATCTTCTCTGCCTCACCGGGTATTTCCGGCTCTACTTTGCCTTCCTCGCGGGCGCGTACGAGCAAATTGAGTCCTCCGCCCGAAGTTGCCTGCTCTGTGCGGATGCTGACTTTGCGCAGGCCAATCATGTCCCAAATTGGCTTGATTGGAAGGGCAGCGGGTACCACGGTGCAGTTGGTGCCACAGGCGACGAATCCTTGGCTTTGACCAGCGGCTAGTTTGGTTTTCAGTGGCAGCAGGTGATGCGGATTGAGGTCAGCGATGACCAGTGGCACATCGTCGTCCATCCGGTGGGTGGACGCATTGCTGAATACGAAGAAGCCAGCCTCTGCCAGTGGCTTTTCGATTTGGGCTGCTACATCAGATGGCAACCCGCTGAACACCACTTCGACGTCGTCGAGTGCCTCAATCAGTCCGTCCATGCCCAGTATAGTGAGGTCCGGTAGTGCTGGTCGCGGCTCTGGTAGAACCCACACGATATCGCTGAGCGCTTTTCCGGTGGTGCGAGGTGAGCCGGCGACTGCGGCCAACTCAAACCAGGGGTGGTTAGCCAGTCGCTGTTGAAATCGCTGAGAGACGATGCCGCCACCACCGAGAATCGCAACCTTGCGCCTACGCATGGAGCCAAGGGTCGCGCTATACTTCTTCAGTGAAACGGAAGTGGAGACTTCAAGAACCATGGCGTTTAGGTGTGGCCCATGTCGGAAGTCCTGACCCTATCGATAGCTGCCTTCGCCGCCCTAATAACAGCTGGAATAGTCTGGGCGATATTGTCGCAACGAACAGTTAGAATGGTCGAAGCAGCAAAGGCGGATGGCATTGCTAAACTCGCGGCGGCTGACGCTCGCGAAGAAGCACTTGCTGAAGTAAAAGGCACCATGAGGAAGCAAATGCAAGACGCGTTTGAACTCGCAGCTGCAGATGCTTTCAAAATCGCAGTGAAGAATGCTGATGGGGAGAAGGAGAAGTCGTTCTCAATAGCGACCGACGCTTTGTCGAAGAGCATGAGTGAATACATCAAGGCTCTTCAGGAAACGGAGAAAGCAGATATCAAGCGGGCAGCCGAACTAAGCAAAGAGGTTGGTAGTGTAAGCAAACTTGGAATGGAACTTGCTCAGGAAACTCGCGATTTGACTAGGGCCCTTAAGGGAGATTCTCAGGCTCAGGGCGCATGGGGTGAAGTGGTCGTCGAGAACCTGTTGCAGAGTATGGGATTCACCGAAGGTCGTGATTACAGCAAGCAATTCTCAGAGACGGCAGTAGATAAGACGCGCAAACGAACTGATTTCGTCCTGAATTTACCTGATAATCGCCAAGTCGTCATTGATTCCAAGGTATCTCTTACGGCGTACGAGGCCTATGTGAACGCAGAGGACGACGATACCGCAGAAGTTGCCTTGAAGGCCCATTGCGACTCTATCAAGAAGCATGCTAAAGACTTGGCTTCAAAGAACTACGAGCATATGGAGAGTATTAACACGCTTGATTTCGTATTGATGGTTGTTCCTCTAGAGAGCGCTTTCATCACTGCTATGCGTGCTGAACCTGAACTTTATCAAGATCTTACTGAGAGCCGCCGTGTCAAGGTTGTCAGTGGTTCTACAATAATGACCGCTTTGCTGCTTATTCAAGAAATTTGGAAGCGTGAGAATCAATCTCAAAATCAAATTGAGTTGGTGAAAAGGGCCGGTTTTCTTCACGACAAGGTTGTGTTGTTCCTAGAATCATTTACAGAGGTAGGATTTGAGATTAATCAGGCCCGTGATGCTTTTGTAACGGCACGTAAACAACTGATTAGTGGTGATGGTAATGTCATTAGACAAACAGAGATGTTGAGTGAACTTGGAGCAAAGACTGGCAAGGAACTGCGAAAGAAGAGTGGAGTGAGGCTACTTGCAGAAGAGGCAGAAATCAACCACAATCAAGGACATTCAGCGCCAGAGATGGTTTTGGTGGAAGCCGAAGAAGAGGAGTGAATGACTAAGGGCAATGCCCGCAAGTCATGGTTCAGATGACTTCAGATTCCACTATGACCGGGCGTCGTGTATTAGTGACCGGCGGAGCCGGTTTCGTCGGCACCCATCTGGTCGATGCACTTGTCGCAGGCGGTGCGGATGTGGTTGTTCTCGATGACCTGTCCAACGGCACCACCGACCATCTCAACTCACGTGCCGCCCTCATCGAAGGTAGCGTGACAGATGCAGAAACGCGCGCAGAGGCACTTGATGGAGCCGAAGTAGTATTGCATCTTGCCGCAATCGCTTCAGTTCCACTGTGCGAGGAGAATCCCGAGTTGAGCGCAGCGGTGAACCGCGCCGCCGCTATCGAGTTGGCTCGTGAGGCACGTCAGGCTGGCGTCTCTGCATTCATCTTCGTCAGTAGCGCAGCCATCTACGGAGAGCCGACCATCATCCCCATCGATGAGAATCATCCACAGGTTCCGATTGGCACCTATGGCTCACACAAGGCAGAGGCCGACGCTGCAATCCTTGCGATGGCGGAGAGCGGCCTCCCTCTCTCAGTAATTCGGCCATTCAACATCTATGGGGCCGGACAAGACCCAACATCATCCTACAGTGGTGTTTTGACGATTTTCACCAACCGAGCGCAGGCAGGACAGCCTCTGACGGTGTACGGTGACGGTGAGCAAACCCGCGATTACATCCATGTTTCAGACATTGTATCTTCGCTGTGTGCTGTGGCATCCTCGCTAGTCGAGAAAGGAGAAGCCTCACCCTGTCACGGTCGTCCATTCAACTCATGCAGCGGTCATTCCACCAGTCTTAACCAGATTATCAGCACCCTTGGCAATGCGCTTGGTAAATCTCTGGAAGTGGTCAACGAGCCGCCACGCCAAGGTGACCCGCGTGAAAGCGTGGGCGATGGTCAGGCCTTGCACTCTGCCATCGGCTGGACTTCATCTGTGAGTCTTGAGGATGGATTGCGACAATTGCTCGACTAGGTAGCGTCGGCAACCTCCTTACCAACTGCGAGTTGCTCCTCTTCGACCGCCTCAATTTGCTCGTGGTCGATGTAGAATCGGTATGTCATTGCGGTAAGGATCAGGAAAGTTCCATGCTCCCATAATTCGGTCCGGTCGCCGAATAAGATGTCCATTGTGATGAAACTCACGAAGATGAGACAACTCACCTTGAAGGCGAGTCGATGAATGGTTTGCGTCGCAAAGAGGCGGTTCTCCTCAAGTGCTTGTTCCATTGCCTTAGCGGGCAAGGGCTTGTAGAACAGAATCGAGAAGAAGGCGAGTCCAAGCAGGACCTCGATTACAGCGATACCGTACAGCGAGCCAAGTGCCCAACTCGCTGGCATGCCTAGCCGCTCAAAGTATCCGATTGTCTGGGCATTGCGATTGACTCCGAACCAGCCATCGGGATTCATACCCTGAACTTCGTACACGACCGTTCCATTTGTATCCACAATAGCATACTTCTGTGCATAATCAGCCATGTTTACGATGTCCTCTCCGTTGAAGAATTTATCAAGCCCATTGAGCAACCAGAAAATGGTGAGAAACAGGTATAGGATTACGATGAAATCGAGTCGGCGGTCAATCTTAATCAGCATCCTCGCAAGCATCTCAATCAATGTATTACGCCATTGAAGCGACTATAAGCATTCAGCCAACACTTCAGGGCAGAATCATGATTCTACCCCAATTGTCGCCATTGCATCGTCATCAGCCGGCTGTAATTGTCAGTTACCATTCGACTGGTTAACCGGTCTGCGGAATAGTCGGCGCACCAGCAATTTGCGCAATATTCGCGCACCGTCACCTACCGAACCGAGTTTGGTGTCACCGCCGATGCGACTGTCGTAGCGGATTGGGATCTCTCCTAACCTCAACTTCTCGTGTGCGCAAGCGGTATACATCTCAGCCTCAATCTCGAATGCCTTGGAATTCAACTGCATCTGCTTGATGGCGTTTTTCTTGAAGGCCCAGTACCCAGTACAAACATCGCTGATGTAGAGGTGGTAAAGAGCGACTGCGGTCCAAGTCAGAATGTGGTTGCCGATGTAGTTGAAGCGAGACATGGCCCCTTGGCGGATGTCACCGCGTAGCCGACTGCCAATCACCACGTCATACCCACCACGCTCCAAGTGCTCAAGCATGCGGGCAACATCGGCAGGGTCGTAGGTTCCATCGGGGTCTAACATGACCAGAGAATCATCGCCACTGGCGAGGAAGCGAGCGAATGCCTCACGCATTCCAAAGCCCTTCCCCGCTCCCAGAGATTGAACGACTACCTCCAAACCAAGATTCTGAGCCAATTCGATGGTACCGTCGGTGCTTTTTCCATCGGCGACAACGATACGTGGGCTCCATCCTGCTTCCCGCAACCGGTCGAGTGGCAATGCATCGACTACCGTGGGAAGGGATTGCGCCTCGTTGAGGGTCGGTAGGAGGATAGTTAGGCCTCGCACAGACTTCGGTTCCCCTGCTCCCTCTTGATGGAATCGCTTGGATTTCATAGGTCCCTCACCTCTACCCAATGCAGCCAAAGCCCCGATTCGTCGACAATTCGGTCACCCCTACCCGAGAGCCCTGCCGGATTGAGGAAGGTATCACCGCCGCCATCTACCGTGACTGTCAACCACATTTCCTCGCTCACAGCAGGGGTGTGCAACAGCAATTCGATGGTACTCATTCCACCACTTGTCGATTGTTCTCGTATTGTGGTGCAGTCTTCGCGGTTGCTATCGAAACACGCTGAAACACTGACATCAAGACCTATTGGAGCCGAATATTGCACGAATACTCGTACATCGACGTCGCGATGACTGCGTTCCTCATCCATAACTCGTAGGAGCATTTCTCCTTCTGTGATGAACGGAACACTCTGCTGCCCGTATCCAATGTGGTTGGTGTCGGAATCCCACCACGGCTCATCGCGGTATTCGCAAGCAGCGGATTCGGAATCGGAGACCAGCCAGCAATTCTCTGAGTCTGGGAAGGTGTATGTGCTGGTGTGCACATCGCTTGGCGAGGCATCGAAACTCCATAGGCGACTGCCGCCCTCATTCGCCAACAGTATCCAATGCGGGCTTTGAGCCAGCACGAATCCAATTTGACCTCGGGGTGAGGTAAGTGCGTGGGTCACGCCATAAGAAGCGACGACAGGAGCATTATCCAGTATGATGGCTCTTTCCACTTTCCACTGAATATGACTGTTCACAGTAAGCAGTCCAAGCGATGGGAAGGAAGTGATACCGATATCCATCGGTGCGTCGTATCGAATGCCCCAGTGCGCCGTTTCAACGTAGACAATTGAACCTGCATCAAGGTCATACAATGCATCTGAAAGTTGCCGATCTCCCGGTGTTTGCACCTCAAGTTCGGGGTGCTGTGCCATCCCGAAGGCAACAGAGTGTGCGAAAAGTATGGCGACGATGGCGATAGCCGCCGCCGCTTTCAGCCAGTTATCCTGTACAGGTTCAGGAAGTTCAAGTTCGATGTATTCCGCGTCACTTTCTTCGATGTGAATCACCGTAGTCGTCTCATCTTCATCCACCACATATTCTCCAGCATCGTCTGACTGTGCCTTTGCAATTCCGATTTCACGTAATCTTGCAGTCAATCGTGGATTCCTCGCCAGCAGAATTCCGACCAAAACGGCGAGCGGCACGTGGAAGCCATGCAATGCCATCGAGTACAGCATATATGCGACCAAAGATAGCACTGAGAGTCCGACCAGTCCATCGAAGAAATGCACGAAGGTGAGGATGAATTGCAGTATCAGCCACAGGGTGAGCAACCAGACCTCAAACGAGTTTCGCCAACGCCATAATGCCCATCCACCCAGACCGATGATGAGTGGTCCGTTGAAGGCGAGGAAGGGTAAACCGCCCTGCCACCCATATTCTGCGAATACAGGGTTCTCCAGCATTCGTGGTGCGAAGGCTCCCAAAGTGATGACCACAGCCGAGCCGAGCACCACTGCGCTGAGGATTGCCAATCGTCCGGAATGGGAATCTTCTTTCTGTGCTGAGAAGCGATGAGCACACATCCAAGCGATGAGTAGTGTACCTAGGTACAGGCTCCCAGTCGGGTGAATCACCCCGACAAAAGCAATTCCAAATGCGAAAACAAGGTCTTGCCATTTTCTGCGTTCTCTCGGCGGTTTGACCAGCACCAACAGGCCGAGTACCAGTCCAAGTTGACTGGCGACGGTCGGATAGCCTGAATCGAAGGCTTTGGCGAAAATGGCCGGAGCCAGAGCGAGTGCAATCAGGGTGTGGCCGCTTGCTCCCCAGCGGTCGGCAGCTCCGGCCACACCAAAGATGACTGCGAGTAGTGAGATTTGTCCCAGAAGATGGATGCTGTCAGATGGTGAAAAACCGAGAACTTCTTCCAGCATTGCAGCCAAAGCAGGAAATGCGGGTGGATATGACCAGAATCCACTGGATGGAGAAGGTAACTCAAGAGTTCCCACCGTTGCTAGACGATGTGACAAGGTAGCGAATCCAAGCCAATCCACACCCATTGGCCTCTCAAAGATGAACAATGGGCTAATGCAGACCAATCCTGCAATTACCATCGCTGGAATCAACCACTGTGGGCGACCTTGCTCAAGCAAAGACGAGTGGGCTTTCTCTGCCGCTACATCTTCTTCCAACGTGGTGGTATCTCCTCCTTCGGATTCAGCGGCCGCAGCAATCTCCTCCAGCCGTTCCCAAGCAGATAGGCGACGAACACGGACTATGTCGCGTTGCCAAAACACGGTGGCTGACAGAGCATTGACCACAACCAGAACTGTCAGTAGCGCCACGGCGTTGTGTTCACCACGCAGCACTACGGTCCAGCCTGCAATGCCGAATACACACAGCAGGCTGGCAGCGGGTGCTAACATCACCTGACGAAGCCGGTCAGCACCCGGGTCAAGTGCTCGAATGAGTGCAAGGCCTGGAATCATTCCCAAGCCCATCAGCAAGGCAGAGCCGAGAATGATGTGGTAAACAACGGTCAGGAATCCGCCTTCCATATTGCCGCCTCTGTATGAGGCGGTATGTTCCTCCCTTTCATCAATGTCGATGGCTCAATTCAATGAGCGAAGTGGTCATCAGCCGGCTGCTCATAGCGATTACAGGAGGTCGACGATGGCAGCGGTAAGAGGCATCGATTTCTCTGCTCATGATTGGCTCCCAGTCGTGCATATTCCACAGCAATATGACGTCCTCGACCTTTCAGGTCCAGAGCCCGAGGGTGTAGTGGTGGGTGGTCGTACCAGTGAGTGGAGCATCGGCCGTTATGACGAGAAGCGAGCCTGTTACACCACCGAATTATTCGCCGATAACCGAGTCATCCACGTTGGAATCGACATCGGCGGCCCCATCGGCACCCCGGTGATGGCATTCGCCGATGGTGAAATCAGTCATTTTGGCTACAATCCTGCAGACGGCGATTATGGCCACATTATCATCACGCGACAACAGATTGACGGAGTCCCGCTATGGGCTTTGTATGGACACCTCGATGCGGCTTCCACACAGGCTGCGGCCGAGAGGGCAAACCCCCACATCAAGGCCGGCGAAGTCATTGGGTGGTTTGGTGCGGAGCATGAGAACGGAGGCTGGCCTCCCCATCTCCACTTCCAACTTTCATTCATCGAACCACAGACGCACGACCTGCCCGGAGTGGTCAGCGAGGCTGACCGAGAGCAGGCGCTGTTCGATTTCCCCGACCCTCAGTTGGTTCTCGGCCAACTCTACTAGTCGTCGAGGTAGGATTTCAGGTCGTTAATCGGCCCAATCGCAGTCGGATCCTTACCACGCAGTAGTGCGACTGCACAAGACAGCCAATCCATGATTACCACCGAATACAACATCGCTTCAAGCAGGCAATCACCCTCACAGACGATGCCCCACGCAGGGTCAGTTTCAATTGAATTTGTGAACCACTCGATGCGCTTGTCCACCCTCTCGTGAACTCCGTCCCAAGTGAACAGGATTAGCGCCTGTTCCGCGTTACCCTCGTCTGCCCAAGCGACCACCTCGTTGTGGTTCATCTCGGGAATCACCTGTGGTCTTGCGAATACGCCGCCGTTTTCGTTTAGTTGGCAGGCGCAGCGATATGCGACTGGTGAGATTGAGTCAGCGGCGAGTACCGAGACCTCGGAACCGGCCAGCGATTCAGCCATCTCAGTTACTACGCAATCTTCGGAATCCTCAACGGTGAAATCGCATGCCTCAACCGCATCGACGAGGTGCTTGAGAATGCTCTCGGCATCTTCTGGTTGGGTCATTATTCCGAGCCGCCATGCAATGGCGACCTGTGAGCCGAAAATGTGACCAAAGGCTGAGCGCGGCGGCTGGCCTCCTGGTAGCGGAATCCAGCAGGCGGATGCGCCGCTGCCGGCAGCTGCTTCCATCGTTGATGCAAGCGCACCTCCGCTTGACAGGCCGATGACTGAGCAGCCAAGTTCCAGTGCGGCATCAACCGCGTTGAGTGTTTCCTCCGTATTGCCAGAATATGAGGTGGCTAGAACCAGCCACTCATCGCTCAGCCAAGTCGGTGCTCCGTAAGAGCGCCAAGCGATGAAAGGCAGACAACCCTCTGCATCAGAGAGGGCGGCGAGGAAATCCCCACCAGAAGCGGAGCCGCCCATGCCAAGACAGAGAACACCACGGAAGTTTCGACCTTCCACCGCGGCCAAATCCCAAGCGGCCGCTCGGTCCCAAGCAGCGGCGAGGTCAGAGGGGTAATTTCGCAAATGACCGAGCATATCGGAAGCATCGAGTTTCGCAGCCAGAGCTGCCATGCCACCAGAGTCCTCACCACTCATCAGAACACCTCAGGACCCGCTCACTTCATCGGGATTGCGCACCTGTGGTATTGCAACCCACTCATCTATGACCCAACCGACGCGTAACCGCGACTGTTTGCCATTATCATCGTGAGGAAGCCTCACTGAGCGCATGCGGAAGTCATTAGGGTCCATGAATTCAGCAACAGAAGTGTCGCGATTCAGTATATCGACTTCAGTTTGCTCTACCCAACGACATGCGACGACGGTTTTCTCAAGGTCCCGCCACGACGCCCCGGTCTTCTCGTTGTGATCTAGAGCCAGCAGCAAAGGTCCATCCTTCTGCCAAGATTGAACCAGCCAGTGCGCCTCTCGGAAGCGGATGACGTCGCCGACATCGTAGCCGGGTTTGCGATACAGCAAGGTCAGTCGTGTCACGTCGTTACCATCCTTCTGTCCGACTATGGTATTGGTCTCCTTGATGTGTCCACCCCAGCGGTTGACCATGTGTCGCCCCCAAGAGCGGGCCAACGCCTTGCTACCCATAGTGACATCCCAGCCACCGACAACTGTTCCTTCCTTGGTGATGAAGAACATCGGGTCCGGTTCCATCTCAGCCATCATTTCGTCGAGGCTGGCTCGGACTACATTCAGTTCATCCTCGGAGAGTTTCCTACCTGAGGAGCGCAGTTGCACAATTGCCTCGAAGTAGTTGCCAGCGCGGCGGGTGCAGGTCAGACAGACCATGTTAGAGGTTTGAATCAACAGTTGATGCTCATCGCTGAACTCGAAGTCGTCTAGAAAACCACGGACCTGGATTGAGGCACGAGCCGCTCTGTCATCAAGTATTTCTGCCACGAATGCAATCTCAATAGCCTCCGCTTTCTCATGTATGCGCAGCGCGTCATTAACACGATACTCGTGAAGTTTATCATCGGAAAGATGGCCCCATCTCCCCGACTCAAGATACATGGAACATTTAGGGCAACGATTGGCCTGTGTGGTCTCATCACACTCGGATAGTGTATTGCGAATGCGGAAGCAGGATTCACACAATCTACCCGACGAATGCGGTGGCGGTGCACCACATGCGACACAGAAAGCCTCGCCCCTACTCACAGCCTCACCGCACCAACGGCCGGCCGCTTATGCTTCAAGGGCTTCGGCTCGCCGCCGATTGGCCTATTCGGCCGCCTCACGCTGCTTTCTAGCCCAGATGAACGACTTCACGCAGACGAAGGTGAACTTGCCGCCGATGATGAGCAGAAGCGCATGTGAGACGTAAACCAGATCTGATGCATCACCGAGTGTGACGATTCGCAGACCACCCAGGGCAGAGAACAGCCCGAATACTACAGCAATATGCATGAACATTTTGCGC
>Ga0310123_10000424_pt1 | contig 37877 bp, 26 predicted proteins | sample CB6_AW_1057_MG_FD_203505 | JGI IMG/M metagenome (GOLD analysis project Ga0310123, IMG submission 203505) | Marine microbial communities from Western Arctic Ocean, Canada - CB6_AW_1057 | ecosystem: Environmental > Aquatic > Marine > Oceanic | place: Canada: Western Arctic Ocean | collected... | reverse complement strand
CGATCGCAGCCACCCGGTCGGCGGAGCAAGAGGAAAGGCCGGTTTGCGTCGGGGGGACCGGGCGAAGACAGGGGGGCAAGAAGACGAAGAACGAGGGGGAGCGGAGAAGGGCCTGTAAGCCGGGTTCTGTCGAGAGTGGTCATTTCTCTGGGACGGCGGTTGCCCGTCGCCTCAAGCGATCGACCCGGGAGTCACGGCGGGCCGGACCAGCCCGACAAGGCTCCCTGTTTGATCTTGCTCCCGGTGGGGTTTACCAAGCCAAGCCGGTCTCCCGGCCTGCTGGTGCGCTCTTACCGCACCGTTTCACCCTTGCCTCCTGGGACCCCGGAGGGTCCCCGATCGGCGGTCTGCTCTCTGTGGCACTTTCCCTATCCTTGCGGACGGTGGGCGTTACCCACCACCGTGTCCTGCGGAGCCCGGACTTTCCTCCACGCGGTTGGCTCGTTTCGGCCGAGGCCCAAAGAACCCTCCTCGTAGCGACCACTCGGCCCTCTCCGGCTCTCCCTCGACCACCATTGTAGGTGACCTCGAAGGAGGGTCAACGGTTCGGGTCGGTCAACGGCTGTTCCGGTCGAAATCTCACGGCAATTTGACCCCGCCGCACTCCCGCGCTAGATTGGCTGATGACATTTCGCGTCGAGGCCTGAGGTTTGGGCAAGAAGAAGAAGAACCGCAAGCGCAAGGTCCGTGTGGCCCTGAAGAAGAACCGGGGAAAGCGGGCTCGCCGGGGAAATCTCACCCAGCAGGCGCGTACCGACCCGGAGCGGATTGAGGACATCGCCGCGGGCGAACGGGTCTCGGGCAAGGGGGACACCTCCCGCTACCGCACTGTGATCGCGTCCGAGAGCGAAGACGGGGACCTGCAGATCGATGTCGACCTGGCCACCTGCCACCCCGGCCGCGTGCTCAGCGCCATCGGCCAGACGTCCCGAGTCCAACTCGACGATGGTCGCATGCTGGACTGCACCGTCCGCCAGGTCGTTCGCTCGCTGGCCCGCGACCAGCGCAACGCCGTGGTCACGGGTGACCGGGTCCTGGTCGGAGACGTCGATGCCGAGACGGGAGTGATCGAGCGTGTCGAGCCGCGTCACGGGGTGCTCTTTCGCAGCAGCCGGCACCGTGCCCACCTGATCGTCTCCAACGTCGATCAGCTGATGGTCGTCGTCCCCGCCGACGACCTCAAGCCCGTCCTGGTCGACAGGTTTCTGATCAGTGCCGAACAGGGGAAGATCGCGGCGGTTCTGTGCATCAACAAGATCGACCTGCTCGATCCGGCCGAACTGGTCGGCTGGACGGGACTCTACGCCCGGCTTGGCTACGAGGTGGTGTTGACCAGTGCCGAGACCGGGGCGGGGATTTCCCGGTTGAGACAGCTGCTGGCCGACCGCGAGACGGTCTTTGCCGGCCAGAGCGGCGTCGGGAAGTCGTCGTTGCTCAACTCGATCCAGCCGGGGTTGAGGCTGGTGACCGGCGAGATCAGCTCGTCCACCGGCAAGGGACGGCATGTCACTCGACGCACCCAGTTGATCGAACTCGACGGCGGGGGCTATGTCGTCGACACGCCCGGAATCCGCCAACTGGCTCTCTGGGACTTGATCCCCGAGGAGATCGAGGGGTTCTACGTCGAGTTCCGGCCGTTCGTCGCCCTGTGCCACTTTCCCGACTGCTCACACACTCACGAAGAGGGTTGCGCGGTGAAGCGGGCCGTCGAGACCGAGTTGATCCACGAGTCACGTTACGCGAGCTACCTGAGGATCCACGCGGGGGAGGACCTGTTGTGAGGGTGGGCTACTTCTTCTTCGGCCACTTCAGGTGCCGGTGCAGGAAGTCGAACGTCCCCTTGCCGTTGATCGTGTGCGGCCCGACGAAGACCTCCATCTCGGCCCGCTCCCCGATCCCGATCAGGTCGTAGTGCCGCTTCACCTTGGCGAACTCCCAGCTGACCCATTCGTCGGGTGCCACGCCGTCGTGGTGACCCCTCTCGACCATGAACGGCCGTGGCGTCATCAGGTTGGCCAGTTCCGCGTAATTGGCCACGTGGCCCATGTTCCATTCGAAGATCTCGTATTCGCCGGTGAACATGTAGCTGTAGCCATCCTCGCTGCTGGCGTTCTTGACCACCCATTCGTTGAAGTCGGCCGAGCAGATCGACAGCGCGTACTGCTTGACCATCGGCGGCACCCGCACGGCGGTCTTGCCGCCGTAGGAGAGTCCATAAAAGGCAATCCGCTTGGGGTCGACCTGCGGCAGGCTCGAGAGCCATTCGAGAGTCCGCTCGTGTTGGGGGATGATGTAACTGAACAGGGACCGTTTCATCGGGTTGCTCTTGCGCTGGAGCGTCCGAAACCGGTCGCGGCCGCGGTAGGGATTCTGGGGGGCGTAGGTGATGAATCCCCGCTCGGCAAGCCTTGATGCGAACGCCTTGTAGGGGCCGTACCCGGGGGTCCCCTTGCCGCTGATCGTGTCCATCGGGACCCCTTCCAGCCCGTGCTGGCAGACGACCACCGGCCGTTTCTCGCCCGGCTTGATGTCCTTGGGCATCAACAGGATTCCCCCGGCGATCACGTCGGGGAAGACATCGATGGTGGTTTCCCAGCCACGGTAGGCCGGCGTGTCGAGCACCTTCCGGGTGCGGACGTTCAGGGGCATCGTCGGCTTCGGCAGTCGGCCGATCAACTCGTCGTAGACCATGTCGCGGTACGTCTCGATGCTGTCGGCCCAGGTCTTGAGGTTCGAGCGGTCGGCTGGTCTCCAGAGCTTGTCCCGCAGCTTGGCACAGCGGCGGAGCAGTGTCTGGGTGAAGGCGACCAGTTCGCCGACCTGCTGTCCCTGCCGTTGCCTGGCATCGGGCAGGGGCCCGTCGGTGGTCGGCTTCTGGCCCGAGGGGACCAGATTGCCGGGACGGCCGAGCCCCTTGAGAAAGGCTCCGAGCGCCTCGGTCGTGCCGGCCGATCCGTCGCCCTCGCCGGAGGCGACCAGGGTCGTACGGTCGGCGACCTTCAGACGGGCGTAGATTGCTGCGGCCCGGTCGTATTCGGCGCGGACCTGCCCCAGCGTGCAGTTCTCGATTCCCCCCGGTGCTGCCCCGCCGCCTCGGCCATTTCCGGCCGCCGGCGGTCCGGAAACCTGGGGAGCCCGGCACGCTTCGATCACCAGTGTTCGCGGAGCGATCAGCCCGGCCAGTTCGGCATCGCCGAACTCGGTCAACTGGCTCCAGACGTTGCGGTAGATCGGTTCGCGCCACACCTCGTCCCGCTGGTCGAAGTACCCGCTGACCATCGCGGCGCCGATTCGCGTGTCGACCGCAGCCGAGTACAACGCCAGCAGGCCACCCTCACCGACTCCGATCACTCCCAGCGGCAACGACTTCTTGCCGATCGGCCCCAGTGCATCAATGGCCGCCTGCACTTTCTGGACCTCGTATCCGATCACGTGACGGCCCAGTTCGAAGGCCATCCGGTAGATGAACTCACGGTGAGGCTGGTTGGTGTAGCGGACCCGCGGGTCGCCTGAGAACTCGGCGTCGCGGCTGATCAGCGTGGGCACGATCACCCGGCACCCGTTTTCGACCAACCGCCTGGCCAACTGATCCTGAGGTGCCACGCCTTCGGCCAGCCCGGCAAACTGCTCGGGGGTCCAGTCGGCATCGGGCAACGCGATCACGTTGGCGACGGGCGGGGTGCCGGGGATCAGCACCAGTCCACGGGCGGTGACGCCGTCGAGCACGTCCCAGCGGGCCCGGTGAGCCGACCAGTTCTTGGTGCCGCCCAGTCGGGAGGGGCGGTTGAGAGTGGCGATCAGGTGGATGCGTGCGGACTTGGTGCGGGGGTCGACGGCTCCGATGATCGTCCGGAACCGCGACCGGTTGGCCGCGATGCTCTTGGCATACGCCTGGTGATCCGAGAAGTCCCGTTTCCATCTCGCCGGGCGTTCGTCGGCCGACCTGGCCAGCGCCCGCAACGCGAAGCGGTCGATTCCCGCGACCATCACCTCGTCCAGCGGTTTGGTGAGAGTCAGAGGCTTGGTGCCCGGGAACGGATTGGTGTCCTCGGCCGGCAGTTGCGAGGCGATCGACAACAACGCGATGGCCGCCAGGGACGACAGGGTGGTGCGACGAGCGGATCGATCGGTCATCGGTGGAACTCTCTCGAGAATGTGTTTCGAGCCGTACTCTAACCGCACCCGTGTCGCGGATGCCACGCGCGGCGATCCGGTGCCCCCCTTTGTTGTTGCCCGTTCGGATTGGCACCGGTAGGCTGTCCGGTGTCTACTCTTGCTCGATGAACACTCAACGCCAGATTTCAGGGGACTCGACGATGGCACATGAACACACGCACAGTTGTTTGGATTGCGGCGACCTGTCTCGCCGCGACTTCGTTCGCACGATTGGTGGTGCCGCACTGGTTGTCGGTGCCGGCTCGCTGACCGGTTCGGCTGTGGCGGCTCCGACGGCCAAGAGTGCCGCCGAGACCACCGCCGCGAAGCTCTTCGGATCGCTCTCCGACGCGCAGAAGAAGGTCGTCGCCTTCGGGTTCGATCATCCGCTCCGCAAGAAGATCAGCGCCAACTGGGCGATCACCAAGCCGTCGATCGGCGACGATTTCTTCACCGCCGAGCAGCGGGTGCTGATCGACAAGGTCGTCCGCGGCATGATGAGCGAAGACGGCTACGACCGCGTGATGCAGCAGATGGAAGACGACAACGGCGGATTCAAGGAGTACCACATCGCGCTGTTCGGCCAGCCGGGCAAGGGTGGATTCGAGTTCGAGCTGACCGGGCGTCACCTGACGCTGCGGGCTGACGGCGACAGCGTCAAGGGTGCGGCCTTCGGTGGACCGATTGTCTACGGCCATGGACTCTCCAACCCCAAGAAGCAGCTTTACTACTACCAGACCCAGGCGGCCGACAAGGTGTTCAAGTCGCTCGATGCCAAGCAGGCCAAGGCGGCCAGCATCGGCAAGGAGCCGAAGGAAACCGCCGTGCTGCTCAAGGGCAAGAAGGGCAGCTTCCAGGGGATCAAGGTCGCCGAATTGTCCAAGGACCAGCAGCAACTGGTGCTGGCGACGATCAAGACCGTACTGGACCCCTACCGCAAGGAAGACATCGAGGAAGCCATGAAAGTGCTCGAGGCCGGTGGTGGTCTCAAGACGCTCAACATGGCCTTCTACACCGCCGCGGATCTCGACAACGACAAGGTCTGGGACGTGTGGCGGCTGGAAGGCCCGACCTGGGTGTCGTACTTCCGCGGTGCCCCGCACGTGCACGCCTACATCAACGTCGGTCTCAAGAACGTCTGAGTCCGCCCGGAGCGGCGTCCAATTCCCGACACCCGGCCCTGCTTGCAGGGCCGGGTGTTGTCGTCTGAGGAAACCGCTTTCAATCGATCCGGACACCACTCATGTCACACCCCCTGCGGCTCTCGCTGCTGGCTCTCGCCTGGTTCTGCCCGGCCGGTTCGACCCTCGCCGCTGATGTTCATCTGGGCATGGGCTTCCGAGTGGGCGAGGTGACCCAATCGCGGGCGATCGTCTGGACCCGGATCACGGCCACGGCGACGCGGAACCAGACGGGTCACCGCGAGCCGAAGAAGCGGACGCCTCGGGACAGGAAGTTCGTGCCTTCGCAGGTGCCCCTGGGGAGCCGGCAGGGCGAGATCGCCGGAGCGGCCGGCGAGGTGCGATTGCACTGGAAACCGGCCGGTGACCGGCCCGGTGGCCGGACGACCGACTGGGTGGCGGTTGTGCCTGAACACGACTACGTCCACCAGTTCACCATCGACGGGCTGAAGCCCGCCGGAACCTACGAGGTGACCGTCGAGGCTCGGGAGAAGTCGGGGGCACGGGTTTCGGCCGCCAGGAGCGGCACCTTCCGTACGCCGGCGGTTGCGGACACGCCGCAGGATGTCACTTTCACCGTGGTCACCGGCCAGTCCTACTGGGATCTGGACAACCCGGACGGTTACCACATCTACCCGGCGATGGCCCGGTTGAAGCCTCAGTTCATCGTCGCGACCGGTGACACGGTCTACCTGGACAGCGAGGCACCCCGTGCCAGGACCGTCGGGCTGGCCCGTTATCACTGGCACCGCATGTACTCGCTGCCCCGTCACGTCGCCTTCCACCGCCACGTGTCGGGGTACTGGGAGGTCGACGATCACGACAGCTGGGTCAACGACGGCTGGCCGACGAAGAACTCGCCGTGGATGCTGCCGCTGACCTTCAAGCAGGGATTCGCGATCTACCGCGAGCAGGTGCCGATGGGGAAGTCGACCTATCGAACGGTTCGCTGGGGACGGGACCTGCAGATCTGGATGGTCGAGGGTCGGTTGTACCGGTCTCCCAACTCGATGCCCGACGGCCCGGGAAAGACGATCTGGGGCGCCGAGCAGATGGCGTGGCTGAAGCGGACGATCCTGGCCAGCGACGCCAGTTTCCGCGTGCTGGTCAGTCCCACCCCGATCGTCGGGCCCGATCGTTCCAAGGGAAAAAACGACAACCACTCCAATGCGGCGTTCGCGACCGAGGGGAACGAATTCCGCAACTGGACGAAGCAGCACAAGCTCGAGAACTTCTTTGTCTGTTGCGGTGACCGGCACTGGCAGTATCTGTCGGTGGACCCTGTGACAGGACTTCGGGAGTTCTCCTGCGGCCCGGCCAGCGACAAGCACGCCGGAGGATCACCGGGCCGCGATCCGGCGATTCAGCCGTTCCACCGGGTCCGGGGCGGATTCCTGAGCGTGCGGGTGAGCCGATCCGGGGGACGCCCGTCGATTTCCCTGAAGCACCACGGGGTGCACGGGAAGGTGGTCAACGACTACCGCCAGGGGGGCCGGTAGCGGGGGGGCGAGACGACGGTGATCCCGGCCGCTGACCTCGAGGCGACAGGCCACGCTTGTTCGCTCCGTTTCCGGAGCCATTGCCATTGCCATTTCGTCGACCACGGCGCGGCAGCAGACGTCCGGCCAGTCGGACCAGTCGTTGCACCTGGTTGAGGATGCCCTGCGGGTTCCTCTGGCTGTCGTGAATCCTCTCGAGCTGCTGAAAATACTTCGACGTCGGCAGCCGCATCAAGTCGTCCTGTTCCTCCCGCGGCAGTTCGATGAACAACTCCAGGAGCTCGCCCCGCGTCGGCCGATTCCGTCTCAACTCGCGGAGTCCCTCGGCCGAGAGACTGCGGATGATGAGGGTGGCGATCCGTGCCCTGATGGGTTCCTCTTGCTGGACTTCGTGCAGCCACTCGCGGACCGATTTTGCGGAGATCGCCTCGACAATCGCTCGACCCAATTCCGGGTGAGGCCACCGTGGCCTGAGTCGTTCCAAGGGTGTGAGCGGTCGGCCGCCGGGACGAGACCGGACCAACGTGGTCGACAGTTCGACGACTTTCAGGGCCCGTGCGGTTCCCTCGAGGTCGCCGTTGGTCACCAACTGCTGCTTCTGCATCGGTGGCAACCGGTCGGCGATCGTATCGATGACCTTCTTGAAGTCCCCGCTGTCGAGGACCGGGCCCTGCCGGTTGCCCAACGTCAATGGCCAGCCCGTTGCCCGGTCGGCGTCCTGCTTCTGCTGCTCGTCAAGGTATTTCACGACCAGTTCGACCTTGCTCGAAGCACCGGCCCTTTGCTTGCGGAGCTCATCGCGTTGCCAGGGCTGGAGCGTCTTGGTCCAGTCGTGGAAGTCGGCGGCAATTTTGGCCAGGTTCTCTTTTTCGGAGACCTGGTCATCGAGTTGCTCGAGCTTCAACCGCTTGGCGCCGCTGAGGTTGTCGAAGTCCTTGAGATTCTTCTTCAGTTGCCTCCGGCGGTCGGCGGGCAACTTGGCCACATATGTCCACCGCTGCTGGGGAGCCTCGGGGATTGAGACCAGCAGGGGCGGCTCCCGGGTGTCGGTGCCGTCGGGTTGGCTGGGGCGAGGGAACCGGTCGGTGTTGGCGAGTGCCACGAGGAAGTCAACGTCACCGATGTCACGATAGGCTTCCAGCCGTTCGACGACCGAGAGTTGCTGGATCAGGTGGTCGGTGGGATTGGGTTGCCATCGATCGGTGACCCATACGCCGGCGGCCGATGAGATGGACAGCAGCACAATCCAGACGCCCACCACCAGGGTGCGACCGGTCCACGGCGACGGGTTCGACGGGTCCTCGTCGTGGATCGCCTGGATCGTCGCCAGGGTCTGGGCCGAGAATTCCTCGGTGACCGTCGGTCGCGGCAGGACATCCAGCAGGTCCCAGGTCTGTCGCAACTCTTCGACGCTGGTCCGCGCGTTGGCGTCCTGCACCAGCACCTCGTCGAGTTCCTGCATGTCCTGTTCGCTCAACTCGCCATCGAGATAAGCGACCAGGTTGGCTTTCCAGCCGGGGCGGAATTCGGCAGTCGTCTCACCGGTCCGCTCGGTCATGTCACCGGCCGGCAATTCCGCAAGCGTCTCATCGAGCGATTGAGGCGGCGGACCGTCTCCGCTGCTGTCCGGCAAGGGGTCGATCCGGGTCGACTCCTCGAGCGGCTCATCGTGCGGCAGGGGGTGATCGTCAGGATTCATGTCGGGTGGGTCGGAGCGGGTCAGTTGGAGACGTACTTCTTGAGGTGGATCTTCAGGTTCTCGCGGGCCCGTGACAGCAGGCTCTTGACCGCCTGCGGTGTCAGGTCCATCGACAGCCCGATGTCGGCGTAGCTCATGCCTTCGAACTTGTGCAACAGGACGGCCAGTCGCTGGCGGTCACTGAGCGATTCGATGGCTTCCTGGACCTGGTCCCGCATCTCGCGGGTGACGAATTGACGTGAGGGCAGCAGCGAGGATTGGTCGGCGAGCAGTTGCTCGGCCGGCCGCGGGCCCAGTGGGCCCGAATCGTCGGGCGTGATCGTGATTTCCTTGCGACGACCCAGTGTCCGACGGGCGTTGTAGGCCAGGTTGTTGGCGATGCGGAACAGCCAGGTGGAGAACTTCGCCGTCGGGCGATAGGACTCGCGTGCCCGGTAGATCCGCAGGAACACCTCCTGCGCCAGGTCTTCGGCCGCGTCGTGGCCACCGACGAGGTGCGAAAAAATGTGGATCAACCGTTCGCGGAACGATTCGACCAGTTCTCCGAATGCCTCCTCGTCGCCGTCCTGTACACGGAGCATCCGCTGCACGTCCGGATCGTGGAGGAATTTGAACTGGTTGCTGCTACTGATCACGTGCGAGTGTCCACGGCCGCCTGCGGAGAGTGAACCCCGTTGCAGGCGTGAAGTTCCTGTTGAATCGGTCGGAATGGTCCCGGGAAAAGGATTCAGGCTGGAGAATCTCGGCTTTCGACCCGCCTGGCTCAGCCCCCAGTATACGTCGGCAGAACTGCGGTGGTCACGCAGATGCTGTTACGATGGCCAATTGGACGGGGATTGGGAGCTGACGCACGCGATGAGCCTGAGTCGATTGCCTCTGAGTTACTGCACGAACGTCCATCCGGGCCGGAGCCTGGCGGAAGTGGTGGCGGGACTGGACAGTTACACCGTACCGGTTTCGGAATCCTACGGTCAGCCCCTGGCAGCCGGACTGTGGCTGGCGGCTCCGGTGATCGCCGAGTTGACCGCCGACGTCCGGGGTCCACGGCGTCTGGCCGGACAACTCGCCGAACGTGGGCTCGTCTGCTACACGCTCAACGCCTTCCCCTACGGCGATTTTCACGGCGAGCGGGTCAAGGAGCAGGTCTACCTGCCCGACTGGGCCGCTCCCGAACGTCTCGACTACACGCTGGCCTGTGCCGGGGTTCTCGCCCAACTGTTGCCCGAGGGTGTCGACGGGAGCATTTCGACCGTCCCGCTGGGCTTCAAGCATCTCGAACAACCCGACGGCTTCTTCGGCCAGGCCATCGACTCGCTGCTGCAGTGGGCTGTTGAGGGTCGTAGACGTTTCGAGGAGACCGGTAGCCGGGTGCGGCTGGCGATCGAACCCGAGCCGCTGTGCCTGCTGGAGACCACCGACGAGACGCTGGCGTTTTTCGGCGAGTTGTTCGAGGAGGCCGACCGCCGGGGTGTTCTGGACATCGCCCGCGAGTACCTGGGCGTCTGTTACGACGTCTGTCACCAGTCGGTTGAGTTCGAGGACGTGTCGGGGTCAATCCGGCGACTCGACGAGGCGGGAATCCGGCTCAACAAGATCCACATCACCTGCGCGATCGAACTCGACGACCCGGCGAACAACCTCGAGGGCCGCGAGCGGCTGGCGGACTTTGTTGAACCGAGGTACCTGCACCAGACCACCGCGCGAACCTCCGATGGAAACGTCCTCCGCTTCATCGATCTCGATCGCGACCTCGCCGAGTCGCCTCCGGCAGAGTGGCTCGAGGCCGAGACGTGGCGTGTGCATTTTCACGTGCCCGTTGACGCCGAGTCGTTGGGACCGCTGGGAACCACCCGGGCCGACCTGCGTCGCGCCCTGGTCACCGTTGCCACGCATCTCGATTATCCGCCCCACCTGGAGGTCGAGACCTACACGTGGGAGGTGCTGCCGGGGTCGGGTCGACCGGACCTGGTCAACGGTTTGACCGGCGAGTTGAACGCCACGGCGGCGTTGCTGGGGGAACTCTCGGGAAGCGGGCCCGGCTCGGTCTCCGATCGCGTTCCCTGAATTGGCCTCGCCCTCACGGTTGGGTTAGGATGAAGGTCGTTGGCGTTGACAGCTTGATGGACATCATTGCTCCGGTGCGTGGAACGAGACGATGCGGGAAATCCTGACCGAGTTGACCGAGGCGGTGGGGCGTGGCCGTCCGGTGGCCTACACGGCCCTGGTTGAAACACGCGGCTCGACGCCGCAGAAGGCCGGCGCGGTGATGCTGGTCTACGAGGACGGCTCGCAGGCCGGAACGCTCGGCGGTGGCTGTGTCGAGGCGGAGGTGAAGCGGCGGGCGTTGCGGCTGCTCGACGATGGCCGGACCGAACTGCTGACCTTCAACCTCGACAACGACTACGGCTGGGACGACGGCCTGATCTGCGGCGGCCGCATGACGATGCTGGTCGATCCGATCCGCAGTTCCGGAGAGCTGGATTACTACGAGACGTTCGCCGGGGTGCTGGCCGAGGGACGTGGTTGCACCGAGGCGGTGGTGCTGGACGAGGAGAAATCCGGGGGCGGCCGACCGACCGACCGGTTCCTGTTCGACGACACCGGCGCACAGGTTGCCGCCCGAGCCGGTGACGATGCTCCGGCAGGGCTGACCGATTCGCTTCAGTCTCTCTCCGCCCGTCGCCGTCCTTATGTCGCCGCCGGCACGTCGTTCATGCCGCAGTTGAAACGCTGCCGGTTGCTGATCGTCGGCGCCGGGCACGTCGGCCAGAACGTCGCCCGACTGGCCGAATCGGTTGACTTCGACGTCTGGGTCGTCGATGACCGGGCCGAGTACTGCAACCCCGAACGGTTCCCGGGGGCGCGGCGGCTGATGGTCGCTCCCATCGACTCGGCTCTCTCGGGTCTCGAGATCGACGCCAACACCTTTTGCGTGATCGTCACCCGGGGCCACAACCACGACGAGGAGGCCCTGTATCATCTCGTCGAGACCCCCGCGGCGTATGTCGGCATGATCGGCAGCCGCCGGAAAATCAAGCTGATCTTCGAGGACCTGTTGGGTGAGGGCATCTCGAGGGAATCGCTGGGGCGGGTCCGCGCCCCGCTGGGCTTCGAGATCGGATCGCAGTCGGTGCCCGAGATCGCCGTGAGCATCGTCGCCGAACTGGTCGCCGTCAGGAATCTCGAGGAGTTCCCCGAGGCCTACCGGCAGCCGAGCCTCGTCGAGGAACTCAAGACGTCAACCGGGTAGGACCAACCACAACGAATGGCCGCAGGGCCGGAGACAACCATGTTGACCAGACGACAGTTCACCTCCACGGCGTTGTCCGCCACGGCTCTGTCCGGCCTGCGGGGTTTCAGCGGGCTGTACGCGGCCGAGCCGAAGAAGCGGGCCAGCAAGTACATCGATATGCACACCCATATCGGCACCACCTGGAACGGGAACAAGGAACTGACCCCCAAGGGACTGCTCGAGTGGATGGACGACCACGACGTCGAGAAATCGGTGCTGTTGCCGTTGACCTCGCCGGAATCCTCCAGCTTCCTGCTGCTGACCGAGCCGGCCCTCAAGGCGGCCAAGCAGCACCCCGACCGCTTCATTCCCTTCTGCTCGATCGATCCCCGCACCAGTGTCCGGGGCGGCGTCAAGGGGTTCATCAGCATCATCCAGCACTGGGTCGACCAGGGGGCCCGTGGATTCGGTGAACACAAGGTGGGGTTGAATTTTGACGACCCGTTGATGATGCAGATCTACGCGGCCTGCCAGGAGGTCGGCATCCCGCTGTTGTTCCACATCGACGCGATCCGTGGCAAGGACACGCCGGGTCTGCCGCGGCTGGAACACGCCATCAAGGCTCACCCCAAGCTCAACTTCATCGGACACGGCCCGGGCTGGTGGGCGTCGATATCCGGCGACTGCAAGAGCCTGGGCAGTTACCCCAAGGGGCCGGTCACCCCCGGCGGAGCCATCGATCGGCTGATGGAGCGGTACCCCAACATCTACGGCGACCTCTCGGCCGGGTCCGGAGCCAATTCGATCTCGCGCGACAAGACCTTCGGCCGCGCGTTCCTGGTCCGGCGGCAGGATCGGCTGATGTTCGGCACCGACTATCTCCAGCCCGGACAGGAGGTTCCCCAGTTCGAGCTCTTCGACAAACTCGATTTGCCCGCGGCGGTGCAGAAGAAGGTCTTCCGCAAGAACGCCGAGCGGGTGTTGAAACTCGGATGATTCCCCGACAGTGACATCCTCCCACGAATCCACCCCCGCGGCTCGTTACGGTCTGCTGATCGTCGGCGGCAACCTGTCTCACCAGGAAAACTACTCGCGTGCCCTGGCCGCCGATCCCCGGGTGCGGCTGGTGGGGCTGACCGACGAGTCCGACGTGCCGTCGCGACGCCGGGAACTCAACCAGGCGCTGGCCGACGAGCTGGAGATCCCCTACATCGAGCCGTACGAGGAGGCGTTGGCCCGCGAGGACGTGGACCTGGTCTGCCTGTGTCCGGAACCCGAGCGTCGGGCGAGGATGACGGTGGCGGCCGCACGGGCCGGCAAACACGTCTACGTCGACAAGCCGCTTTGCACGACAGTCGAGGGGGCCCGCGAGGTGGTGGCGGCGGTCGAGGCCTCGGGTGTTCGCAGCCAGATGTTCAGCCTGGTCCGCAGTTCGATCGGGCGACGGTGCCGCGAGGTGGTCGAGAGCGGGCGGCTGGGGACCTTGATCGGGCTGCACGCCGAGTTGCTCTTCGCCAAGGGCGTCGCCGGTACCGCCGACCTCGGCCAACCTCGCCGCGAACAGGCCTCCGCCGGCCGGTTCACCTGGGTCGATTCGAAACGGGAGCTCTTCTGCGTGGGGCTTTATCCGCTGGTGCTGTTCGAGTGGCTGACCGGGAGCCGGGTCGAGTCGATCGAGGCGGCCACGGCGAATTTCTTTTTCGCCGAGCACCAGGCCAACGGAGCCGAGGACTTTGCCGCGTTGCTGGTGGGGTGGCAGGGGGGGCTGGAGACCACGATCACCGTCGGTCGCAGCGGGTGGTCGAGTCATCCCGGCCACGGCATTCACCAGGTGCACCTGGTCGGGACCGACTCAACGGCCACCGTCGATGCCCACCGTCCGCGGTTGGAGATCTTCAGCGACGCGGCCGGGTGGAGCCAGCCGGGGACTCCCCATCCCGAGGATCCCATGGGATTCTGGTCGAGCACGCAGGAACCCGGGGGGGTGACGCCCAAGACCGACTGGTGGCCGCTGGCCGAAGCGGCGGCCGACGACGCCGAGTACTTCCTGGACTGCCTGGACGACGATCGTGACAGCGACGTGCCGGTGGCGATGGGGGCCCGCGCGGTCGAGACGATCCTGGCGGCCTACGAGGCGGCGGCCGGCTAGCCGTTTACTCTTCCTCGTCCCGTTCGTCGAGTTCGCTGGCGGATTCGATTCCCGAATCGGGGGAGGGGCCGCGGCGGAAGACGGCGACGATGTCGTCGACCGGGACGACGTACAGCAGGTTGTCGGGTTCGAAGTCGACGGGGATCGCGTTCTTGGGGTGGAACAGGATCTTGTCGTACTTGTTGATCGGGAAGTCGTCGTCGTTGCCGACCTGGGTACTGATCTCGACCACCCGCCCGGTGATCGTGGGGATCTCGGCGTCGTCGGGCAGCACGATGCCCCCCTTGGTCGTCTGCCGCGACTCGTCCTTGCGGACCAGCACACGCATTCCCAGGGGTTCAACAAATTCGCTCACGTCGATAGACTCCTGATTCGCGTCGCTTCCATTCTAGGACGCCGACGGCGGGCAGAAAAGGGCCGCGACCCGTCCCGGGTGCTTTCAGTTGTCCTGTCCCGATGTGGTCGAGGCCGAACTGAGCTTCAGGTGCGGTTCGGCGGGAGACTGCCTGGCCACGTTGTCGTCGGCGTCGATCGACATTCCCCGCTGGATCAACCAGCCCAGTGGTCCGGCCAGCAGGGCGGCCAGCAGCACGACGTTGGCGATCAGAGCCGCACCGATCAACGCGGCCATCAGCCAGCCGAATCGGCTGATCAACAGCAGTTCGGCCGGGGCCAGCATCAGCAGGCCCAGTCCCACGGCCAGGCTGGTCTGCCACATCGCCGGACCGCATTGGGACAGGCTCCGGGCGACCGCATCGTGGCGTTCGAGCCCGTCACGGAGTCCGGCTCGGAACCAGGTGATCAGGTGCAGCGTGCCGTCGACGGCGATTCCCAGCGCGACGCTGGCAGTGATCATCGTGCCGATGTCGACCGCCTGGCCGGCCCAGCTGAGCATGCCGAAGACGATGCCCACCGGCATGAGGTTCGGCAACATCGTCAGGATTCCCGAGACCGGGTTGCGGAGCAGGATCATCATCACCACGGCGATCACGCCGAAGGCCAGGGCGAAGCTCCAGATCAGGCTGTCGAGAACCGCCTGCTGGGTCCTCAGGAACACCGGCACCATGCCGGTGACCACATGAGTGCTGCCGGGGTGCCTCTTGAGCACGCTCTTGACGATGTTGTCGAGTTCGCCGGTCTGCTGGTCGTTGGTCAGGTGCGCGTAGTCGTAGTCGGACATCACCGAGACCTGTGCGGTGATCCGCCACAATTCGTCCCCGGGCTTGTTCAGTTTCTGGTCACCGGCGGATTCGAGGTCGGTCGCCTTGTCTGCCACGTGCAGGAATCCCCTGGCCCCGCTCTCCCCCTCGTTCTCACCGTCTCCCTTCACTCTCCGCTCAATGATGCTCGACTGCTTCTTGGCGAGTCGCCGTTTGAGCTTCGAGGCACTCGCCGGGAGTGGCACGTAGGGCTCCTGGAAATCGGCCAGCGAGACCGTGCCGCTGATCTCCGGATGCTCGCGAACCCGACGTTCGACTTCCCGGACCACCTCCATCCGCTCGACGAAGTTGATCCGGCTTTGCTCGTCGCGGCTGAACCGGATCACCAGCTCGACCGGGACGATGCCCGAGAGATTGCGTTCCAGGAAGTTGTAGTCCTGGACGACCCGTGAGTGGTCAGGGAAGTAGCGGATCGCCTTGGTTTCGGTCTTGAAGTATTTCAGTCCCCAGGTGCTGGCGACGAAGAAGGCGATCGAGGTCAGCGTGACGGGGATCCAGAATCGGGCCACCAGCAGCCCCAGCCGGGTCCAGCCGTCCCGTCGGAGATCATCGGCCTGGTCCTCGGACCGCGACGGCCAGAATTGCAGCAGGGCGGGCAGTCCGTAGAGCACCATGGCCAGGGAGATCAGGCAGCCGATGGCCGAGTAGACACCGAACTGTCGCACCGGCCGCAACGTGCTCGTCATCAGGCTCAGCAACCCGATCGCGGTGGTGACACTCGCCAGGGTGCACGGCACCTTGGCCATCTTGACGGCTTCGACCACGGCGGTGACGGGATTTTTGGCGGCGGAGTGTTTCCAGTAATTCGAGACGTGGATCGCGCCGGAAACGGTCAGCACGAACATCAGCGTGGGCATCACCACCAGCACCATGTTCATGTGTCCACCCGAGAGTGGAACCAGCGAGACGGCCATCAGGGTGGTGTAGTAGCTGACGACCAGGACCAGGGTGGCCAGTCGGCCGCTGCGGAGCATCACGAAGGCCAGCACGATGCCGACCAGTCCCGACAGCAGGATGATCGAGCGACGGTGCAATTCCCACGGGGCGATGTCTTCGGACGAGTTCCACGCCGAGTCCTTGACCATTTCGTCCAGTGCCGAACCGGCCACGGGACGTCCACCCGTTCGGAATTCGTCGGCGTGGATTCCCACCTCGCCGGCGATCCGGCGAATCTCCAGCAGTGTCTCGGCCGCGTCGGCCATCCCGGCGTCGGTGAGGCTGATCGAAAGGGCCACCGGGGCCCCGGCATGGAAGAAGCAGCCGTTTTCGTCCACCAACGCCACACCATCCGATTCGTCGTCCGACGAGGGGCCCTGCAGACCGCCGATCAGCGAGATCAGCTTCTCACAGGTCTCGCTGTCTCGCTGCATGTTGTGGTAGCGGACCTGGAAATCGTGATCCGGCAGCAGGAACTTCTCCGGATCGAACGTCTCGGCCTCCTCCGCGTCCTCCCCGGTCTCGGCGTCGTCGGAGGTTTCCGATGCCTCATCGACCAACGTGGCCAAACGGTCGGCTTCCTCCTCGTCCGGCTCCCACTCGGTCGCCGACGCCAGAAACTCGACTTCGAGTTGCAGCTCCCCGGCGGCCCGATCACGGATCAACCGCTGGACCTGCTTGACGTCGCGGCGGCCCGCCTGGGTCAGACGGACCTTCAACGGACCCGTGCCGATCAGCACACCCTCGAGCCGCTCGACCGCTTCGGCCGGCTCGACATCGTATTTCATCATCCGCACAATCAGGTTCTGCGGAGTGGTGACCGACTTGATCAGTTTTGAACCGCTGCGGCGGGTTCCCTCGGCATCCGACGTGCCGATCAGGCGGCTGCGGAACCACTTCACCCGCGGGTCCGACAGTGTGCTCGTATCCCACGAGACCAGCACGCGATCCTCGTGCTGGAAGTGCTCCTGGTACCACCGCAGCGTCCGTGCCTGGGGATCGTCCTCTGGCAGCCATTTGGCGATGTCGTTTTCGAGATCGATTCGCGACAGGGACCAGATGGCCGGGGTGGCCAGGAAAACCAGCAACAGCACGATCCACAGCGCATTGCCGTGGCCGAAACGGTCTCGTTTGGAAAAGAAGTTGGTCATGGCAGTCTGAACAGTGGCCGGTTCAACGGGACGTTGTGCATAGAACTGTCGGTTTGATCGGTTTTTCCGGCCGTTCGACTTTGTCTCAGGATGCCGGACCGGGCGACTTTCACGCCCGATTGCCACGTCATCACGCAAATTCTAACAGGTCGCCGGGCCGACCCGATAGATCGGCCCATTGCGAGGTCGGGTCATTCCGATTGTAACGATTGGGCAGGATAGGGGGCCTGGTGGGAAGGTCGGACCGTGTTGTGAGCAAGACCACACCCACCAGAAAGCGGGCGTGTTGGATTGGGTTGCTTCCGGAGAGCACCCCCGCGGTGGTCCAGGACCACTAGTCCGGATTGAAGCCCTCTACCAGTTCGCGGTCCCATTCGTCCATCAATGGCCAATCGGTTGCACATGTGCCGAAATCCGCCATGTGGCAATAGCCTTCGAGCCGATCGATGGTGGCCTGCAGCAGGTTGTTGTCCTTGCGGAATGGCGGTCCGTGGCTGGGCAACAACCACTCGATGTCACTTTCACGGATGCGTGTCAACGACTCGATGAACGACGGGATGTCCGATCCGTGGTGCGCATCGATGTTCCCCACGCAACCGTCGCGGTAGATGTTGTCGCCGGAAAACAGCAGGTTGCCCATGCGGAAGGCGAGTTGTCCGAGGGTGTGACCCGGGGTGTGCCAGACCTCCAGTTCGATTTCACCCAGTTGCAGCCGATCCCCTTCGTTGATTGTCTCGTGCAACTCCATCGTTGGCATGTCGATCGAGATCCCCTGGGCGCTGATTTCCGCGTAGGTCGTCACCCGGTCACCTTCAGCCAGCAGTCGGGCCGCGTCGGGATGTCCGCAGGTGCGTGATCCGGGCAGCAACTCGGCGGCCCGTGCCAGGCCCTGGACGTGGTCGACATCGGCGTGAGTGGCGACCAGGTATCGGCAGGTGGCCAGCGGGAAGTCGAGTTGCCGGATGATCTCGATGATGTCTCCCACCGTGTCCTCGTAGCCGATGTCGATCAGCAGCCACTCGGATCCATCGTGGACGAGGTAGACGCAACAACCCAAGCGGCGTCGCGCCTGGTAGTTCATCTCGATCACGCCAGGAAACAGCTCGATCCGCTCGAACATCCGATTGGTGCTCTCGACGTCCGGACAAGGCCGGGCAGGAGGGACTTGACGCGAGCATTCTAGAGAGGGGTGGGAAGTGATGACAACCAAGCGGTTCAACGGCAAATGAGATCTCAACGGAGACCTTGTCGCGGTGGCGACGTGGCCGAGTTGTGGGTTTATGATGGTGGGTCTCTCTTTTTGCTTTGCGATCAGGAAACAACCATGCGTACACACGGTGAGATTGGACGGGTTCGGGCGTTGGCGTGGCTGGTCGGTTGCAACCTGATCGTTTTCGCCAGCAACATCTGCATCATGGTTCTCGAGCTGACCGCCTCACGGCTGTTGGCTCACCACATCGGCCAGTCTCTCTACACGTGGACCGGGGTGATCGGCGTTGTGCTGGCCGGGATCACCATCGGCAACTACGCCGGCGGAAGGCTCGCCGACCGCTTCGGACACCTCAAGCTGCTGGCGATCCTGTTTCCGCTGGCTGCTGTCACCAGCGGATTGGCCCTGGTGCTCGATCAGCAGATGGTCGGGGTGGTGCGACCCGAAACGATGGGTTGGCCGATCTGGGTGCTGTGCATCGTCTCGATCATCTTCCTGCTTCCGGCCATCGCGCTGGGGACGATCTCGCCGGTGGTCGCCAGCCTGGCACTCTCTCGAAGCCGCAGCACCGGGTTCACCGTCGGCAACGTCTACGCGTGGGCCGCGATGGGATCGATCGTCGGCACCTTCCTGGCCGGCTTCTACCTGATCGACCACTTCAGTACCCGCTGGATCGTCGCTGGCACCGCCGTGGCACTGTTGGCGATGGGAGCGGTGCCGGTGTTCCTGATGGTCACCACCAAGCTGTTCGGTCGCCGACCGGCCCGATCCGCCGGACCGCCGCCGGTGTCGGCACTCTCCGGTGAGGTCAACCCGGTCGAGTTGAACGAGGTGGATCCCGGGCGGACCGGACAGCAGGCGGGGACGTGGTGGTTCCTGGTCGGCTGCAACGCCATCGTGTTCGTCACCAGTCTCTGCATCATGACACTGGAACTCTCGGCCACACGCCTGCTGGCTCACCACATCGGTCAGTCGCTCTACACCTGGACCAGCGTGATCGGCGTTGTGCTGGCCGGGATCACCGTGGGCAACTTCATCGGCGGCATCCTGGCCGACCGTTTCGACCACCGCAGCATCCTGGGCTGGCTGTTGTTGATCGCCAGCATTCACTGTTTCGGAGTGATCTGGCTCGACCAGGCTTCGATCGAGTGGTACCGCACCGAGCCGCCGATGATGCTGGGGCCGGTTATCTGGTTGGCCCAGTGGATCCTCGAGCAGGGGACGTCCGACCAGGCCAGCTGGCCGGTCTGGATCTTCGCCCAGGTTGCGGTGATCTACGGGCCGCCGGCCGCGGCGATGGGGACCGTGTCACCGGTCGTTGCCGCCCTGGCACTCTCGAGAAGCCGTCGCACGGGGATCACCGTCGGCAACGTCTACGCCTGGGGCACGCTCGGCTCGATCATCGGGACCTTCCTGGCCGGTTTCCTGCTGATCGACCTCTTCGGCACCCGCGCCCTGGTCACCGGGACCGCGATGCTGCTGGGGGTCACCGGAGTCTGCGCGGCGGCGAGTGGGTCGAGACTGAGGCCGGCGATTGCCTTTGGCTGGCTGCAGTTTCTGGTCGTCTTCGGACTGGCTGCCGCCGTCAGTGGCGAATCGCTTGACGCGGCCGGGGGTCGCTTCGGCGAACTGCTGGGAACCGGGCGTGATGCGGCCGGTCGATTGGCGTTGAGCGAGTCGTGGAGCGAGACGGGACAACGTGTCGGCTACGGATTCCACCAGTTCGGACAGGCGCTCTCGCTTCGAGATGACGAACCGGGACGGTACGAGGACGAGAGCAACTATTCCTACATCACCGTCGTCGAAACCACCGACGAGGACGTCGACCTCAAGTACCTGAAACTCGACAAGCTCGTCCACAGCTACTACGTCCCCGACAACCCGACGCTGCTGAAGTACGAGTACGAACTGGTCTATGCAGCGGCGACCGAGCGTGCCCGACAGGCGTGGGCGATCGACGTGACCGTTGAACTGCCCGAATTTCCGGGCCGCGATCAGGTCGTCAAGCGACTCTCCGGGAACCTCTCCTTTTCCGGTTCGGGAGGCGGTCGATTGCGGGTGCGGGGCACTCTGCTGCCGGCCGATCGCAACGTGCTCCTGAAGCTGAGTCCTTCGGGGGCCTGGTGGCTGGCGATCGAGGAACTGTACGAGGTTTCGACCGCGTCGGACTGGGTCGGCTTCACACCGGCCGACCTCGAGACGCTGCCCCCGGGCGTGTCGATCCCCGATCGGCTCAAGAAGGAAAATCGCGACGATGCCGATCAGAAGGGCGGGATCGAGTTTCATCCCAAGCTCGGTGCCCTGACGACCGAGATGGTCATCGACGAGTTGATTCGGGACGAGCTCCTGGCCGCTACGCCGGACTTCGCCTGGTTCCAGGCGGTCAACCAGCTCTACGCCCGCTCCCGACAGGTCCGCACGATGTTCATCGGCGGTGGCGGATTCGTGTTTCCCAGGTGGATCGAAGCCAAGTTCCCCCACGAACCGGTGATCGACGTCGCCGAACTCGATCCCGCCGTCCTGCTCGCCGTGCAGCAGGAAATGGGACTCGACCCCGATGGGCTGATTTCCAAGAGTACCCGGCTCGGCGATGCCCGCAACTTCGTCCAGGACCAGGTCCGTCGGTCCGACAAGCCGCAGTACGATTTCATCTACGGCGACGCGTTCAACGACTTCAGCGTCCCCTGGCACCTGACGACCCGCGAGTTCACCGACGATGTCCGGAAACTGCTGGACCCGGCACGAGGTGTCTACCTGGTCAACATCATCGACATCTACCCGAGGATCGAGGCGCCCGAGCGGGATCGGACGATCGAATACGAGTCGGACCAGCCGTTGCTGGAGGTGCCGTTGCCCGAGACGTGGACGTCGGCGGCGGTGGTCGACGAGTGGATGGGGATTCCGGGGTTGCCCGGGGTCGAGATCTACGAGCAGGCCGAAGGCCTGGGGCACCGGTTGGCCGTGAGAGGGTCGCTGCCCGATCGGATCTTCCAGATACTGCTCCAGGAGGCCGGCAACAACCCGGCCCTCGGCGAAATCATCAAGGGCCTCGACCGACGTTCCAGGGACTCGCGACATACACGTGATCGAGGTCACTTCCTGAGCAGTTACACCAAGACGCTCGAGGCCGTCTTCCCCAACGTGTATGTCTTCTCGAGCGAGGAGGGCGTGCCGCACCGGCGTCGAGACACCTTTGTGCTGATCGCCGCGAATGCTCCGCTGGACCTCTCGAATCTTCTCGAGGCCGGTGGCCATTGGTCGCAGCCCCCCTTCGCCTGGAAGGAAACTCGCGAGTCCGACCAGCCCCCGACGTTGCCCGACGATCAGAACCAGTGGGAGTCGGTGGTCAACTGGGCCAGCGCCACATGGTGGCACGGTGTGCTGACCGATGACTTCGCTCCGGTCGACCGGTTGCTCAAGCCAGTCTTCATCGAGCAGGACGACTAGTCGAAGACAGGAGGGGGCTGGCTGCGGGGCCGTTGCGAGGAGGCTGTGATGGCAATCGAGTTCGACTGCCCGTACTGCACGGCGGCAATTCGTGTCGATGACGCCGCCGCCGGCAAGCAGGGGGCCTGTCCGAAATGCGGGACGACCCTGGTTGTTCCGCGGCCGACCGAAGTGGTTCAATCACCACCAGCCACCGCAGCCACCGCAGCCACCGCAGCCACCGAATCGGACGTCATTCCCGACATCGTTCCCGAGATGGTGCCGGAGTTCCAGTCGCGGCCACAGGCGTCGGTTTCCAGCCGTGTCAGGCGACGCCGACACCGTCGTGGGGGATTGCTGTTTCCCCTGGCCTGTGGCGGGACGCTGTTGCTGGCCATCACGGTGGCCTGGTTCCTCAACGATCCCAGCCGGTTTCGGAGATCGCTGGTGGGCGAGCTGACCGCATCGTATGCCGGAGCCGAGGTGCTGATGCCCCGATCGATCGATCCGGGCCTGGTCGAGGGGCACGCCGAGTTGTTCTCGGCCATGGTCGAGAGTCTCAAGGAGCGGACCGGACGGGTCCGCAGCAACGTGATGGTGGTGGTGTTTGTCGAATCGGAGGGGACGTTGGAGGTGCAGATCGAGCCGAGCCAGGAGTACCGCCTGGTTCGAGTGGCACTGGGCCAGTCCGAGGCCCTGCGGACGTTCGTCGAATCGCAGGCGAACCGGCTCGATGGTCTTCGTCGCGAGGACCTGACCGCCGAATTGGGGAAACTGGTTTCCGCGTGGCACGCGGCACGCACCGCCGATGAGGTGTTCGATGGGTGGACCGGTTACCGCGAAACCGTCGGGCTGTCGGCTCTTGTCGGAGGGGTTGGACATCACGCCATGGCTCAAACGGGCCGACAGAACCTGCCGTGTCTCTACGAATCCGGCGGGGCACTGTTTTTCCTGGTGCCCGCATCGCTGGGCGAGTTCCGCCTGATCGGACGACGACGCGCCGATGGAAGCATGCCGTTTCCGGCCGATTTCCGTGTCCGCATCGGCCCGGGCAACTAGTCGAGACTCCCCGGTTCGCACTGGCCGATGCCCCCACTTGACTGGCTTGCGCAACGGTCCCTATACTCGCGCGCACTCTAGCTTTCGGACCCCCACTTCGGGTCCCGAGCACGACGTCTCTATCCCATCGGACAGCTTTCGCAGCTTCATCGACCATGGACGACAAGCCCTCTGCCGATGAGAAGCCCCGCGAGGTCGAGGAGTCCAGTTCGACCGGGACGCCGCAGCCCGCAGCGAATTCCGACCTGGTGCAGATGTTAGCGCCCATCTTCGGTTTTTGCCGCGAGTTTTTCCGGAATGACCACCCGCAGCACCTGCAACGGCTGGTCGGGACCTGGCTCGTGGTCGGTCTGGTCGTCGGTGCCCTCGGCTGGAACGTCTTGGACTTTCAGACGATTCAGGCACGACGGGCGGCATGGGGGAGCTGGATTGGTGTGCCCACCGAAATCCAGAAGGAGATCGTCGAGAGTCTCGAGAACGGCAACGTGCTGGGCAGTTCCGATCCCTTTGCGGCCCGTGCCTATTCGGATTTTCTCAACAACAACGAAGAGGCCGACGAAATGGTCCGGGCCTGGGCCAGGCTGATGTTGGCTGAATCGCGGCTCAACGACGGACTTCGTCAGGCCTACCGGTCGAACAAGATGATGAAACGAACAAACGGCACCAAGAGGCTCGGCAGACGCGGAGATGTCCAGGCCGCGATCGATCATTTCGACACCGTGCTCGAGGTGGCCCCCAAGGACTCGCTGCTCGAACAACGGGCCCTGTATGGTCGGGCCGTCGGGATCGAAGCCAGTTGTGATGGAACCGAAGAGCGGCTCAACAAGGTGAAAGCGGCCTACGGTCTCCTCGAGAAGACCGATGGCCCCTACAGGAAGATGGCCGAGGATCGCCTGCAGGCGATCGCCAGTGAAGGGGCCATCGCCTTCTACAAGTGGTTCGGCAAAGTCGTCAACGATTCTCCGGCTGCTGACTCGGTCGACGCTCTCCCACAGAGTGCGACCGATGACAGCCCGATCGAAAGCCAGTTGGACAAGCTTCTTCGCGATGGTGCTGGGTCCGAGAAGTCCAAGCCCTCACCGGATGCAACCGGCAATGTCAAGAAGAAGATTCCTCTAGAATTTCCGGCACTGGAGAAGAAGAAGCCGGCCGAGAAGAAGAAGGCGGGCGAGAAGAAGAAGCCGGCCGAGAAGAAGAAGGCGGGCGAGAAGAAGAAGCCGGCCGAGAAGAAGAAGGCGGGCGAGAAGAAGAAGGCGAGTGAGAAGAAGAAGGCGGGCGAGAAGAAGAAGGCGGCCGAGAAGAAGAAGCCGGCCGAGAAGAAGAAGCCGGCCGAATGAGCCAGCCGGGTAAGGGGTCGCCGATCCGGGTGACCGTCGAGGCCCGGGCCCATGGCTGGCGACTCGACCATTACCTCGTCCGGCTCTATCCCAACTTCAGCCGCGGTCAGTTTCAGTCCTCGATCGTCGCCGGGGCGGTCATCGTCAACGGACTGCCGGCCAAGTCGTCCCGGCGGCTGCGGGTCAACGACGTGGTCGAGTTGTCTCTGCCCGAGGACGCTGCGCCGCGGGTCGAACCCGAGGACCTGCCGCTGTCGGTGCTCTACGAGGACGAGCACCTGGTGGCGATCGACAAGCCAGCCGGCATGATCGTCCATCCCGGCCGTGGCCAGACCACCGGGACGCTGGTTGCCGCGCTGCAGTTCCACTTCGATTCGCTCAGCGATCTCGGCGGCACTCTGCGGCCGGGCATCGTGCACCGGCTCGACCGCGACACCACCGGCGTGATCATCGTGGCCAAGAACAACCAGGTCCATCACAAGCTCTCGAGGCAGTTCGAGCTCCGCGAGGTGACCAAGCGGTATCATGCGATCTGCTGGGGAAGTCCCGAGTTGGACAGCGACTACATAGAGACGCACGTGGGGGTCAGTCGACGGAACCGCGAGAAGATGCGGGTGGTGCCGGCCGGTGGCAAGGCCCGCCATGCGGTGACCTTCTACGAGGTGCTCGAACGGTTCGACCGCACGTCCTACGTGAGGCTGTCGCCCCGGACCGGCCGAACCCACCAGCTCCGTGTCCACATGGCTCACCTCAACCACCCCATTCTCGCCGACCGTCTCTACGGGGGCGATCGGCCCGAGGGTCGCGAGTTGCCGATCCGGCGGCAGGCGTTGCACGCCCGTTCCCTGGAGGTGACGCATCCGGTCAGCGGGGAGGTGATCCGTTTCGAGGCACCGTTGCCGGAGGATTTCCGGCTGGTGCTCGAGTGCTTGCGTCGCGGCGGCGGTCCAGTAGGATCGTGACACGCCGCCGCCTGACGACTGGCCGATGCGTATTTCTCACTCCTCGTTTTCGCCAGAACGGGACGACCGATGAGGCTTGCCAGGGTTCGCACCACCGAGGGAACCACCGGCGTGGCCGTGCTGGCCGACGACGGCTCCGCACAACTGCTGGATCTCTCGAGCTCCGAGAGCATCAATTCACTGGCCGACCTGCTCCATTCGGCCGATCCCGTCGCCGGCGTCGAACGGCTGCTGGCGGCCGGTGCCACCGGCCTGGCCGCCGGTGGCTACGAGTGCCTGGCCCCGATTGACCGCCAGGAGGTGTGGGCGGCCGGCGTCACCTACAAGCGGAGCCAGGAGGCTCGGATGGAGGAGTCCGAGAGTGCCGCGACTCACTACGACAAGGTCTACACGGCCGATCGGCCCGAGCTGTTCCTCAAGGCGACCCCCCACCGCGTGTCGGGACCCGGAGACCCCGTCCGCGTGCGGGCCGACAGCGACTGGTCGGTCCCCGAGCCCGAATTCGCCCTGGTGATCAGTCCCGACCTGCGACTGGTCGGGTATTCGATCGGCAACGACATGTCGGCCCGGGACATCGAGGGCGAGAACCCGTTGTACCTGCCGCAGGCAAAGTGCTACCGCGAGTCGGCCGGGCTGGGTCCGTGCGTGTTGCTGGCCGACGGCCCGCTGGATCGGTCCGGCGTCGAAATCGAACTGGCGATTGACCGTGGTGGTGAGACCGTCTTCGCCGGCAGCATCAGGCTCGACCAGATGGCCCGGACCTTCGAGGACCTGGTCGACTGGCTGGGTCGCGAGAACGTCTTCCCCGACGGAGTGGTGCTGATGACCGGCACCGGAATCGTGCCCCCCGACGAGTTCACCCTGGAAGATGGCGACTCCGTCTCGATTTCGATCACCGGCATCGGTACGCTGAGCAACCCGGTGGCCAAGGATCCGGCCTAGGATCCGGCCTGGGATTTCATGAACCCCGAGTTCCGGGTCGGCAGGAGGCCCACGCTGCGATGGACGCCCCGGTGATCCCCGACGAACTGCTCGGACAGATTCACAACCGGGATTGTCTCGAGGGCCTGGCCGAGATTCCCGACGGAACCGTCGACCTGGCGTTCGCCGACCCGCCGTTCAATATCGGATACGAGTACGACGAGTACGACGACCGGCGGGATGCCGACGACTACCTGGCGTGGAGTCGTCGCTGGACGTCGGAGCTGGTGCGGGTGCTGAAGCCCGCTGGCACCTTCTGGCTGGCGATCGGAGACGAGTACGCCGCCGAGTTGTCGGTGATGCAGAAGCACGACCACGGCCTGGTGCTCCGAAACTGGGTGGTCTGGTACTACACCTTCGGGGTCAACTGCACCCGGAAGTTCAGCCGGTCGCATACCCACCTGTTCTACTTCGTCAAGAACGAGAAGGTGTTCACCTTCAACGCCGACGATCCGGCGATCCGGGTTCCGTCGGCTCGCCAACTGGTCTACGGCGACAAGCGGGCCAACCCCCGGGGCCGCCTGCCCGACGACACCTGGGTGCTGAGGCCGCAGGACATTCCCGAGTCGTTCGGTGCCGATGAGGACACCTGGTACTTCCCGCGGGTCAACGGGACGTTCAAGGAACGGGCCGGCTGGCACGGGTGCCAGATGCCCGAGCAGTTGCTGGGTCGGATCGTGCGGACCTGCTCAAATCCCGGCGACGTTGTGCTCGACCCCTTCGCCGGCAGCGGCACCACGCTGGCGGTTGCCCGGAAACTCGATCGACGTCCGATCGGGTACGAGTTGTCCGAGGAGTACGCCATCCGGGCCCGAGAGCGTCTCGAATCGACTGCACCCGGTGATTCGCTCGACGGGGCCGAGGACCCGCTGACCAGTGCTCCGAAGACCTCGGCGGGCGTCAAGATCGAGGAACGCGCCGCCCGAAAGCGGGCCGACGACCGGCAACTCGAACTGCTCTGATTCCCCGCCCGACCGCTTCAGCCTGTTGTCACCGGTTCATACTGTCCGGCCAGTCGCTCGATCGCGGCGTGCGGATCCATGTTGAACATCGCGCGGCCGCCGGTTCCCCAGCGACCGTTGTGGAAGTGAAAAATCGCCGCGGCGTCGCGGATCAGCCCCACCGACTCCACCTCCTCCATGTCGCCGCCCTCGATCGCTTCGAACCGGATGTTCACCCCGGCAAACGCTGTCAGCAATCCGTCGTCGATCGCCCGCCCGAAAGTCACCTCGTCGAGCCAATCGCATTCGACCCATCGCAGGTCGCGGGGGATCCCCCGTTGGCGAGCCAGGTCGAAGAACTTGGCCTCCAACTGCTCACGCTGCATTCGGAACAGGTCCAGGGCCGAATTCTGCTGCCGCCGCTCCCAGCGACGCACCAGCAGCGGAGCCGCCAGGACGAAGCCGACCAGCAACAGCACCGCGACGGCGATCAGCAGCAGGGTCGGCGTCGACACGCGGGGATGCCTTGAGGAAACTCGAGTGAAAACGGCCCGATCGATCCTAGGGTGGGCGGTCGGGACGACACAAGGGCGTTGCACCGGCTGCAACCGTTGCCGGGTTGGTTTGTCATGACCTCGAGTGTTCCGTAAAACCGGGGCCGCGAGACCAACGAGGGTTGGTCCGTCCGATCTCCACAACCCCGCTCAACCGGGACAGCCGTTGGCCATGCCACTTCTGGGAGCCCACATGTCCGTCGCCGGCGGTTACCACAACGCCGTTGACGCTGCAGCCGAATACGGCATGGACTGTGTCCAGATCTTCACCAAGAACAACAACCAGTGGCGGGCAGGGCGGATGGATCCGGAGGCCGTCTCGCTGTTTCGCCGCAGGCTCGGTGAGACCGGGGTCCGGTTGCCCTGTGCACACGCCAGCTACCTGATCAACCTCGCCAGCCCCGCCGAAGAACTCTGGCAGAAGTCGATGGACGCCATGGTCATCGAACTCGAACGGGCCGAAGTGCTCGGGTTGGCCGGTGTCGTGCTGCACCCGGGCAGTTTCACGACGTCGAGCGAAGAAACGGGGATCGAGCGGATTGCCGAGGCACTCGATGGAGTGCTGCTGCAGACCGACGGACTTGGCGTCGAGGTCTGGCTCGAAAACACCGCCGGCCAGGGCAGCAATCTCGGCCATCGGTTCGAGCAGCTCGAAGCGATCATCACCCGAATTCCCGAATCGTCCCGGGTTGGCGTCTGCCTGGACAGTTGTCACCTGTTCGCTGCCGGCTACCCGCTGGCGACCCCCGCGGAATACGCCGAGACGATGGCGGCCTTCGACCAGGCCGTTGGTCGCCACCGGCTGCGTGCCTGGCATCTCAACGACAGCAAGAAGGAGTTCGGCAGCCGGGTGGATCGACACGAGACGATCGGCGAGGGCCACATGGGACTCGACCCGTTCGGCAACATTCTCAACGATCCGCTCTCGGCCGAACTCCCCATGTACCTCGAAACTCCCAAGGGTGATCGCGACGATCGGACACTCGACGCGGTCAATCTCGAGACGCTTCGCTCGCTGCTGAACTGAACGCATCCGGCGGAATGTCCTCGATTCTTGCGTCCGGAATGGCGAGCAGTCGGGGGGCGGATTTCCCGGTCCGAAACCGGGAAACTTCTGCCCCCGCGGTCCCCGCCGCTGATCCGCATAATCGGCAGATCCCGCTCATGCCGAACTGTCCCGGTGCCGATGGGGAACGAAGCAGGGGGATGGTGGACCGTCGATCGACGAGCGAGAGGATCTCGCATGGTTTCGGACCTTCACACCGACCTCGACCACCAGCGGGTCAGGGCGGGGTGTCTGCTGTCGCTTGTGCTGTTGGTGTCCTCCGGATGTGCGTCGTCGGGTGCCCTGAGCACTCGGGCCGCAACCGTTTCGCTGGCCGGCGGAGCCGAGGCAATCCTGTTTCTGGACGATGCAGCGGCGGGACCACCTGCCGTGGCACGCGTGCGGGCCAACACGGCTGGAGACGTGGTACCGGTTGATGTTCCGGACGTGGCTGGCGATGTTCGGGTCAACGATGGTCCCGCGGCAGAGAGCGTGTCCGGGGCCGCGCGGGTTGGCGTGACGGGTCCGTCACCGGATCACCCGCGTTCTCGGGAATTCGGGCGGATCTTCATGCGTCTCAAGGCCGCCTTGGACAAGAACGAGACCCGCTCGATTGCATCTCCACCTCCTCTTCCCAAGCGGGACCACCCCGACTCCAGGAAGCACTCCCTGTTCAGCGAACCGATCGATCCGACCGGGGGAGTGCGGACCCGGCCGGATTCATCGAACCGCCGGCACAGGAGCCTGTTCGTCGGAACCCCGCGTGACCTCGACCCGGCACCGGTCGTGGCTGCCGTGGTCCGGCCTTCCGATTCGGGTGACTGGAACGGCACCGATGAGAGCGCGACGTCGACGCTGACCCGGGTTGCCGCGATCGAGACCGGCGAAGGTGTGGAGACTCTCGTGATCCGCCGCCCGGCACCCTGGTGGATCACCGTGGTGGGGTTGGTCGTGATGGGCGGGTTGATCGGGTTGAGTCGTCGATTCGGGTGGCCGGGCAGCCCGCTCGCCGAATAACCCGACCCCCACGCTGCACGACCCGAATCCGGTGGTGGCACTGGTAGCGGTCGTTCCTTCCAGCCGCCGACCTCTGTCGGTGGCCGACTCGACAGGCGGATTTCGCATCACGGCTATTCCGTTGTTGGCTCGATAGCACAGAGAAGCCGCATCGCGTGATCTCCATGCACCGATTGTGTGGGGATTCCCACATCACGCCCGCGGCACATGCCTCATCGATTGACCTCATTGACCGCTTCCCGGGACGTCCTTCCATGCTGCCAGCGTTCTTCCGCCAGCACAGCCGACTGGTGCTCGGTTTCCTGGTCCTGACATTTCCCTACCTGTTGGTGACCGCCGAGTCGCTGACGTCGAACAACGACATCGAGACCTGGCTGCCCACCGAGGCGCCGGTCCGCCGGATCTACGACGACTTCAAGGAACGGTTCGGGGCCGAGGAACTGGTGTTGGTGGGATTGCCCGGCGAGGACACCGAGGCAGCGGTTGACGAGGAACTGGTCGAGGCGGTCTGCGAGCGGATCGAGAGCCTGCCGGAGATTCGGGTCTGCTGGAGCCCCTACCGCCTGATGTCGATCATGGACGACCTGGGCGTCGAGCGGGACGAGGCCCGGGAACGACTCGAGGGACTTTCAGCCACGCGCGGTCCCGACGGAATGATCGGCATCGCGGCGTTGCTCTCGGCCGAAGGACTGGCCGACCGCGCCGCCACGGTCGATGCCGTCCGAGAACAACTCAACTACTGCCAACTGCAGGACTCGCAACTGGCCGGCGCTCCGGTGATTGTCTCGGAACTCGATCGGTTGGGCAGCCGTGCGAACAGCAAGCAGTTCTTCCTGGTCACCCTGGCCGTGTGCCTGGTGCTGTTGTACTGGACGCTGCGGGACTGGCGGCTGACCATCGGTATCCTCGGCCTGACCGTCTGGTCGATCAACCTGACACTGACGGTGCTGTCGTGGAACGGTGTGGAGATGAACTTCATCCTGGCCGCGTTGCCGATCATGGTGATGGTCTTCACCCTGGCCATCTCGGTTCACCTGGTCCACTACTTCCGCCATGCCATGGATCGTCCCGATCCCCTGGCGACGGCGCTGAAGCTGGCGTGGAAACCCTGCTGCCTGGCCACTCTGACCACCTCGATCGGGCTCGCCTCACTGGCTGTCAGTGACATCGGCCCGGTTCGCCAGTTCGGCTTGGCCGGGGCCCTGGGGTCGATCGTGGCCCTGGTCACCGGACTGGGGGCGGTGCCGGCTCTGTTGACGTTGTTTCCACCGAAACCACTCGGATCCGACGCCAACCCGTTTGGGGCCCCCCGCGAGAATTCGCCGGCCGACCGAATCGTTGGCCACAGTGGACTGGTCACCACGTTGACTCTGCTGCTGATTGTCGCGGCGGGTCTCGGAGTGCCCCGGCTGCGGATGCGGATCGATCCGGTCGACTTTCTTCCTGCCCAGGGACGTGTCCGGCAGGACGCCGAGCGGGTCGAAGAGAACCTGACAAGCACGACAACCCTCGAGGCGGTTGTCGACTTCGGGACCGGCTCGTTGCCGTTCGTGGCGAAGCTCGACAAGGTCCGGCACATCGAAGAACAGATCCGCAAACACGACGGCGTGCGGCACACGATGTCGCTGGCGGGGTTGTTCCCGGTCGAAATGCCGGACGACACGTTCGAAACGCTGGCATTGTTGAAGCGGGCCCGGGGCCACCGCGGCGGTGGAGACTACATCGCCGATGGCGAGCGGCTGTGGCGGATCAGTGTACGGCTGACCGACGGTTCGGCCGATGGACGCCGACTTGTTTACGACCAACTGGTCGTGGCCACCGCGGGGATGCCGATTGCATGGACCGGTATCAGCCCGCTGCTGGATCACGCACAGGGGCAGATCTTCACGGGGTTCTGGGAGAGCTTCCTGACGGCGTTCGTCATCATCACCATCGTGATGATCGTCTCGCTGCGATCGGTCACCACCGGGCTGGTGGCGATGATCCCCAACCTGACACCGATCCTGTTGGTCTTCGGGGTCCTGGGCTGGTCGGGCTGGTATGTCGACATCGGGATGATGATGTCCGGGAGCATCGCGTTGGGGATCGCCGTCGACGGCACGTTTCACTTCCTGATCCGCTACCACCAGCAGCGTCGTGACGGGGTGGGACGGCACACGTCCTCCCGCGACGCTCTGGAACGCACCGGACCACCGATCCTGCAGGCGGCCATTGTCGCTGCCATCGGAATGCTCGCCCTGTCCCTGTCCCCGTTCCTGCCCACCATGAGATTCGGCTTGTTGACCGCCGCAATGCTGGTCACCGCGCTGCTGGGCGACCTGGTCCTGTTGCCGGCACTCCTGGCTCTCTGGAGCCGCGACCGACGAACCGATGGTTCGGGGCGAACAGACGAGACGGGTCGACGCAAGAGAACTCCGCACGGACAGCGACGACCTCACTTCGTGGCGATCGAGGGGTACGCTCCCAGCACGACTTCGGAGAATCCCACGGTCGGGTCATTCCATGACAGCCAGGACAGCCAGGACAGCTAGGACCGACGGCGGTCTTCGATTCCTGCCTAGGTTTCCACTCCGCATCAACCGGAGCATCGGACGAAATGCCCGTTCGGTTGTGGAACGGCGATCAGGTCCTATAGTCTGGTGGAATACGGCTCACACTCTCCCCCCCTTACGGGATGGCAATGTCGCAATTTGTGCTGTTCACCGGTGGCACCGGGTTGCTCGGCCGGTATCTGGTTCGCGACTTGACCGATCTCGGCGTTCCCCTGGCGCTGCTCGTCCGGCCGAATCGAAGAATGTCGGCCGAACAACGCGTCGAGTCGTTGATGGCCACTTGGGATGCGAGGCTCGGTCGAGAATTGCCTCGACCCCACGTGATCGAAAGCGACCTCTCGCGGCCGGACCTCGGTCTCGATGACCTCGACCGGGAATGGATCGAAGAGCATTGCGACACCGTGTTGCACAACGCCGCCAGCTTGGTGTTCCACGCGACCGCTCCCGATGGCGAACCGTGGCGATCCAATGTCGATGGCACTCGAGCGGTTCTCGAGTTGTGTCGTGGCACGGGGATTGTCAACCTGCACCACGTCTCGACCGCCTACGTCTGCGGACTGAGGACCGATCGGGTCCTGGAGTCGCAACTGGATGTCGGCCAGGAACCGGGCAACGACTACGAGCGCAGCAAGGTGGCCGCGGAGGAGTTGATCCACGAGGCCGATTTTCTGGCGCCGCCGACCGTCTACCGCCCCTCGATCATCATCGGGGATTCCAGCAACGGGTTCTCGACCACGTTCCACGGTTTCTACGCCGCGTTGAGATTGGCTCACACCCTCTGGCAGGCCGCTTCGGCCGCCGAGGAGCAGCCGGTTGCCGGCAGCCAGGTGCCCACTCGACTGACTCTCGACGGTAAGGAACGCAAGAACCTGGTCACCGTCGACTGGGTCTCACGCGCGATCGCGGAGATTCTGGTGCGACCCGAATGCCATGGACAGACCTTCCACCTGACCTCGCCGCGTCCGGTCACCACCAAGGTGATGTCGGAGGTGCTCGAACAGGTCATCGAGAACTGCCACAACTGCTTCGTTGGCCCCGGTCCGCTCAAGGACCCCTCGACCATCGAAAAGCTCTTCTACGAGCAGATGCAGGTCTACTCGTCGTACTGGCGAGACGATCCCGAGTTCGACACGACCAACACCGAAGAGGCTCTGCCCGACCTGCCGCCTCCCACCGTGGATCATGACCTGCTGGTGCGTCTCTCGAAGGCTGCCATCGAGATGGGATTCCGGTGGCGGGACCGGTTGCCGGTTTCGCCTGAACCCGCGGCTCGCTAGCCACTCCCGGTCGGCGGATATCTCGGGTCTTCTCGTGCGGGAACCGGGCGGCTCACCGGACCGTCGGTTCGCCCGTGCGATTTGTCTTCGCAGTTGCATTGGTTTATCCGCTGTGGGATGATCGGGTCCGGTCGTGGGTGCCGATAAGAAACAACAGAGAGGGCAACCCACATTTTGAACCCGCCCGGACTTTTTCGGGTCGGGAGTTTCCGCCACGGAGTCGCCATGATGTCGCGGTTTCTGCCGGTTGTGCTGCTGTGTTCTGTCCTGCTGACTCCAGCCGCCGCTGCCGATCCGCTCGGCAAGATGCTCGATCAGGAAAACCAGGCCAACGGTGTGTCTCGCAAGGCCCTGCCCCCGGTCGATGACCTGACGTACCTGAGACGGGTGACGATCGACCTGATCGGCCGGATTCCCACGGCCGAGGAAATCCGGCAGTACGAGTCGTTGGCGCCGTCGACGCGGCAACAGAAGACGGTCGAGCGGCTGTTGGCCGATGAGCGGTTTGCCGATCGCTGGACGATTTTCTTTGCCGACATGCTGCGGCTGCGGAGCAACGCCGAGGGGGGTGGGGCGTCGATCGCGTTCATCCACCGGGCGTTGCGCGATGGGATGGGTTGGGACGAGATGTCTCGGCGGATGATCGCCGCCAGCGGCAAGGCAGGCGCCACGCCCGAGCTTGGTTATATCCTCGGCGACAACGTCGATCCGATGGCCCTGGCCGGTTCGACCGCGCAGGTCTTCCTCGGCGTCCGTGTTGCCTGTGCCCAGTGCCACGATCATCCCTTCGATGTCTGGAAGCGGAAGGACTTCTATGGACTTGCTGCCTACTTCGGCAAGACCCGCCGCGTGCAGTCGCAGTTTACCAACACCGTCTACACGACCGAGGCCGACCAGACGACGGTGCTGTGGCCACCCGAGGGTGTCGACGACGGAGCCGAGCGGAAGCCGATGGTTCCCGCGTTCCCGTTCAAACTGGACAAGGCCGACCGTCCCAGCCGACCGATCGCTCGCCTGCGGGCGCTCAGGAGGAAACAGGCGCAATTGGCCGCGGCCAAGACCAGAAAAACCCAGAAGGGTGATGCGGGGCTCGAGGCCCTGCTGGCCGCCGCCGGCACTAAGGCCGACCGTCGCACTTCGGGCAAGAACACCGATGATTTGGGCGTGGCCAACGAGGCCAAGCGGGACGCCAGGAACCTGAAGATCGCCCAGGCCCGCTATCGAGCCAGCAAGCTGCGAACCGACCTGGCGGCCATGATCACCAGCCCCCGCAACCGGCTGTTCGCCCAGAGCTTCGTCAACCGGGTCTGGGGCCAGTTGCTGGGCCGTGGCTTTGTCGAGCCGGTCGACAACTTCTCGCAGGAGAACCGCGCCAGCCATCCCCGGACAATGGACTTCCTGGCCGATGAATTCATCGCCGGTGGCTTCGAACTGAAGGGGCTGGTCCGGACGATCGTCAACAGCACGCCCTACCGGCGTCACCACGCGGTCGACGTCGAGGGTCCGGTGAGAATTGAGCTCGAGACCGCGTTTTTGGCGACGCCGATGAGACGGATGATGGGCGAGGTGCTCTACGACAGCGTCGTCACCGCCGGTCACCTCTTCGACATCAAGCACGAAAAGGGCAAGAACCTGAAGGTTGTCTGGTCCCGCTCGCGGGTTGCCAAGCAGCCGGCCGACGGGTCGGGGTCCGCCGTTAAGCCGCAATTGCTCGCCGATGCCACCGGTGGCAAGAAGGCGATGAAGAAGCTGGCCATGAAGAACCGCAAGGCGCCCTCGCCCTACGACGTCGAGCAGGCCATCGAACTCGATTTTGACGCCCTGCTGGCCGAATCGAAGAATGACGGAGTCAAGATCGAGCGGATGAAGGTGATGTCCAGGGAGGAGATCGAGGCGATGCGGATGCAGCAGCAGGCTGCCGGCAGTCGACCCGACGTCGAGTACTTCGACCGGTTCATCCGCAGCATCTTCGACGACAACCCCCGTTTCTCCACCTCGATGCGGATGGCCTCGCCGGCTGCCCCCGAGCATTTCCTGAGAATCTTCGGGCAGCCCAGCCGTGCGACGCTCGACGAAAAACGAGACCACACCCCCTCGATGCGGCAGGCCCTGATGCTGCTCAACGGGCGGCTGACCCACGAGGCCTCCCGGGTCGGGGAACTCGAGCCGATCCACAAGCTGCTCGCCGGAGACACTCCCCGCCTCGACGCGGCGATCCGGCTGGCCTACCGCGAGATTCTCACTCGTAACCCGACAACGACTGAGATCGCCGACGCGAAGGAGATCATCACCGGGGGCGGTTCGCCTCTGGCCGGCATGGCCGACCTCCGCTGGGTGATTCTCAATTCCAACGAATTCCGTTTCCTGCCCTGACAACACCGAACCAGACAATACGATTCACCGGACACCCGGTAGAACTCAACAAAGAGATCTTCTCTGATCCGAAGGAGCAACTGATGGCGATGTCTTGCAACGACTACAGGCTGACGCGGCGACGCATGCTCGCGGCCAGCGGCGCTTCGATACTCGGGATGAGTGTCCAGCAACTGCTGGCGGCGCAGGGCAGCAGCCACGCGGCCACCGCAGAACACGTGATCCTGTTCTGGAACGGTGGCGGGATGACTCACCTGGACACCTGGGATCCCAAGCCCGGGCGTCCGACGCAGGGTGAGTTTGAACCGATCGAGACATCGGCCAAGGGCGTACAGATCTCCGAGATCTTTCCGCAGTTGGCCAAGCAGATGCACCACTGTGCCCTGGTGCGGTCGATCGCCGGAACCCAGGGAGCTCACGGTCAGGCCACCTACAATCTCCAGACCAGCTACCGCCAGACGGCCAACATCCGTCACCCGGGATTCGGTTCGGTGGTGGTTCACGAGCGTGATCGCATGGGCGATCTGCCCGGCTACATCTCGATCTCCGGCCGCGCTCCTCGGGCTCACTACCTGGGCCAGAAGTGCGAAGCCTACTTCGTGGCCAACCCGGGCGACAAGGACCCGTACCTGGCGTTTCCCGAGGGAATCGGCCAGGTCCGTGGCAACAAGCGGCTTGATGTGCTCGCCCGGTTCAACCGACGCTTCAACGCCGGCAGCGGTGACAAGAAGCTGGCCAGCAACCAGACGGCCGTCAAGGAAGCCGTGAAGTTGATGCGGAGCCCCGCTCTGAAGGCCTTCGAACTCGACAAGGTTCCCACGACCACGATCAACCGCTACGGGGACACGGCATTTGGTCGTGGCGCGTTGCTGGCCAAGCGGCTGGTCGAGACCGGCGTGCGGTTCGTCCAGATCAACCGTGGCGGGTTCGATACCCACAGCAACAACTTCCCCGCGATGCAGAATCACGGGGCCGTGATGGATCCGGCACTGGCCAGCCTGATCGAGGACCTGGCCAAGACCGGGATGCTGAAGAAGACCATGGTCATCATGCTCAGCGAGTTCGGCCGCACTCCGCGAATCAATCCCAACGCGGGGCGGGATCACTGGCCCAACGTCTTCAGCGGCTTCATGGCCGGTGGCGGCATCAAGGGTGGGACCGTGATCGGTTCGTCGGACAAGGATGGCATGGAGCCCGACAAGCGTCCGGTGCCGGTTTCCGATCTCCACGCCAGCTTCTGCCACGCCCTGGGGATCGATCCCAACCGAGAGGTCCAGACTCCGCTCGGTCGGCCCATGAAGCTGGTCGACAACGGCAAACCGGTGTCCGAGTTGTTCGGTTAGGCGGTTTGTCGAGATATTTCGGATCAGGCAACGGCCGAGTCGCCCGTCACGGGTGGCTCGGCCGTTGTTCTTTGGTCCTCTGCCGATAATTCCCCGGGTTTGCCCAGCTCACCCATCAACATCCTCTCACCCATCGACATTCACCTTTGGGTTTGAATAGGGTCGCTCGAGATGTAAGAATGAAGCATTCCCGTGTCGGTTGATCGGCTGAGTCGACCTCACGCACCCTCTTCGCTGCGCAAGGAATCTCGCCATGCGACGTCTGCTGGCTATCGCTGTTTCGTTCTGTTTTCTGCTGGCGCTGGTCGTCGGTGAAGCCACTCCGCAGGACGCTGCCAAGAAGGCGAGCAAGGGGAAGAAGAGCCGACAGAGAGGCTCGCTGGTTGAGGATCGGGCGGCCAAGAAGCTGGTCGAGGCCGGTGACGCGCGGCTCGAGGCCGGAGAACTCAAGAAGGCGGTCGAGGTCTGGCAGAGCGTGATCGAGAGATATCCTCGCAGCCGCTTGCGGTACGAGGCTCACATGCGGCTGGGCAAGTTCTTCCTGGAACGCGACCGGGCCTACGACAAGGCCCGGGTCC
>Ga0310123_10000422_pt1 | contig 37935 bp, 34 predicted proteins | sample CB6_AW_1057_MG_FD_203505 | JGI IMG/M metagenome (GOLD analysis project Ga0310123, IMG submission 203505) | Marine microbial communities from Western Arctic Ocean, Canada - CB6_AW_1057 | ecosystem: Environmental > Aquatic > Marine > Oceanic | place: Canada: Western Arctic Ocean | collected... | reverse complement strand
CCTTCCCTCTCCTGCAGGTAGAGGTCGATCGCCTGACCGATCGCGTCCGGGGCCGAGAGCACCTTGTTCGGCCCGATGCCGACCGCACGGTCGCACGAGATCCCGCGGAGCTGGTCCTTGATCGCCGTGATCGGGATGCCGGATCGGAGCGCGAGTGAGACCAGCCGTCCGATCGCCTCGGCATCCGCCATGGCGGCGCCACCGGCCTTGCCAAGCGAGCAGAAAAGCTCGAAGGGACGGCCGCTGTCGTCCTCGTTGATTGTGACATACAGGTCGCCGAGCGGCGATAGCATCTTGATCGTGCGCCCGCGCAGCATGTGCGGCCGCTGGCGCTTCTGGCGGGTGGCCGCGGCGCTCTGGTCGTGCTCCTGGACCTCGTAATCGAGCTCGGAGATCCGGACGCGCAGCGCGTGGTTTTCCTCGCGCGCGTCGGCGAGGAGCTGATCGAGCTCCACGCGGACCGCCTCCTGCTCCGCCGAGACCTCGCTCTTGCCGGTCCTTCCCGTCGAGAGCACCTGGTTGGGGCGAGAGCCGTCGCGGTAGACAGTCACGCCCTTGCATCCAAGGTCGAAGGCGAGCTCGTAGATCTTCTGGACGTCCTCCTTCGTCGCGCTGTGCGGGAAGTTCACGGTCTTCGAGATCCCCGCATCCGTGTGCTCCTGGAAGGCAGCCTGCATCCGGACGTGCCACTCGGGCGTGATGTCGTGCGTGGTGCGGAAGACGCGCCGCACGGCCTCGGGCACCTCGGGGAAATCGATGTGCCCCTCGCGCGCGATTTTCTCCATCAGCTCGTCCGAGTACCACCCCTGCTCCTTCGCTACCGAAACGAAGTCTGGATTCACGTCGGGCATGAGCGCCTCCGCCTGGTTGCGCATGAACGCGACAGCGAAGAGCGGCTCGATCCCGCCCGAGCAGCCGGCGAAGATCGAGATCGTTCCCGTCGGGGCGACCGTGGTCAGGTTGCAGTTGCGGAGTCGGCGGCTGGGCCGGATCCGCGAGCCGTCAGGCGCCCGAGCGCAGGTCTTCTCCGCACCCCAGATCGACCGCTCCCACTCAGGGAAGACGCCCCGGCTCTCGGCCAACTTCTCCGAAGCATTTCGCGACTCCTCATTCAGGAAGCCCATGACCGTGCGGGCCATCGCGATCGCTTCCTCGCTGTCGTACGCGATGCCCAGCCGCACCAACATGTCTGCCCAACCCATCACGCCCAGCCCGATCCGGCGGATGCGCTGCGCGAGCTCGTGGATCTCCTCGAGCGGGTAGTTGTTAGCGTCGATGACGTTGTCGAGGAAATACGTCGAGAGGTGCGTCACGCGGCGCAGTTCTCCCCAGTCGATTCGATCCTCGGGCGCGGCTTCATCCGAGATGTCTGCACGGACAAACTTGCCGAGGTTCACAGATCCGAGGTTGCAGACGTCATATTCGAACAATAGTTGCTCACCGCACGGGTTGGTCGCCTCGTAACTGGCGACGTGCGGGACCGGATTGTCGCGGTTTCCGGTGTCGATGAAGAAGCACCCGGGCTCACCGGTCATCCATGCGCCCTCGATCATCATGTCGAAGATCTCGCGCGCGTCCTCCTGTTCCACCACCTGCTGGGTGCGCGGGTTCACGAGGTCGTACTTGCCCCCCGCCTTGACCGCGGCCATGAACGCGTCGGTCACCGCGACGCTGATGTTGAAGTTCGTCACCTGCGACGTGTCGTTCTTGCAGGTGATGAACTTCCGGATGTCGGGGTGGTCTACGCGCAGAATGCCCATATTCGCGCCGCGTCGCGTGCCCCCCTGCTTCACCACCTCGGTGGACGCGTCGTAGAGCTTCATGAACGAGACGGGACCGGATGCGACACCCATGGTCGAGCGCACGTTGTCCCCCTCGGAGCGGAGCCGGGAGAAGGAGAAGCCGGTGTTGTGGATCGCCAGCATCTTCCCCGCGCCGCCGCCTGCGAGGTATGTGTTGTGGCCTTCCACAGTGAAGTCGAAGAACGGCTTGGCCTCCGCAGCCGGCGCGATCTCAGTCACGACCGCCCAGCCGTCGGCCAGCCGCTCGAGCTGATCGAGCCTCGCGTGGAGCTCGGGCGGCAGGACGCGGCGAAGGGCGGCTGCCAACCGCGCGAGCTTGTCGTCGCCGATCCCCTGCCCCCAGCGCAGCTGAAGGAGCCAGAACGCTTCTCCGTCCACCAGCACCGGCGCGCGGTGGATGTCCGCCGTCTCGGTTTCCACGCCGGCGGCCACGAGCAGATCCCGGACGGCCGAGAACGGCAGCGGAATCCGGTCGTGCGTACTGTGCTCGGCGCGCATGCGCAGGATCTCGAGGCGGTCGCGCTTGAACGGATCGTGCACGAAGGGCGCGATCAACTCGATCAGCTCGGGAGTCTTCTTCGCGTTCGCGAGCTTGATCCGGTGCTCGATCTGCGTCGCCTTCCCGATCGGCGCCTTCTCTCGCACCGACGGATTCAAGCCGAGCGTGCTTGCGAGCGAGACGAGCTTCCTGGCCAGCCTCGGGCAGGCGGTCGACAGCTCGACCCGCCGTCGCGCGAGGCTGACGTACCCGTCCGAATCCACCAGACCCGCCAGGAAAGCGCCGATCACGCTGAGCGGCGACTTGGCGACCCACTCCGGCATCGTGAGGTCGTGCTTGGCGCCCGACTCCATTCCGGCGAGCCGAGCGAACCGGGGGACGAACGACTGGTTGGTCGTGGTGACGCTCCAGAGTCCGAGCGCGTCCTGCCGGGGCGTGATCTCCACGCCGTGGCGAGCCAGCACCCGCGCGGCAAAGAGAAGGCTAGCCGGACGCCCATCGAAAAACCGGAGTCGGAGGGCCTCGCAATTGTTCGTGCGATTGCGGAAGACGCCGAGGCTGCCGTCACCGAGCGCATACCCGACGAGCCAGGCCAGCTCCTCGTCCACCTCGAATCCCTCGACCGTCTTCTGCTCCCGGACCGGCCAGCTCTCGCGGGCCGTCCGGTTCGGCGTGGGTAGGAGATCGCCGGGGTGTAGCTCGTCCGAGCGGCGCTCCTGCACCCCCTCTTCCGTGAAGACCATGAAGGGGTGCCACGCGCTCGTCGTGACCTCGGAGCCGTCGGCACACTTGATCGTGAGCTGCTGCTCCGCCGGGACATCCCACTGCCAGAGATGCGTTACCTGTTTGGCCTCGAAGTGGCCGGTGGCAGCGTCCAGCGCGAGCGTGTGGATGCCGAGGTGCGCGACGTCCATGATCCGGTGCCCGTCGCCGACCATCTCTTGAACGCCCAGCGCGCGCACGCGGCCATAGAGGGTCTGGATCTCCTCGATGCCGCAAAAGGTGGTGCAGACGAGCGCATCCCCAGCGATGCAGCCGCCCCCCGACTGGTGCACCAGCGCCATCGCCTTGAGCGTATCGTAGATCCCGCTCTTGCCGTTCGAGAGCGCATCGTCCACCGGAAGCACGAAGCACGCGGAGAGCTGTCCCAGCGGCCGGCCCGCGTTCATGAGCGTAGGGGAGTTGGGCTCGAACTTCCCCGTCGTCATGAGGTCGTAGAACTGCCGCGCCACCTCCTCGATCGCCGCGTCCGACGCCCCGTACGTGCGGTCCACCTCCGCGATCGGCCGGGCTACCCGCCAGAACATCGTCTCCGGATCCTCAGTCGGCTGGCCCTGCTCGTCCTTCTTCAGGTAGCGCTTGGCCAGGACGATCCGGGCGTTCTCGCTGAGCTGGGCCGGGGGGAGGTCGGCGGGGACGGCGTCGTCGAAGATCTCAGGCGGGGGCGTCATCTGAGGGTTCGCTCCTTGAGACGAACGGTTGAAAAGCGCCTGCTTCCTTTGTCGAAAACCGGTCGAAAACTCGTGGGCAACCGGTGGAAAAGTGGCAAAAACAGCCCCCGTCGGCGGTCTTGTTGTGGAAATCCAGCGGAGAGACCACTAGATGTAGAGGTAACGGGCAATATGATCCCCAAGATACAGGGTGGTCAAGGTTCTCTTTTTCCCACGTTCGGCATCCTTTTATACCCCCTGGATCTACGCGCTGTTTCGGTATTTGTACGGGGATCCGGAAGGCCGCCGTGAAGAGCGTGGCAACCGAGCTTCGGGCCCCAGGGAAAACGAGGGGCGAGCCCGGGTAGCACGCCTTCTTCACGTCCGTTTCGGTCCAGTCCCCGGAGGTCGCGCCGCATGGCGGAGCACGGCTCGGCAGAGATCGAGGAGTACGGGCCCGCGGGTCCGGAGGAAGAGAGCGTCTGGTTCCGGCTCGGTTACGCGCTCGAGCGGGCGCGCGAGCAGGCCCCCGAGGTCGCGTCGCGCGTCGGATACCGGGTCGGCCAGACGCGGGGCCAGTTCCGCTCCCCCGCCGAGCGGAGGACCCGTCTCCGAGGCGCCCGCCCACCGAGACGGCCGCGCACGGAGTCGCTCGTCGAGGGCATCTCCCCCACTGGCGAGCCCTGGGACGTGGTGCTCACCGCGGCGGCAGCCGCGCTGGCCGGACGATTGCTCGAGGCGCTGCCGCGGCGGCGCAAGCCCGGCCTCTTCGGCCTCCTCCGCGCAGGAGCGGCGGGTGCGGGTGCGGCGCTCCTGCGCGAGCTGGTTCGTCCGCTCGTGACCGACCAGCCGCGCGAGGCTCCGCTGGCCGAGACCGCGCGCGGCACGGCGCTCGCAGGTGCGGCGCGGGGGCTTCTCTACGGCGGGCTCGTCGAGCCGCGCATTCCGGGTCCGCCGTTCGTGCGGGGCGCCGCATACGGGCTCGTAGAGCACCTCGTCTCCCCGTGGGGCGGACTCACCGAGATCGCCGGCGCGCGTGCGCCGCATCACTCGCTTCCCTTCCTCTCGGAGCTGTTCGAGGACTTCGAGCCCGGCGAGGACACGCTGGTCGATCACCTCGTCTTCGGCATCGCACTCGCGGCCCTCTACGGGTCGTGGGCGGACGGGGAGCAGGTCCGAGGCGACCACGACTGATCCTTGCGATGCCGAGATCCTTCGCGTCTCTCCGGCGTGCGCCCGATGCACGACCGACTGGAGCGGCGCCGACAGGGCAAGGACGCCGCCGATTAGGCGCCTGAGTCGCGTTCTCGCCTCCAGTACACCTCGATGTTCGACGGCCACCCGAAGGTCCGGAGCAGCCGCACCTGCGCGTGGCCGTGCGCGGGCAGGAGCGGCCGTAGCTGGCGCAGCCCCATCAGGTTCAGGTTCGCCTCCTCGGCCCAGAAACCGAGCCCGATCCGCCGCCATACCGCCCGGTACCAGGGAGCGGGCAGCCAGTGCAGGAACGGGCTGAAGGTGTGGACCTCGATGGGGAAGTAGCGGTAGGGCGCGTAGAGGAGGAAGCGGTGGGCCACGCGCGCCATCTCCGAGAGGAACTCGCGCTGTCGCTCCCACGACCCGACGTGCTCCAGGACCGCGAAAGAGACGGCAACGTCGAACTCGCGGTCGGCCGCGGGGAGCATGTCTCCCTCGATCCTCCGGAAGCTCAGCCCCGGGAACGCGCGCTCGAGGTTCGAGCAGTCCTCGATGCTGCACGCGGTGATCGCCGCGGGATACGGGTGGAGTCGCTCGAGGAAGTTGTTGTACGAGATCTCGAGGTCGGGCGTCGCGCCGACGTCCAGGATGCGCGTCTCCACAGTGGGCCCGACGAGCGCAACGAAGCGGTCGTACATGCGGCGCCGCGCGCACCCCACGACCGGCTCCTTGATCCAGTGGAGGGGATGCGCGCGGTTGAAGTAATCGATCGCGACGTGCGGCGCGTCCGGCCGGCCCTCGCTCAATGGTGAGCCCGCTGGAGCCCCAGGATGCTCACGAAGAAGCTGGATAGGACGGTCTGGATGCCGACCGCGGTGAGCATCACCCCGGGAATCACGAAGCGCATGGTGCGCGGATAGTCGAGTGCGCCGAAATCAACCGCGACCCACTGCTGGATCGCGAGCACGAGCAGCACACCCCCGGCTAGGGCGAGCGTCGTGCCCAGCACCAGTCCCTTCTCCAGGTCGAAGATCGAGAAGAGCCGCGTGACGCGCGCATCCGCCGGCAGGAATCCCTCCGCCATGCCGAACATTTTCGTGAGCAACGCGAACCAGACCGCCTGGTAGCCGCCGATCACCGCGAGGCTCGCGAACAGCAGCGTGTGCAGGTCGAAGCTGATCCCGCCGATGGTGAGCCCCGGCATCGCGATCAGATATCCGAGGAGCCCGAGCAGCATCATCACAAGCCCCGGCACGAGGAAGAGCCAGCGGGGGCTGAAGAGCAGGAAGAAGCGGATCGTGCGCCAGCCGTCGCGAAACGTGCGTAGATGCGGCGGGTAGGACCGGCGGCCGTCCGGATGCAGCGTGATCGGCACCTCGCCGATGTGCGCGTTCCGGAGGCTCGCCTTGATGATCATCTCGGTGGCGAATTCCATCCCGGTGCAGCGCTGCTCGAGTGACTGCTGGAAGTCCTTCCGGAAGCCGCGCATCCCACAGTACACGTCATGGATCGGTGCCCCGAACCAGCCGCGAGCGAGCGCCGAGAACATCGGGTTCCCCCACCAGCGGTGCAGGAAGGGCATCGCGCCCGGGAGCACCTGGCCGCCCCCCGCGGGAAGGCGGCATCCCTGCACCAGATCGTAGCCCTGGCGGAGCCTGTCGACGAAGCGAGGGATCTGCCTGAAGTCGTAGCTGTCGTCCGCGTCGCCCATGATCACGAGAGGGGCGCGGGCCGCCTCGATCCCGGCCATGAGGGCGCTGCCGTAGCCGCGCTGCTTCACGTCGATCACGCGCGCGCCGGCCCCGAGCGCGATCTCGCGGCTCCCGTCTGTGCTACCGTTGTCGGCGACCACGATCTCCCCGGCGATGGCGTGCTCCTGGAGCGCCGTCCTGGCCTTCTCGATGCAGGTCCCGAGCGTGTCCGCCTCGTTGAGACAGGGCATCACGACCGAGACCTCGGGGGAGCCTTCCTTCAAGGATCGACCGCCGCGCGGGCGAAGTGCTCGGGGCAGGGCGAGACCGAGATCTGGCGCTCCGGGTCGGCAGGCTCGTTCGCGCGGGGCAGCTCCCAGCGAATCCCGAGCACTGCGGCCCCGGGCACCTCCCCCATCCTCACCAGGCAGAAGGAGCCCGGATAGCTCTGCAGCACCGGGATCGAGTACTGCGCGGTGAGCGCGTCCAGTTGATCGAGGATGACGTAACGCGCCCCCGCCGTCTCGGCCGTGCGCAGGTATTCATCCGAATCGGGCGTCTTCGGGATGTCGATCCCCATGCGGTCGCTGAGCGCGTAGAAGAGCCCGGGCTTGCGCGAGATCACGACCGCGTCCTCGGGCAGTGCCGCGCGCGCCCAATCGGCCATTGCGAGATAGTCCTGCCACGCGGGCCCGAGGCAGGCGTAGCGCTCGCCCCGGGAGAACGCCTCCCGGCAGAAGCTCCCCACCCGTGCGGAGGCAGCGAGGGGCTGGGCAGCGATGAGCGCGATGAGCGCGACCGCCGTCCCTCCGGCAAGCGTGCGCGCGCGCGGCTGCAACCCCGTCATCACGCTCACGACCGCCAGCCCCGCGTATGCGAGCGCGACCGGATAGATGGGCAGCAGGTAGCGCTCGCCGGCCCAGGGGGGCGGCAGCACCGCCAGCATCCCCGCGTACAACGGGAAGAATACCTCGACCAATCCCGGCCTCCGAACGCGGCGCGCCCAGCCGACGATCGAGAACGCGATCAGGCCGAAGCCGAGCAGGGCGATCGCGCCTTCCCGGCGGCCCGTGAGCAGGAGCGGGATCATCACCGCTCCGTACCGCTCGGCGTTCGTGAAGATGCGCAAGAAGATGTCCAAGAAGGACGCCGCGCCGAGCGACGGATTGTAATGGTCCTTCAGCCAGAAGACGTTCGCATAGGCGCCATACGTGAGGTCGGCGGCGGCCTGCGCGTTGCTCCAGAGCGTCCAGCCGAGCACGGCGGGGACGACGAAGGCGGCATAGATCGCGAGCTGGCGCCAGCGGCGCTCCCACACGAGCCACCCAACCGCGGCGACGACGAGCGGGATGGCCGCCGTGCGCGTCAGGTACGCGACTGCGGTCACGGCTCCCCCGATCATGGTGCGACGCGTGTCCCCGCGCGGCAGTCCCTCGAGCGCCCAGAGCACGATCATCGCGAACGCCCAAAACGGAACGTCCGACAGCTCCTCCTGAGCCCGGCCCAGGATCCCCTGGCTCATCGCCACGAGCACCGAGACGGCGAGCGCGATCCCGGCGGTCGTATGGCGCCGTGCCCACAGGCAGGTGAAGGCCACCCCGACCGCAGCGAAGAAGGCACCCAGCACCTTGATCGGCACCCACGGCCCGACCCCCACGAGCGAGGCGAGCGCGAGGATCGCGGGATAGCCCGGCGGATACAGCGTGTGCGGCGAGTGCGTGGGGTTGTGGATGCTCGCGTACTCGCCCTGGAGGAGCGAGCGCGAGAGCGCGACGTACACGCCGTTGTCTCCCCCCGTGAAGATCGTCGGGTTGAAGACCGCCCACATCAGGAGCAGGTGCAGCGCGAGCACTGCGGCGAAGACGATCGGCAGCGAGAGCCTCGCCGGATCGAGCGTCCAGGCCGCCGCGCTCCCGGTGTGCGCCGGCTGAGCGGGAACGGGTTTCGACCGCTTGGCTTTCTTGGCCATCGAGGAGCGAGTGGCAGGAGACTTCGCATGATAGAAGAGCCTGCCGACCAGTGGAAGCCTGACGCCGCAGGCTATCCACCAGAGAACCGCACGGAGACGGCAGCAGGGGTGCCCGGCGTGAAGGAGCCGAGCACGCGGGGGCCGCGGGCACCGGTTACGGTGGGCACGTTGCCCGGCGCACCGAGCAGATGCGCCCACGCGAGCACGGCGAAGGCGACGGCCTCGCGCGCATCCGGATGAATGCCGAGCGACTCGGCGAGCGCGAGCGGGACGGGATCCAGCACCTCGGCGATCCGGCGCACGAGCTCCGGGTTCTTGGCTCCGCCGCCGGTGAGCACGACTTCGTCCACACCCTTGGGGATGACCCACCGGCGATAGGCGTCGCCGATGCTCCGTGCCGTGAAGGCGGTGAGCGTGGCGAGCAAGTCTGCCCAGTGCTGCTCCGTGGCCTGCGGCCGCTCGGTGATCACCGCATCGAGCAGCGCATGACCGAAGCGCTCGCGCCCGGTCGACCGGGGCGGCTTCCGCAGGAAGAACGGATCGGACAACAGGCGCCGGAGCAGCAGCGTGTCCACCCGACCACGGGCCGCGAACGCCCCGTCCACGTCGAAGCGGAGGCGGCCTCCCGTCGCACGCTCGGCGGCGAGGTCGAGCAGCGCGTTCCCCGGTCCCGTGTCGAAGGCGAGCACATCCTCCTCCGAGCCGCGCGGGGGAAGCCACGTGACGTTTCCGATCCCGCCCAGGTTTTGGAGCGCGCGCCGCCGGTCGGGGAGCGAGAAGAGGATTCTATCGGGATAGGGGACGAGCGGCGCCCCCTGCCCTCCCGCGGCCATGTCGCGCGCGCGCAGGTCCGCGACCACGTTGATGCCCGTACGTTCCGCGATCGTCGCGGGGTCGCCGAGCTGGAGAGTCGAGCCGCGCCGCCCCCTCTCGGGAGGGACGTGCCAGATCGTGTGGCCGTGTGATCCAACGACCGCGACCTCGCTCGGCGCGAGGCCCGCTCCGTCCAGCAGCGCGAGGGTGGCATCGGCCAGCCACTCGCCGAGCTCCGCGTGGAGCTGGCAGATCGACTCGGAGGTGCCGCGCTCGACAACCTCCTTGATGCGCGCGCGCTGCACATCCGTGTAGGGGCGGGAGCCGAAGGCGAGCAGGCTCCACTCGGGATCGCTCGGGAGGCCGTCCAGCTCGAGGAGCGCCGCGTCCAGGCCGTCCATCGAGGTGCCCGACATGAGCCCGACGACCTTCATCGGGGCTTCACGGGCCGAGCCCCTCCACCACCCGCCCGACCAGCCCGCCCGCCTCGTCGAGCAGCCGGTGCGCCTCGTCGTGGTCGACCCCACGACCCTGCATCACGAGCGCGGTCTTCACGTGTCCGCCCGCGCGCTCGAGCATGGCGGCCGCGCCCGGCCGGTCCAGCCACATCGTCTCCATCAGGATCCGCTCCCCGCGATCCTGGAGCTTCTGACAGGTGACCAGGAGATCCACCATCAGGTTGCCGTGCACCTTGCCCATGCGGACCATCGCCCCGGTGGTGATCGTGTTGAGCACCATCTTGGTCGCGGTGCCAGCCTTCATCCGCGTAGAGCCGGTGATAACCTCGGGGCCCACGAGCGGAGCGATCACCACGTCGTGTGCGGCGATCAGATCCTCGCTCGGGTACGTGCAGAGCAGGAATCCGGTCTTCGCTCCCCGCTCCCGCGCCCGCCGGAGCGCGCCGAGCACATAGGGCGTGGTGCCCGAAGTCGCGATGCCTAACACGAAATCGTGCACTCCCACGCCACGCTCGTCGACCGCTTTGGCCCCGTCTTCCGGGTGGTCCTCCGCCCCCTCCTGCGCGCGCACCAGCGCGGCGTGCCCGCCCGCGATGATCCCCTGCACCATCTCGGGATCGGTGCCGTAGGTGGGGGGCATCTCGGCCGCGTCGAGCACACCCAGCCGTCCGGAGGTCCCCGCGCCCACGTAGATCATCCGACCGCCCGCCTGGAACGCCGCCACCGCGAGCTCCATCGCGCGCGCGATCGCCTCCCGCTCCTCCCCGACCGCCTGCGCTACCATCCGATCCTCCGCGTTGATCACATCGGCGATCTCGAGCGCGGAGAGTCGATCGATCTGGCGGGAGCGAGGGTTGCGCTGTTCGGTGAGCCGGGGATCGGGCATGGCGCTCGCGCGCTGGGGCCGGGCAGATCTATGTTCGTGGCCCTCATGATGTTCAGCGCTCTCCGAGGCCACAGTGGAAGCAGCTAAGAGCACCCTGCTGGAGCGCGCCCGTTCCCTGGCACCGGAGCTGGTCGAGCTGCGACGCGACCTGCACCGGCACCCGGAGCTGTCGTTCCAGGAGCAACGGACCGCCCGGGTCGTGGCGGAGCGGCTCGAGGCGATGGGGCTCGAGGCGCGCCGCGGGATCGCAAGGACCGGGGTCGTAGCCGAGATCGGCGACGGCCAGGGCCCCGTCGTCGCGCTGCGCGCGGACATGGACGCGCTCCCGATCCAGGAGCAGTTCGAGCACGACTACGGCTCGACCGTCCCGGGGGTGATGCATGCCTGTGGACACGACGCGCACACCGCCGGGTTGATCGGGACCGCGCGGCTGCTCGTCGCCGAGCGGGACGCGGGGCGGCTGCCCCCCGGAACGATCCGACTCCTCTTCCAGCCCTCCGAGGAAGCCGCGGACGACGAGGGGAAGAGCGGCGCGACGCGGATGATCGAGGACGGCGCGCTGGAGCGCGTCGAGGCGGTGGTCGGGATCCACGTCGGCGGGCACCTCCCGCGCGGCAAGATCTTCGTCGCCGAGGGCTCGATCATGGCGGGTTCGGACGAGATCCAGGTCGAGGTGCGCGGGCGCTCCGCGCACGCCGCCCACCCCGAGCAGGGGATCGACGCGCTCGTGCTCACTGCTCAGGGCGTGGTCGCCGCGCAGCAGGCCGTCGCGCGCGCGATCTCGCCGATGGAGCCGGGAGTCGTGACCTTCGGCACGATCCAGGGGGGTCGTGCGAACAACGTGATCGCCGATAGCGTGAAGCTGCACGGCACGCTCCGCTACTTCCGCGACGAGGTGCGCGAGCAGCTCCGCCGTGCGATCCACGGCGCGTTCACCGCGCTCGAGGCGCAGGGCGCAACCGTCGAGGTGAAGTTCGGGCCGGGATATCCGCCGGTGGTGAACGACGCCGGCGTCACCCGCGTGGTGCGCCGCGTCGCCGAGACGGTGGCCGGGGCGGATGCCGTCCTGCCGATGGAGCGCTGGATGGCCGCCGAGGACTTCGCGTTCATCGCTCGTGAGGCGCCGGGCTGCTTCGTCTGGGTGGGAGCGGCGCTCCCCGAGGTCCGCGAGCACCATCACCCGCGCTTCGACATCGACGAGAGCGTGCTGCCCCTGGACGCCGCCCTGCTCGCCGGCAGCGCGATCGCGCTGCTGGAGGAGCGGGGGCGCTAGGAGCTGCCGCTCAGCGGGGCCGAAAACTCACCGCCTCGGCGAAACTCCGCTACTGCTCTACGACCAACCACTCCTCCAACCGCACGATCAGCCGTGCTCCCGGCTTCACCACCGCGTGTCCGTCGCGGGTGGCGACTCCTACCTTGGCAGAGCGGTACGCGTGTTGCTGGCCCTGGCCTCCACCTCGGCCTCGAGCTCGATCACCGACGCGTACAAGGGGAACGTGTGCCCCCCGCTCGTGACCAATTCGACCTCGACCGCGAGCACCGTGGGCTGATCCGGGCCCCTGCTCTCGCGGCTCTCCGCCACGCGGCCGTTGAGGGTCGCGCCCGCCGGGATTAGCACTTCCCCGTTTGCGCCGAGCACGTCGTCAGCGAGGGTGGCGAAGAAGCGATCGCCCGCGGCGTTCCGCTCGGTCGACAACTCCGAGTCCACGCGGGCTTCGATCAGGGTTCCCACCGGAGCGAACGCCGCCACTCGCTGCGGCACGGCGGGCTCTTCCGGCGCGCTCGCGACCGGCAGAGCCGCCGGTCGGGGAGTCGGCGCCTCGCGGCGCGGCCTCAGTACCGCGGTCGGGCGGGGCTCGGGGGCCGGCTCCGCGCTCTCGGCGGCGGGCTCGATCACGGGCTCGGCGGCCGGCGGCACCGGCTCCACCGGGGCCTCGGCGACAGCCGCCGGCTCCATCGGCAGGCGCAGACTCTGCATCGCCGCCGCACGCGGCCAGGGGGCAGCAGAGCGAGCGCGAGGTGTGCCAGCTGGGTAGGACGCGACGAGACACGCGAACTATGAGAAGAACCATGCGAAGAACTACGCGGGGTAGCCATCGGCACTCCTGCGAAGGTTAGCTTTCGCGAAGGGGTCACTATCCCGAGGATCGGCTTTCGAGAGGATCCGCTTCTGGTACACCGCTAGGCCGCCGAATGAGTCAGCTCCAGGCGATCCTGCCCTTCTACCGCCCCTACCTTACGCGCATGGCGTGGGGGATCGTGCTGGTAGTGATCGCGCAGGGCTTCGCCCTCGCGTCCCCCTGGTTCGTGAAGCTCGCCATCGACGGACTGGGCGATCCGGACGTCGATCGCGGACGCATCGCCTTGTACGCGGGACTGATCGTGATCACCGCCCTGATCGGGGGCGCGGCGCGCTACGGCATGCGCGAGCTGCTGAACGGGGTGAGCCGGCGCATGGAGGTGGATCTCCGGCACGCGTTCTTCCGCCACCTGCTCCGGCTGGACGCATCCTTCTATGATCGGATCCGCACGGGCGATCTGATGAGCCGGGCGACGAACGACACTCAGGCGGTTCGTCAGGCGGCCGGCCCGGCAGTGATGTACGCAGTCAACACGTTGGTGGGCTTCGTCCTCGCGGTCGGCGCCATGCTCTGGATCAGCCCGCGCCTCACCCTGCTCGCAATGATCCCGATGCTGCTGCTCCCGCCGCTCGTGATCGGCTTCGGGCGGGTGATCAATCGGCGCTACGAGCAGATCCAGGAACACTTCTCCACCCTCTCGACGATGGTGCAGGAGAACCTGACCGGGGTGCGCATCGTGCGCGCCTACGTCCAGGAGGCCGAGCAGGCACGGCAGTTCGAGCGGCTGAACGCGGAGTACCGCAGCCGCAACGTGCGGCTCGCAAAGGCGTCGGGGCTCTTCCATCCGCTGCTCGAGCTGATTGCGGGCGTGGCGATGGTGCTCGTGCTCTGGTTCGGCGGACGCGAGCTGATGGCGGACGCGATGAGCGTGGGCGATCTGGTGGCGTTCTTCTTCTATCTGGGGCTCCTGATATGGCCGATGATCGCGCTCGGATGGGTGGTGAACCTGTTTCAGCGCGGCGCGGCCTCCATGGCACGGCTGAACGAGATCTTTGAGACCCGTCCCGCCGTTGCGGTGCCCGGAACCCCGGCGCCCGCGGCAGGCCTGCGCGGCGAGGTGGAGTTCCGGAATGTAAGCTTCCGCTATCCGGGAACGGAGCGGCTCGTGCTCGAAGACGTGAGCTTCCACATCCGTCCGGGGGAGACGGTCGCGATCGTGGGGCCGACCGGATCGGGCAAGAGCACTCTCGTGTCGCTGCTCGCACGCGTGCACGACGCGACCGGCGGGGAGATCCTACTCGACGGTGTCCCACTCATCCGCTACGACCCAGCCGACCTGCGCGCCGCGATCGGCATGGTTCCCCAGGACCCCTTCCTCTTCTCCGAGACGATCGAGGAGAACATCGGGCTGGGGCTGCCCGAGCGCGACTTCCCCTCCGCGACCGACGTGACCCCCACGGAGGACCCCGAGGAGGCGATCGTGGAAGGGGCGGTCGTCGAGGCCGCCAAGGTCGCCCAGCTCCACGACTCGATCCTGGGGTTCCCCCGCGCCTACGGCACTCTGCTGGGCGAGCGAGGCATCAACCTTTCGGGCGGGCAGAAGCAGCGCGCGACCCTCGCGCGTGCCGTGGCGCGGAACCCGCGCATCCTGGTGCTCGACGATGCGCTCTCCGCCGTCGACACGCACACCGAGGCCAAGATCCTCGAGGACCTGCGGGGCGTGATGAAGGGGCGTACGAGCTTCATCATCAGCCACCGGGTGACCGCCGTGATGGGAGCGGACCAGATTCTGGTGCTTAACGGGGGATGGATCGGCGAGCGCGGCAGGCACGCCGAGCTGATCGCGCGGGGCGGCACGTATGCCACCCTGCTGCGCCGTCAGATGCTGGAGGCGCAGATCGAGGAGGAGGACGTGACCGCGGCCGCAGGGGACTGAACGGTCATGGCTGCCACCCCGCTCTCGCCGCAGCCCCGGCGCATCCAGCTCGCGCTCGCCGTCGTCCTGCTGCTCCTTCTTGTCCTGGTCGCGATTCCGGTCGCCGTCCATCTGCGCACGCTGGAGCTCCGGCGGACGCTGCGCGAGACCGCAGAGACCGCGTCTTCCCCAATGAGCTGCCGGCTCAGGCCTTCTTCTTCTGGTACGTCCCCATCAGCTCGGCCTGCTCCAGAACGTGCCCGGCCATCGCCTTCAGGAGCTCGTCCTTGGTGGGCGTCTTCAGGTCGCCGAGCTCGGCGTCGAGCGCGTACAGCTTGAAGAAGTAGCGGTGCCGCCCGATCGGAGGGCACGGTCCGCCATAGCCGGTGCGCTTCCAGTCATTCGTCCCCTCGCGCGCCCCGGAGGGGAGCGCACCGCCCTCTGGCAGATTCGTCGTGCCGGCCGGCAGGTCGTACGCCACCCAGTGCACGTAGACCATCTTGGGCGCCTTCGGGTCGGGCGCGTCCGGGTCATCGACGATCAGCGCGAAGCTCTTCGTGTCAGAGGGCGCGCCACTCCACTCGAGCGCGGGCGCGCGGTCCGGCCCCTCGCACGTGTATTGTTGCGGGATCTCGCCCTGATGGGTGAATGCCGGGGACTTGAGCGTGAGGGCCACGGGATTCCTCCGGGAACGGGCGGAGCGATGAAATCGGTCTCTGCGGCTAGTTTACCGTAACCGGCCTCCATCGGCGGCGGGCGCTCGGCAAGCGAGCGCCCGCCGCCGATCACGTCGTCAGATGCGCTCGTAGATGAAGTCCGGGGTGAACCGCACGAGCCAGCCCGAGAGCACGGTGAAGCTGCCGCTCACGAGCAGCAATCCCAGCAGGATGAGCAGCGCCCCGGAGGCCCGCTCTATCCAGGGAATCCAGCCGCGAAAACGGCCGAAGGTCGTCAGAAAGCGGTCGAGCGCGAGGGAGGCGAGCAGGAAGGGCACCGCCAGACCGACCGAGTAGACGAACAGCAGCCAGGTCCCCGACCAGAGGGTCTCGCGCGTGGCCGCCAGTGTCAGGATGCCCCCCAGCACCGGCCCGATGCAGGGAGTCCACCCGGCGCCGAAGGCGGCCCCGACCGCGATCGTGCCCAGGAAACCCGCGGGCTTGTCGGAGAGGTGCACGCGCCGCTCGCGCATCAGCGCGCCGATGCGGAAGACGCCCAGCAGGTGCAGCCCGAGCACGATGATGAGCACGCCGCCCAGGCGCGCGATCCAGGTCTCGTACGCCCGCACGAACTGACCGAGGAACGACGCCAGCGTTCCGGTGAGCACGAACACCAGCGTGAACCCGCTGACGAACAGGATCGAGTGCGTGAGCACGTGCGCGCGGTCCCGCCGGTCCTGGAGCTCGCCCAGGTTCATCCCGGTGACGAACGAGAGATAGCTCGGCACGAGCGGGAGGACGCAGGGCGACAGAAAGGAGAGCAGACCCGCGGTGAGCGCGATCGCGATCCCGATCGATCCCTCCACGACCTTAGCTCTCCTCCTCGCCGTCGAACCGCTGGTACACCCGCCGGAGACGCCGCTCCTCGACGCGCGCGTGCCGCGCCTGGATGAAGGCGCGTATCGCCGCGATCACCCCGAGCCACCCCGCCATGATCGCGATCATCCACCCGACCACCTCTGGGAAGAAGACCGCGAAGACCGCTACCAGCACGAGAGTGGCGGCGCCCGTGCCCAGCACGGTCCGGTCCTCGCGGCCGAGCGCGCGGTGCCCGGCGAGCGCATCCCCCAGCACGCGCCCGGTGCGGACTAGATCCACCAGACGCCAGCCGGTGCTCCCGCGGTGGTGCGCTCGCCGCTCGCGGCGCGCGCGCTCGATGCGAACGCGCTCCTTGAGCTTGCCCTCAGGCTCGAGCGGGCTTTTCGGGGTGGGCAGCTCGTCCTGGGGCAGCTCCTCGAGCGCGGCCGCACGGTAGAGCGAGAGGTAGCGGCGGGGGAGCACGATCTCGACTGAGGAAGCGAGGTCGGCGAGAAAGAGCCCCTCGAGCTGGCCGGCCACCCCCTCGTCCACCACGCCGACGTCGATCTCCCAGTTCCCGAGCAGGCTCGCGGTGTTGAGGTTGCTCGAGCCGACGCGCCCCCACACGCCGTCCACCACCGACGTCTTCGCGTGGATCATCGACCCCTGCCACTCGAACAGCCGCACCCCCGACTCCATGAGCGAGCGGTACCCGCCTCGGGCGAGGCTCCCCACCCATGGCCAGTTGTTGTGCGCCGGCAGCAGGATGCGCACGTCAACCCCGTCGCGCGCCGCTGCGGAGAGCGCCTCGGTGACGGTGCGCGGGGCCAGGAAGTACGGGTCGGTGATCCACATGCGGCTCTGCGCATAGGCCGCCATGAGCTGGAGCGTCCGGAAGACGCGCGAACGTCCGGGCGCGCCCTCGATCACCCAGACGGGAGTGCCCCCCGCGGGCGAGTGGTGGTCGGGCGCCGCGTGCAGCTCCTCCGGGACCGGCGGGCCGAGCAGCACCCACACGCGCTCGAAGGTGCGCGCGGCGACCGCCGCCGCGGGCCCGGTGATCTCGACTCCGGTGTCCCGCCAGGGCGGCTCGTCCGCGCTTCCCGCCCACTCCTCGCCGATGCAGAAGCCGCCCAGGTACGCGGTCTGCCCGTCCACGCACACGAGCTTCCGGTGGTCGCGCTGGAGCACGCCGAACGGATCCTTCACCGAGGGGCGGTTGAAGGCCCGCACCTCGACGCCCGCCTCCTTGAACGGAGCCCAGTAGCGGCTCGGGGTGGCCCAGCAGCCGATCCAGTCGTAGAGCACGCGGACTGGCACCCCCTCGCGGGCCTTGGCGATGAGCGCCTCGCGGAAGGCGCGCCCGACCCGATCGTCGCGCAGGATGTAGTTCTCGAAGTGCACGAACTGCCGGGCCTGGGCAATCGCCTCGATCCAGGCGTCGAAGGTGTGGGGACCGTCGAACTGAAGCTGGATCGCGTTCCCGGGGACCACCGGGGCGCCGGTGGTGCGGTCCATCGCCTTCCAGGGAAAGAGCGCGAGCGAGCCGGGAACGGCGCGCACGACTTCCTCCCCCCCCGGGAGGACGATGGTACGAGGAGAATCATTCATCGTGGCTCCCGGCCAAAGGTCAACCGGGCCGCAGACGCTGGCAACCGGCCGCGCCTGAGCCTCCCCCCCGCGGCCAGCCTCAGCCGCAGGAGACGGCCGCCGCCACGACCGTCACCCAGTGTCCGTCCTCGGGGGCCTCGGCGACGATCGTGTGGTTGAGGGTGTCCACCACCGGCCCGGACAGCTTCCACTGCTCGCGCCGCTCGTCCCAGGCGGTGTCGCGGTTGAAGGCGTGGTGCTCGGAGATGTACCCGTAGTGGTTGCGGTCGGCCGGCATCGCCACGGCGATGGCGGCGCCGACCCGACGGAGGGCTCGTTGCTGGCAGCCTCGGCAGCGGTCATACCGTTTCGATCGGACAACTGAGGCCGCTCGCCGGCAGCTCGACACCGGAGTTCCGACACTCCTGGCAAAGCCCGTAGATCTCCAGCCGGTGGCGCGCGGGCGTGAAGCCGTGATCCTGGAGCATCCGCTCCTCGATGCGCTGCACCTCGTCGCTCCGGAACTCGATCACGGTGCCGCACTCGACGCAGATCAGGTGCTCGTGCACGGGCTGCCGCGACAGCCGGTGCTCATAGCGCTTGAAGCCTTCACCGAAGTCGTGCTCTTCGACCAGCTTGCTCTTCACCAGCAGGTCGAGCGTCCGGTAGATGGTCGCCTTGCCGATCCGCTCGTCCTCCTGGCGCAGCCGCTGCGCGATGTCATCCACCGAGAGATGTCCGGAGGACGAGAACACGATCTGCGCGACCGCCTCGCGCTGCTGCGTGATCGGCAGTCCCTTCTCGCGCAGGTAGCGCGAGAAGAGCCGGACGAAGGGATGCGTAATCACGAGCTCGCCGCCCGGCCCAAACCCGCCCGCGCGGCCGGATCCACGGTCGGATCCCCGGATTCCAGCAGCGTCGGATCGAACTCCCTCATCAGCTCCTCGAACACCTCGGGCTTCCCCTCCAACACGACCTCGCGCGGCTCCCCCAGCTCGTCGCCGGCGCGGCGCACCACCCCGTCCATGACGCGCGGTAGGCGGTCGGAGGGAGCCTCCCCGTGCTCCTCCAGGTCGTGCACGACCGAGAGTCCCTGCCCGGTCCGCTCGGCTAAGTAGGGCGCGCAGAGCAGGCGCCGCCGCTCATCCTCGACCGTGTACGCGCTCGCGGCGACCAGCCCCCACTCCTTACGACCCCGGACCAGGGGTGGAAAGATCCACAGCCGGTCGATCGTGGCGATCCCCACCCGCTCGCTGAGCATGCGCAGGGTGCGCGGCAGCGCCTCGGGCACGCCCGGCCCGGCTTCCTTCGTCACGTCTCCCGTCCTCCGCGCGCTGCGATCGGGGTTCGCTCGGGGTTCGATCAGGGATGGTGCGGGGCGCCGCCGAGCGGGCGGAGGCCGGCGGCGCGCACCGCGCGCCGCGTGGCCTCGACCACGCGCGGGATCACCTCGGCGGGAGGGCGCTCGACCAGCGCACCAGACGCCTTGATGTGCCCGCCTCCGCCAAATTCGCGCGCCAGCGCGTTCACGTCCACTGCACCGTTGGCGCGGAACGAGATCTTGGTGCCGCCGCTCGCCGTCTTCCGGAAGATGAGCCCCACCTCCACGCCCGACACGGAGCGGGGGTAGTCCACGATCCCCTCCACGTCTTCGGCGGTCGGATCCACCCCGTCGATCTCGCTCGGCAGTTCCATCCAGGCCACACCGACCTCCGCGTCCATCTCGAGCGTGGCGAGGGCGCGCGCGAGCAGCCGGAGCCGCCGGAGCGGGGCGGCCCCGTAGATGCGGCGGTGCAGGTCCTCAGGATCCACCCCGTCGGCGATCAGGTCCGCGGCGATCCGGTGCGCGTGCGGGGTCGAGTTACTGAAGCGGAAGGAACCGGTGTCGGTCAGGATCGCGACGTAGATCCCCTCCAGAGTCGCCCGCGGCCACGGGCCGCCGCTGCTCAGCACGACGTCGTGAATCAGCTCGCCGGTCGCGCACGCGTCCGCGTCGCGGAGCGACACCCCGCCGATCGGCTGCTCCCCCGGCTGATGGTGGTCGATCACGACCGTGGGCACCCCCTCGATCATCGCCCTCAGGCGGCCGATACGCGGGACCTCGCCCGTGTCGAGCACGACCGCCAGGTCGGCCTGCGCGCACGCGTCCCGCGCCGCGGCCGATCCGGCGTCCAGCACCCATCCCTCCTCGGGGACGAGGAAGCGGAACATCTCGGGGAAGGGGGTCGGATTCACGATCCAGGCGCGGCCGCCGAGCGCGCGCATCCACGCCGCCAGCGCGACCTCGCACCCGGTGCCGTCTCCGTCCGCGTTCAGGTGGGTGGTGAGGATCGCACGCCGCGAGCCGCGCAGCGCGTCCAGTGTCTCCCGGACGGCGCGGCGGCGGTGCTCCGGGGTGCGGTAGCGGAGCGGCGGTGACTGCTCCCGAGTCGTGGCGTGGCGCTGCGTGTCGCCCAACCTAGTTCCTTTCTACGCTGGTTCTACGTCGGGCTCTTTTAGCGGCCCCGGGCGCCGCTCGGGGCGCGGCGCACCCGGCAGGCGGTGGCGCACCTTCGCCCACGTGGACGCCAGGTGTACCCATCGCGCGGAGGTTGTGCCGTGGATGCGCCCGCGGAGGAGCGCCTGCATCAGATCCGCCGGCCGGTTGGCGTGCGGAGGCAGTTCCACCCAGCTCCGCCCCACCTCCCCGAGCGTGTGCGCGTCGGAGCCGGCACCCCGACGGCGCCCGTGGCGTTCGGCCAGCGCCGCGGCAAGCTTGTTCTGCCTCGGGTCGTGCAGTCGGCCGTTGAACACCTCGACGATATCCACGTGCGGCGCGAGGGGGTCGGCGAGCCTCCCTCCGCCCCCCTTCCCTCCCGCGTACGGGTGGGGGAGGTAGACGAGCCCGCCCTGGTCGCGGATCCGGTCGCACGCCGCGCGCGCGGGCGTCCCCTTCGGAATCTCGGTGCGCAGGTACAGACCGATCACGTCGATCCCCTCGGCGGTGCGCACCTCCTCGGCGGGGATGACCGCATCCGGATGGCACTCGGCCATCGCGAGCGAGACGTCCAGACGGTCGTGGTCGGTGAGCGCGATCCGCCCGACCCCCCGGTGCCGTGCGGCCTCGAGCACCGCCTCGGGATGCGAGAGGCAGTCGTGCGAGCCCCAGCTGTGCATGTGGAAGTCGATGCGGAGGAGCGCGGCAGGCTTCGGGAGAGAGTCAGTCTCGCCGCGGATCGTCTCCAGCAGCGTGGCCGCCCGCGCGCGGAGTTGCTCCAGAGAGCCGTCGTTGTCGAGCACGTGATGGGCACGGCGGCACTTCTCGGCCGGGTCCATCTGCGCCGTCATGATGCGGCGGGCCTCTTCCTCGCCGAGCCCGCTCCTCTCCGCGAGCCGGCGGAGTCGCGCCTCCACCGGGGCGTCCACGACGACGGTGACGTCGAACTCGCGGTCGAGCCCGGTCTCGAAGAGGAGCGGGATCTCGGCCACGACCAGCTCGTGCCCCTCCGCGCGCCGCTCGCTCATCCACTCCTCCCGCATCCCCGCGACCCGCAGGTGCAGAATCGCCTCGAGCCGGCGGCGGGCGGCCTCGTCCCGGAAGATGTGCGCGCGGAGCGCTCTCCGGTCGAGCGTGCCGTCGGGGGCCATCACGCGCTCACCGAAGGTGCGCCGCACCTCGGCGAGCCCGCTGGAATCCGGCTCGACCGCGCGACGCGCCAGGTCGTCCGCGCTCACCACCGGGATGCCCGCCTCTGCCCAGGCGCGTGCCACCTCGGACTTGCCAGCCCCCACGCTTCCGGTGAGCGCGACCGAGCGCACTGCTCAAACGCTCCGGGCGCCCGCGCGCACCCGCTCGCGAGCGATCCACCCGAGTACGACCAGCAGGGCGACGAGGAGCAGCGCCCCACCCACCCCGAACGCGCGCGCAGCGACGTCCCATCCTTCTTCCGCCGCCGCTCCCATCAGCATGTAGAGGATGCACCAGATCGCCACGCCCGCGAGCTCGTACGGCAGGTAGCGCGGGTAGGGCAGGTGGCTGGTTCCCGCCGCCATCGGCATCACGGTGCGGACGAACGAGATCAGCCGCGCGAGGGTGACCGAGATCAGGGGGTGACGCCCGAAGATGCGGGTGGCGTCCGCAAGCACCCCGCGCACCCGCTCCGCCATCCGGCCGGGTCCGTCCGCCCAGCGCTGCCGGCCCTTGCGGCCGATCCAGAAGCCCACGCTGTCCCCGATGGCACCGCCCGCGATCGCGGCTGCCGCCACCGGCACCACGCTCACCCCCTCTTCCAGCGCGACCGCGGTCGCCACCAACGTGGCGAGGCCACTCGGTACGACCAGGCCCGTGATGAAGCACGTCTCGAGGAACGCGAGCAGGAAGAGAAGCCACGGCCCGTGGACCGCGACCAGGTCCAGAAAGGTTGTGGCCGTAGGCAAGCGCAGACTTCTTCCGTCCCCGTCAGGACCGTGGCTTCGCGCGCCAGTTGCGTACGCGCACGTCGCGGATGTCGTCTTCCGTCTTCATCTCGCGGTCGGGACCATAAGAACTCACCGCGAAGGAGTCGTCCTGGACCTCGAACTGGTACAGGTTCCCCCACGGATCCCGCGAGGCGTTCCCCGCGTAGCGCGACTCCACCCACCTCACCCACTCGCGCCGCTCCGGAAGCCTCCGCTCGGAGTTCTCCGTCTGCTGGACCCCACGGATGATCTCCTCGATCTCGCGCTGCGCCGACCAGACGAACACGGGACGGAGCACGGGCTCGCCCTTCTCGAGGAGGACAGCGCGAGTATCGGGGAAGTACATGGCCGCCGCCAACCCGACGATCATGATGAGAATCAGCTTTCCCATCGACCCTCCTCTCTCGAGAGCGAGACCCCTTGCCGCGTCCGGCGCGCCCAGCGAAGGAACCGGCGCAGCTCCTCGGGGGACGGCACGGCCTCGGGGTCCCCGTACGCGGTCTCCATCCGCCACCTCAGGTATCGGGGGGACGGCAGGGGCAGGAACGGCGGATGGCGGTACCACTCCCGCCTCCGGAACGCCCAGGCCGAGGAGAGCAGATCCGGAATCATCGCGGGCCGCGCCAGGGCGGCGCGGACCACGGTCCAGGCGGGCGAAGCCACGGCGTCCGTGCCCTCCGTCGTCCCAGCAGACGCATGTACGAGGTGTCGAACGTCCACATTTCCAACAACTTCCCTTGAAAAAGGTAGGAACAGATGACGCCGGATACAATGTCTTCACAACGCTTGCGTCAGCCCAGCGCCCGAAGCGAGACTCTCCCTCATGCCTCGGATCAACGCCTTTGTCACTCCTCCCTACCCCGTCCTCCTCACCGTCGCGACCGACGGCAAGTCAGGAATTCCCGATGGAGAAGCCGAGCTGCTCCTCGCGCTCCTGATCGCCGGAATGCCGTCCTTCCTGGCTGCACACCGGGTGCCGGAGGCGGCGGTGGACAAGCTCGTGGTCTCCCTCCAGGAGGGGGACCCCCGGGTCGCCGTGGCGGGAATATGGGTCGAGTCGTCCGGCGAGCTTCGTGGGCAGCTCGAGCGGAGATCGGCCGCCTTCGTCAGTCTGGTGTGCGCCGATGGGCGGCGCGTCACGGTCGCACGCGTGCTTGGGGAAGAGCCGCAGAGCTCGCCGGACCTGCTGGCACGCCACGTGATCCGTCAGATCGCCCGGGGAGTCCAGATCCCAGATCTGGTGGGAAGGTGAGCGCATGATCCGGACGTGTCTCTACGCGCAGGGCACCCGCGTGCGGGTGCGGCGGGGCCGTTATCCGCTGGACCCAAGTCTGATCGGCCGCACCGGACTCATCGTGGAGAACGACGAGTACCGGCCGCACCGCTACGGGGTCGTGCTCGACGGCGAGACCGAGCAGCTGGAGCTGCACGAGGACGAGCTTGAGCCCCTCGTCGACCCTAAGCCCGCCGAGCGGGCCGGCGATCCGGGTCCGACGATTACGGCCTGACGGAGTGCGGTGAACCGCCTCGCCCGCGAGAGCAGCCCGTACCTCCTCCAACACGCCGACAACCCGGTCGACTGGTACGCCTGGGGCGAGGAGGCATTCGCCCTGGCGCGCGAAACCGATCGCCCGCTGCTCCTCTCGATCGGCTACTCCGCCTGTCATTGGTGCCACGTGATGGAGCGCGAGTCGTTCGCGGATCCGCTCACGGCGGCTGTGTTGAACACCGGCTTCGTGCCGGTGAAGGTGGATCGCGAGGAGCGCCCGGACGTGGACCAGGTCTACATGCGCGCGGTCCAAGCGATGACCGGGCATGGCGGATGGCCGCTCACCGTCTTCCTCACGCCTGAGGGCGTACCCTTCTACGGGGGCACCTATTTCCCGCCCGAGCGCCGGCAGGGGATGCCCTCCTTCCGCGAGGTGCTCGCGGCGGTCCGCCACGCCTGGGAGCGCGACCGGACGCGCGTCCAGGAGTCGGCCGGCAAGATCCGCCAGGCCCTCGCAAACTCGGCGACCGCACGGCTCAGGGGAGACGAGGCCGCGCCCACCCCGGACGCGGCGCTCGCCGCCCACGCGGCCCGCGCCCTGGCCACCGCCTTCGACGCGCAGCACGGCGGCTTCGGGCAGGCGCCCAAGTTCCCGCAGCCGATGCTGCTCGGCTTCCTGCTGCGCCACGCGCACCGTACCGGAGACGAACAGGCGCGCGCCATGGCGCTGCACACCCTTCGCCGGATGGCCGCGGGCGGGATGCGCGACCACCTGGGGGGCGGCTTCCACCGCTACTCGGTGGATGCGCGCTGGCTGGTCCCGCACTTCGAGAAGATGCTCTACGACAACGCGCTGCTCGCGCGCGCCTACCTCGAGGGGTGGCAGGAGAGCGGCGACGAGGCGCTCCGCGTCGTGTGCGAGAGCACGATCGAGTACGTGCTCGGCGATCTCCGCCATCCCGAGGGGGGCTTCCTCGCGTCGCGTGACGCCGACTCGGAAGGAGAGGAGGGGCGCTACTACGTCTGGACGCCCGAAGAGGTCGACGCCGTGCTGGGCCCCCACGACGGGCCGCTCTTCCGGCGCTTCTACGACGTGAGCGCGGCGGGCAACTTCGAGGGCAGGAACATCCTGCACCGGCCTCACGACCCGGGGGCGATCGCGCGCGCCGAGGGCGTGGCGCCGGAGGCCCTCGAGGCGCGCCTCGCCGCCGCGCGCGCGAAGCTGCTGGCCGCCCGCGCCACACGCCCGGAGCCGTTCCGGGACACCAAGGTGATCATGGGATGGAGCGCCCTGACGGTGCGGACGCTCGCGGAGGCGGGGGGAGCGCTCGGACACGCGAACTGGCTCGACACCGCGCGCTCGGGCGCGCGCTTTCTCCTGGATCGGGTGCGCTCGCCCTCAGGCGGTCTGCTCCACGTGTGGACGGAGGGGATGCCCAAAATCCCCGCCCTGCTCGACGACGTGGCGGCGCTCGGGAACGCGCTCCTCTCCCTGCACCAGGCGACGCTCGAGCCGGAGTGGCTGCCGGAAGTGGAGCGGCTCGCCGAAGACGTGCTCGCGCGCTTCTGGAGCGCGGAGGAGGGGGTCTTCTACGACAGCGCGGTGGACGCCGAGACCCTCGTGGTGCGGCCGCGCGAGGTGACCGACAACGCGCTGCCGTCGGGCAGCTCGCTCGCGATCGAGCTGCTGCTCCGGGCGGGGCGACTGCTCGAGCGGGAGGACTGGCTCGGGACCGCCCGCAGCGCGCTCGCCCGCGAGGCAGGCGCGGTCGCGCGCTGGCCCACCGGGTTCGGGCAGCTCCTCTCGGCGCTCGAGGCGGAGCTCGCCGGGCCGGTCGAGGTGGTGATCGTGGGCGAGCGCGCCGATCCCGCCACGCGCGCGCTCCTGGGTGCCGCGCTCCGCCCGCTCGTCCCCGCGCGGCTCGTCACGGGCGCCGCGCCGGGTGAGCCCGCCCCGCTACCGATGCCGCTGCTCGAGGGGAAGGCGCTCGTGGGCGGGCAGCCGGCGGCGTACCTGTGCCGCGACCGGGTGTGCGGGCTGCCGATCACCGACCCCAAGGCACTCGAGGAAGAGCTGCGGCAGTAAGGCGCGCGACTGGCGACGATGGGCACGCCGGCCGGCGCAGGTGGCGGAGCGAGCATGTAGCGGGTAGCGCTCCTGCGAGCGACCGCTCAGATCCCCGAGCCGGCGGTAGCGTGCTCCAGCCTCGTAGCGCGCCTCCTCCAGCGGCCACTACCGCCGCGCCGGGATCTCCACCCGAATGTGCCGCCACTTCCCCTGGTTGAACCGGGTCACGCTGAGCACGCAGCGGGTTATGTGACCCGCCAGGATCGCGAGCCAGATATCGATCGGGTCGAGCTGCGACATCTGCTGGATGAGGAAGCACAACCCCAGCGGCACGATGATCTGCGACACGATCGAGATGTAGAGCGGGCTCTTGGTGTCGCCCATTCCCTGGAGTCCGCCCGTGTAGGTGAGCGCCACGGCGATGAACAAGCCGGAGACGCTGAGCACGTGCAGCAGCTGCACGCCGATCTCCACGACCACAGGCTCGGTCAGCCCGAACGCGCCCAAGAGCAGGCGCGGCGCGAGCAGGAAGAGCGCGCCAACTGCCAAGGCCACGGTGAGCGCGATACCCGCGGCGGTATGCACGGCCGCCTTCGATCGCTCCGGCTGGCCGGCGCCCAGATTCTGCCCCGCGACTGCCGCGGCCGATCCCATCAGGCCGATCGACGTCCAGGTGATGAGCGAGAAGAGCTGCGTGTAGGACACCGCGTACGCGGCCTGTGCGGCGGCGCTCTGCGCCAGTGAGCCGACGAACGCGAGCAGCAGCAGCCCTCCGAGATTCATCGCGACCCCCTGCACTCCGGTCGGCAGTCCGAAGCGGAGGAGCTCGCGGATGATCTGCCAGTCTGGCCCCAGGTGGCGGCGCGGGAACGAGACGACCCAGCCCCCCAACCAGAGCCGCGCGAGCGCGTAGAGACCGACGCTCCCGGTCGCGATCACGGTGCCCATCGCGGCGCCCGTCGTGCCGAACGCCGGGATCGGACCGAGGCCTCGGATGAGCGTCACGTTGAGCGCGATGTTCAGCACGGTGACAATGATCCCGAGCCGGAGGGGAGTGCGCGCGTCGCCCGCCGAGCGCAGCGCCACGCCCAGCATGAAGAAGACGAGCATGCCGCTGCTGAACACGAACATGATGCGCAGGTATGGGAGCGCCTGTTCCTGCACCTCCGGGGCGGCGTTCACCAGGTCAAGCAGGCTCGGGCCCAGGAAGAGTCCGAGCGGCGCCATCACGCCGATGGAGATCCCGATCGCGGTCAGGAATGCCTGATAGACCGTACGGTCCACCCGGTCGTGGTCGTTCGCGCCGGCGAAGCGCGCGACCAGCACGCTCATGCCGGTGAAGAGCGAGCTGATGAAGACGACCACGACCAGGAAGATCTGCCAGCTCACCCCGATCGCTGCGTTGCCGGCATACCCGACGTAACGGCCCACCATGAGGTGGTCGATCAGCCCCTGGAGCCCCCCGATGACGTTCTGCAGCATCGTGGGCCAGGCGATCTTCCACACGGCCCGTCCGAGCGGCCCCTCGACGATCGAGCGGTCGTAGCGGTGGGTCGGCCCCGGGGCCGGAGGGATGAGCGGCTCGGCGGCGCCGCTGGTGGGAGGTGGCGGTGCGGTGTGTTCGGACACAATCCTGCTAAGCTAATAGCTGCTGGGGATCCAGCGAAAACGCGGGCTCACTGCCGCTGTCACAAGGCGGCGGAGCCGGTCGTTCCCTGGACACGCGACACGGCCAAAGCGATGCACACCTCGAGAGAGTGAGCGATGAAGGATCCGATGGGGCGATGCGCGGCGGGGCTGCTGATCCTGACCGCGGCAGCCTGCACCGGGACGGGCGGGACGGATCTCGACACGGACCCGTCCGCCGAGGTGGCGGCGGCGCTGAGCACGCCGATCGAGGTGACCCTGAGACGCGGTGAGTACCGGTGGATCGCGGGTGCCCGCCTGGGGCTGGGATTCGACGGCGTGCTCACGGACTCGCGCTGCCCGATCGATGCGGTGTGCGTGTGGATGGGCGACGCCGTGGCGTTGATCGAGCTGGCGGCTCCGGGTGTGAGCACCCGCTTCGAGCTGCATACCTCCCAGGAGCCTCGCTCCGCAGCGTCGAACGACGTCACCGTGACCCTGCTCGAGCTGGCACCGGCACCCAAGGCGTCGGAGCCGATCCGACCGGAGAGCTACGCGTTGCGGTTGCGGGTGGAGAGGACCGCGCGGTAGCGCATCACGGATGGTAGCGCGGCAGCGGCCGCGCTACGAACGCGGGATCACGCGGGCGGCCAGGTCCCGAGGGGGCATGGCCGCTCGGTCCCTGGCACATCCTCTGCCTCCTCCCACGAGCGGCTTCACGCGGTGCCGAGTACCGCTCCTGCCTCAATGACAGGCCGTGCCGTGTTGATCCGGCCCGCCCTGCCCTATACTTGGGGCCCATGGCAACGACCGAGCCCGGCGTACGGACGAAGCGCGACAAGCACGTGCTCGACGGAGAGCAGCTGCTCCGCATGTACCGGACGATGCTGACGTCGCGCCGCATCGACGACCGGGAGAGCGCGCTCAGGCGGCAGAACAAGATCTTCTTCCAGATCTCGGGGGCCGGCCACGAGGCGATCGGGGTCGCGCTGGCCGAGCATCTGAAGCCGGCGCACGACTGGTTTTTCTTCTACTACCGGGACCGCGCCTTTTCGCTCGCGCTCGGGCAAGCTCCGCTCGACCACTTCCTGCAGGCGGTCGCAGCCGCGGACGACCCGATGAGCGGCGGCCGGCAGATGCCGGCCCACTTCACCGATCCTAGCCTGAACATCGGCCCGACCTCCTCGCCCACCGGCACGCAGTTCCTGCAGGCGGTCGGCGCGGCCGAGGTCGGCTACCGGGCCGGGCTCGTCCCCGAGATGCGTGCGGCGCTCGACAAGATCGAGGACGACGAGGTGGTCGTCGTCACTAGCGGCGACGGAACCACGTCAGAGGGGGAGTTCTGGGAGGCGCTCAACACCGCCTGCACGCTCAAGCTGCCGATCGTGTTCGTCGTCGAAGACAACGGCTACGCGATCAGCGTCCCGGTCGAGGTGCAGACAGCAGGCGGGAGCATCTCGCGGCTGGTCTCCTCGTTCCCCGGGCTGCACGTGGTCGAGTGCGACGGCACCGACCTCGAGGAGACGTACCGGGCCGCGGGCGAGGTGGTCCGGTGGGCCCGGCAGCGCAAGGGCCCCGGCTTCCTGCACGCGCACTGCACGCGCCCCTACTCCCACTCCCTCTCCGACGACGAGCGCATGTACCGCCCCGCCGCCGAGCGGGAGGAGCAGGAGCGCAAGGACGCGCTCACGCACACCCGCGCCCTGGTCCTCCAGCGGGGGACCGCTACCGAGGAGGAACTGAAGGAGCTCGAGGGCGAGGTCCAGAAGGAGGTGGCGGACGCGGCGATTGAGGCGCTCACGCATGCGCAGCCCACCCCGGAGACCGCGCTGTGGCACCTGTACTCCGAGGAGGTCGACCCGACCGGCCCCGAGTTCGATACCGAAGAGCACCCCGACTACCAGCGCGGGCGCGACCTCACGATGGTCGACCTCATCAATGCCTGCCTCAAGGACGAGATGGAGCGGGATCCGCGCATCGTCGTCTTCGGGGAGGACGTCGCCGATGCGTCGCGCGAGGCCGTGCTGGCCGAGTGTCGCGGCAAGGGAGGAGTCTTCAAGGTCACGCACGGGCTCCAGGCCTGCTTCGGTGGCGCACGCGTGTTCAACTCCCCGCTGGCCGAGGCAAACATCGTCGGGCGCGCGATCGGAATGGCGGTGCGCGGGCTCAAGCCCGTGGTCGAGATCCAGTTCTTAGATTACATTTGGCCCGCCTTCCACCAGATTCGGAACGAGCTGGCCACCATGCTCTATCGGAGCAACGGGCGCTGGGCGGCGCCGGTGGTGATACGCGTGACCTACGGCGGATACCTCAGGGGTGGTGGCCCGTACCATTCGCAGACGGGCGCCACCCTGTTCGCGCACACGCCGGGACTGCGCGTCGTGCTGCCCTCGACGGCCGAGGACGCGAACGGACTCCTCCGCACCGCAATCCGCTGCGACGACCCGGTCATCTTCCTCGAGCACAAGCACCTGTACCGTCAGGTCTACAACAAGGGACGCGATCCGGGCCCAGACTTCATGATCCCCTTCGGCAAGGCGAAGCGGGTGCGTGAGGGAACGGACCTGACGATCGTGACCTGCGGCGCACTCGTGAAGCGGAGCCTGGACGCTGCCCGGCAGGCGAAGGACGAGCACGGGATCGACGCCGAGGTGATCGACCTGCGTACCATCTCGCCCCTCGACATGGACCGGATCGCCGAGTCGGTCAAGAAGACCGGCAAGGTGCTGATCGTGCACGAGGATGCCCTAAGCTTCGGGTTCGGCGCGGAGATCTCCGCGCGCATCGCGAGCGAGCTCTTCGAGTGGCTGGACGGGCCCGTGCGCCGCATCGCGTCCAAGGACACCTGGGTCGCTTACGCCCCCGCGCTGGAAGGCGTGATCCTGCCGCAGATGGAGAACGTGCTCCAGGGGATCGTCGAGCTGGCTCGCTACTGAGCGACGCGGCCGCCGCACCGAGCTGCGCGACCGCTACGTGGTGCCCTCCGAGGGCGGCCGCGCGGTCGGCAGGATCAGCCGTACGGCGCGGCGGAAGGAGATGTAGTTCCAGGCCCAATTGGTCAGCACCAGGACCCGGTTCCGGAACTCGATTAGCCAGGCGATGTGGATGCCGAGCCAGAGCAGCTACGCGGACCACCCCCGGAAGGTATTTCCCCTCAAGTCCGCGACCGCCGCGTTGCGCCCGATCACCGCCATCACCCCGAGATCGTTGTAGCGGAAGGGTCGGGGGGGAAGCTGCCGAATGGCACGCGCGATGTTGTCCGCGGCGTGCTTCCCCTGCTGGATCGCGACCTGCGGGAGCAGGGCTCCGTCCTACGCGAGCAGCGCGAGGTCGCCCACCACGTACACCTCCGGGTGACCCTCCACGTGGAGCGTGGGGAGCCACGGGGACGCGTCCTCCTCGTCCCACAGGCAGTCCCCAGCGCGCGACCTCCGGATCCCCATTGATCCCCGCCGTCCACACCGCCGTCTCGGTGGGGAGCGCCTCCTCGCCGGCAAGCTGCACCTCGGTCGTGGTGATCCGCTCAACGGTCGCGCTCGTCCGCACCTCCACGCCCCGGCGGCGGAGGCGGTCGGCCGTGTAGGCCCCCAGGTGCTCCGGCATCGCGCCCAGCACCCGGGCCGTCGCCTCGACCAGCACGATCCGCGACTCCCGCTCGGAGATGTCCGGGTAGTCGCGCACGAGCGGCCCGTGCACGATCTCGGCGAGCGCGCCCGCGAACTCGACCCCGGTCGGACCACCCCCGATGATCATGAAAGTGAGGAGCCGCCGCCGTATCTCGGGGTCGCGCTCCACGCTGGCACGCTCGAAGCGCGCGAGCACGTGCTCCCGGATCGGGATCGCGTCGTGCATCCAGCGCAGGAAGAAGGCGTGCTCGGCGGCGCCCGGGACGCCGAAGTCGTTCGGGACGCTCCCCAGAGCGAGCACGAGCCAGTCGTACGGGATTGGGTCGGTCCCGACAGTCAGGGTCCTGCGCGTGAGGTCGAGCGCGGTGACCTCGCCCATGCGGAAGCGCACGCCCGTACGCCGCAGGATCGAGCACACCGGGTAGGCGATGTCGCTGGGCGCCAGCTCGGCCGCGGCCACCTGATAGAGGAGCGGGAAGAAGGTGTGGTAGTTGTTGCGGTCGACCAGCAGCACGTCCGCCTGCACGCGTGCCCGGGCGAGGGTGCGCGCCGCCCAGAGCCCGCCGAAGCCGGCGCCGCAAACGACGACGCGGCGGCCGGCCGGCCGGTGTGGGCTCACGCCACGGGCACGGTCGGGTCCACCTTGCGCGCCCACTCCACGAGCCCGCCGCGCAGGCTCCGCGCAGCGTACCCCGCCGCCTGCAGCCGCTCGGCCGCATCCAGGCTGCGATTCCCCGTGCGGCAGTACGCGACCACCGGCCGGTCCTCGGGCAGCTCGTCCGCCCGGTCGGTCAGCTCGGCGAGCGGGAGGTGGACCGCGCCCTTCGCCTCCAGGTTGCCGACGTCCCACTCCCAGAGGTCGCGCACGTCGACGAGCACGGGCGCGCTGGCACCGGCGAGCGCCTCGGCCAGCTCCTCCACGCCGATCTCATTGGGGTCGGATCCCACCGCGGAGTCCGCCGACGCGACCAGGCCGCAGAAGAGATCATAGTCGATGAGTTCCTTCTGGGTGGGATGATCCCCACACACCGGGCACGCGGGATCGCGCGAGACGCGCACCTCGCGGAAGCGGAGCTCGAGCGCGTCCAGGATCAGCAGCCGGCCGGCGAGCAGCTCGCCCGTCTTCAGGATCCACTTGATCGCTTCGAGCGCCTGGAGCGATCCGATGATCCCGGGGAGCACACCCAGCACCCCGCCCTCCGCGCAGTCGGGGACGAGGCCGGGCGGGGGGGGCTCGCGGAACAGGCAGCGGTAGCAGGGCCCGCCCGGGGTCCCGAACAGCGCCACCTGCCCCTCCCAGCGCAGCACCGCTCCGTACACGTAGGGCCGGCTGCTCAGCACGCAGGCGTCGTTGACCAGGTAGCGGGTCGGGAAGTTGTCGCTCCCGTCGACCACCAGGTCGTAGCTCGGCACGACCTCCAGCGCGTTCGCGGAGGTGAGCCGCACGGGATGATGCTCGATCACCACGTGCGGGTTCACGTCGTGTAGCCGCTCGGCGGCGGACTCGAGCTTGGAGCGGCCGATCGAGGCGGTGCCGTGCAGAATCTGCCGCTGGAGGTTGGTGGCGTCGACCTGATCGTGCTCCACGATCCCGAGCGTGCCCACCCCGGCGGCCACCAGGTAGAGCGCGGCCGGCGAACCGAGCCCCCCCGCCCCGACCAGCAGCACGCGCGCGACCTTGAGCCTCTTCTGTCCCGCCTCGCCGACCTCGGGGAGCACGAGGTGACGGGCGTAGCGGAGCAGCTCGTCCCGGCCGAGGAGCGGGGCCACAGGCGAAGCCTGGGGAGGCGGGGCGGATCGGTTGGACGACATCGGCGTTTTCACCCCCAGGCGTGTACGCCGGTTCCGACTGGCATCCGGCATGCAGACATCGCGGATGCGAATCGCGCGCACGAATCCACCGGAGGTCTCGATGTCCCAGAGCAGCCGAATCCCCGCTCTCAACCGCGGCCTCCAGGACGCTGCCGCCTGGCTCCGCGAGCTCGCGCGGATGCCGCCCTTCCAGTCGGAGGAGCAGGCCTACGCCGCGTTCCGTGCAGTGATCCATTCGCTGCGCGACCGGCTCGAGATGCACGAGGCGGTCCACTTCGCCGGACAGATGCCCACACTCGTGCGGGGGATCTACTACGAGGGATGGGTGCCGTCGCGCGCGCCGAACGACGAGCGCACGCTGCCGGAGTTCCTGGCCAGCGTGCGCGAGATCTTGGGCCCCGGGCAGCCAGCTGATGCGATGCCGCTCAAGCCGGCCACCCGCGTGGTCTTAGAATTTTGCGAGCGCAAGTTCGACACGGGACAGATCCGCCACGTCCGCGAGCAGCTCCCGCGCCACGTACAGGAGCTGTGGCCGAGCTACGCCGCGGCCGTCGGCACGTAACCTCGACTCAGTCCGCCAGGAGCACGCGCGCGCCACCAGACGACGTGATCTGGAAGAGCGCCATGTCGTCGCGGAGCCGTTCGACCACTTCGGTTGAGCCCCCCACGCGCTCTAGCGCGTCGGCGAGCTGGATCGCCAGTACGTAGAATTGGGCGGGAATGTTGTCGCTCGGGCGGTCCGGCCAGATGTCACGCCCCAGGAGCCCCCGGTACCTGTAGACCTCGTCATAGAGCGTGAGCGAGCGCTCGACGTCGAAGCGCTCGGCGCCCAGCTCGGGAGGACCCTCGGTGTAGCCCAGCTCGTCCAGCTCCTCCTGCGGCCGCAGCATCAGCTTGGTCACGAGCCCGTGGCGCACGCCCCACTCGTGTAGCCCCAGCTCGCCCATCATCCCACCGGTGGTCGCGAAGTAGATCGGTCGCCTGCCCGCGCTCTCGCGGATGAAAACGAGCGCGATCCGGTGGCTCCGATCGAGCAGGGTCCCCGCGGGATAGGCGACCGTGAGGGTGGGAAAGGCCACGTGCAGCTCCTCGGGGAGCCACCCGCCCGCCACGTTGTCGAACAGCTCCGGGGCGGTGGTCGAGATCGGGGCGTGTGGGAGCCCCGGGTCCTCGTACAGCTCCACTCCCTCCGGCGCCACGTAGGGGCGCTGCCGGCCGGGCGCGGTCAGCCGCTGAAGCTGCTTGGGATACCAGAGCGTGTGCAAGTACTGGCTCACGATCACGGTCACGTCCTGGCGCACCCCCTCCACCTCCTGCAGGTACCAGAGCGGGAAGGTGTCGTTGTCGCCATTGGTGAAGAGGATCGCGTACGGCTCGACGCTCATCAACAGATCGTACGCCCAATCGCGTGCGGCCCAGTCCCCCGCCCGGCTCGCCCAGCTCCAGTTGAGCGCGAGCGGGATGACCGCCAGGGCGAGCACAGGCGCGGTCGCGAGCCGGGCGCTCGGGGAGCCGACCGCCTCCGCCACTCTCGTCCATACCCAGGTCAGCCCGAGCCCCCCCAGCATTCCCCAGAGCGCGAAGCCCCCGACGAAGAAGTAGTCGCGCTCGCGCACCTCGTGGCGCGAGGCGTCGGTCACCTCCGGGGCGAGCGAGTAGCCGTACTTGAAGTTCAGGTAGAAGACGAGCCCGAGCGTGAGCACCAGGGCGAGGGTGCCCAGATAGGCGAGCCAGCGCGCGTCCGCGCGCAGGGTCGCGTACAGACCCACGAACCCGAGCGCCAGAAAGAGCAGAGTGAAGGGGAGCCGCCCCCGGGACGGCACTGGGGACGGATCGAGCCCGCGGCTCCACTGCCAGTCGAAGTACTGGAACCAGTTGGCGAACTGCGCGCCGAAGGGCGCCTGGCGCTGGGTAAGCGGCGGCTTGCCGTACTGGTCGCGCCGCAGGTTGGCGGCAAGCGCGGGACATCCGGTCCTGCCGTTCGTGAACACCGCGACCAGCGTTTCGCCCACGGCCTCACAGGTCGGCTCTCCCTCGTTGATCACCGGATCCTGCGCAGCGCGGATCGGGAGAAACACGTTGAACGAGAGCCCCAGCAGCACGAGCGGGATCGCGCGGATCCAGAACGTGCTCCGAAGCAGGAAGGCGGGGCCCACGACCAGCGTGAAGACCGCGAATGCGGGCGCGGGCAGCAGCGACATCAGATGGTTAGTGGAGCCGAACACCATCAGGTACAGCGCGAGCAGCACGTAGCGGTCACTCCCCGGATGGTCGCGCCGGTCGTACCAGCGCAGCGCCAGCCAGGACACGATCGCACCGATCAGCACGCTCAGCGTGTAGACCTTCTCGTTCACCGTCGACTGATTCCAGACCGTGAACGCGGTCGCGCTGAGCAGGGCGGCGGCGCCAGCGCCCGCCAGCGCCATCCACCGCTCGGACACGATCCTGCTCGCCACGCGGTGCGCGACCAGGAAGAGGAAGCTCGCGGCGGCCGCGCTGGTCGCGGCCGCGAACAGGTTGATCCGGACCGCGACCGGGAGGCCCAGCGGCGCGAGCAGGAGACTCCACACCCGCGCGAGCGCGACGAACAGGGGATTGCCGGGCGGGTGGGGGATGCCGAGGATGTGGGCGGTGGCGATGTACTCGCTCGCGTCCCAGAAGGTGGTGGTAGGGGCGAGCGTCACGACGTACAGAACGAACACGGCCGCACCCGCGAGCGCGGCCGCGCGGTACGGGGGCGGCTCGAGCGCGGGCCCCGCGCCGGTCTTGATCGGCGGCTCGGTCACTCTCTCCGTCACCGTCCCCATTACCGGCCTGTCACCGGCCTGTCACCGGCCTGTCACCGGCCCCCGTCACTGGCTTCGTCACTGGCCGACCCAGCGGATCCGCCAGATGCGTCCGGCCAGCTTCGCGAGGTCGTCCTCGCTCCACCCGCAGCGCGATAGCTCGGTGAAGAGCGCCGGATACGTCGAGACGTTCTCGAGCCCCCGCACCACGCGCGTGATCCCGTCGAAGTCGCCGCCGAGCCCCACGTGTTCGACGCCGGCCGTCCGCCGCACGTGCTCGATGTGATCGGCGACCTGGGCGAGCGTCGCGGCGGGCATCGGGTGCGCGCGGCGCCATTCCTCCAGCCCGGCGCGGAACTGGGGATCGTCCCGGCCGTATGAGGCCCGCAGCCGCTCGCGTTCCGCGCTCTCGGCCGCGTCCCAGGCGCCGTGCTTTGCGCTCACAAAGGCCGGCACGAAGGTGACCATCAGGACGCCGCCGTTGGCCGGCAGGCGACGCAGCATGTCATCCGGGACGTTACGCGGATGGTCGACGAGCGCCCGAGCCTCGGCGTGCTACCAGATGACCGGCGCCGCCGAAACCTCGAGCGCGTCGCGCATCGTCTCCGGCGAGGCGTGCGCCAGGTCCACGACGACGCCCAGCCGGTTGAGCTCGCGCACGAGGGCCTTCCCCTGCTCCGACAAGCCACCGTGGCGCCGCGCGCCCAGAGCGGCGTCCGCGAACTCGTGCGTGCAGTCGTGGGTGAGCCCGAGGTAGCGGACCCCCCGGTCGCGCGGTACGCGCACATGGTCGCGATCGAACCCTCGAGCGTGTGCGCCCCCTCCATCCCCAGGAGCGAGCCGATGCGCCGGTCGCGGAACACGCGCTCGAGCTCCCCCGCGCTCGTCGCCAGACGCAGCGCCTCCGGGTAGCGGTCGATCACGGCCCGCGCGATCGCGATCTGCTCGAGCTGAACGCGGGCCGCTCCCGCCGCGTCGCACCCGACGTAGACCGACCAGAACTGGCCGCCCACCATTCCGCGGCGGAGCCGCTCCAGGTCGGTGTGGCCGGGGGTGCGCGCGCGCAGATCGTAGGTGGCGGCCCCGGCCGCTGCGCCCCCGGCCGAGAGCGCTGCGACAGCGCTCTCCCGGATCTCCCACGCCAGATCGTTGTGGCCGTCGATCAGGGGGATGCGCTCGAGCACCCGGCGGGCGATCACGAGGTGGTCCTGGGCGGAGAGGAGGTGGGGCGCGGAGGCAAAAAGCGCCGCCGCGAAGGACAGAGCCGTGATGGAGCGGACGCCCGGCGAAGCCATGGAGAAACGTCCCGCGGTGTGCGCGTACACGCAAGAGAACGCTCGGGTACGAACCAACGATTTCACGGCCGGAGGGGTATCGGATGGCGGCCCCGAACGAGTTCCCGCACTGCGGGGACACGGACGGGGAGGATGTCGCCACCTGCAGGGCGAGGGGGGTGGAAGCGTTCGAGGAGGTCCACTCCTCCCAGCTCCGGGTGGCGCGCCCCACCCCCACCGCGAACGGGCGTTGACAGTTGTCGGAGTCCAGCGTCGGCGGGCCGCGGCATTGCCGGCCCAGGGGTGGCGCGCCATTGTGGGACGGTCGCGACTACGGTGCACGACCCCACGCCTACCTCTCTGAGGGGGAATCCATGGCCGAGAAGAAGGCCCGCGGAGGATTAGCCAAGCCCGTCATGCCGAGCGGCGACCTGGCCAAGATCGTCGGCAGCGGCCCGATGACGCGGGCCGAAGTGACCAAGAAGATCTGGGACTACATCAAGGCGAACCGGCTCCAGGATCAGCAGGACAAGCGCCAAATCAACGCAGACGAGAAGCTCAGACCGATCTTCGGGGGGAAGTCGCAGGTCTCGATGTTCGAGATGACCAAGCTCGTCAGCCATCACTTGAGCTGAATCCCGTCGTACCCGACGAATGAAGAAGGGGAGGGCCGCGCCACGCCGGTCCTCCCCTTCGATCGTTGCGGCGGGCGGGCACTGGTGCAGGTCCGCACACATCGACGCCACTGCAATACCGTTCCCGTCAACCTTTCCGGCGTCGGCGTTACGGGGTCAACGTCCGAACCGTGGCGGCCCTGGACGCCGACCACCCTGCGGCCCCCCTCCCTGGCCACGCCCTCCTCGCAGGGTTCGAATCCTGTCGCCGAACTGTTGGCGCATCACGATAAAGCGCACGACCTGCGGCGCGCTCAGGATTTGCAGGAAAGCCTCCTGCTCCTCTCGGAAAAGCGTCGCT
>Ga0310123_10000421_pt1 | contig 37938 bp, 36 predicted proteins | sample CB6_AW_1057_MG_FD_203505 | JGI IMG/M metagenome (GOLD analysis project Ga0310123, IMG submission 203505) | Marine microbial communities from Western Arctic Ocean, Canada - CB6_AW_1057 | ecosystem: Environmental > Aquatic > Marine > Oceanic | place: Canada: Western Arctic Ocean | collected... | reverse complement strand
GCAAACGGTTGACGGGATGGGGGTGTTCGAGGTGCCGTGGGCGTTCACCCTCGACCCGCTGTCGGGCATGATGATTCTTGTCGTCACCGGGATCGGCTTCCTGATCCACGTCTACTCGACGGCCTATATGGATGATGAGCCGCGCGCCGCCTACGCTCGGTACTTTTGTTATCTGAACCTCTTCTGCTTCTTCATGCTGACGCTCGTGCTTGGCAGCACGTTCCTGGTCATGTTCGTCGGTTGGGAAGGTGTCGGGCTCTGTTCCTACCTCTTGATTGGCTTTTGGTATCACAAGAAGAGCGCGGCTGATGCTGGCAAGAAGGCGTTTATTGTGAATCGAGTAGGGGACTGGGGCTTTGTGCTTGGGATCTTCCTCGTGTTCTTTACGTTCGGGACCCTCGACTTCCACGACGTTGCCGAAGCGGCCTCACACCTGCCGGTCGAGGTTGGTGCGTTTGGCGTCGTGTCTCTGATCTGCCTGTTCCTGTTTGTCGGGGCCGTCGGCAAGAGCGCACAGATCCCGCTCTATATCTGGCTGCCAGACGCGATGGAAGGGCCGACGCCCGTCTCTGCGCTTATTCACGCCGCCACGATGGTCACCGCCGGTGTCTATATGGTGTGCCGGAATGCCGTGCTCTTCACCCACGCACCGATGGTCATGACCATCGTCGCGGGCGTGGGTGCCGCGACGGCGCTGGTCGCGGCGACAATCGGGCTCGTGCAGACTGACATCAAGAAGGTGTTGGCGTATTCGACCGTGTCTCAGCTCGGCTACATGTTTCTGGCGACCGGTGTTGGGGCATTCGGCGCCGCGGCCTTCCATCTCATGACCCACGCCTTTTTCAAGGCACTGCTCTTCCTCGGGAGCGGGTCGGTCATCCACGCGATGAACCACGAGCAGGAGATGACCAAGATGGGCGGCCTGCGGGCCTATATGCCGACCACCTTTCTGACGATGTTCATTGGCGCGCTGGCCATCGCTGGGGTTCCGGGGCTCGCAGGGTTTTTTAGCAAGGACGAAATCCTGGCCTACACCTTCCTGGAGAGTCCGGTGCTATGGGTCATCGGCGTGATCACGGCGGCGATGACGGCGTTCTACATGTTCCGGTTGATCTACATGACGTTCTACGGTGAGTACCGTGGGCCTTCATGGGAACACAACCCCGGCCAGACGCACGGTCATGATGACGCCCATGGCCATCATGCGTGGCACGGACCCCATGAATCGCCACGCGTGATGACCGTCCCATTGTTGGTCTTGGCGGTCGGCGCGATCTCAGCCGGGTATGTCGGGGTTCCGGCTGTCCTCGGCGACGCGGTCGGTATTCCCAATGCGATCGAGCACTTCCTGGAGCCGAGCTTCACAGCCGGCGAAGCGGAGGCAGAGGTAGGGACAGAAGGAGAAGAGGCCCACCACCTGTCGCACACCACGGAGTTTGGGCTGATGGGTGTGTCAGTGCTGCTTGCCATCGGTGGGATCCTTCTGGCCCGGCGCAACTACCTCCAGCGGCCCGAGGTGTCCGAGCAATGGGCGCAGCAGTGGGCAGGCCCTCATCGGGTGCTGACCAACAAGTACTACGTCGACGAGTTCTACGTCGCGACGGTCATCAAAGGCACGATGACGAGCGCCCAGGGCCTGTTCGCGGTTGACCGGCGAGTCGTCGACGGTGCGGTCAACCGAACCGGCTGGACAACCATCGTGCTCTCATGGATGTCCCATGTCCTGGACAAATACGTCGTGGACGGGATCGTGAACCTGGTTGGGAATACCTGTCGCGAGGCGAGCTACAGCCTCCGGCGGGTGCAGACCGGCCTGATCCAGAATTACGCGTTCGCCATGCTCTTCGGCGTGTTCGCGTTCGTGACCTGGTATCTGGCGGGTCGTTAACTGATGCCCGCAACCACTGATTGATGATCATGAGTGAAGCTGAAATTCCGTTGCTATCGTTGATCTTGTTCACCCCGCTCGTTGGTGTGGCGATTCTGCTATTCGTCAACAAGCACAGCGAGGACACCATCCGCTGGATCGCGAACGCCTTCGCCATGCTTGGCTTCTTGGTCTCGGTGCCATTGTGGTTTATTTATGACACACAGAATCCTGGATGGCAGCTGGTCGAGCGGCATGCCTGGATCCCATCGATCGGGGCCGAATATTTCTTGGGCATCGACGGATTCAGCGCACTCCTCGTTCTGCTAACGACGATGATGGGCGTGATAGCCACGTTGTCGTCCTGGACCGCGATTACTATGCGGGTGAAGGAGTTCTACGTTTTCCTGCTCACGCTGCAGGCCGGGATGATCGGCGCCTTTGTCTCACTCGATTTCCTGCTGTTCTTCCTGTTCTGGGAAGTGATGCTCGTCCCGATGTATTTCCTGATTGGAATCTGGGGTAGTGACAACCGGCTCTACTCGGCGATCAAGTTCTTTCTGTACACACTGGTTGGTAGTGTGGTCATGCTGCTTGGTATCCTGGCCGTCTATTTCTACAGCTACCAGGTGACCGGGGTGTACACCTTCGATATCACACAATTCCACGAGCTCAACATGCCGTTTGACCTCCAGTGGTGGGTCTTCCTGGCGTTTTTCCTCGGCTTCGCTGTCAAGGTGCCAATGTTTCCTTTTCACACCTGGCTGCCGGATGCGCATACGGATGCGCCAACGGCCGGGTCGGTCATCCTGGCTGCCGTCCTTCTGAAAATGGGGACATACGGCTTCATCCGGTTCAGCCTACCGATCCTGCCCGAGGCGACCCAGCATTTCGTACCGATGGTGGTGACGCTGTCCATTATTGGTATCGTCTACGGCGCGCTGGTGGCGATGGCCCAACGTGACTGGAAACGGCTGATCGCGTACTCGAGCGTCAGTCACATGGGGATGGTGACGCTGGGGTTGTTTGCCCTGACGCCCGTCGGGATCACCGGGAGCATCGTGCAGCAGCTGAATCACGGCATTTCGACCGGCGCGCTCTTTCTGCTCGTTGGCATCGTCTACGAGCGTCGTCATACCAGGGAGATCTCGGAGTACGGTGGTCTGTCGAAAGTGATGCCCGTCTACGCCGCTGTCTTTCTGATCATGACGATGTCGTCGATCGGCCTGCCGACGCTCAATGGGTTCATCGGTGAGGTGCTCATCTTGCAGGGCATCTTTGTCGTGAACAAGGTGTGGGCCGCGTTCGCGGCGACCGGGATCGTGCTGGGTGCGGCCTATATGCTGCGTCTCTACCAGCAGACGATGTTCGGTGAGGTGACGAATCCCAAGAACGAGACGTTGAGCGACCTGAGTCTGCGAGAGTTCTGCACGTTCGCGCCGCTCTTGTTCCTGGCGGTCTGGATTGGTCTCTATCCGAAGCCATTCCTCGATCGACTCGAGACCTCGGTTGACCACGTCATGGTGCGGGTTAACGGCGACTACACGCCACGACTGGCGGTCTTGGAGGACGGCCAGGTCGCGGTCGACGGCGACATCAGACTCGACCCGTTGCCCGGACCGGTTGGCGGAGGCGCTCCCTAGATGCCTGCTGGATTCACCGCAGCTGATTTCTACTACATCCTGCCGGAGATCGTGCTGACGGCGGGTGCGCTCGTCGTGCTGCTGGTTGACCTGTTGTTCAAGGATCGCGACGACTTAACGCTCACCGCGACCCTGGGGACCCTGCTGGTCACCGGCGTCGTGTTGTTTTCGTTCGTCGGCGTCGACACGACTGCGTCGCGTGGGTTGCTGGCGATCGATGGGTTTGCCACGCTGTTCAAATTCATCTTCCTATTTGCGGCTGCCGTGACGGTGCTGATGTCATCGTCGTATCTCAAAGTCGAGGGTGTTCCGGCCGGTGAGTACTACTTCCTCATCGTGTGTGCCACGCTGGGGATGATGTTCATGGCCAGCGGGGTCGATCTGATCACGCTTTTTATCGGCCTCGAGACGATGGCCGTGTCCTTCTACATCCTGGTCGGATTTTTGAAGCCCAATCAGCGGTCGAACGAAGCCTCCGTGAAGTACTACTTGCTGGGGGCGTTCTCAACCGGGATCCTCCTCTACGGAATGTCGCTGCTTTACGCCGTGTCTGGCTCTACAAACCTGGGCGAGATCGCGGCGGCGGTGGGAGCGGAGGGGAGCAGCGGCCTCGTGATTTTGGCCGTGATTCTCGTCACCGCAGGCATGGCTTTCAAAATTGCTGCCGTCCCATTCCACATGTGGGCACCCGATGTCTACGAGGGTGCGCCGACTCCGATCACGGCGTTTCTGTCCGTGGGATCCAAGGCGGCGGCATTCGCGATGTTGCTCCGTGTGTTTGTCGAAGGGCTCCCAACAGTCGTGGCGGATTGGCAGGTGTTCTTCTGGTGGTTAGCGGTGTTGACGATGACCGTGGGCAATGTTGCGGCGATCACGCAGAGCAACATCAAGCGGATGCTCGCCTATTCGTCAATCGCCCATTCCGGATACGTACTGATCGGGGTCGTGGCAGGGACGTCTCGTGGGTGGACCGCCGCGATGGTCTATCTTGTGGTCTACGCGTTCATGCAGCTCGGAGCGTTCGCGGTCGTCACGGCGCTCCGCCGTCGTGACGTCGTCGGTGACGAGCTCAAGGACCTGAGTGGCCTGTATTCTCAGAGTCCACTGGCGGCTGTCGCCATGCTTGTCTTCATGCTGTCCCTGGGCGGGATTCCGCCGACCGCCGGCTTCATGGGCAAGATCTGGATTTTTGGTGCGGCGATCGATCAAGGGTTTGTCTCCCTCGCGATCATCGGAGTCGTCAACAGCGCCATCTCGCTCTTCTATTACATCCGCGTCGTGGTGTTTATGTGGATCAAAGACGAGGTGGTCGGGTCCGAGATCACGATCGGACCGGCTATGGCGACAGTGCTCTGCGTCACGCTGGTCGGCAGCATCGTGTTCGGGATCTACCCACAGCCGATTTTCGAGCAGGCGCTGGCTGCCGCGTCCACGCTTGGACCGGCCGCGTCCGTTGCCGCTCTCCCCTGACCCCCCTGACGGTTGTTGGCGGCTGGCACCGTCCGAGCGATGCTGACGCCCTAGCCGCCGGAGGGCTGGTCGTCGCCGAAGCCGCCGATTCTGATCGCGACGCCTGGAATCCGCACGCAGTGCGGGTCGGACGTGCGACCGACACACGATGGGGCGGGATGTCAGGAGCGGGAAGACTGGATCTGCTTGAGGGTGTTCTCGATTAGCGCTTCGTTGTCTTCTCTCGCGAGATTGCGCTGAATCAGCTTCGAGGCGATCCCGAGTGAGAGGTCGACTGCTTCTTTCCTGATCTGTGCGAGGGACCGGTCTCTCTCTCGTTCAATTTGGCGCTCGGCGTTCTTGACGATTCCTTCCGCCTCGGCTCGGGCCTTCGCCCGAAGTTTCTCTTGCAGCTTGGTCGCATCGGCGCGACTGGCAGCGATGATCGCATCGGCGTCGACTCGAGCCTTCGCCACGATCCGGTTCGACTCCTCCTGCACCTGCTCGAGGTCGGCCTTGGCCTTCTCGGCGTCGTCCAGGGACTTCCGGATCATCTCCTGCCGATTCTCGAGCGCCTGGAGGAGCGGCTTCCAGGCAAACCGCTGCAAGAGAAACAGGAGTACCAGGAAGGTGGCAATCGTCCAGATGAACAGTCCTGGGTCGGGCTGGACGAGTGGGTTATCCATGACGCGCTCCCATCACGAATTGGCTGGTTACTTGAGAAGGACGACGAGCAAGATAAAGACCTCGGCCAGAATGGCGACGCCTTCGAGGAGGAACAGCGGCAGGTTAACAGCGCCGGCGATCTTGTCGTGGGCTGCTGGCTGACGCGCGATGCCCTCAGCAGCGGCCGCGGCCAATTTCCCGATACCCAAACCTGCTCCAATCACGACCATGCCGAGGCCGAGAGGGGCGCCAAAATAGTGTAAGACTTCCATACCGATAACTCCTCCGTTTCTTTCCTAGTGGTGCACGTTGATCGCCATACCGATGAAGACGGCGGTGAGTAGCGCAAAGACGTATGCCTGGACCAAGACGACGATGAGCTCCAGGGCCATGATGCTGGTGGCGAGTGGAATCGACACGGCGAGGCCGACACCGATTCCGGCGGCGGAGCTGGAGAACATCTCGGTGAACAAGAATACGAAGGAGAGAATCGCCAAGATCGCGATGTGCCCGCCTGTCATATTCGCCGCAAGTCGCATCGTGAGGGCGAACGGCTTGACGAACATTCCCATGATCTCTATGGGGATCAGTAGAATGTAGAGTGGCCAGGCGAGGCCGCTCGGCACCAGGTTGACCCAGTGCTTCACAAAGCCGTGGGCCTTGGTTCCGGCGATGATGATCGAGACGAAGGTGATGCTGGCTAGGGCCGACGTCACATTGAAGTTTGCCGTCGACGTGGTACCGCCGTGCACGATGTTCTTGATGACAGAATGCTCCTCGGTATGCAACACCATGTAATCGATGAGACCGAGCAGGTCAAAGATCGGAATCAAACCGATGACGTTGGAGCCAAGAATAAAGAGGAAGAAGGTCAGAACCAGCGGCGTCCAAGTCCGGACGAACTTTTCTCCGACATTTGGAAGAACAATCGAATCCCGGATGAACTGGACGATGAATTCCAGAGCGTTCATAAGGCCCGACGGCACCATTCGGTCCTGCCGCAAATACCGTCGAGTCGTCAGCGTGACCGCCAGGAACAGGAACGTGGAAACAAACCACAGCATGAAGACGTGCTTCGTCACCGAGAAATCGATACCAAAGACTGGTGGTAAATGGACAATCGGGTGATCGAAGCCGCTATTGGCCACGTGACCGATGATCACCTCGGCGGCGTTGAAACGTTCTTCGGCGAGCTCGACGTGTTCCTCTGGTTGTCTCATGAGGTCACTTGGATAAACAGAGAGCGCAACATCCACGCTTCCGTCAGATGTAGACCGATGAAATAGGCGCAGAAGCTTAGAATGAATGGCGTCGAGTTCAGCGTTGTAAGTAGAATCACCGCAGCAACATAGGCACCGAAGAGTACCATTTTTACTCCGAAAGCCTTGATCATTAGCTGGGTCAGCTTTCCAGGATCGCGCCGGTAGACCCGCTCGACGACCACCATCGTCGCGACACCAACTACGAGGGGGGCGGCCATGCCCAGCAGAAGCTCAGCCGCCACACCTGGCACAGCGGCTGTCGCGACCATGAATGAGAGCGCGCAAGCGGTCGACAGGTATACGGCCGACTTCATGGTCTCCATACCATTCTTGCGAGCTCGTAGAATCCCACGGTGATCCCAAGAATTAGTCCCGCGAATAGGAACCACGGCGACGTTTCTTGCCACCGATCGACAAAAAACCCTATCCCACCCAGCAGAAGGATCGCACCAATCAGTGTGTAGCTCGCCGTTGCTGCCGGTCCCGCCCGACGGATATTCTCCTGCATGTAGCGCAGAGCCTTCCCTCGGACTTGGTCGCGGTCGCGCTCATCGGGCATGTGAAATGTGGTCCTGACAGGGATACTAGAGCCGTTCTGATATCCCCATTAAAGGGGTAGCGACACACCGCCGTCTCTCAAGGAGGAAAGAACTACTAATGATAGCAAACACCGCTTCAACCGGCAACAAAACTGCAGAGATCGCGGCCGCCCAGTGAGCATCGAGTTGGTGCAGGTCGACGCCTTTAGCGAGAAGCCGTTCTCCGGAAATCCGGCGGCGGTGTGTCTGCTGACAGAGGCGAGACACGACGAATGGATGCAGCAGGTCGCCGCCGAGATGAGCCTATCAGAGACGGCGTTCGTCAATTCCCGCTCGGACGGAGCGTGTGATCTTCGCTGGTTCACACCGGTCACCGAGGTGGATCTGTGCGGCCATGCCACCCTGGCGAGCGCGCATGCACTCTGGGAAAGTGGACGACTCGACCCCGCTCATGAGGCGAGGTTTCATACCCGGTCGGGTGTCCTCACCGCTTGGAAGCGGGAGGGGTGGATCCAAATGGACTTTCCGGTTCAGCCCGAGGTCTCCGTGGCGCCACCTACCGGGCTTGTCGATGCCCTCGGCGTGGTCCCGGTCTATGTCGGAAAGAACGGAACCGACTATCTCGTTGAGCTCGGTTCGGAGCGCGAGGTGCGACAGACCGCCCCAAATTTTTACCGTCTGTCTGAGGTGCCCATGCGGGGTGTGATGGTCACCTCCGCGGGGACGCCAGCGGCTTCGGGCCGGTATGACTTTGTCTCGCGTTTCTTCGCGCCGGGTGTGGGTGTCAATGAAGACCCGGTGACCGGTTCTGCCCACTGCTGTCTCGGGCCATTCTGGCGCCGCCGTCTCGGGCGTGATACCTTGACCGGCTTTCAGGCGTCGGCGCGTGGGGGAATAGTGCGTCTTCGGGTCGATGGCGAGCGTGTCCGTCTCTTCGGGCAGGCGGTCACCGTGATGCGCGGCGATCTCCTGTGCTGACGTGAAGAGCGGCGGCTCACCAGACGGTGAACTCATAACAGCCTGGCGTCACGAGCAAGGAGTTGGTCGCTGAAAACGAGAGGCTATCCGCCTGAATCATACCGGCAGCCTGGAGTTGCACCGTCCGCGTCTTCTCGCCGCTTCTGTCATACACATAAACGACAGGTCCCGTCAGCCCGACCCACAGATGTCCGAGTCTGTCGACAGCGGCGGTTCTGACGGTGGGAGTGATGACCGGAAACTCGCGTCCTCGCTGGTCAGCCCGCTGAAGCCACGTCGTTGGCAGCGCAGCGATGATCGGGTCAAGTTCGGGTCCCTCGATGTGCCGCTCGAAGAGCAGGGTGCCCGAGCGGTCGTACTTACGGAAGACCGGAACGCCAGCCTGGAACACGAAGTAGTAGCCACCTGTCGGATCGACAAGGGGAATACCGCTGTTCAACGCCAGATTCACGTCGCGGTCGTTCTCATAGCCCGTCCGTCTGAAGACTCCGAAGGTCCGGAACGGGTGCCCAGTGAGACCGAATTCCGTGACCAGACCACCCAGCTCTGGTTGGTTCATCACGATGGATCGGTCGGTAAACTGTAGCGACCCGACACCGTTCAGCACCGTATTACCGAGCGTAATGCGGGGCGCTGCCCGCCCCGGCAAGGTGAACCGACCGATCGGTGTTCCGTCGGCTTCGAAGATTTGGACCCGCTCGCGACCACCCGGGGCGTCGGCAACCACGAACCGTCCGTTTGGCCCCACGTGGAGCGAGGTCGCGCCCAGGAGGCGTCCCTGTTCCGGCCCGATCTGTACGATCTTTTCCGCCTCACCGGTCTGGGTGACCCGATACACCGACTGCCCTCGGCGGTCGAGAACGTAGTAGTCACCGTTGACCGACTGCTGAAACGCGACCGGTTGACGGAAGAGGCCGACCACATGAGCCGGCAATCCACCGGTCGAGCGAACCACAGGCACCTCAGGGACAGTCTGAGCGACCGCGCTCCCGAGGGCGGCCACGATCGAGATGAGGCAGAGCGCCGACACGAGCCGCTGCGACGGAGGCGCGTCAGGCGGTGAGGTGGTCATGGTGGAGAGCGAGTTTCGTTAAGGCTAACATTGGGTTTACCGAGGACCGATGCTGAAAGGTGACTGAGTGGCTGACAGACGTGTCTATCGATGGGATGAGATCCCTCTCGAGAAAGTGACCGAGATGGTCTCGCTGAAGGTCGTGACCGGTGACCGCCAGACGATGGCCCAAGTCTATCTCAGACGAGGTGCCCACGTTCCGCTTCACCGTCACGACGGCGAGCAGCTGGTGTACGTGCTGCAGGGTGTCGTGAGGTGGGCGGTCGGTGGACGCGAGGTGATCGTCAGCGAAGGCGAGGTGCTGCACGTTCCGGCTCGAGTGAGCCACCAGGCCGAGGCGCTGGACGACGCGTTCCAGATTGCGGTGCTCTCGGAAGAGATGTCAGGCGTAACGCGGCAGGAGCCGGAGCGTGGGTCATAGGAACTCAGTGAATCCTCTTGTCCCAGTCTTGGTCGTTTCCGCCGGGATAGACGTTGAATTTCTTTCGGAGACGACCCATCTTCCATTTGACGTACCGGTACTTGATATCGGCCATGATCCCGAGCCGGCCAAACCCGAGTCGGCGAGCAGAGATTCCGCGCAGACGCCTCAAATACAGGTAGCCGGCCAGCAATCCGCCGAGGTGGGTGATGTGTCCGATGCCATCACCGTATCTCGGCGTCGAAATAAAGGCGATCGCGCCCAGAATCATAACGAAATATTTTGCTGGCACCGGGAAGAGAAAGAACATGAGAATCGGCGTGTCCGGGTAGTACATCGCGAACGCCATCAGTAGCCCGTAGATCGCACCCGAGGCGCCGATCGTGACCGTCGTATACGTGGCGGCGCTGAATGAGAACGGCAGCAGCGATGCGACGATCGTGACGACCGCCGCGCCGCACCCGGCGACGAGGTAGTAACGTAGGAAGAACTTCGAGCCCCACAACCGTTCCATTTGCACGCCGAACATCCAGAGGATCAGCATGTTGAATAGGATGTGTCCTACGCTGCCGTGCAGAAACATGTAGGTGAACGGCTGCCACAGCATGAAACGGGTCGAGACGAGCTGCGGCGTCAGGCCAAGCAAGGAGAGGAGGAGCGGAGATAGGGGGCGGATCAGCTGAGGGACGAGGAACACCGCGACGTTGGCCACGATGAGCGCCTTGACCGCTGGCGTCATCAGGCCCGGACCGAACTGGTACTGGGCAGGGCCACCGTAGTACGTGCGTCGCATGTTTACAGTTGCTGTGACTTGCCGATCGACCGAATCGGCTGACACCTGTGGCGAGCCGGCTCCATCGTACCACGGACCGGGGCGAGGCCTGAGAACCGATACGCTCGGATGTTAACGGGACTTGGCCCGCCGGCTCAGCTGTTGTTGGACTTCGCTCCACTCCGCGATCCGGAGGATTCTCGCTCCAACGGCCAGCACCACGAGGCCGACCGCGATGCTCCCAAAGACCTGTACGACCCGGCGTACGAGACCGACGCCGGGGAGGACCTCGATGAGCCAGGCGTGGCAGGCCCAGACCGCCGCCCCCATGAGTGTCGCCGCGGCCACGATCTTAGCGCCCGTCTCGAGGATACGACCGACCTCGAGCCCGCCGAGACGGCGATGTAGCAGAATCAGTAAGACCAGCGCGTTGCCTAGGGCCGCAATCGATGTGCCCAGCGCGAGGCCGCGGAACCCCATGACGCGAACCAGGAGCAGGTTGAGCGCAATGTTTAAAACGACCGCCCCGATGCTGACCAGCGTCGGTGTCAGGCTGTGACGCAGGGCATAGAAGCACGGCACCGCGATTCTAACTGCAGAGTACCCGACCAACCCCGGCGTGTAGAACACCAGCGCGGCGGTCGTGGAAGCGGTGTCGGATGGGAGAAAGCTCCCACGTTCGAAGATCAACCCGACGATCGGCTCGGCCAGGACGATCAGGCCGACCAGGGCTGGCACGTTCAGGACGAGCATCATCCGCAGGGCGTTCGAGATCGTTTTCCGTATGCCTTCCGTGGATTCGTGAGCGGCGTGGCGAGACACCATAGGGAGTGTCGCTGTCGCGATCGACACTCCAAAGATCCCGATCGGCAGGTACATCACGCGGAAGGCGTAACTCAACCACGAGACCGCGCCGGTACCCTCTCCGGTCGCTAGGACCATGTTGACCAGGAGATTGATCTGGACCGCCGCGCCCGCGATCGTTCCGGGACCGATCAGTCGAAGAATCTCGCGCAAACCTGGGTCGGCCGGGTTGAGCTCAGACCGATACCGGTATCCTTCGCGATACAGCGATGGCAGCTGCAGCACGATCTGTCCGACTCCTCCAACGATGGCGCCGATGGCGATGGCGGTGATCGGGTGCAGACCGAGATGCGGCATCAGCGGGACCAGCAGCACGGCGCTGGCGATGATACCGACGTTGAACATGGCGGGTGACAGGGCCGGCGCAAAGAATCGGTTGAGTGAGTTGAGCATGCCCATGACGGCGGCGGCGATAGCAACCAGTGTCAGGAAGGGCAGCATGATCCTGGTCAGAAACACTGTGAGCTCGAGCTTTTCGAACCCGCTACCGTCACCCACCGGGACGTCTTCGTAGCTGCCGGCCAGTAGTCTCGCCAGCGGTTCAGCGAACACGATTCCGAGGAGGACGAGAGTGCCGGTGATGAGGAGCAAGGCGTTGACAAGCTGGTTGCCGACTCGCCACGCCGACACTTTGCCCTCGAGCATCAAACGTCTGGTGAACGTTGGAACGAAGGCGGCACTCATCGCCCCCTCGGCAAACAGGTCTCGCATCAGATTCGGGATTCGATACGCGACATTGAAGGCATCCATCGCGTTGCCGGCGCCGAAGAGATAGGCCAGGACCTGGTCGCGGAGCAGGCCGAGGAGCCGACTCGTCAGCGTGGCGGTGCCGATGATGCTGGCGGAACGCGCGAGCCGGGGCGGAGAAGGCGAGCCACCATCTGATGTCATTGACGAAGCCACCGCGGGCGCGGTGGGTCCGGAGGGCGCCATAGGTCGCGGTCAGCGTAGCATACGGGGATCGGAAGTGTAGATTTCATGTCTGGTCGGCCGTGATGTTTGAGTGACTGATGACCGATTCAGATCGGACCTTTGGCAACGTGGTCGAGGTGATGGGATGCACGCCCGACCGCTCTGGCGAATGTCTACCAGGCCGCCCGTCGACTACGACGGCAGCTGGCCGACATGGGGTGATGTCATGACGTGTAGAGAGTTCAATCAGCAGGTGGACGGGGTGCTGGCTAGTGATGTGGCGACATCTGAGCTGTCTACGCGAGCGGTCGGTGAGCATCTTGAGCGGTGTTCCAGCTGTGCCAAGACCTGGAATCGCGTCCGCTCACTACTCGAGATCATGCCGGCGTCCGAGAGTGACCGGGATGTCGAGGTGGCGGTGTCGCGGGCGCGGGAACAGCTGCGATCTGCGTTCGGTCGAATCGGCCGCCAGGTAGTGAGGTTCGATATGTTGCGAACGCCGATCGGACGTATCTTTGTCGCGATGTCGGATCGCGGCGTTTGTGACGTGACTCTGGATGACCCTAACGAGCGTGACTACCGTCTTCGCCTGGCCCGACAGGCCACGGAGGTCGTGCGCGATCGTGTTCTGGTCGAGCCAGCCATGGCCGAACTCGAGGCCTATTTTCATGGGCGGCTGTCGACGTTCACGGTTCCGGTCGACCTGCGTGGGGTCACTGACTTCACGCGACGCGTGCTGCGTGTGACCCTGCGCATCCCATTTAGGAAGCTCCTGAGTTACGGCGACGTGGCGAGCCGTATCGGCTCTCCAGGCGCCAGCCGAGCGGTGGGCGGGGCACTCGGGCGTAACCCCGTGCCGATCATCGTCCCTTGTCACCGGGTGATTGCGCGCGGTGGAAAGCTTTGTGGCTTCTCCGGTGGTCTCGACACGAAGCAAACGCTGTTGCAGATCGAGGGTCACGCCCTGGGTGCCACACTATCGGTATGAGGCCGATATTGCGACTCAGGTAGTAGAATCGATCCTGGGAGGGGCCGACGCGATGAGTCTCACACACGTAGACGTCAAGACCGCACACGACCTTCAATCCGACGACGACCACACCTACGTCGATGTCCGTTCGATTCCGGAATTCGAGAGAGGCCACCCAGCTGGCGCGCACAACGTACCGCTTCTGCACCTTGACAGCCAGACAGGACAGATGCAACCAAACCCAGAGTTCCTTACGGTGATGCAGGCCAACTATTCCTTAGAGTCCAAACTGCTCATCGGGTGTCAGACGGGTGGTCGTTCTGCTCAGGCGGGTCAGATCCTCGTGGCGGCTGGATATCAGCATGTCGCAAACGTTCTGGGCAGCTTCGGCGGCTCCCAGGACCGAGCGACCGGCCAGATCATCGAAGGTTGGGCTGACGCCGGGCTTCCGGTCGAGCATGAGACGCCACCCGAGAACGGGTACGAGTCTCTGCGCCGGAAGGCGAGCGGAACGCCCTAGCGACCTGGATCGGCCGGACCAATCACTAACTCGTAGCGCGCCGCAAGTTCCAGGAGCGCAGCGGTTTCGCTGCGTTTACCTACCAGCTGCGTGCCGCACGGGAGACCCCCTGGGTTCGTGCCGGAGGGCAGTGAGATGGCAGGATGACCCGTCAAATTAAAGAGCTGTGTCAGGCGTAGTGACGCCGACCGAAGGTCAACTACCTGCCCTCCGAGGACGACGTGTTCCGAGCCAAGAGACGGCGCCGGAAACGCCAATGTCGGCAGCACGATGGCGCTGACCCCTTGCAGGGCCGTGTCGACCTCCGCCCGTAAGACCCGCCGGTCCTGCCGAGCCCTTTGGTAGTCCTGCTTCGAGAGCGCGTTCCCAGATAACAGGCGCTCGTAGACGTCTAGCGAGTAGGCATCGGCGCGGGTCTCCAACGTGTGCTGGTGGACCTGGAATGCCTCATACAGCTGGATGTGACGATAGGTTGTGGCGATTGTGTCGGCGTGCGGAATGCTGACCTCGTCGATAAGGCATCCAGAGTCTCGCAATCGCGCGACCGCACCCTCGAAAGTACGCCGCACGTCAATGTCGAGGAGGTCGAGAAAGTGCCGTCTGGGTACTCCCAGACGCGGGGCTGAATGTCGGTGGTCGGTGGTGGGTCCATGCCTAGGGATCTCTTCAGCCGCTATATAATCGCCGGCCATGACGCGATAAATGACTGCGACGTCGTCGACGGTCAGCCCCAGCGGTCCAACGTGGTCCAGCGTTGGTGCCAGCGGCACGATGCCGTCAGTGTTCAGCTCTCCCAGAGTCGGCTTGAGGCCGACGACGCCACACGCGGCTGCGGGAATACGGATTGAGCCGCCCGTGTCGGTTCCGATCGACGCCAGCGCCATTCCAGCCGCCACTGATGCTGCGGACCCGCTGCTGGATCCACCCGCCATATGGCCAATCGCACGGGGGTTTCGAGTCGGTCCAAACGCCGAGTCTTCGCCGGTGGTCCCGAACGCAAACTCGTGGAGATTACACTTGCCGACCACCACACCGCCGGCGGCGACGAGACGCGCGAGTCCCGGCGCATCTGACGTCGCACGGTGCCCCACGCGGACCTTTGATGCGGCGGTGGTGGGTTGGCCCTCCATATCGATCAGGTCCTTTATGGACAGCGGCATTCCGTGGAGTATCCCGAGGTCCTGACCGTGAGAGATCTCGCGGTCCGCCTGGCGGGCTCGGCTGCGCGCCTCGTCGGCTAGAACGGTGATGAACGCATTAATCTCGCCGTCGCGCCGCGCGATCGCGTCGAGACACTGCTCGACGAGCTCTTCGGCAGTCATGCGTCGTTCGCGGATCTGGATCGCGAACTCTCGAATTGACGGCATGGCGGCCAAGACTAGATCGTCGCGTCGTCCCAGAAGAGCTCGCCACGCGTAAACCGGGTGACCTCGAACGGCGAGATATCGATCGACGACTGACCGGTCAGAATCAGCTGGGAAACAGTGTAACCGACGCCCGGGGCCATCATGAGACCATGTCCGCTGAATCCCGTCGCGAGATAGAACCCGGGCAGGTCAGGGTGTTCACCGATGAGGGGGTTGTGGTCTGCGGTCATCTCGTAGAGTCCAGCCCACCCCTCGAGGAGTCGCACATCCTCGAGGGGTGGAACACGGGTGACCATCGGCCCACGAAAATCAGGTTCCCACCGTGACATGTCGCACAAGAAGTTTTCTCCCGAAGATTCATCGGATTTGGTGCACGCCACGATGAGTCGATCACTGTCGTCGGGTCCGTCCGGATCCTCATGTCTCCAGTGCACACCGGTCGGGTCGACGACGACCGGAAATCGGTATGGCCACCGGTGGGGCAAGACGCAACGAAACAGTTGCTGACGGACCGGGGAGACCGGTATCTCGATACCGACCATTTCTCCCATTGCTGCCGAGAACGCCCCGGTGGCAATCACAATCGTCTCTATGGTTATCTCTCCGCCCGATGCAAGCCCCACAGACCGGACGTGCCCCGCGCTCCGATCGATCGATTTCACCGCGTCGGCGACATAGTGGGCCCCGGCCTCAGCCGCGGCGCGCTGCAGGGCGGCCAGGATGGCGCGTGGATTGGCGTACCCATCCTGGGGGCCGAAGACTCCGAACCGAATGTCGTCGAGGACCACGTCTGGTACGAGCCGACGTATCTGGTCTACCTCGAGTCGCGCGACATAGGCTCCGAGCTCGCGCTGCCGTTCGACTCGCAGTTCGAACCGATCCACGTTCGCAGCGTCGACGAGAAACAGATACCCTCGCTGCCGAAAGTTGGCCCGGCCGGCGTCCAGATGCCCGAACGCTGTGTCGAACCGACGATAAAATTTGACGCCATATTGCGCCAGCTCGATATTGGGTCTCGAGCTGAACTGCTGACGTATGCCGCCCATGGCCAAACGAGAGGACGCACGGGCGTAGGTCGGGTCCCGCTCGATGACCACGACGTCGAGCGTCGGGTCACGTCGGCGCAGGTGATAGGCGATGCTCGAACCAATGACGCCGCCACCGACGATGACGATCCGCCGGGACATTACTTCGCGACGAAGCCACGGGCGGGAAGCCGAGGCTCGGCGCCTTGCTCGAGATACTGCTTGAGATCGTCCAGAGAGTCGCTCCATCCGGACGCCAGCAGCTCGTAGTATCGGGTCCAGCGCTCGCCGTTTTCCGAGCTACTTTGGCGAACTCGAAGGTCGGTGGCCGGACCGCTCACCTTGCAGCTGATCTCCAGGGCCATCGGACCGATCGCGTCGCTTTCCGGTGGAAGCCAGTGCGCATCGGTGACGAGAAACTCACGGCCATTCCGAAACTCCATCACGGTGCCGTAGAAGACGCCTCCCAGGGAGCCGAGAACGTCATCCTGAAACGGTGTCTCCTGCCACTCGACGGCGTAGACACCGAGGGGGCGCGGCGTCGTCACCGAGCGTACGGTGTGCCACCACGTGGCGAGCGCGTCCGGATCAAAGAACGCCGCGATGACCTGCGTTGGCGCAGCCGTCACCCTGATCGTTGTCTCGAATTGAAGTGTCCGCCTGGCTAGCATTGATGAGCCGCAGATCGTATCACGGGGAAAACGTTCTCAGTCGTAGAGTAGATATCGTTGCCGGGTTGGTTCGAACTCGGCGATCCCTGTGGCCCACCCTGCTGCGATGTCGCTCCATGGCACATCGTGGTCGATCCGCTCGCGGAGCTGTTCAGTGCCGGCGAGGATATCGATCGGAAGCTTGATCTCCTCGTACTCGTACGGTGGTGAGCGCCACGCGAAGGCATCCGGGTCTTGTTGCCGGATCGCCTGCATCAGGGCGAGGGCGACGGCTACCGATGCGAAGGTGCGTCGGTCGGTCACGTGGAGCTGGCACCCGCCGCAGGGCCGGTTCGCATGCTTCTGGAACGTCGGTTCGAAGTAAACCGGTCGGAAGACGACTCCAGGGAGTTGCAGATGAGTCAGTGTGTCGACGAGTCGGTCGGCATCCACCCACGGTGTCCCGATCAGCTCGAAGGGGCGCGTCGTGCCGCGGCCCTCGGAGACGTTCGTGCCCTCAAAGAGCACGGTGCCTGCGTAGACCACTGCGCTCTCGATAGTGGGGAGGTTGGGTGACGGCATGATCCACGGGAGAGCCGTGTCTTCGTAGTACATCGCTCGGTTCCAGCCGGTCATGGGGACCACATCGAGGTCGGCCCCGAGGCCGAAGTGCTGATTGAACAAACGTGCGAGCTCACCAATCGTCAAACCGTGACGTAGCGGTATCGCAAACTGGCCGACGAACGACTCGAGCCCGGCCTCCAGCATCGGTCCCTCGACGCTCACGCCGCCGATGGGATTCGGGCGGTCACACACGATGACCGGAACGCCATACCGCCTCGCCGCTCGGAGACAGTTAGCCATCGTGTAGATATAGGTGTAGACGCGTGTCCCAACATCCTGAAGGTCGATGATCAGGACGTCCAGATTTTGTAGCATCTCCGCTGTCGGTTTCCGGGTGTCACTGTAGAGCGAATAGACGGGTACGCGGTAGCGAGGCTGCTGGGTATGGGGTGTCTCGATCATATTGTCCTGGACAACCGAGTGAAAGCCATGCTGCGGTCCGAACAACGCAGCCAGCGTCACCCCGGGTATGGCGACCAGCCGGTCAATGATGTGGCGAAACCCGGCATCGACAGACGCGGGGTTACACACGAGTCCCACCCGTTGTCCCTCGAGTCGCGTCGATGTGACGAGTTGGTCGGACCCGAGTGAAACTGGTGCGGACGGTGTCATAGGTGACGGGTGGCGAGCACCTCGCGCGCGGGTCGCCGCTCTCCCGTGCAGCTGATCATTCGAGGGGCCTGCAGATAGGTCAGGTCGAAGCCAAGTCGGCGGTAGAGTGTCACGACGCGGTCCGTGGCCTGGTTCGCAAGAAGGACCGGGCCGGGGTGGGTGGCGAGCCACTCGGCCGCCCGCACCTGCTCATTCCAATCAAAGCCGCCCTTCGAGTAGTGGGTGAACGGTACGTCATACGGCGGGTCGGCGTAAATGACGTCAGTGGGCTCCACTGCCACTTCGGCGAAATCCGTATTCGTAAACATCCACTTCAAAAAGACCTCGGTATAGACGTCGAAGTCTGAAACGTAGTTGATGGTGGCGTAACGACCGAACGGTACGTTGAAGCGTCCGCGTTGGTTGAATCGACACAGGCCGTTGTACCCAGTTCGGTTGAGATAGTAGAAGAGGAGAGCGGCCTCGGCTGTGTCGGCTCGATTCTCATCAATCAGGCCGTTGAACCGTTCCCTGCATTCGTAGAACGCGGTCTCGTCATTCTTCAAAGCGAGGTCGTTGCGGAGGCCGTGCCTGACCCATCCGTAAAAATGAATCAGGTGGGGATTGGCGTCGTTCAGGAGCGCCCGTCGTGGTCTGAGACCGAGTGCAACCGCCAGTCCGCCACAGAACGGATCAACCAGCCGGCGACTGCTGAGCGGCGCCCACAGCCGCCGCAAGTGGGGCAACTGCCAACGCTTTCCCCCCGCCCACTTGAGCGGAGGCCGCAGCGGTGGCAGCGCAGGTGGGGCCTCGACCTGCCGATGCCTCTGATCCTCGATTGCAGCTGTTGTCATCGCACTGCTGCCGAATGCTCCAGTGACCGCCACCGATTCATCTAATACTGGCTACCAGTATGGTGAATGTGACAGATTTCTGAACTTACTACACCAGAGTCTACACGCTGGTTTTCTGCCAGAATGAGTCTTCCTCGGACGACCAACACCCCGAGAGGAATGGCGTACGCGGTCCGCCTCGTGGCATTCGGTCGAAGTCGTGTGATAGAAGGGGGATTATGATGATCAAGGAGGGGTGGACCGGTCGTGTCTATGAGGATTTCGAGGTAGCCGATATCTACCGCTATCCGGTCGGTCGCACCGTGATCACTGCCGACAACATCTGGTTTACGCTGCTGACCCAGAACAACAACCCCATTCACTTCGACCACGCGTATGCCGCCAAGACCGAGTTCGGCCGGCCACTGGTTGACTCGACGTTCACGCTCGCCCTCGTCACCGGACAGTCGGTCATCGATCTGGGGCTCAACGTGATGGCCAACCTCGGATGGGACGAAGTTCGACTTCCAAAGCCTGTGTTCGAGGGCGATGCAATCTACTCGCAGAGCGAGGCACTGTCGAAGCGCGAGTCGAAGTCGAGCCCCAACGTGGGGATTGTGGCCGTTAGGACAACGGGTTTCAATCAGGATGGTACGATTGTGATCGAGTTCAAGCGAACATTCATGGTGTACAGGCAAGGCTGTGTCCCCGAGACCGCGCGGGTAGCGCCTCGCTCCGAGCCGTGAGACTCGGTCGGACAATCAAGAGAGACTGGATGCCTAGACCCAGATACCCGCACGTGTTTCGCCTATTGGGGGTGGCAATGTTGGCTCTCGTCACCTCCGCTTGTGGTGGACCCGACACGCTGATTGATGGCGACGTCGCGTTCGTCAACGTCAACGTGTTACCGATGGACGGCGCGCGTGTGTTGGAGGAGCAGGCGGTCATCATCGAGGATGGACGGATCGTCGCCGTCGGCGGGGTCGACGAGATTGGTCCAGAGGAATGGGTCGAGGTCATCGAGGCTGACGGACTCTATCTCCTTCCGGGACTGACTGAGATGCACGGTCATCTTCCGGACCCGCGACAGTCAGATATCGATATCAAGAACCTTCTCTTTCTGTATATCGCCAACGGCGTCACGACGGTCCGTGGCATGCATGGAGACCCATCACAGTTCAGACTACAGGACCAGATCAGTCACGGGCTCTTGGTTGGCCCCCACCTCTATCTCGGAAGTACGTCGATCACCGGCGGACAGGTATCCACAGCCGAAGAGGCAGAGCAGCTGGTCCGTCAGTACAAGGTCGCCGGGTACGATTTGATCAAAGTGCACGAAGGGTTGACGGTGGAGGCATTTGACGCGTTGGCGCGGACCGCCGCAGAGGTGGGTATCCCGTTCGGCGGACACGTGCCCAACCTCGTCGGTCTTCGGCACGCACTGATGTCTGGACAGTCATCGATCGACCACCTCGATAACTATGTTGAAGCGCTTATTCCGGACGATGTACAGCCAGAAGAGCCCGCTGGACTAAGCGGCGTTGGTGATCTTGTTGGTGACGTGGACGAGTCGCGGATCCCTGAACTGGTTCGGGCCACTGTGGATGCCGGGGTCTGGGTGGTCCCGACGATGGTGCTCTGGGAGTCGGCCTTTTTTAATGATCGAAGATCGGCCGACCTGGTGTCCGAGCGTCCGGAGGTCAGATATATGCCTCCGGAGATAGTCGACCGGTGGATTCAGGCGGTTGATGATCAGGTCGCGGCGACCAACCCTGAGACCAATCGTCGGGTGGCCGCGCTTCGTCGGACGGTCCTTCAGGCGCTCCATCAGGGCGGTGCCAAGATCGCACTCGGCACAGATTCGCCGCAGATTTTCAGTGTCCCTGGCTTTGCCATGCATCGGGAGATGGCGCTCTATGTCGAGCTTGGTATGACGCCCTACGAGGTTCTGGAGATCGCCACCCGCCGGCCAGCCGAGTATTTCAACGCGGAAGACGAGTTCGGGACCGTGGCCGAGGGACGACGCGCGGACCTGTTGCTTGTGACCGAGAATCCACTCGACGATATCTGGAATGTTGCCAGACGCGCCGGCGTCATGCTCGCCGGCCGCTGGTTTTCGGAAGAGAAGATCCAGCTTCGACTCGAGGAGATGGCCCGCTTCTACGGGAACTGAAGACTGGCAACGGGGGACGACGATGAGACGCGCGCAGATGAGATGACGATCGTTTTCGTCGTGGCGGTGCGGTCCGCGGGTATCGGTGCCTCATGACGCTGCCGGTTCGTCTCAGGCGGAGTCTGCTGTTTGTTCCGGCAGTGCGCCCCGACCGTTTTCCCAAAGCGCTAGCGACCGGTACCGATGCTATCTGTCTCGATCTGGAGGATGGTGTTGGTCCGGGTGCCAAGGATAAGGCTCGCGCGGAGGCGCTCACCCTGCTGGCTGAGCGGGTCCCAACACGCGCGGAAGTTAGCCTCCGGATCAACGATCCAAAGACCGATGCGGGCCAGCGTGATCTTGACGCACTGCTTGGCGCCGGCGTTCGCCCTGACGCGCTGATGCTGCCGAAAGTATCCGGACCAGATGTCATTCGGGCCGTCGAAGCCAGTCTTGGATCGGATGGATCGGACCTTCCGCTCATTGTTCAGATCGAAACTGCACAGGGCGTCGCAGCCGTCACGGAGATCGGGACGGCCTCGGCGAACGTATCGGTGCTCTTCTTTGGCGCAATCGATCTCGCGGCTGACATCGGTTGTGTCGTGGACTGGGATGCACTGCTGTATGCGCGGTCGAGGGTTGTGTTAGCCGCGGCTGTTGCCGGTGTGACCGCGCGCGACTCACCGTTCATGGATGTACTGGCTCTAGACGTACTAAGCGAGGAGAGCCGTCGCGCCCGTCGCCTCGGTTTTATGGGAAAAGCCGCGATCCATCCGACACAGGTGTCGACGATCCATGAGGCTTTTTCACTGACCATCGATGAGATCGCCTGGGCCCGTAAGGTCGTGGCGACCTACGAGGTAAACAGAGGAGGCGTGCTGCTTGTCGAGGGGCAGCTCATCGAGCGGCCGGTGGTGCGAGCGGCGCAGCGCACGCTAGAGGCGGCCGCGCTAGCGGACGTGCGCTAGCACACCGTGGTGGTAGTTGAATTCGACCGCGGTGGGTTCCGCCGGCAGCGGGATCTCGACGTCGACGGTTTCCGCATCAACCCAGACGCGATGGGCAATCGGCGGGCGGTCGTCGAACCTGACGACGATCGGGACCGGCATTCGGAACCCATCAGGCACATTCTCTTGCTCGATGCGGCCACGGAGGACGAAGGGGTCAGCAGAATCGATCAGCCGAGTTACCTCCAGATCTGGTCGGTAGGTCGGGACGTCGACACCGTGGACCCATTGGTCAAAGAACCAGTCCATCGGTTCACCGACCGCATCCGCCGCGGCCGTCTCGAAGGCGGCGGTCGTCGCTGCTCCTAGCAGATGGTCGCTGGCGAATCCCCGCATCAGTTGCCGGAAGCGTTCGTCGTCGCCGGTGTGAAGGTCGACGAGCATCATTCTGAGCATGTGCAAAACGAAGGCGCCCTTCTCATAGACGAGGAGTCGGTAGTCGACCGGCGTCTCTGCGCTTCGCAGACGATACCCGACCGAGAGGGGACCTGACTCGTGGCCGTCGCTGAGGCGTATTGCTTCGGGCTGGAAACCGTAGTGCTTGCCGTTCCCCTGACCGATGTTGACCTCGCCGAGCACGTCGAGCCGCCAGGCGTCTAGTATGTCGAGAAACTGGTCCTCCTCCTGCCTCCCGTTGAGCGCGTAGAGTGCAGCGGAGTAATTGGAGAAACCCTCGGACAGCCACTGATCTCGGTAGTCCTCGAACTCCACCGCGACACCCCACCACTGGTGGGCCACCTCGTGCGCGCGAAACAGCTCGGCCTCCCCTGTGTGAAGCGACCCAAACGCCTGAAACGACAGCAGTATAAGACCGGGGAACGCCAGACCCGTGTAGGTTGGTGTCTCGGTCACGAGGAGCGAATCGAACGGGTAGGGACCGAAATAGTCGGTGTAGAGTTGGAGGGTTTCCACGAGATCCTCCACCGTCTTTTCGCGGCTCCCAGGGGCGAATCCAGGACGTGTTCGATCTCCGTAGACGGTGATCTTTGGCGGTGCGTCACGCTCGACCTCGGTTACGCTGAAACGACCCATGTTGAACGACATGCTTCCCACCGGGGTGGGTGACACCCAGCGCATGATCCGTGTGTCGTCGACGACATGCTCATCGACGAGTGTCGTCCCGCTCACCACGCGGAAGCGTTCGGGGACGCGGTAGGTCAGCCGCATGCGACTCCCTGGGGTGCCGCGGCTGTGCGGGTGCCTCGGCATCCAGTGCCGGGTGTCTTTCAGAACGTATGTCCTTCCATCGCGTTGGTAGTCGATGAGCTCGCCTTCGTATGCGAGCTCCACTATGAAGGTTTCGGTCGGGCCGATGGTTCGGGGGAGCACTATGGTGACCCACGGTTCGTAGAGGTCTTCCGCCATACGTCGGTCGTGGGTAGCCTGAATGAACTGGACCGGTTCGCCGACGAGCTCAACCGGTGTATCCGGCGTATCCGTTACGCTCGCCAGCAGCGCCACATCGCGCACGTTATCCACATCGTCTGGCGCCACGCCACGCCACCGAACATCGGTCACCTCGAGCACTGGCGAGAGACGGAGGCGAATCGTATCGAGTGGCTGGCGGGGCTGTATCAGGAGCGCGGCACTCGCCCGAGCGTCACCATTTCCTTCGAGTGCGATATCGACGTCGGTCCGAAGTATTCTGGCCCGCCGTCGCCAGGATTCGCGGTCGGGCGCCAGTGGCCTCGGTGACAGTCCGAGATCCCGCGCATCCCAGTCATCGTCGTCGCCGTCGCCTACGCGACTGAGTCTCCCATCCGCCTTCGGGTCGCGCGGAAAACCAGCAAAGTCGGCGTGTGGCGGCGACGCGTCGAAGTCAGTCTGCGCATGGAACCCCATCCACACGTCCTGGACTTTCCGTTGCCGATCAAACCGCGCGATCTGCACCTCCTCGCGCTCAAGTGGCTCGATGTTGACTGTGAGCCAGCCGTGATCGTTAGTGTCGATCTGGGCGGAGAAGAACGCGAGGGTGGGGTGGGTGTCAGGCCTCCGGTCACCAGCAAGGAGATCGGCGAAGAGGCGGCTGTCCGGATTTACCAGTTGGTCTTCGAGGAGGTCGCGGCGCCGATCCTCCAGCAGGTCTTGTGCCTCATTGGCATTCCCGCGAGCAACCCCGTCTGCTTGCTCACTGAGTCGGACCCCGGTGTCGTCACCAAACCAGAACACGAAACGATCGAACGACGCCTCGAGGAAGTCGTCGTCATCGAGAAATTTCTCGAGTTGCTGGTGCTCGACTCCGTCCGGTGGATAGCTACGGACCACGCCATCGCCGAGAAAGACGGCGATGGCGGGGCGTCCCTCAGCAGGACTGAGCAGGTAGAGGTCGCCATCCGCCAGCTCGAACTCGACGCGATCGATTGTGAGACGCCCGTCACGAATGTGCCCAGCCGGTTCAAGCTCACCTTCGGTCAACGCCTCGTAGAGCGGCGGGAGACCCAGGCTCGGAGCGTCGTCGTCCTGGATCGCTGACGCGACCGACACCGTGACGATGGTAAACCCGATCGCGAGACAGGTCAGCGCGCGCCGCGGCGCAGAAGTGTTTATCATGAACTCTGAGTCCGTCCGAATTATCCTGAATCCACAGGGACTTGGGAAGCCGGCAGGCCGAGTGCTCCGTGCCTGCCTGGGCTCAGGGTGAGCCCCCATCTGCGAGAGATGCTGGTCTGGCGAGTCCAGCGGTCGGCCTTGCGACGGTCAGCGCAACAGAAACCGCATTGCTGGATCGTGCTTTTAGAACCCGCGCTTGCGACTGCGTACGCCGCGACGGCTTCCCTTCGGCCTTGACGTCTTGAAGCGCGATGGCCGATCATCGGGGCCGAAATTGGCCTGTGGGCGGGGAGCACGCTCAGTCGCCTCGTTTACTTTGAGTGGCCGACCCTGGAACTCGGCGCCGTCAAACTTCGAGATTGCTTCGGGGATAGATGACGGATTGTTGAACTCCACGAACGCGAATCCGCGGGGCTGGCCGGTGGCACGGTCGACGGGAAGGAACACCTCGTTGACTTCGCCGACTTCGGTAAAGAGTGTTTCGACTTCTGTCTGGGTTGTGCTGAAGGCTAGATTGCCGACAAAGACCTTTGAAGCGATGACGCCCTCCTTATTCTGACGAGTGGCCGGGATGAAATCCTGCTGGGCTTTGAGTATACCACCCGTCTGTCACGACGCGTTCAGCAGAGGACGAACCTAGACACTGAACTGTCGTCGCCGTCGCGTGCGCCGGGGTACTCGGCTGCAACGGAGACGAACCTGCTGACCGTATGTCTCCTGCGACCGGTGCGCCGGTCGGGTATCACTTCTGCGCGTACACAACAAACCCGAGAGGGAAGCGGGTGTGCTGAAATTCGAACAAGGCGAAGAAGGGATTGAAAATATTGAGCAGGACTCGGGATCGCCCTCCTGCGTTGATCATCTCCCAGATCGCCGGCACGCGGCTTCCATGATGGTGCACTTCGACATGTCTGAATTCACGAAAGAGGTATTCTAGCGAATCCCACGTGAAGCGGTAGTAGTCCTTGTGGTCGGGATGATAACGATAGAGAAAACGTGTGGAGGCGATGCAAACCCCTCCAGGTTTAAGGACATGAAGAACCCGATCGATGGCACGTTGTGGATCGTACAGATGCTCAAGAATTTCAATAGCGACCACCGTATCGAATGAATCAGGTTCCCACTCGAATGAGTGGATGTCGCAACAGATATCCGGATTGCTGCCTTCGGTAATATCCAGTCGTAGGTACTGGGTGTGGGGAATCTGTGGAAGGTATGGCGAACCCTTCGCGCCGACGTCGAGAACATGTCCAGTCTTCAAGCGGGCGAAGTGACTCTTGAGCTGCCGGTCGAGGCTGAGCCTGGTGACTGACGCTATGCGCAATGTTGGTATACGAGGCCAGACGGAGCTACGCAAGAACATCGCGCCGTCATTATAGTTTTATTGCCTTACCCTCTGTCTGGTGTGACGACCTATGCGCATCGCGATGATCATTCAACGGTTTCGGCCGGCTTTTTCAGGACAAGGCATCCAGGTCGAGCTTCTGTCGCAGGTGTTGGCTCGTCGAGGTATCGACGTCAGCATCATCACCGCCGCTGATGGCCGAGACCGCTCAGTCGAGCGTCTCGAGGGCTATTCCGTCATACGTGTGGGTGCCGATCCGCCTGGGTTCCTACCGGCTAGATGGCGTCAGCGACTGCGCGGCGCTGAGTTCGCAGCTCGCGTGTTTTCGTTTCTGAAATCTGACCGCAGCTACGACGTCATTCACGTTCATGCGTTGACCGACGCGTTGTATGGCAGTTACGCGTGGTGCTGGTGGTCTCAGGTTCCTCTCGTGTTCGAAATGACCTTGCTGGGCGTTGACGACGCGTCGACTCTACTTCGTACACAGCATCGATTTGCGTGGCTGCGTCGTCGTATCGTTCGCCGGTGTGACGGTTACGTGACGCTCTCGCCGGCGCTCCAGGAGAGGTATTGTGAGGCTGGACTACCTCCGGCCAAGCTCCGACTCGTGCCGCAGGGTGTCGACGTGCGCCGCTTTGCTCCGAGCGAGAGTAAGCTGGTGGTGCGTCAAGCTCTTGGCTTGCCAACGCACAAGCCAGTTATCGTCTTCGTCGGCTCGCTCATACACCGCAAGGGGATCGACGTGTTGTTACGTGCGTGGCCGGAGGTCTGTGCCGCCCGTCCCGAAGCGCGCCTCGTCCTGGTTGGCCGGAATCAGTTTCTTGAACGCTCCGCCGACGCGCGATTCCTCGAACAGCAGCTTGCGCAGGTACCGGCCGGCGCACAGTCGAAGGTGCACCAGGTAGGCGTGTGCGACGACGTCGACCGGTGGCTCCAGGCGGCCGATCTCTTTGTGTTTCCGTCCCGTCGCGAGGGCTTTGGAACGGTGATGATTGAAGCGATGGCGTGTGGCCTGCCGTGCATCGTGACGGAGCAACCCGGGATCACCGACTTTATTTTCGGAGCCGCCGGCGACCGAGGAGTCGTCGTCCCACAGGAGAACCACGCTGCTCTTGCGGCTGCGGTGCTCGAGATGTTGCGGCATCCAGAGCGCGCTGCCAAGATCGGTCTTGCCGCCCGCGACGACGTCATTCGTCGGTTCGACATCGAGCAAATTTCAGCACGCTATGTCGACTACTACACCGACCTGATCGCCGGGGTTAAAACAAGTCTCGGTGTCTAGGAGACCATCGAGCCTCAGCGCCGAGGTTCGCCACCAGACACACGCGGGGGCTCTTGCCAACGTGTCTGGGTGAAGGCCAGGGCATCGCTACGCGGGTGGGTGTAGGCTCCCCAATAGGAGTCGGACGACACCCCACAGCATCCGAAAGGAACCTCCAAGCGAGCTGATCTTGGTTGGCACTGCTCCCGCAGGGTATCGTCTCGAGACCGGAAGCTCCGTCACGACGAGGCCGAGCTGTGCGGCACTGGCGCTCAGATACCAGTTGAGTTCGTACGTCTGACACACATCTCGAAATGGCTGGACGGAAGGATGTAGCAATTACCGTCGACTATAAGCTCGAAAACCGTTCGTCGTATCGCTTAGCCTCCTGCCAGCTGCGAGGCTGACGAGTGGGGCGTGTAGCGCCCGAATGGCCAAAAGCCGCACGAGTGGCGTGTTTACCTGCTCTCCTCCGGGACCGAACCGGTTGCCCTGGACATAGTCTGCACCGGTATCCAGCGCGTCCAGAAATCCTGGAATCGCCTCCACGCCGTCTTTGTTGTTGCCGTCCACCTGGACTACCCCCTCGTAGCCTTGTCGCATCGCGTAGGCAAATGCCAACCGGAGCTGCGCGCTCTGTCCCCCCGGGCCGTGCATCACGAGCAGGGCTCGAACACCGTTCGCACCCGCAAAGTCGTCGTCGAGGGCAAACGTCGGTGCTCGAACCGTCCGCGATGATGACGTCAGCCGGTGGGCCGAGTGCCTTCATCGTCCGCAGTTGTTCGCGGATACGCTCACCTTCGTTGAGGACTGGGATGCAAATGCAGTGGCGGTTAAATGTGGTGCGGAAGGGGGGATTCGAACCCCCACAGTGTTGCCACCGCCAGCCCCTCAAGCTGGTGCGTCTGCCAGTTCCGCCACTTCCGCGATAGCAAAGAGGTAGAGGTGTCCAGGGCCGTCGCTGCTACGGTTGCTCCGCAGCTTCGGGTGTCGCCTCGGCAGGCGCATCAGCTGGCGCGTCGAGTCCGCTGACCACAGAGCCTGGACCGCGCTGGTCGATAATACCGAGAACCATCGCGCCGACAATAAACAGCGCTCCCAGCACGGTCGTGGCTCGGGTGAGCACCGTCGACCCGGCGCGTGCTCCGAACGCGGCCTGGCTGCTCCCGCTCCCGCCAAAAGCGGAGGCGATATCTCCACCCTTGCCCTGCTGTAGCAGGACCACGATCAACAGGAGGAAACAGATGACCACGTAGACCCCGGACAACACCATGCTCAACATAAGAAGTAATTATACCGTTGCCTCCGCGCTCTTTGCCACGATCATCGCAAAGCTTTTTGGCTCGAGCCCGGCCCCGCCGACCAGTGCACCATCGACGTCAGGCAGAGACGCAAGCTCTGCCACGTTGGGCGGTTTGACGCTACCGCCGTAGATGATCCGGCACTGCTGCTGCGCGTTGTGACCAAATAACTCTCCCAGTCGAGATCGAATGTGGGCATGAGCCTCTTGTGCCTCGTCAGGGGTTGCCACACGGCCGGTTCCAATAGCCCAGACCGGCTCATATGCGATGATCAGGTCGCTGGCCTGCGCCCCGGTCAGATCTTTCAGCCCGCCTTCGAGCTGCCGGTTTAACACGGCCATGGTCTCGTCCGCTTCCCGTTCGTCGAGCGTCTCGCCAACACAGACGATCGGTGTTAGGCGGTGTGCGATCGCGGCCTGAACCTTCAGGTTTACCTCGACGTCGGACTCGCCGAAGATGTGCCGCCGCTCAGAGTGTCCGATGATGACATGGGTGGCACCGGCCTCCTTCAACATCTGCGCACTAACCTCACCGGTGAAGGCACCCTGTGACTCCCAGTGAAGGTCCTGGCCTGCGATGCGGGTGGCCGTTCCTGCTACCGCTTCTGACGTCGCGTGCACTGCGGTGAACGGTGGCGCCAGCACTGTTTCTACGCGTGATGTCGGCGGTTCGTATGTGTTGAACGAGGCGACGTAGCTCACCGCTCCCGACACCGTCATGTGCATCTTCCAATTCGCTGCAACAAATGGGACTCTCATTGATGGTCTCCGGGAGCTTCCGCTTCGCGTGGTTGCCGATCAGGAAGGACGGCGACGCCGGGCAGTGTCCGCCCGCCGAAAAACTCCAACGACGCGCTACCACCGGTCGAGATATGGGTGATGCGGTCGGCCACGCCGGCTTTGTTGACTGCGGCGATCGAATCACCGCCACCAATTATGGTTCTGCCGTCAGAGTTGGCGACCGCCTGTGCGACCGCCAGCGTTCCGCTGGCGAACTCATCGATCTCAAACACCCCCATCGGTCCGTTCCAGATCAGGGACTGAGCCCCATTGATGGCATTCTCGTACGCGATGCGAGTGCGTGGGCCGATGTCGAGACCGAGTCGCTGGCCGATCGCCGGGTCTTGTACGTCGATGGTGTCGTGTGGGGCACCGGCCTCGAGACGATCGGCGACGACATGGTCGGTCGGCAGGACCAGTCTGATACCGCGGTCCGACGCGCTCTGTTCGATTCGTCTGGCCGCCTCCAACAGGCCAGGTTCGACCTGAGACAAGCCGGTTGGGTAACCTCGGGCGCTGAAGAACGTGTATGCCATTGCGCCGCCAATGAGTAAAGTATCGACTCGGCCGAGGAGGTTTTCCAGAACCTCCAGTTTGTCAGAGACCTTTGAGCCTCCGAGGATCGCCACGAACGGTCGGTCGGGCGCCGTCAGTAAAGATCTGAGATGGTGCAGCTCAGCCGCCATCAAGAGGCCCGCCGCGGCATCATCGACCTGCGACACGACCCCGACGGTTGATGCATGCGCGCGATGCGCGGTGCCGAACGCGTCGTTCACGTACGCGTCGGCCAGCGATGCGAGCTGGGCCGAGAACTGTTCGTCGTTCTGTTCTTCCTGTGGATGAAAACGAATGTTTTCAAGCAGGACGACATCTCCAGCCACGGCCGCCGTCACGAGATTCCGCGCCGTCTCGCCGATGCAATCAGCGGCGAATTGCACCGGTCTGTCGAGTAGCGTCGACAGTCGAGAGGCGACGGGTTGCAGTGACAGATCAGACCTGCGTTGGCCCTTTGGTCGCCCCAGGTGAGACGCGAGCACGACGATCGCGCCATGGTCGATCGCATACCGAATCGTCGGGAGTGAAGCTCGTATGCGGGTGTCGTCGCCGACGTTACCATTAGTGATCGGGACATTGAAATCGACCCGGATGAGCAACCGCCGACCGTCGAGTTCAAGGTCTTCGATTGTGCGCTTGTTCATCTCGGACACGGGCGAGTGGCTCAACCCTAGAGCCCCTTTTCTCCGAGTAGCTTGGCTAGGTCGACGCAGCGTGATGAGTAGCCCCACTCATTGTCGTACCAGGACAGGACTTTCACGAAGTCGCCCTCCATGACTTTCGTATAGCCGGCATCAACGATCGACGAGTGGGGGTTCCCACGGAAGTCGATAGAGACGAGCGGTTCCCGTGACAGGTGGAGGATCCCCTTGAGCGGTCCGGCTTCAGCCGCAGCGAACGCGGTGTTGATCTCTTCGGCCGTCGTGGATTTTTCGAGTTCGGCCACCAAGTCGACGACCGAAACGTTCGGCGTGGGGACGCGCATTGAAATCCCGTCTAGCTTACCCTTGAGCTCCGGAAGAACCCGTCCAACTGCCGAGGCCGCCCCGGTGGTCGTCGGGATCATCGAGAGTGCTGCGGCTCGCGCACGTCGCAGATCCTTGTGTGGCAGATCGAGGAGACGCTGGTCGTTGGTGTAGGCATGAACCGTTGTCATCCAGCCCCGCCGGAGACGAAAGGTGTCGTGCAGTACCTTGGCCATCGGCGCCAGGCAATTCGTCGTGCACGACGCATTGGAAATAATGTGGTGACTGGCCGGGTCGTACTGGTCGTGGTTGACACCAAGGACGACCATTAGATCTGGCTCAGTCGCCGGTGCGGTGATGATGACCTTCTTTGCGCCAGCCGCGATGTGCTTGGCGGCGGCGTCCCGTTTTGTGAAGAGTCCGGTGGACTCGAATACGATGTCGACCCCCAGATCCATCCACGGGAGGGCGCCCGGGTCGCGCTCAGCCAACACTGTGAACGATCGGTCGCCGACCCGAATACTCTCGCCGTCCACTGAGACCGGTTCTGACAGGTTGCCGAGGACGGAGTCATACTTAAGGAGGTGCGCCAGCGTGTCGGTGCTGGTGATGTCATTGACCGCAACGAATTCGAGGTCCTTCTCGTTGAGTGCCGCCCTGAAGATATTGCGTCCGATTCGCCCAAATCCGTTAATTCCGACCTTGATGGCCATGCGTTACGCCTCCAGAATGCCTGACGCCCTCTATCAGGGCCCCGTTCCCGTCCAGAACAGGCCATTCTAGTGAACGGCCTTGCGAGCGGTCAAACTCGCGGCTTATACTTCCCGCGCAACAGCCCGTGCACCTCCTGTACAGCGTCGCCCTTCTCTTCTACGTCCTGGCGCTCCTTCCGGTGGTCGCGTACAAGCGCCTCCGTCACGGGAAGGCGGTCGGACGACTTACCGATCGGCTTGGATGGCTTCCTGGCGCGATTAACCCTGGTCATGCGCGTTCGATCTGGATTCATGCCGTGTCGGTCGGCGAGGTGCTGGCTGCAGGCTCTTTATTGCACGATCTCAGACAGGCTTACCCGGCCCATCGACTGCTGCTCTCGACCACCACGGCGACCGGGCAAGACGTCGCCGAGCAGCTTGGGAGCGCCGTCGATGGCGTCTTCTACGCGCCGCTCGACATTCCGCCTTTTGTCGCGCGCTCGCTTGACCGAATTGCTCCTGACCTGGTGATCTTCGTCGACACGGAAATCTGGCCCAACTGGCTTCGCGACTGCCGGCGTCGTGGAGTCAAGACCGTGATTGTCAATGGCCGGATCTCGGACCGTTCGCTTCGTGGCTATCGTCTGGGCCGACCGTTCATGAAACGTGTCCTTGGCGATCTGGACCACGTGTGCGCCCAGACCGAGGCATGGGGGCTTCGCTTTGTCGACCTCGGGCTTCCACCAGACCGGTTGTCTGTCACCGGGAGTCTCAAGTTTGACGCGCTCGACGTGATGTCCACTGGTGCCGACCTGCACGTTGGCGACCGTGCGCTCCGTTTCTTTGCGTTCGCGGAGGATCGCCCAGTGCTCGTGGCTGCCAGCACACTGAGGGGTGAAGAGGAGCCGGTGCTCCAGGCCTTTAGACGGATTCGAGAAAGCGCCGACGATGCTGTCCTGATCCTGGCGCCGCGTCATCCCGAACGAGCCGAGGAAGCACTGAACCTCGCATCCCGTTATGGCTTCGACGTATCGATGCGGACCGCGCTGTCGATCGAGAACACAGCGGCCCCAGACGTCGTCGTTGTCGATACGATTGGTGAGCTCCCTCGACTGTTCCAGCTGGCGACACTAGTGTTCGTCGGCGGCAGTCTCGTTCCAGCTGGCGGGCACAATATCCTCGAGCCGGCCGTCTTCGGGAAGCCCATCGTCTTCGGTCCACATATGAGTAACTTCAGCGAGATCGCCAGCTTGTTTGTCGACCAGTCGGCCGCCCTGCAGGTCTCGTCACCCAATGCGCTTGCCGAGGCGTTGAGCGCGTTGCTGGCCGACCCGGTCCGACGCGCCAGTCTCGGCGCTGCCGCCAAAGCCCTGGTCGAGGCGAACAAGGGCGCGCGGTTCAAGACGCTCAAGATCTTCGCTGACATTCTTCCCCCGGGTGCACGCGATCCTGAGGGCACTGTTCGAACGCTTCGGGCCGTTCCGTAGGGTGATGCTGTGCTGAGTCGAGTCTACGGAGCGCTGGCAGAGCGACGTCGATTGTGGTACGAGAAGCGGCCCGAGGTGCGCCGCCGTCTCCGCCGACCCGTCGTGAGTGTTGGCTCGCTTGCGGTGGGCGGGAGCGGGAAGACTCCCATCGCGGCCGAGGTCGCGTCGATGCTGGTGTCGATGGGTGAGCATCCGGCTCTGCTCAGTCGTGGGTATCGTCGGGTCGATCCGATCGATGGTGTCGTGGTCGTGAGTGAACGCGGCGTGGTTAAGGCTGCTCTGGCCCAGGCTGGCGACGAGCCGTTCATGCTGGCCTCCCGTCTGGCCGATGTCTCTGTCTTGGTCGCGGAGGATCGGTACCTCGCCGGTCGACTCGCCGAGGAACGACTCGGTGCATCCGTTCATCTCCTTGACGACGGATTCCAGCACCTGTCGCTACATCGCGATGTCGACCTACTCGTCATGGGTGATGGTGACGTGGCCGATCCAAGAACCCTCCCCGGAGGCCGGCTCCGCGAGCCCCTGGAGACCACCTCGTGCGCCGATGCGCTGGTGGTGGAAACCGGCGACCGTGAGCATGCTCGCGCACTGGCTGTCCGTCTCGGCGTCGGCGAGGTATTCCATTTTGTCAAAAAGCTGGGATCTCCTCGGGAGGCCGCCGACTCGAAAGAGAGAGCGAGTCTGGACGGAACGCGCGTGCTGGCCGTGGCAGGGATCGCGAAACCACAGTCGTTTGTCGACGACCTGAGGACATCGGGATACGATGTCGTCGATCTCGTCCAGGTACGTGATCATCACCAGTACTCGTGGAAGGATGTTGCTGGTATCGCTGAACGCGCCTCGAGTCTGGGGGTCGCTTACGTCATGACTACCGAGAAAGATTTGGTCCGATTGAAGTTTCACGCACCCTTTCCGTTTTCGTTGGTGTGGGTGCCGCTGATGGTGACGGTGCAACCCGCCGACCATTTTCGCTCGTGGCTGACTGAACGGTTGGCGGCGGCACGAGAGCGGGTCTCTGAGGCGTCACTCGACGACTCATGAGGATACGTGACTAGAACGTTTCGTTACTGGCTCGAAAACGTGGCGGTGGCCTGCCTATCGGTCGTCATGCGCGTGATTCCGCGCCGGACCGGTCTGGCGCTTGGCGCGGCGTTGGGACACCTGTTCTATCTTCTGCACGGCTGCCGCCGCCAGCTCGCGGTCGATAATCTCAGGGCAGCGTTTCCGTCACGCACTGAGGCTGAATGCAAGGCGGTTCTTTGGGCGACCTTCGGGCATCTTGGACGCCAAGTCGTCGAGCTATTCAACGTGGAGGTGATGACCGGGGCAGAGATGATGGAGCTGGTCGAGGTCGAGGGAGAGGAGCGGGTAGAGCAGGCGCGCGCACGGGGCAAGGGCGTGCTGTACTACACGGGCCATTTTGGCTACTGGGAGTTGCTTGTGATGGATCACTCGCTTCGGTTCACGCCACTGGTAGTCGTCGCCCGGACGCTCGACAATCCACTGCTTGATCGCATGCTTGAACGAATTCGCACGCGCGTCGGAACCCGGGTGGTGCCGCGGCAGGGAGCAATTCGAGGGTTACTGAGAGCGCTGCTCGATTGCGGCTCAGTCGGGGTCATGATCGACCAGCACGCGCAGGATCGGAGTGCCGTGATGGTCGACTTCTTTAACCGTCCCGCCGCCACGACCTCAGCCATCGCAACACTGGCCCTTCGTACTGGAGCGCCGGTGATTCCGGCTTTTGGGCTCCCACTACCTGGCGGACGGTACCGCATGGTATACGAGGCCCCGATCAAGCCGCCGGCCGACGACGATCCGGACCCAGTTCTGACCTACACCCAGCGCTGTACCGATGTGCTCGAGATGTACGTTCGCCGGTATCCTGAGCTCTGGCTTTGGATGCATCGGCGCTGGCGTACGTCAGCATCGGCCGCCGACACCACACCGGGTACGTCGCCCACAGAAAGCGTGTCGGCGGCTCAGGAGGATGTCCTCTGATGTTGTCCGGGTCGATTCATCCTGCTCCTGGCGATATGGAACTGGAGGAGCGTCTACTGGGTCTTGTCGATGACGTTCGTGGCCGACGAGTCGTCGTCGTGGGTGATCTGATCGCTGATGAGTTCATTTTCGGCCGACTGTCGCGAGTGTCACGCGAAGCACCGGTGTTGATTCTAGAATACGACCGTACGACGATCCTACCGGGTGGCGCGGGTAATGCCGCGGCGAATGTCGCGGCGATGGGTGGGATATCGAGAATCGTCGGGTTACTCGGTCACGAAGCCGTCGACCGGCGACTGCTGCGGGCGTTTCCGAAGGGGGTCGAGCGCTCCGGAATCGTGCGCGTGAAGCACTACCGCACTCCGGTCAAGACTCGGATCCTGGCCGGGGGACTGCACTCGGCCAGGCAGCAAATCGTCCGGATCGATCGCGAGGCGTCGGCGTTGGATGACGCAGGGATGTGCGCGGCCATCGAGCGAGCCACGACGGAGGCACTGGTGGGATGCGACGCGGTGTTGGTCTCGGACTACGGCTGCGGTCTGGTAACCCCGTCGTTTATTGCGACCCTCAAACGGAGCGTGGCGAAGCGTGGACGTCGCCGACGGGTTCCGATTCTCGTCGACTCACGGTACCAGCTGCTTCGGTATCGCGGCCTGACCGCATGCACGCCAAACGAGTCTGAGGCCGAGGAGATGTTGGGTCGTCGGATTGGCGACGACCCACGTCGTCTCGAGCGGGCCGGCCGCGAGATTCTCAAGCGCACCGGGCATGATGGTGTCGTGCTGACGCGAGGGAGTCGAGGGATGTCGGTCTTCGTTGCTGGGCAGCGGACGTCCCACATCCCGATCTATGGCACAGATGAAGTGGCTGACGTGACGGGTGCCGGAGATACGGTCATCGCGGCGCTCACATTGGCATTGTCGGCGGGTGCGTCGCTCTACGAGGCAGCCCGGCTGGCCACCTACGCGGGCGGACTGGTCGTAATGAAGCGGGGGACGGCGACGGTCTCAGGAGACGAACTCCGGCACGCGGTGGCCAGCGACGCCGCGGGCTGAGGAACTTCCGTGGGACAAGTTGTGACGCTGGGCGAATTATTGGACGCGGCCGCCTCCCATCGCGAGGCTGGTCATACGATCGCTCTGGCCAATGGGTGTTTCGATCTTCTACACGTGGGGCACGTGCGCTATCTCTCCGGAGCGGCGGAACAGGCCGACCGCCTTATCGTGGCCATTAACAGCGATGCGATGGTCACGGCACTGAAAGGTCCGGGGCAGCCGATTCTTCCGTCAGAAGAGCGCGCGGAGCTTGTAGCTGCACTGGCCATGGTCGACTACGTGGTCGTGTTTTCGACACCGACCGTGGCCGGTCTGCTCGACGAACTCAAGCCTGACGTGCACTGCAAGGGAACCGACTACACGGTGGATACGGTGCCGGAGCGGGAGGTCGTCCGTCGTTATGGTGGCCGAATGATGATTGTCGGTGATCCCAAAGATCATTCGACCCAGGGTCTCTTGACCCGTATCGCGGAGCGTCTCCGCGACCCGGCACGGTCTTGAGCGCACCTTCGACATGCGAATTCTGGTCGTTCGCCTTAGCGCACTCGGGGATCTCGTTCATACGCTGCCGGCGGTTGCCGCGCTGCGACGGCGGTTTCCGGATGCGGAGATTGACTGGTTGGTCCAGGAGCGATTCGGGGAGCTGGTCGATCTCGTGCCAGTTGTGGATAACCGGTTCACGCTTACCCGGGCCTGCGCCGGTGCGCTGAGCAGTATGTGGCGAGCGACCAGAGTGTTACGCCGCCGCAAGTACGACGTTGCGATCGACATTCAGGGGTTGGTGAAGTCCGCTCTGGCGGCCCGCTTGTCTCGACCACGCCGCGTGCTCGGTTTCGAGCCGGCACACTTGCGAGAGCCAGCCGCCCGCTGGCTACACACGGAGTCGGTACCGGTGACAGGCGTCACCCACGTGGTCGAGAAGAACCTGGCGTTGGTCCAGCCGCTGGTCGGAGAACCTGGGCCATGGGAGTTTCCGCTTGCCAACCGTCCATCCAACGCGCTGACTCAAACTCGGCGCACGCTTGGCCTCGACGACGGTGACGGCTTCGTTGTGTTGAATCCAGGTACCGCGTGGTGTAGCAAGTCGTGGGAAGCCATCCGGTACGGTGCGCTGGCGAAATGTCTCCGGGACGAAAACCGGTTGCAGTCTGCGGTGCTTTGGGGGCCCGGAGAAGAAGCGCTGGCGCGCGCGGTGGCTGTGGCGTCTGATGGTGCCGCCATCCCGGCTCCAGCCACCGGAATCACCGATCTGGTTGCTCATCTGCGGGCCGCGACTGTTGTGGTGGCTGGTGACACGGGGCCGCTTCATCTGGCGGCAGCCGTCGGCACGCCGGTCGTCGGCATTTACGGTCCGAGTGATCCCAAGCGCAACGGTCCATGGTCCGCTCTCGACGAAATCGTTTCGGGGGATGGACCGTGCCAGTGTCGTCTCGACCGTCAGCTCCGGAGCTCGCGCGGGGTGGTGATTCAGCGGTGCTCGCAATCTCGGCACTGTCTCGATGAGATTCCGGTCGAGGATGTTCTGGCGTCTGTCCAGCGCCGGTTGAGCGCACTGGCTACCCATGGGTGAGCAGCGCACCAACCCACCCCCGCGGTTCCTTCAGGGTGTCGGCCGTGTTCGCGTACCGCTCGGGTTCGTGGTAGCAGGCGTCGCGTTCTGGTTCGCGACCCCGAGCTGGACATCACTGGGTGCGGGCGCGGGCCTGGCATCGGTGGGGGAAGCCTTTCGGATGTGGGCCGCGGGTCACATCAGGAAGGGACGC
>Ga0310123_10000419_pt1 | contig 38021 bp, 35 predicted proteins | sample CB6_AW_1057_MG_FD_203505 | JGI IMG/M metagenome (GOLD analysis project Ga0310123, IMG submission 203505) | Marine microbial communities from Western Arctic Ocean, Canada - CB6_AW_1057 | ecosystem: Environmental > Aquatic > Marine > Oceanic | place: Canada: Western Arctic Ocean | collected... | reverse complement strand
GAAGAAACTGCTGCAGAAGAACCAAAAGAAGAAACTGTTGCTGAAGAACCAAAAGAAGAAACTGCTGCAGAAGAACCAAAAGAAGAAACTGTTGCTGAAGAACCAAAAGAAGAAAAATAATAAAACAAATTAGGAGGAAATTATGGCATTATCTAAGGAAGAATTGATTGAAGAAATCAAGAAGATGTCAGTTTTAGATTTATCTGAAGTGGTAAAAGCTTTAGAAGAGGAATTCGGAGTAAGTGCTGCGGCACCAGTTGCTGCATCTGCACCAGCTGATTCAAATGCAGGTAGTCCTGCTGCTGAAGAACAAACTGAATTCAATGTAACCTTAAAGGAAATAGGAGCTAATAAAATAGCTGTTATTAAGGCTGTGAGAGAAGTAACTTCTTTAGGCTTAAAAGAAGCTAAGGATCTAGTTGAGTCGGCACCTAAAGCTATAAAAGAAGGTATAGGTAAAGAAGAGGCTGATGAAATCAAGAGCAAAGTGGAAACTTCCGGTGCTGCTGTTGAGATCTCGTAATTTAGAATAAATTACTTGATTGACCGCCATCAACATTCAAGCATGTTCCTAGAATCATACTTGCATTTTTAGATGCAAGAAAACTAACGGTATCACCAATGGCTTCTGGGAAGCCAAATTTTCCCATTGGTAGGTTATTTTGTATAAAAGTTTCTACATCTTTTTTAGAATTATTTAATACAAATTTTTCCCAGCTTCCCTTGGCATGTTTTATAGAACCTGGGGCTATACAATTTGCAGTGACACCAGTCTTTGCAATATCCAGAGCTGTATGTTTAGTTGCAGCTATTAAAGCTGCCTTAGCTGCCATATATGGGGCTGAACCACCATATTCCCTTCCATAGATGGATGCAATATTAATTATCCTTCCCCATTTACTATGGATCATTTTAGGAAGAATTGATTTTGTTAATTCTATTGCTGACCATGTATTAAGTTCCATTACCTTTTGAAAATCTTCCAAATTAGTCTCTATTAGTGAAGAAGTTCCTAAGCTTCCACCTACATTATTCACCAATATATCAATGGATCCTAATTGTTTTTCTGTCTCTTGAACAAGAGATTCTAGTTTTTTATTATCCGACAAATCAAAATTTATAGTACATATCTTCACGTGATATTTAGATAAAATTTTTTTAGCATTCTCTAGATCAGATTTGGCACGGGCACATATAGCCAAATCAACTCCTTCTTTTGCTAATGAAACAGCCGATGCTAGACCCAATCCCCTAGATCCTCCTGTAATTAATGCTTTCTTTCCTTTAATACCTAAATTCATTATTTCTAATTTATTTATTTAGTACTTTTTTTGTCTTTAGCTTTTTTCTTTGTAAAATCTGATTTTGAACCGTACCATGATGAAAATTCAATTGAATTTTTGAATTCCTTTATGGTACCACATTTTTTACATTTACCTTTAGAAATTGGACCATTAGGGGCGTCTATAACCCAATGACAAGATCCACCTTTAGCACATTTTGGAACTTCCTCAGAAGATTCTTCGTTGATATTTTTTTTGTTTGTTTTATTTTGGAACATTAATTAATATTAACACTTTTCATTAAATAATATTCATTATTGGAGATGCTGAGTGTCATTTAATTTTGTCAAAAGAGAATTATTAGAAATATTGTAGGCTATTTCTGTTATGGAACAGTTATCAAAATAAAAATTAACACTATTTTTCATAGGCATATTAAGAAAACTGATAATTAAAATCCTTAATAAACCTCCATGGGTAACAATAAGATAATCTCCTTGATTATCCTCATCATTTAATTTTGATATGAAGCGTATTGACCTGTCTGCCATATCTTGAAAAGATTCACCTTGAGGTGCTTTAAATTTTTCAGATCCTTGAACAAACTTTTTTGTTAATTCAGGGAATTGTTTTTTTAAAACTTGGAATTTTTTATTTTCCCAATTACCAAATGACATTTCTCTCAAAAGTTTTGTTGTCTTATATTTTTTTGTTATTTGATTAATAGTCATCTGACATCTGGTAAGGTCACTCGACCAAGACTCGCTAATATCATAGTTTTTTCGAATATATTCTCCTGTTTTTTGAGCCTGAACAATTCCTGTTTCGTTTAAAGAAGTGTCAGTGTGACCTTGAGTTGTACCAGCAATATTAGAATTTGTTTGTCCGTGTCTAACTAAAATGATTTTTCTCATATTATTCTTGTAAATTCAAATTCAAAACTATATGTCGCCTTTGTGATTAAAGTTATTTTCATGCATATGCAACTATAGTTCTTGCATTTCTTGCAAATGCAATTATGCTTGTATATAATTAAATAACATGGTTAACATTATTGAACCTTTTAAATAAAATCTATATTATTTTGTTTGTATTTTTATAGAAAACCAAAGCTTTTTACTAAGCTAGTTTTATTGCAACAATAATGTATACTTGAAGAGGTTCTTTTTTTTTAGAAATCGTATAATGCCAGAAATAGTTATTTCAACTGAAAATTTGCATAAGTCTTATGTTAGTAAAGATATTAAAGTTCATGCTTTAAAGGGCGTACAATTATCAATAGAAAAAGGAGAGATAATAGGAGTAATGGGCCCTAGCGGGTGTGGAAAAACTACTCTATTAAATTGTCTTTCTGGATTAGATTCAATTGACGATGGTCATATTTCAATTCAAGGTAAATCATTAGTAGATTTAAACGACGATCAATTGAGTGAATTCAGGGCAAAAAAAATGGGATTTGTGTTTCAAACATATAATCTTTTACCAGTATTAACTGCTGTAGAAAATGTTGAATTACCTTTATTAGTGTCAGGCTATTCAGGTAAAGAAGCAAGAAAAAAATCAATTGAAACATTAGCTGTAGTGGGTTTGGAGCCATGGCAACATCATTTACCAGGTGAATTATCAGGAGGTCAATCTCAAAGAGTTACTTTAGCAAGAGCACTTGTAAACGATCCAGCTATAATTTGGGCAGATGAACCAACTGGTAATTTAGATAGTACAAACGAGAAAGAAATAATGGATCTTCTTATAAATTTAAACAAAATTAATAATCAGACTTTTGTTATAGTTACTCATTCAGATTATGTTGGTGGTCGAACTAACAGAATAATTAAAATGCAGGATGGAGAAATTGTAGATTAATTATTATGGAAAAAATTTTTGGAATACCAGCAAATAATTTAGCTATTGTGATGGCAATTCTATTAATAGTGATTTTTGTCGTAGTTATTTTTGGTGCCGTAAGAAGATTTATTTTATTTAAGATGGGAACGAGGAATATACCTAGAAGGAAAGGGCAAAGCTTATTAATTGTAATTGGTCTTATGCTTAGTTCAATAATTATTGCTACTTCCTTAGGTATTGGTGATACAATCCGCTATTCTATTAGATTTGTTGTAGTAGACAGTCTAGGTATAGTTGATGAAGTTATTGAGGGCCCAGGAAAACAACTTTTTGGTGAAGAATATTTTGACTATTCTGAGTTTACATATGTCCAAAATATTACAAAAGACAATACAAATATTGACCAATTGATTCCATATATTCAAACAACATTGCCTTCTTCAAATGAACAAAAAGATATTGCAGAAAGCAATATGAATATAAGAGGGATAGACTTTAATTACATAGATCAACCTTTTGAAAACTTAGATGGTAAAGAAGTATCAAAAGATCTTTTAGGCCCAAATAGTGTTTTTATAAATTATGATGCAGGAAAAGTATTGAAGCTAACCAAAGGCGATACTCTTCAAATTTATACTAATAAAGGTCCAAATAATTTTATTGTTGAAGAAGTCCTAAAGTCCGGAGGTTTAACAGGAGGGAGTTCATATCCTTACGTTACTTTTGAACTCTCAACTTTACAGAAACTTCTTGATAAGGAAAATAAAATTACTAATATAGGAGTTTCTAATATTGGTGATGGAGACGAATCTTTAGTGTATTCAGATGATGTTACAAAATTTCTAAGATCTCAATTAACTAACAACGATGTTGCTTCTGAAATATTTGATCTACTAAAGTCTGATGAAATTCCTAAATTTATTAATAAAGAAGCAGAAGAACTTAAAGATACTGATAAAGAAACTTATGAAAGATTAACTGAACTTTCAAAAAAATTAAGTGATAATACCTATGATGATGAATTTCTAAACACAATAAGTGATTATCCTACACGATTACTATTACTAGGTATTTTAGAAAAATCTGGATTCCAAAAAGAAGCAGTAAAAATCTTGGTTTTATCTCAGGATCTTACAAGATTACGAGTAGATAATACTAAAAGTGATGGAATAAAATTAGCTGAAAGAATCTCAACTGGAGTAACAACAATTTTTTCAATTTTTGGTTCCTTTTCTATAATGGTTGGAATGCTTTTAATTTTCTTAGTATTCGTACTTCTTGCAGCTGCTAGATCTACAGAACTAGGTATGGCTAGAGCAGTTGGTCTAAAAAGAAGAGATTTGATTCAACTATTTACTTATGAAGGTACTGTATATTCATTTTTAGCAGCTATAGTAGGTACTGTACTTGGGGTAGGATTAAGTTTCGGTTTAGTTTATATTCTTCAAGATCTTATAGATAATGATAATTTTAATATCTTGCCATACTATTCACCTATTTCGTTTTTGATTGCTTTTGCCAGTGGATTGATTTTGACATTTATAACTGTAGTATTTTCAGCTTATAGAGTTAGCAATTTAAACATTGTTGTAGCTATAAGAGGTCTTAAAGATGAGTTTGTTAAAAAGTCTCCTGATCCTCTTAATTTCAAGTTGGTTCAACTTTCTTGGAACTTGTTTTATCCAATAAAACAGATTTATTTTATACTTTCAGGAAAAGCTCCAAGGTTGAGAAGCTTCTTATTATTACTGATTTTTCCTTTGTCTTGGCCGTTTAATTTTATTAGATCTTTGTTTATTTTATTTGGAAAACATTCATACGTTTTACTTGGAGTTATTTCTTTATTTCTTTTACTATCTGGTATACAAAGTAATACCTATGTTAACATCTGGTTTGGATCAACAGGAGGAGTCTTAGCAGTAGCATTATTCATTAGATTTATTGCATCAAAGTATATAAATGATCCCGAAACAGTTAATCAAATTGGTGGGACCCTAGAAGGAGGATTAGTACTTCTTCTCAATTCCTTGCCTTTAAGTTTTTATGAAAGATTTACTGGAGAGTTATCTCAACCTGGAATATGGGCATGGCCAATAGGAGGAGCAATATCTACTGTAGCAGCAGTTTGGCTTCTAATGAGTAACACAAGATTTCTGATTTTTATTTTGAACTTGATTTTATCAAGATTTTCAGGGCTACAAGCTGTTACTAAAACAGCTATAAGCTATCCCATGGCATCTAAATTTAGAACTGGATTAACTGTAGCTATGTTTGGATTAATAATTTTCACCTTAATGATTTTTTCTGTGCTAAATGGTATTGGAAATATAGCATCTGAACAACCAGAAAGAGTTACAGGAGGATATGATATAAAAGCATCTATAAGTCCAGAATTACCTATTCAAGGTCAAATTGAAGACTCTTTAGATATGAATGAATTTACTTCAGTTTTTGGTTCATCCAGTTTATACGTTGAGATCAGAGAACTTGAAGGAGAAAATACAAGTTTCAAAACCTCCAGGCTGATTTCATATGAAGAAGATTTTATGAATACAACTAAATGGAGAATGGCGCATTTTGATCCTAAATATGGTTCTACAGATGTAGAAATATGGCAATCATTAGTTAGTAATCCAAATTTGGTAGTTGCAAATGCATCAATAATTCCATCTGATGATCCTTTTGGACCTCCAGATAGAGGTTTTAAAACCTCTATCATAGAACCTGGGGATCAAAAAGAGATGACAGCATTTGATGTAAAAATCAGAAAGAGAAAAACTTCTGAAAATGCTGAAAACTTTACAGTTATAGGTATTGTGGAGAGACTCGCCGGAGAAACTGGATTTGGAAGTGGAGGTGCAAAATTTTATACAACTTATTCTACTGGTAATCGCATAGCTAAAGAAGATATTCCTTTTGATACCTATTATTTTTTATTGTCTGGAAATCAAAACGCGGGTGATTATGCTCAAAAACTTGAAAAGACATTTCTAGCAAATGGTATGAATGCATATAGTCTTCTAGATCGACTTGAAGCGGAACAAGCAACAAGTAACGCCTTTAATAAACTATTTCAGGGTTTTAGTGGATTAGGTTTAGTAGTCGGAGTAGCAGCTATAGGAGTTCTTTCTGTTAGAGCGGTAGTTGAAAGAAGGCAGTCAATTGGTGTCCTAAGGGCGATAGGATTTAGATCTAGTATGATAAGAACACAATTCTTAATTGAATCTTCATTTATAACACTTTTAGGAATTGTTGTCGGAATATTTTTAGGAATATTGCAATCTTGGCTAATATATAATGAAATTTCAAAAGAATTGGAAGGAGCTAAGTTTGTCATACCATTTGGCGAAGTTGGAATATTAATAGGGATTACTATTATAGCTTCTATATTGGCAAGTATTATACCTGCCCATCAGGCAAGTAAAACATATCCTGCTGAAGCACTAAGATACGAGTAAAAGATTTGATCCTATCTTAAAAATTTATTATTTGCTTTAGATAAGTCCTCAGTCGTATCAATATCAAACAGACTGTTTTGATAGGATTTCTTTAAATTATTATATTCAATTATCTTTTTATCTATATTTTTATTTTCTTGAATTATTTTATTTGTTGAAAAAATCGATTTTGTTTGCAAATATTTTCTTAGAACCGTTTCCCATTGAGTTTTTAAATATATTGCATGTAAAGGATTTATACCTTTATCATACTTAATAAAAACAGATCTTTTGTTCTTAGATAAATTTAACATAAATAAAATAAAGTCTTTGGAAAGGAAAGGATAATCCGATCCAATAACAAAAACCTCATTATTTTTTGAATTTTTTAAACCTGAATAAATTGCCGCTAAGGGGCCAATATTTTCTTCAGAATCTTCAATAATCTCCATACCAAGATCTTTGCCTAGTTTGGTTATAGAATCATTTTGATTTTTTCGTACCACTAATAAAATTTGAGAAAAAATTTCTTTTATAGAATTATTTATTCGTATTAGTATTTTTTCCCCCCTCACATTTATAAGAGGTTTTAACATATTTATTCTTTTATTAGAGCCTCCAGCTAGGATTATCGCTGTTTTATTTTCCATTTTTTATTATCATTTAAAAATTAAACTTTTAATTATTATATTTTATGAAGGTCAAATGAGCGATATAATTTTTGATTTTGGACATTTCCAAATACAAGCTAGACTTAATGATTCACCAACCTCTAAGGCTTTACTAGAAATTTTACCAATAGAAGGCTCTGCACAAACATGGGGGGAAGAGATATACTTTTCAACCGATGTTGATATCGATGAAGATGAATGGGCAAAAGAAACTGTTGAGTTAGGAGATATAGCATTTTGGCCTCCTGGTAAAGCATTATGTTTATTCTTTGGGCCTACTCCTATAAGTGGCACAGGAGAAATAAGACCCGCATCTTCTACCAATATTATGGGAAAGTTACTAGGTGATCTAGAAATTCTAAAATCTGTTAATTCTGGATCTCTAATTAAGGTTGATTTAAAATAAATGTTGTTATCTGAAAAATTAAAGAAAACCAATTTAGAACTATGGGATAAAACTCACATAAGGCATCCTTTTGTAACTTCTATTAAAGATGGTTCTTTAACTATTAATAAATTTAGATATTATATGATACAAGATTACAAATTTTTGATTGAATACTGTAAAGTAATAGCCATAGCTATATCTAAATCTGAAAGACTACCAACTATGTCTTATTGGTCAAAACTTTTAGATGAAACCTTAAATTCAGAAATGAAAATTCACGAAGATTTTTGTAAAGATTTTGGAATTGATAATTATGAATTATTTGATTCTGAGATGAGTTATGAAACAAACGCATATTGTAATCATCTTTTAACCATTGCATATAAATACGATATTAATATCATTGCATGTTCACTTTTGCCATGTCAGTGGGGTTATGACAATATAGGTAGAGAATTGGGTAAGGAAAATACAGCAAAAAGAGGATCTTTTCACTTGAGATGGATAGATTCTTATAATAATCTTGAATATCAGAAAGCCACAGAATGGCTAAAAAATTTTGTAGATTCTTCAGAAAAAAAACTTAATACAGCATTAGCATATAAAGTATTTAAAGAATCTTTAGAGTTTGAGTATTTTTTTTGGGAAAGAGCTTGGAAAGAAAAATAGTAAGGAAAAATAATTGAGTATTTATAGAAAAGATGAATTGAAAACGAATGAACCTTTTAAAGGGGCTAAATCTTTTCTTCTTACAGGAAAAGAAACCGGGTCAAAAATGCTGTTAGTATCTCAGATTGTATTACAACCTGAATCAAGGTCTCCTTTATATAAAATAACTAATGTTGAAGAATCTATTTTTATCGTTAAAGGTCAACTTAAGGTTCGATTAGAGAATAAGCAATTTGATGCTTATAGTGGAGATTGTGTTTTAGCAAAGAAAAATGATTCTCATGGGTATGAGAATCATGGAAAATCTGAAGCTATTATAATTACTGTTTCTCCATCACCAGAAGTAGAAAAAGTAGAATTGGAAGAAATAGAACACATTGAATCCAAGCCAGATTCTGGTTTTTTTGATAGATCAATAAATGAACCTTATGAGTTTGCGAAAGGGATTATGAGATATGATATGGTTGGTGATTTTTTAGGAGCAAAATCTACTTATTTTTCAGAATTGATATTTGAACCTGGAGCCATAGCTCCAACTCATTACCATCCAAGGCATGAAGAATCAATGTTTTGCTTAGAAAATAAATTAAATTGCGTATATGCTGATGATAACGATATTTCTCTTTCTCAAGGTGATATTTTTATGGCAGAAATTGCTGTTAGACATGGAATTTTCAATGGACATAAATCCGTGGGTAAATTATTGGCTATCCATTCTGTTTTGAATCCTCCTCCAAGGGTGGATGTCGATTGATACCAGTTAAGGTAATTATGGAAATAATTATTCCAAATATTGAACAAAAACTAGCTGTATAATATACTTTATTAAGTCCATTTTGAAGATTTAATTTTGATTTTTTAATATCACTATTGAAAATTTGCAAATCAATATTTTCTCTTATGTATTCATATTTTATTTCATCTATTTTTTCCACGGATGAAATATTATCAGGATTGTAAATTTCACTTCTAGGATAAGAAAAATTATAATTATTAATATTCATTAGTAATATTGCTCCCAATAAAGAACTTCCCATAGATATTCCAAACATTCTTGAAAATTGTAGACCGGAAGTAACCATTCCAATCTTATTTTCAGGTAAATTGTTTTGAATTGGTACAGTAAATGCTGTAAATGCACCAGTAGATCCAAACCCAATAAAAACTGATATGAGAATTATTAAATTAAATTGAATATTTAAGTTAGTGTATCCAAACGCGAACATTCCTATTCCCAATGATGCGAATCCAGTTAATGCTATTGGTAAAATTAATTTAGTTCTTGAAATCAAATTACCAAAAATATTGGCTCCAATTGCAGATCCAATAGCTAGAGCGATAAGAACTAAAGATGCTTTTGAAGATGAATAACCCAACACCCCAATAAGAGATAGTGGTAAAAAGACAGAAGTAACAGTCCAAGGCATAACAATAAACAATGATCCCAATATTCCTCCTGAGAATATTCTTGATTTAAATAAATCTAGTGAGACTAAAGGATCTTTCGCTTTTTTTTCTATTGCAACAAATAAAATCAAGGCAAATATTGATATTAGTAAAAGCACCAAAACATATATAGAATAATAAGAATTTTGATGTCCTCCAACTGATATTGCGAAAAGAAAAGTACTAGCGAACAAACCAAATACAGTAGTTCCCTTTAAATCAAATTTACTTTTGTCCAATTTATCTTGAGGAGGGAATTGAACCATTATAATTATTGTTGCAATTAAACATAGAGGTATGTTAGTAAAGAAAATCCATCTCCAGCCAATAAAATCATTAATGATCCCTCCTATGATTGGTCCAATAACTCCAGCAGTTGTAAAACCTGCAGAAGTTATTCCTAACCATTTTCCTCTTTCAGAAGGTCTCCAAAGTAAAGCAATCACAATCCATATGGTTCCCATAACACCTGCAAATCCAATTCCTTGTATTGCTCTAGCGAATATTAGCATAAAGATATTTGTACTTAGACCACATATGAAAGTTGCGAGAGAAAATAATAATAATGATGGGACAATAATTTTTTTTGGACCATGTCTATCATTTAATTTTCCTACTATTGGAACTACAATTGCTGAAGTTAAAGAAAAAGCAGCAAATACCCAAGAATAATATTTGAACCCTCCTAAATTTGCTACTATTGAAGGTCCTGAAATTGAAATAACTGTTTGACTAATTGACGTTACAAATAGAGACAATAACAGAGTGAGCATGAGTTTTGATTTTATTGGATGTTTTAAATCTACTAATCTATTTGAATAATTATCCAATTAATTTTGCTTCATAGTTGAAATGACGTTTACTAGAAAAATTCCTTTTCTTATTTTATCATTCTATTTATAAATACTCTTAAATAATTTTAATACGAGATGATAGAAAAATTTTATTTCAATATTATTATGATAATCTTGGGAGGGGCAATAGGTGCAACTGCAAGATTTACGATATCGCAATTTATTGATAAACATTTAACAACACAATTCCCTGTGGGAATTTTTCTAGTTAATATTATTGGATGCTTTTTTATAGGATTAATAATGAGTTTATTTCAAAATAAACTTTTGGTGAATGAAGTTTTTAGATTTTTTCTAGTGATAGGATTTTTAGGTTCTTTAACGACATTTTCAACTTTTGCATTTGATAATTTTAATTTATTTAATATGAAAAATTTTACTTTTTTATTTCTTAACCTTTTTGTAACAAACCTTTTAGGAATCATAATGGTTTTTTTGGGTATAAAAAGTGTAAAATTATTTACATAAAACAAATAATTAATCGTTTTCTAGAAGAGGTTTTTATGGGTAAAATAAGATCAATTAATTTAAATAAAGGTACAAACATGCCTATGATGAATAGAAGTAAAATCCGTGTTTTGGCAAATAATGGCTTTGAAGGCGATAGATATTCAGATCCTAAGAATGATAGACAAATTATGATTGTTGAAGGCTCGTTATATGATAAACATAAACTAAAACAAGGATCTCTTAGAGAAAACTTGTTGATTGATGGAATTGATTTAAATAATTGTAAAAAGGGTCAAAAAATAGTTATCAATAATAATATAAACATGGAAATCACACTGGTAAAAGATGCTTGTGCTAGTCGTAAATATAATGATCCAGATCTTATAAAAAAATTATCAGGCAACATGTATGTTTTTGCTACACCTATAAATTCCGGAATGATTTTTCAAAATGATGAAATTATTATTTTAAACAACAATGAATAAATGGGTTATATTTATTTTAGTAGGTATAACAGCCACTTTACTAGGTGTTGTCACAGCTCTAATCATAGATTATGTGTTTAATTAGATAATTTTGATAGTTTATACCAAGCTCCAACAAATAATAATATCGCGATAGCTAAAATGATAGATATCGCAACTGCATAACTTGATCCATATTCTCTGGAAAAATATCCTAAAACAAATGCTCCTATTGGTTGAGTACCTATTGTTATTGCTAATACTCCTAGAACTCTTCCTCTTATTTTTTGACTAGCTTTGCTAATGACTAAAATAGATTGCATAGTTCCAAATCCAGACATTCCAAGACCAGCGATGACCATTAAAGCGCCACAAAGAAACAATGAACTCGATTGTGAGAAAATCAATATACAAATAGCGAATAAAAATGAACCACCAAAGAAGATCTTAATATAAGCTCGAGAGAAAGTGAAATTGGCAATTAATAAAGTTCCAATTGTTGCACCGAGGCCTTCTAGCCCAGCAAGCAAACCAATAAAAAATGAACCTTTAGACAGATTATTTAAAACAATTACTGCGATTTGACTTTGATAAGTAAAAACCAAAGAATTAACTATGATTGTTGCTGATAAAACAGCCAATAAAATCTTACTACTAAAAATGTACTTTATACCTTCATATAATTCAGAAGATAAATTTTTCAAAGTACTTTTTTCATTTTTAGAGATGAAATTATATATTAGATTGTTAGATACAAAAAAACCACAAAGAAAAAGGAAAGAGCCGAAAAAATAAATAGGAGAAAGATCAAATTTGATCAAAACGATTCCAGCCATGATAGGACCAAATATTCTTGCCATATTGCTTGATGTCATATCCAATCCAATTGCACTTGGATATAGCCTTGGTTTAATTGTTTCACTTAAAAGAGATCTTCTTATAGGAAAATCAATGGACCAAGCTATTCCAGCAAAAAATGCCCCCAAGCAAATTTGAGTGTAATTTAGATTCCCCGTCAGTGCACTAATTCCTAACAATAAGTAAATAAATGATGTTAAAAGTAATATAAAAGAAAGGATCTTTTTTTTGTTATATTGATCAGCAAAAACACCAGCTATAGCACCAAAAAAAAGCATCGGTGACATTCTAAAAAAAAATACTATTCCTACTTTAAACTCATCTCCAGTTAAATCATAAACGTAAATGCCCAATGCTATGGTTTCTATCCATCTCATTGTCATTCCCGTAGCTCCTACAAACCATAGTTTAGAAAATTCACGAGATTTTAATACTTCAATAATTGGGTTCAAATTATTAGTTTGCTAAATTTTAGAATACTAATTATTATAGATACATATTTTTATAAATGTTTAAAGCAATCATTTGAAAAATAATAATAATGGTAGTATACTTCAATTTATGAAATTAAATACATACACAAAATTCATGTCAATGATGATGACTTTCTCTAAGGGGGACGTCTAGATTTTGTTGTAAAGAAATAGTTTCATAGGTAATAAAAATTTAGAAGAACCCCGATAAGGGGTTTTTTCATTTAAGGAGAATTAATTATGAGTGAGGAATATAAATTTAATACACAAGCTTTACATGCTGGGCAAGAACCAGATCCGACGACGAATTCAAGGGCTGTTCCAATTTACCCTACAACTTCCTATGTGTTCAATGATACAGATCATGCTGCTAATCTTTTTGCATTGGCAGAATTTGGGAACATTTATTCAAGATTGATGAATCCCACAAATGATGTGTTGGAAAAAAGAATTGCCGCGTTAGATGGAGGTGTTACAGGATTAGCATTTGCTTCTGGTCAAGCTGCTATAAATGCTGCATTATTAACAATTGTGCATTCAGGTCAGAACTTTATTTCTTCTACAAATTTATATGGTGGGACTTGGACATTATTTACTCAAACCTTTACAAAATTAGGTATAGAAGTAAGATTTTTTGATCCATCTGAACCAGAAAAAATAAATGAGTTGGTTGATGAAAATACTAGATGTGTTTACTATGAATCTTTGGGTAATCCAAAAAATGATATTCCAGACTTTCAGAAATTAGCTGATATTAGTCATGAAAATGGACTCCCTTTGCTTTGTGACAATACAGTTATGACACCTTATTTGCTTAGACCAATAGAGTATGGGACTGATATTGTCATACATTCCACTACCAAATTTATAGGAGGACATGGCGTTCACATAGGTGGGGTAATAGTGGATAGTGGTAATTTTAAATGGGCAGATAACCCAGAGAAATGGCCAGAATTTTGTGCTCCTTCTGAATCTTATCACGGAGCAATTTTTGAAGAAGTACTAAGACCAATGGGAAACATTGCATATTTGATTCACATAAGAACACATTGGCTTAGAGATACAGGTGCTTGTATGAGTCCATTTGCTGCTTGGGCAACTTTACAAGGCGTAGAGACTTTGCATTTAAGAATGCCTAGACACTGTGAAAATTCACAAAAAGTAGCAGAATTTCTAAATAACCATAAGAATGTAGATTGGGTTAATTACCCTGGATTAGAAAGTCATCCTGACCACGAAAGAGGTAAGAAATATTTACCAGATGGAGTAGGAGCTATTATTGGTTTTGGAATTAAAGGAGGGAAAGAGGCTGCTGTTAATTTTATAAACAAAACTATTCTTGCAAGCCACTTGGCTAACATAGGTGATGCAAAAACACTTGTTATCCATCCTGCTTCAACAACTCATTCTCAATTGACTGAGGAAGAACAAGTAAGAACTGGTGTGACTCCGGAATACATCAGATTATCAATAGGGATAGAGGATGTAGATGATATTATTAATGATATAGATCAAGCTTTATCATAATAATAAATTGATGCTATCCCTTTATTAAATTGAGAGGGATAGCATTGCATGGACAATTGGGATTAATAAATGAAAGATTTTAATAGTTCAGACGAAGATAGGACTTATCAATATTCAAAATATCTCAAAGAATTCAAACTTCCATTTAGATTAAATTTAGAACGTGGAGGTTTTCTTGATGATGTTGTTGTTGCATATGAAACCTATGGAAAGTTAGATTCTAAAAAATCTAACTGCATTATGATATGTCATGCTATAACCGGAGACTCTCATGTCGCAAAACATAATCCAGATGATATTCCTGGATGGTGGGATATTATGGTTGGTCCTGGTAAGTACATAGATACTGATAAGTATTTTGTAATTTGTTCCAATATCCTTGGTAGCTGTAGAGGAACTACTGGACCAAATTCTATAAATAAGAAAACAGGTAATTACTATGGTCCAGATTTTCCTTTAATTACCGTTGGAGATATGGTAAATGTACAAAAAAATCTTATTGATCATTTGAAAATTGATAAATTATTAGGGGTGGTAGGAGGATCACTTGGTGGATTTCAATGTCTCGAGTGGGCTACTAGATATCCTGATAAAATCCTAGGTTGTGTACCCATAGCATCATCACCTAGATTGACAACTCAAGGATTAGCATTTGATGTTGTTGGGAGAAATTCTATAATTAGTGACCCTAACTTTAATTCTGGTAACTATTATAATCAGAAAAAGAAGCCTGATATAGGCTTGGCATTAGCTCGAATGTTAGGTCATATAACATATCTTTCTCCGGAGTCTATGAATGAAAAATTTGAAATAGATAGAAATAATCCCAGAGAAATATCAACCAGTTTTGAAAAAAAATTTTCTATTGGAAGTTATTTAGCATACCAAGGAGAAAGATTCGTTGAAAGATTTGATGCGAATAGTTATATAACAATTTCTACTGCCTTGGATTTATTTGATCTAGGCTCAGATAAAAAAACTTTGTCAAAAAATCTTATAAAATCTAAATGTGATTGGATGATTATAAGTTTTTCTAGTGATTGGTTATATCCGTCTTTTCAATCACTAAATATTGTTGAATCATTAATTGATAATTCAAAAAAAGTCTCATATTGTAATGTTGAATCTAACGCTGGGCATGATGCTTTTTTATTGCAGCAAGATGTAGGTGAATTTGGACAAATAACTCAGTCGTTTTTTGATGTTCTTTTCAATGAAAAAAATACAACAATTACAAAAAACAAAAATTTAGATGACAAAATAAAAATAGGACTGGACAATCGAATAGATTTCCAATATATTTCTGAGCTAATACCGGACAATGCTAAAATTTTAGACTTAGGTTGTGAAGAAGGTAATTTAATTGACAGATTGATTTCTAGAGGAATTTCTTCCTCATTGGGAGTTGAAATAGATCAAGCAAATGTAATCGAATGTATTAGGAAGGGCATAAAAGTTATTCATAGTGATTTGGATAGTCGTTTGGAAAAATTTGAAGATAAAAAATTTGATGTAGCTATATTATCTCAAACTTTACAATCAATTAAAAATGTCGAGAAAATTTTAAAAGAAATGACTAGAGTATCAAAATTTGGCATAGTTTCGTTCCCAAACTTTGCTCATCATCCCATGAGAGAAATGTTTTACAATGAAGGAAGAGCTCCTAAAAGTTCTGGTTGGTATGGTTACAATTGGTATGATACACCGAATGTAAGATTTCCATCTATACTAGATTTTATAGAATTTTGTAAAGAAAAAAATATTAAAATTATCAAGTCTTTATTTTTGAATTCTGAAACCTCAAAAATAATAGAAAAAAATCCAAATTTGAATGCAGATAGTGCAATCTTTTTAATATCTTAAAACTTTTTTAAATAAAATTAGAAGATATTAAACCTACACATATCATAAAACTGATTATTGAAATTATAGTTATTGCAACTCTGGGACCAACATCGATAATTTTTTTAATATCAACCGATAAGCCAATTGCTATCATTGAAATAATAAATAGATACTTAGCTATACTCCTTATATCTTGCCCTAAACTTTGATCAATAATATTTATACTTCTTAGTACGCATAAACTCAAGAAGCCTATTACAAACCATGGTAAAAATTTAAATATTTTTGTATGTAAACTGTCATTTGATTTGCTAATATTTTCAGATTTGAAAAATAATTTTAGTATAAGAATAAGCGGTGCTAATAAAATGACTCGTGTTAGCTTAACTAAAGTAGCAACATTCACAGCTTGGGGTCCGATAGTAGATGCTGCAGCAACAACTTGAGCAACTGCGTAAACAGAAAGTCCAGCTACAAGGCCATATTCAAATTCTTCGATTCCAAAGATCGGTACTAACAAAGGTAAAAGGATAATTTGACTTGCTCCCAAAATAGCACTTATTCCTATAGCTGCTGCTATTTGGGATGAATTAGCATTTATGATCGGTGCCACTATAGCTACAGCTGAATTACCACAAATTGAATTTCCAACTCCAACTAAAGTAGCTAATTTTTTTTCTAATTTAAATATTTTATGACCTACTAAATACGAAATTAACATAGAACCAGATATACCTAAAATTATTATCAACAATATTTTCAAACCATTGTCTATAAGATCAGGAAAAAAAATGCTTGCTCCCATTAACATGACAGAAAATTCTAGAACATGTTTCCCCGCAAATTTTCCACCTTTGTCCAATGATTCAAATTTTGGTATGAATTTAATATTATTGATAATCATTCCTAAAAGTAATCCAACTAATAAAGAATCAATAAATGATACATTAAGTAATTTGATCAATTGAAGTATTATTATTGAACTTACAATAAAAAATATAATTACTGGGAAATATTTTTTTATAAGATTTAATGCTGAATAGCTCAATACCTTCTCCTTTTTCATGATCATTTTAAACATTATAAAAAAAATATCAAAATGAATTCACTTTAGTTTATTTGCTTTTAGTTTATCAACGTGTAATGATTTAGCATAAATCAATAGGAGGTATTTGCATGTCCAAAACTATAACGGGATTAAGTCTTATTATAGGTGTGCTGGTTATCATAATAGCTAGTTTTTTGATCCCTGGCAACAGTGCGGGTATAACTGGAGGAGACGCAATTAGTTTTTCTGCAATGACTAATAATTTTGGTTTAGAAAAAGGTACAACTCAAACACTTATCATAATTTTAGGATTCGGATGTTTGATTTTTCTAAATGGATTTTTGGGAATATATCGAGGAATTGGAGATAGAGAGACAGAGTTTAAAAGTCTAGCTATGGCTTTGACAGTTATAGCAATAGCTTTGTTTATGGGAGCTTTAGCGCTTGGAAATGCTTTTGCTTCTTCTTCTGAAAAAGTTATAAATGCAAGTCAAATTGCCCAAATGTCAGCACAAGCAGCAGCTGGAGGTGACCCAACAGCTATCGCACAAGCTAATGTAGATGGAATTTCAGAAATTGTTGCAGTTTCAGCATCAGCAAGTATATATGGTGCATATTGGGGTGTTTATGCAATGGCAGGTTATGTTTTCTTATTAGCTACTATTTTCACTGGATGGATAATAGTTAAATCTGGTGATCATTATCTAAATAGTATGTTAAATATGATTGTTGGTTATGGATTAATGATTGCAGGTATTGTTTTCTTAATTCTAAATTTAATTTGGCCAGTTAATGAAACAGTTGGTTATCAGATTTTTGGCATATCTCAACTAATCTGGGGGATATTGATAATAATACTTGGCACAGGAATACTAACATCCAAAGCTAAATAAATTTTATTCAGTTCGGTTAACTATTTGCATAGCTTGGTGATGATGTAATCCATCGTCTCTGAGCTTTGCATATAGTTCTTCATCAATGTTTTCTCTGTTCAAAAAACCTCTTATATCGTATCTTTCTTTTATTTCTAAAGGTAGCTTTCCTTCATCTATCATAAGAGAAAGAGGATAATCTTTCTCTTTCATTGGGAAATTTATCACTCTGTTTAACCTGGCTGATTCATAGATACCCATCATAATTTCTACAGTTTCTGCAGCAATATCTCCTGCACCTCTGTGTTTTTTGCCTCCTTCAATCCATTTAATCAACTCTTTAGTTTGTTCAGCATTCATATTCCCACCAATTGCTTTGTCACCTTCTTTCAAATTTAAATCTATATTTTTCCATCCTTTGGAGTCTTCATTGAAAATTTTCAAATCAGTTTCAGTAACTTTTAAAAAACCATTTGTTCCATATATTTCAAATTTACCTGCATCACACTCGTTATCCATAAGATCTGATTGAATGAAAAACTGAATGTTTTTTTCAAAATGAATAAGTCCTATACATGAGTCCTCAATAGGAGTATCTCTTTCAAATTTATTTGTATATCTTTCTACTGCGCCTACTACCCATTTTGCTTTAGGATCTCCTAAGATGTATCTTGCTCCATCTATAGAATGTGTCCCCCAATTTAATAATCCGTCTTTAACCCTTAACTCTGCTCTGATGGGTTCGCCTATAGCTCCGGATTCAATTACTTCTTTTGCTTTGGTCCACCCAGGTGTAAATCGACGTTGGTGTGAGACCACAAGTTTTACATTATTTTTTTCACAAGCATCTACCATAGATTTAGCTTTGGAAGTTCCTATTGCCATAGGTTTTTCACAAATGATACCTTTTACAAAGGGAGAGTTCGCTGCTTGAATTGTGATTTTATCATGTAGAAGATGCCAAACACAAACAGATATAATTTCTGGTTTTGCTATAGATAACATTTTATCTAAATCAGTAAATCCATGAGGGATATCGAATTCTTTTTGGTAAGTTTCAACAGCAGCTTGAATCTTGTCACAACAGGCAATAACTTCAACGTTATCTAATTTTTTATACCCTTCCATATGGGCATGTCCTATGCCGCCACATCCTACTATTCCCACTTTATATTTTTTCATCTATTTCTCCTATTGCTCTCATTAAAGTTTCTTGTACTAAAATTTCGTGGTTTAATTCTCTTACTGGAGTTGTATCATTTAACACTCGATTTATAAAGATGTTGAAAGGCTCATGATATCTTGGAACATCTTTTATAGTAATTGTATTTACACCCTTTTTAAAATTTTCAAAAGGGTCTTCTAAACATAATCTGATTTTTTCTGCTGGTTCAAAAGGTTCCATTATTGCTGAGCCTTTTGAACCATATACTTCAAATCTTCTTGCTGGAGGTGCAGTTTCCATTGCAGCAATATCAATAATTGACATGGCATTCTCAAATTCTAAAATTACGACTGAATTATCTGTAAAATTTTTGTTTTTGGAATTATTGTTTTTGAAAAAAGAGGTTACTTTTATAGGCCTACCTAATATCCAACAAATTTGATCTAGCATATGACCACCAAGATCATACAAAACTCCACCTCTAAATTTTGAAAGCCCTTCCCTGGATATTTCATTATTAACAGGATTTTTTTCAGGAAGATTTGTGGACATGTGTGCTCTTATCATGAAGATTTTGCCTAATTTCCCAGATTTTGACCAATTAGCTATTCTACTAAAGCCATCATGTTGACGAAACATATATCCCATTTCCACAATCAATTGTTTAGTTCTCGCTCTTTCTACAAGTTTTAGAAATTTTTCATAATTATATCCAGCTGGTTTGTCAAGCATGACATGCTTGTTATTGTTTACACAGAATTCCAAAGCTTTCAAGCTAGATGCATTAGACTCTTCAATAAAAACAATTTTTATGTTTTTGTTTATTAAAAATTCTTCTTTGGTTTTGAGCCATTTGACATCTTTCCAAATTTTATCTTCAGATTCAATTAATTGATTTTGTCTTTTTGCATCAGGTTCGTATATTCCATGGAATATTATTTCTTTCGATTCAAGTAATCTTTCTAACCATCCTCTTGCATGTCCATGCTTAGTTCCCCACTGTACAACAGATATTTTTTCCATTTCATCCTTTTTGAATTTTTATATATTCTATTGCTATATTCGAAATTTGCCAACTTTTTAAAAACTTATAAAATAGTTTTGTTACAAATAAATAAAAAGGATGTTCATTGAAACTAAATTATAAAGATGTATTAATACCTCCTAAAATAACAAATATAGATTCCAGATCAAAAATAGTGCTTGAATCTAAAAAAAAATTTAAAATTTCTAGAAATAATTGGGAAGGTATTCCTGTAATTGCCTCTAATATGGATTATGTGGGGACATTTGAAACTTCAATAGAGCTACAAAAAAATAAGATTTTAACAGCAATTTCAAAATATTATAGTGATTCTGAATGGGTCCAAGCCATTGTATCTGGAGTTGATATAAATTATTCCTTTATAACTTTTGGTTTAGAAGATCCAAGTAAAATTTTAGATAAAATTCATTCTATAGAAGATTTAACTAACCAGACATTTAAATTCGTAATGTTTGATATAGCTAATGGTTACATCATTAAATACCACAATATGATAAATGAAATCAGAAAACAAAGAAAAGATTTAATCTTAGCTGCTGGTAATGTAGTAACAAAGGAAGGAGTAAAAGCTATATCAGAAGCAGGTGCAGATTTGGTTAAGATAGGTATTGGTAGTGGATCTGTTTGTGATACTTCTACAGTAACAGGAATTGGATATCCTCAATTTTCAGCTGTAGAAGAATGTTCTAATGAAGCTGTAAATCTAGGAGTTAAAATTATTGCTGATGGAGGAATTAGAAGCTCAGGTGATATTGTAAAATCTTTTGTTGCAGGTGCAGATTTTGTAATGCTTGGTAGTCTTTTAGCTGGCCATGAACAAGGAGGTTCTCCAATAAAGGAAATTAATGAAAAAAAACACAGACTATATTATGGTATGAGCTCGGAACAAGCTATGTCTAATCACGAAGGTAAGAAAAAATCTTATAGAGCTTCAGAAGGAAGCGTTAAATGGATTGAAGATAAGGGAGATATAAATAGAACTATAGAAGAAATTCTTGGAGGATTGCGATCAGCTTGTACATATTTAGATGTCAGCAATATAGATGGAATAAATAAAGGTATAGATTATATTACTGTTAAATAAATCTTTATGGCTCCCGAGACAGGATTCGAACCTGTGACCCGCTGATTAACAGTCAGCTGCTCTACCGCTGAGCTACTCGGGAAAGTTATAATACTTAATCATTATAAACCAACATATTACTTTTCATTTGTTCATTAAATATTTCTTTTATTTTTTTTTGAATAATATTATCAGGAACTTTTTTTATACTCGCTATTCTTCCTATTAGAGATCTTTTCCAACTTTGTTTCGCATAAGCATAAGTGTTCTAATCGAGACATTTGTTGTAAGCGCATTTCTAGTCCGAAGTATTGTATTTTACTTTAAGGAAAAAGTTGGTGGCTTGAAAAAAACAATCGGTTATAATGAATTAAACTATAAATAATAGGTAACTTGCTATGATTAAGGATCAATTAAATATTTCAGGAGAAAAAATAGAAGAGCTTCAGAATCTTGCCTCTCAAAATTTATTTATGCATGCTCAACAAATAAATGATTGGGCTGGGAATTTGAAAATTTTTGTTAAAGGTGAAGGAGTATGGGTTATTGATGTAAATGGCCATAGATATTTGGACTCTTTGGGTGGGTTATGGTTTAAATCTGTTGGATATGGGAGAGAGGAAATAGCCAAAGCTATTTATAACCAAGCCTGTGCAATTGAAACACCCCCAGCTAATGGTGCTTGCATTCCACAAATAGAATTAGCAGGAAAGATTGCAAAGTTATATCCTGATAAGAATGCTCGATCCTTTTTTACATCTGGAGGATCAGAATCAGTTGAAACAGCTGTAAAAATGGCCAAAAAATATCAAATGAACCAAGGGAAATCTGGAGCATATAAAGTTATTTCACGAAGATATTCATATCATGGAGCGACTGCTATGGCTGTTAGTTTGGGGAAACCCTTAACTTCGGATACCATGGGTCCTGAAATGCCAGGAACAATACATGTAGAAAATTGGGATTCATACAGAATGCCCATCAATATAGAACCTGTTGAATATGCAATTTATTGTGCAAATCAATTTGAAGAAGCCATAAAACATACTGGCCCAGATTCAGTTGCTGCTATGATTGCTGAACCAATTTCTGCAGCGTACGGAATTCACATCCCTCCAGCAGAGTATTGGCAGAGATTGCGAGAAATTGCTGATAATTATGATGTAGTACTAATAGCCGATGAAGTCATAACAGGATTTGGAAGAACTGGGAAATATTTTGCAACAGACCACTGGAATGTAATTCCTGACATTACCACTGTTGCTAAAGCTTTAACAAGTGGTTATTCTCCGTTAGGTGCAGCTATCGCATCTAAAAAGATATCTGATTCCTTTTTAGGATCAGAAAAAGAAATGTTTCGACATTTAATCACCTTTGGAGGACATCCGGTTTCTTGTGCAGCGGCTTTAAAAAATTTGGAAATATTGGAAAAAGAAGATTTGGTACAAGCGTCTAAAAACATGGGAGAATATCTCTTGGAACAACTGGAACCACTTAAAAACTCTAAGATAGTTGGAGATATAAGAGGATTAGGATTACTTGTTGCGATCGAATTAGTATTGGATAAATCGAATAAAACTAAAATCCCTCCTAGCTATGAATTACAAAAAAAGATAACAAATTATTTGCTAGAAAGGGATATTATTTCATTTAGAGCTGGTGACGTTATATCTCTTTGTCCGCCTTTAAGCATTAATAAGGATGAAATAGATTTTCTAGTTGATGCTTTAAAAACCAGTATATCTAAGATTGAAGAAGAAATTTAAAATATAAAGTCACCTTTTTTAAGTAGCTTTTGAGAATAAATATGATATCTTCTTGTAATAGAATATTAAAACACAAAAAAAAATTCAAGGAGCTAAACACGGATGGTTAAAAAGGCAGCATCAAAAACTACTGAGAAGCCAACTACAAAAAAAAGTGTTGATTCTGATAGATTTGGACCGTCAACAATTAGAGATGAAGTTATTTTGGAAGTAAAAAATCTCCAAACTAATTTTACCACCAAATGGGGTACAGTAAAGGCATGCGATGGAATTTCTTATTCGGTAAAAAGAGGAGAAACCTTGGGTATTGTAGGAGAATCCGGATCTGGAAAGTCTGTTACAGCATTGTCAATTATGAGGTTGATTCAATCTCCTCCTGGAGAAATAGTAGGTGGAGAAGTAATTTTAAATGGCAGAGATATTTTGAAAATTCCTGAGAGACAAATGACGTCAGTTAGAGGTGGAGAAATCTCTATGATTTTACAGGATCCTATGCAGGCTTTAAATCCTGTATTCGATATAAATGATCAAGTTGGAGAAGCTATAGGGATCCATCAAAAATTAAGAGGTAAGAAACGATGGGAAAAAGTAGTAGATGCTCTTAGAAAAGTAAGAATTCCAGCTCCTCAGACTCGAGCAAAAGATTATCCTCATCAACTTTCAGGAGGTATGAGACAAAGGGTGGTTGGAGCTATTGGAATTTCTTCCAACCCTGATGTTATTATTGCTGATGAACCAACGACATCATTGGATGTTACTATACAAGCAGCATACTTAAGACTTTTGAAACAAATACAATCCGAAACTGGTGCTGCAATTGTTTTTATTACTCATGATTTTGGAATAGTGGCTAAGATGTGTGATAGAGTAGCTGTAATGTATGCAGGCAGAATTGTCGAAATGGCTGATGTAAGGGAGATTTTCAATAATCCATTACATGAATATACCAAAGCATTAATAAGTTCTGTTCCAAAACTCGAAGAGAAAACAGGTAGATTACCTCAAATAGAAGGTCAGCCTCCATTATTGTATGATTTACCCCAAGGGGATACTTTTGCACCAAGATCTCCCTTGAAATTTAGTGAAGAAGATGCATTGATTAGACCTGAATTGGTTGAGGCGAAGCCAAATCATTTTGTTCAACTGTCAAGATGTTCTGTTAAGGATTTTGATAAGTATAAAGATATGGTTTCATACGGTTAGAGATTTAACAAACAATTAAAGTTTTAAAATGAGGTAAATGATGACTACAGAAGAAAAAACTGACTATTCACATATTCCCCCTGCTGTCGGTTGTTCCAATGATGGTGAACCTATTATTCAGGTAAGAAATATAAGAAAATGGTATCAAGTCAATAAGGCTCTTCCGTTTATAGGGAAAATTGATTGGCTTAAAGCAGTAGATGATGTTTCATTTGATGTAACTCCTGGGGAAACCATAGGTTTGGTTGGAGAATCTGGATGTGGTAAAACAACGACAGCGAAAATGGTTTTAGGGCTTGAAGATCCTTCTACTGACGGAGAGGTTCCTGTCGGTGAAATATATTTTCAGGGTCAAGATGTAAAGACTTTAACTTCTGCAGGTAGAAAAGAAATGAGAAGATCTGTTCAAGCCGTTTTTCAAGACCCTTGGTCATCTTTAAATCCTAGGATGCGTGTTAGTACTATTATCGCAGAACCACTAGAAATAAATACAACAATGACAAAACAAGAGCGAGATACACGTGCTGGAGATTTACTTGCTGAAGTGGGATTGAATCCATATCAAGGAAATCTTTATCCGCATGAATTTTCAGGAGGTCAACGCCAAAGGATTGGTATTGCTAGAGCTTTAGCATTGAATCCTAAGTTGATTGTTTTAGACGAGCCTGTATCTGCACTAGATGTTTCTATTCGAGCTCAAATAATGAATTTGCTCGTTGATTTGCAAGAAGAACATAATCTAGCATATATTCTTATTGCTCATAACTTAGCAACAGTCAGATATATGTGCCATGTGACAGCAGTTATGTATCTTGGAGTTATTCAAGAGTATGGAAATACAGAGGCTATTTTTGCTAATCCAACCCATTTGTACACAAATGCTTTAATATCAGCCGCTTTACCTTCTCATCCTGATATTAAAAGAGAGGAAATTGTTTTACCAGGAGAAGTAACTTCTCCAGTTAATCCACCACCAGGAGATGTTTTTATGTCTCGCACTCCTTTAGAGGTTAGAAAAAATCACAAATATACGAAAGAAAGACCACCTTTAATAGAGATTGGTAAAGATCATTATGTGGTTGAAACTCCTTGGAGTACTGTAACGGGGCATGATTTGTCAGAATTTCACTTATCCGTTGATGAAACTATGTAACATTGTTTGGCTCCCGGGCCTGGATTCGAACCAGGACTGGAGGAGTCAAAGTCCTCTGTCCTACCGTTAGACTACCCGGGAAAAAATTTGAACTAAATTAAATTTACATCTATATGAGCTCTTTTGAAATAGAAAACAAATTTGAATTTAATTATTATTTATTTTTTGTAACTTTCTTTGATACTAATATAAAATAGAATAAAGATGAAAGGGGCCTTAGCTCAGCTGGGAGAGCGCCTGCCTTGCACGCAGGAGGTCGGGAGTTCGATCCTCCCAGGCTCCACCAAATTTTTTTTAATTTTGAAAGTTATTAATAACATAAAAGAAATGTTTTATGAGAGAGCATTGATTACAAAAAAAGTTGCTCTTGTTCCTACAATGGGATCATTACATAAAGGACATGAGGCATTATTGAAAAGATCAAAAGAGATATCTGATATTACGATTGCTTCTCTTTTTATTAATCCTAAACAATTTGATTCTCATAAAGATTATGCTAGATACCCTACTTCAATTGATTCAGATTTAAGTATATTTGAACAGAATAAAGTAGAGATAGTATTTATGCCTGGTAAAGATGAAATGTATAAGAATAATTTCAATTCCGTCATAAAAATTAAAGATTTAAATAATGAATTGGAAGGAAGTTATAGAAAAGGGCATATGGATGGAGTTTCTACTGTTGTTATGAAATTGTTTAATATCACAAAACCTAATATAGCTTTATTTGGAGAAAAAGATTTTCAACAATTAAAAGTAATAGAAAAAATGGTGTATGATTTTTCAATGGATATTAAAATCGAACCTGTTGAAACCGTTAGAGATTCCCATGGACTAGCTCTTTCAAGTAGAAATTTTCTACTTAATAAAAGTCAAAGAATTTCAGCACAATCGATTAGTAAATCATTGAAACTTGCTATTGTAGCTTTTAAAAAAGGCCAAGTAGTAACTAATGAAGTTTGTAAAATTGTGATAGATTACTTAGATAAAGTAGAAGAGGTTAAATTAGAATATGTGACAATTAGAACCTTGGATACTTTTAAAGAAATAAAATCTATCAAAGGTCCCTTTGTTCTTTTAATTGCGGCATATATTGGAGACATAAGATTAATTGATAATTATGTTTTTAGATAATCAAGATGAAGAAAAAATTAGATTTAATTGACATAAAAAAATTTAAGAAACCTAAAAAAAATTTGGTGATGATTACTGCTTATGACTATGTTAGCGGATACATAGTTAATGAATCATCAGCAGATATCATACTAGTTGGTGATAGTTATGGAATGACTACTTTAGGTTACAATCAAACCAGTTTAGTTTCATTAGAAGATATGGATAGAGCTACTCGCTCCATTAATAACGTTGAACTTAAAACTTTTTTAGTAGCAGATCTTCCTTATAAAACATATGAAACCAGTGAAGAAGCTTTGAAAAATTCAAAAATATTAATTAATTCTGGAGCTGATGCTATTAAATTAGAAGGTGGTAAAGATAAAAGAAAAATAATAGAACATCTTACTAATAATAATATAAAAGTAATGTCTCATATTGGTATTATTCCGCAGAGTATAAAATTTAATAAGGATTATAAAATTCTAGGGAAAAATAATGAAGAATATAATAATTTGTTTGAGGACGCAAACGCAGTTCAAAATGCGGGTGCTTTCGCAGTTGTCTTAGAACTTATTGAACAAAAATTAGCTAAGGATATTACTTTAAGTCTGAATATTCCTACTATAGGCATTGGTTCAGGTTCATATACTGATGGGCAAGTGCAAGTTTTTAATGACATAATCGGGTACAGTCCGCATCCATTGCCTAAACACGCTAAAACTTTTTCAAATTTATTTGAATCAGCCTCAGAAGCAATATCTAAATATATTTCTAGTATTAAGCGTTAAATATTTAACTATTCAATTAAAGATTTGGCCTTGGATTCGGCCATTGTTTTGTAACTATTGAACCACTCTGTTTCAATTTTTTCTTGATTATTTTTAATGAATGATTCAAGATTAGAAATTGATTCCTCAGTTTTCTTTTCTAGTTCTTTCTTCTTTTTTGCTGCAGCTTCTTTTGATTTTATTACTAAAGCATCCTTAAATTCTTCAGGCTTAGACTTAAATATTGATCTATATTGATTCATTGTTTCTCTTTCAATCATTGCGACTTCCATTCCTTTTCTCAAATTAAAACAATATTGTTCATCCTTGTAACAACTTTCTAATATGGTATTTATAGATTTAATATAATTCCCAATCATGTGCACCTTAAAATTTTCATTAAAAATTGATTTATAAGCTGCAATTCCGAAATTATCAGTTGATATTTTGTTATTTTGGGTTCCTTCACTTGATATACCAAGTGCTATTCCAGCATGTTCATATTCAAATAACAATCCAGGGATACTCACTATAGGGTCATCAGGAAAATAAATTCTGTAATTATCAGGTACATATTTTTCCATAACTTGTCTATAATCTTTATTACCTACCCTTGGAGAGCCGAAAGTAACAACAGATACATCATATTTATAATTAGATGATAGATCTAATGCAGTTAATGCTGCTAATGCTGAACCCAAACTATGCCCAGATACAATGAATTTTTTACTTTCAGTTCGTGCTGCAATATTTAATATTGTATTTCTAAATCTAGCATATTCGGTATCAAATCCTCTATGAATCAATACTGAATCTGAATTTTCTCCATCATACCATTCAGGCGAAATTAAAGCTCCATCTAGATCCGTTAACACATTTTTTGTAAAATCTGTTCTGTCTCCACTTGTAGACCTGTAAATAATAAACATCATGTCATCTTTAGTTGATACAAGAGCTCTCCCTCCACTTAAATCTATTGAAACTTTATCAGCTCCTGTTTTAGTGGCTGCTTCTACGTATCCATCATGAACATCATAGCCTTTTTTCTCTAATTTGGATTTGGCTTCTTTGAATTCCTTTAATACAAGATAGTTTTGCAACAATATATCGGGTAGAGTATTTTCAAAACCTAGTTGTTGGAGGCTTATAGGGTCACTATAAAGTTTTGACTCTTTACTTATAGCACTAGTCGGTGGGGATTCTTCATCTGATACTTTAGATGAAATTTCAGATACAGCAGAACACCCAAATAAAGCCAATATAACAAAAAACAATATTAATTTTTTTAACAATTCATTCTCCAAAACCTTTTTGTTTATCAAGTTATTATATCCCATTAATAAATAAAATTATAAATTTTTTGCGATGGGTTTTTTACAGGAAAAGAAAATAATTGAAGTTATTAGCATTAACCCAAGTCCTACCCACCAAATACTTTGATATGATCCTGTTATATCTCTTACATATCCAGAAATAGGAGCACCTAAACCACCAATTATCAAAATTATTGGGGTAACTTTTCCTGTTATTTCTCCCACGTTTTTTCTACCAAAATAATCTGCCCAAATGAAAGAATGAATAAACATTAGGCCTCCAATCCCTAATCCGAAAATTGCCATAGATATAAATATTGCTGTAAAAGAATAAGCGTAGATAGTTATTAAGCTAGCTATTGATAAAAGTAAAAAAGCTATGGTTCCTAAAATTCTAATATTAATTTTATTTACTAAATTACCTATTAAAAAAGTACTTATACCTGCACAAACTGCATCAAAAGCAGTTGCCAAAGCTATAAGTTGAGGCTCAAGACCCCTGTCCATAAAAGCAGGAATCCTGTGAATTGCAATTGTTCCAATAGCCACAGAAACCGTTGTTAAGCAAAACGTGATCTTCCAGAACACTTGTGTTTTCATAGCATCTTTTGTTTCCCATGAAAATTCTTTAGAGCTTGAGTTTTCTTTTGTATCTGAAGTGATCCCATCAGGCTTTTGATTTATATCTTCTGGCTGTCTACGGAGAATAAGAAGTGAAGGAGGAACAATAATTATTATTGCAATAGCTCCAAATATAATCCAAGTGTTTCTCCAACCATAAATATCTATAAAAAATTGAGTAAGAGGTACGAAAATCATTGCACCAATTGGAACTCCTAATGAAGCTATTGCCAGTGCTTTTCCTCTTTTTTTTATAAACCACTTTGTTATTGGGACTGTGGTAATTAGAGCCCCAGGGCCGCCCATTCCTGCTATCCCCATTATGCCAAAAATTATAATCATGATATATCCTGATGAATTATAACCAAGAAATATCAAAGAAATCCCAACTACTATTATTGAAAAAGGTAACAGGATTCTTGAACCATATAAATCTATCCATTTTCCCATCCAAGGACTAATGATCCCTGAGACAATTTGTCTTGAAGTAGCTGCCCATCCAAAGAAAGACCTTCCTATTAAGAGTTCATCTCCCATTGGTTTTATGAATAATCCAAAATTTAAGCCTCCTAAAGCCATTGATAAAGATGACGTTAAAGCCATAACTATAACAATATTCCAGCCATAAAAATACTTGGGTTTAGAAAAAAAATTATTCACAACAAATTAAACTTATTTTGTTGTAATCTTTATGTCAATTGAGCTGATAGTTGAATTAAACTAATAATGGAAATAATTATATTGATTTTCATCTAAGGTATTGTATATTGAATAAGCCAACAATTATTTAACTTATTAATTTATAAAGAATAGAGAATACAGCTTTGTCTAAAAAACAATTTAATCCTTCAAAGAATAAATTTATTAGATATCTCTGGATAAGCTTAGGTTCTATCTTTGTAGGCGTAGGTTTTGTAGGAGTATTTGTTCCAGGTCTTCCTACAACTATTTGGTTAATTTTGGCAGCAGGGTGTTACATCAGATCTTCTGAAAGATTGTATAACTGGTTAATTCAAAATAAATTATTTGGTAAGTACATAAAAAATTACTATGACGGTTTAGGTATGCCTAGAAATTCAAAAATACTAGCTGTCTCTTCTATAACTTTATTTTGTACATTAGCTATTATTTTTTTCATAAGTATTATGTGGATTAAGATTCTAGTTTTTTTTGTAGGTATTTCAGGTATTTTATTTATTCTATTAAAAGTCCCAACTCAAAAATAATTTTCATTGTGATTGACTGTTGACAATTAAAAAAAGACTATTGTATACTAAGCAAGTACACAATATTGGATGCCCCATAAGGGTACAATATTCTATTGAAATACATTCTGTAAATTTTTAAAGGAGATAATTTGAATGGAATCGATAAATAGATATGTGTTGGCCTTTTTTATTTTTCTTATCACATCAATTTTGTTCTTTGGTTGTTCCAGTGAATCAGAATTGACAGAAACAAACAAAGATTTAGTTATTTATTCGGGAAGATCTGAGTCACTGGTCGGTCCAATAATTGAGCAGTTTTCAGAATTATCAGGAATTCCTGTACTGGTAAAATATGCTAAAACAGCTGAAATAGTTAGTTTATTAAATGAAGAAGGAAATAAAACTCCTGCAGATGTTTTCTATGCACAGGATCCAGGTGGACTTGGTGCTGTTATTGAAATGTTGGATTCTATACCGGCGGAAATCTGTGATATTATTCCTGAGTGGGCGGTTTCTCCAAAAGAATATAACATTACCGACCATACTATGAAATGTAAATGGATAGGAATAACAGGAAGAGCAAGAACACTTGTTTATAACCCAAATGTTCTAAGCGAATCTGAATTACCATCCTCAATGATGGATTTAACTGATCCTAAATGGAAAGGGAAGCTAGGTTGGGCACCATCAAATGGTTCCTTTCAAGCTATGTTAACAGGAATGAGATTAACTTGGGGAGAAGATAAAACTAAAGAATGGTTACAAGGAATAATGTCAAACGAACCAATTGTTTATCCTAAAAATACTCCACAAGTTCAAGCTGCTGCAGATAAAGAAATTCAAATTGGAATGGTAAATCACTATTATCTGCACAGATTCATAGCTGACAAAGGAGAAAATTTCCCCGCAAGAAATCATTATCTTAATAATGGAGATATTGGTTCAGTAATTTTAGTATCTGGAGTAGGAATACTTGATGCATCAGATAATAAAAGTAGTGCTGAAAAATTTATTAAGTTCATGACTTCAAAAGTGGCTCAACAATATTTTGCTTCCCAAGTATATGAATATCCATTACTTACTGATGGTGTAAAACCTAATAGAATGCTTAGAGACCTAGAGTCCTTAAATAAACCTGAAATAGATATTTCAAAATTAGGAGATTTAGAAGCTACTCAATCTTTATTAATAGAGGTAGGAGCTCTTGAATAAATAATTATTGAACTATTATCAGACTAGAATTATCCGACTTATCTTCTAAACATTTTAAGTCGGCTAAATTTTTTTATAGTATGTATAGTATAATTATTGTTCAGAGAGATATTAGTGATGTATAGACTTGCAATAGGAATTATAGTGATTATTTCAATGTTACTGGCTTTATATATAGCAGTAATAGTCAGTCTTATTTTATTTGATTCAAAGGTTGATATTGATTCAAAAGTTGATATTAAACGTTATTCAAACGAAATAAATCCTGTACCATTCCATCAAAATCAATCACCTATGCCATTTCTACATAATCAATCACCTATGCCTTTCCATCAAAATCAACTACCTATGCCATTCCAACTGAATCCAATGCCCATGACTCCTACAGATTGGAAATGGAATGAACAAATGTATGAAAAACAAAGGAAAGATCGTAGATCTTCTATAGAATGGACTGTTGAAGATTTTGATAAATTCATTTCTGAAATAAAATTAGAGCAAAAAATGTTAGCTAATCAATCAGAAATTGATATATCTCATCTTGAATTAGAAATTGATTATTTAACTAAACAAAAAGATAAATTGAAGTAAGAAAATATTAGTTATCATTATAGATAAAAATTTTTATTTCATTTTGCCAAAAATTTTCTGAAGAGATTGTCTGTTTTTTTTACTTTTATCATTATCATCTTCGGGTAGGATAGGGTTTTGCTCATTATTGTCGTTTGTCATATCAAACATTCTGCCATCTTCGTATAGTTTCCAATCATGATTCCGCAAAAATCTTTGTATTGGTTTAGCATTTCTTCCTCCTGGATCAAAATGAAAAAATACCCAGTCTCTAGGATCCCCTTTTTTCCCCAATAGTTGAGGGTAAAAAGATCTTCCATCAATTATATAATCTTTAGGAATATCAATTCCTGCAGCTTCAAAAATAGTGGGTAAAAAATCTGAACTGTCTACTAGATCAGAACTAACTAAAGAACTAGGTATTTTATTTTTCCAATTGCAAATTAATGGAACATGGGTACCCGTATCGATAGTTTTTCCTTTACCACCAGGAATTTCAATATCACCCATAAAAGAAGAAACTTCTATTGGAGAACCATTATCTCCTACATAAATAATCAAAGTATCTTCCCTAATTGATAATTCATCTAGTTTGTCCACAATTCTTCCAACTACTTGATCATGATACTCAACCATATCTTTATAATATTTACTATCATCATCCCATCCTTCTAATTCATCCCAAGTCTTACCACCCAAGGTTTTATTTGATGGAGGTTCAAATGAAGCAAATTCTTCACTATCAGGAGTTGGTTCTAAAGGTCTATGCGTTAGTGTCATAGGGAAATATACAAAGAAAGGATCTTCTGAATTCCTATCAATAAAATCTAAAATATAATTACAAAAGATGTCTTCGCCATAATTTCCTTCAGTTATTTTTTTTGATAAATATGATCCATTTTCAAATATTATTGGATCTTTATATCTTGAACCTTTTTCTTCCGTTTGATGAGCATGCCATACACAAAATTCATCGAATCCAGCATCCTCAATACTTTGTCCCTTGTTCCTTTCTTCGGGCATCTGATCTGGAGGATTATATGAATATAACTGCCATTTGCCAGATATTAAGGTTTTGTAACCATTTTCAGAAAACATATGACCAAATGTCTTTTCTTCAGGATGCATTAATCCAAATCCTAAATAATTTCTAAAGTTATATTTTCCTGTCATAAGCTGAATACGAGTGGGGGTACATAGAGGTTGAACATGTGCATTTTCAAATCTAATTCCAGTTTTGGCTAATTGATCTAATATGGGTGTTTTATAAGATGTCCCACCATTTGAACCTATTACTTCGTATCCTAAATCATCAGAAAGGATCAATATAATGTTTGGTTTTTTGTTCATTTTTTTCTCCATTTTTATCCTCTTTCTCCTTTATCGTATTCAGCATACATATATGGATGATTATCATCAAAAGATGTTAAAGGTTTTGGGTTATTTTTTCTCCCAGGTGGTCTTACTTCATTACCGACAATACTTAATGATTTATCTCCCAATTCTTTTCTGAAACTATCTATATAAGATAATAATTGATTAACTAAATTTTTATTTTCATTAAATAAATTATTACTTTCACCTATATCTTTTTCTAGGTTATATAATTCATTCACATTATCACCTTCTTTTTTAATATGAAGTTTCCAGTTCTTATATCTAATAGCTTCTAAATTATCTTCATTATAATAAAAGAAAATATCTCTCTTAGAAGATATTTCATTTGAGAAAAATAGATCTGACATTTCTATTCCATCAATTTTTTTCACAGGTAATTTTCCACCTATTAATTTTGTTATTGATGGTAAAAAATCCATTGTTGTAGCAATTTCATTACAGACTGAACCAGCCTCTACATTACCAGGCCATCTGATTATGCATGGGACCCTTTGACCACCTTCCCAAGTTTGACCTTTTCTTCCTCTTAAATCACCATTGCTTCCACCTTGATTTTGTAACCTTGAGCCATTATCACTTGTAAAAATAACTATGGTATTCTCATCAATTCCTAACTCTTTTAATTCATCAAAAATTACCTGAGTTGACCAATCTATACTTGCTACACATGCACCATAATCTCCATTTTTAGATTCATTTACAAATTTTTCAGCAGCATAAAGAGGTAGATGAACTTGCATGTGAGCCAGATATAAGAAAAAGGGTTTGTCTTGATTATTCCTTATAAATCTTACTGCATCTTCTGTGTATCTCTCGGCAATGGATCTCTGATCAGGTTGCTCTTGTATTACTTCTTTATCCCTAATTAATGGAAGAGGAGGCCTGTCCCATTCAGTAACTTTTGCAAGAGTTGAGTCCTCTGGGTAGTAATCATCTATTTCTTTTTGTATACCCATATCATTACTGTAGGGAATTCCAAAGTAAGAATCAAAACCATGATTTGTTGGAAGAAATTCTTCTTGATCACCACAATGCCATTTACCTATAATTTTTGTGCTATACCCTGATTTTTTTACAATTTTTGCTATTGTATCTTCTTCTGTATTTAGACCTATTCCTTGTCCTGGAAACAATACCCTAAGGCCATCAAAGGTTCCAAAACTAATCCTTTGAGGATAACAACCCGTCAATAACGAAGCTCTAGATGGAGAACATACAGGAGAACTTACATAGAAATCTAAAAACTTTTTTCCCTCATTAGCCATCTTATCTAAAGTAGGGGTTTTATTTTTTTTTGACCCAAAGCATCCTAAATCGCCATAGCCGAGATCATCAGCAAAAATGATTATTATATTTGGATTATTTTCTTTGGAAGTAATGATAGCTTTCTATTTTTGATTTATAATTATCTTAGATTTTTATATTATTAAAAGAGAGATATCTATGGATAAAATACTAAGTTTTTATGAATTTATTTTTTTTGATTTATCTCAAGTTAAAGAAAATCAAAAGAAATTATCGGTTGAGTGTAAAAAACTTGATATTAGAGGAACAATTATCTTAGCTGAAGAAGGAATCAATGGAACTATTTCAGGAACTGTGGAAAATATTGATTTAATTAATGTTTTTTTATCTAAAATTGGTTACAAAGCGAATATTAAAACTTCATATTCAAAAAAGACTCCATTCAAAAGATTAAAAGTGAAAATACAAAATGAAATAGTTACTTTTAATCAATTCGGGAAATTTGCATCAAACACTGGTAAATTTATTGAACCCGAAGAATGGGATGATTTTATTCAAAGTGGAGATGTAAAGATTGTAGATGTAAGAAATTTTTATGAAACAGTTATAGGAAAGTTTCCTAATTCCCTAGATCCACAAACTGAAACGTTTACAGAATTTAAAAATTTTGTTGATACTGAACTTATTAAGTCAAAGCAGAAAAAAATTGCAATGTATTGTACAGGTGGGATTCGATGCGAAAAAGCTTCTTCTTACATGAAAGATATTGGATTTGAAAATGTGTTTCAGCTAAAGGGTGGAATTATTAATTACTTAAATACTAAGGATAAGCATAATGGGGTTTGGGAAGGAGAATGTTTTGTATTTGATGAAAGAGTTTCCCTAGATTATGGTTCTGAAATTGGTAACTTTGAATTATGTCATGGATGCAGAAATCCAATTGATGAATCTGATAAAAAATCTATTTATTTTGAAGAAGGCGTAAGTTGCCCTAATTGCATTAATATTAGAAGCGATAACCAGAGGAATAGATCAAGAGAGAGACAAGCTCAAATGCAATTTGTTAAAAAAATGAAAAAATCTTTTTAATAACTTTAGAGAGGATTTACTCCCCCTTGAAAACAAAGATTGAACATCAATAACAATACTGATATTAATAGAAGTCCAAATACTATACCAAATATTATTTTTGAAAAGTATATGACTATTTTTTTTTGTTGTTCTTTCAAATTAACTCGCTCTTATTAACTCTCCATTATATAAAAGAGTTTCTTTCCCTGCTATTACAGATTTTTTACCATTAACAAAAACAAATGATATACCATCTGGTCCATTTTTTGGGTTTGTATATGTAGCATTGTCTTTTATTTCACTTTCATTGAAAATGACCAAATCTGCGAAATTATTCTGTTTTATGAGACCTCTATCTTTTATATTGAATTTTTTAGCAGGCATTTCGGTCATTTTATGTATAGCATTCTCAATTTTTAAAGATTTTCTTTTTTTTACGTATTCTTCGAGTATCCTCGGGTAAGTTCCCCAAGCTCTTGGATGCGGTTTTGATCCGACATCAAGACCATCTGTACCTATCATAACCAATTTATGTTGCATTATTTCAACAACGTCTTCTTCTTTCATTCCAAAAGCTGCAACTAAAATTTTATCTGAAACATCAATTAATTTTTCTACAGTTTCTTCAGTAGGAAGATCGTAAAAATTTTGTATGTCTTCAAGAGTTTTCCCTTCAAGGCTTTCTTCTCCGGGAACAGAACATAGTAAAACTTCATTACTAGTAGATTTACCCATGGGACTATATTTACTTGATTCATTAAAAGTGCCATTAATATATAAAGCTTTAAGCATTGTTGATCTTGCCGTATAAGGATATTGGTCAGCAGTAATATCAATTCCATTAAGATTGTGATTCTCAATAATTTCTAATGCTTCTCCTACTTTTCCCCAGTTCTCCTTTCCAACTGATTTTAAATGAGAAATTTGTATTTTTGTTCCAGCTTTAGTACCAATGTTGATAGTCTCAGAAATTGAATGGAATAATTTTTCTGCTTCATTCCTCATATGTGATACATATACTCCATTATATTTTTTTAGGGGTTTAGTCAGATTGATAATTTCTTCTGTATTGGAATACCGCCCAGGTTCATAGACTAAGCCTGTAGAAAAACCTAAACAACCTGCTTCCATTCCTTCTTCGACAAGATAGATCATTTTATTAATCTCGTCTGAGTTTGGTATTTTCTTATTTATTTCATTTAAAATGGCTCTCCTTATTGTATGATGCCCAATTAGTACTCCGACATTGATTGATGGAGGATTTTTTTCTATGAGGTCAAAAAAATCTGCGAAATTATCCCATTTATATTTAAGTGAATCGACCTGATATAACGCTGACATTTGTTCTTTAGCAGCTCCATATGGAGAAATTCCAAATCCACAGTTTCCGACAATCATAGTAGTTATGCCTTGAAGGATATTATGAGTTATTTTCCTTTCAGATAATATTTTAAAATCATCATGAGAATGGACGTCTATGAAGCCAGGACAGACAATGCTATCTTTTGCATTTATAACTTCTTTACTTTCAGCATTAGAGAGTAGACCTATAGTATCTATTTTTTCTCCTATAATTCCTATATCACCTTTATAAGATTTTTTATTACTACCATCTATAATGATTCCATTAGTAATTAACGTATCGAACATTTAATGAAATTTTCCTCTACAAAGTATTGGTACTACTTCTTCTAGTTTATTATTCTTATGTACATAGTAATTCTCATGAAGATTTATTGTTGTATCTGAATGCTTTGGTCTAATCAATACTTTGTCTCCAATTTTTATATCCACATCGGTTTCTAAAATACATTTACAATGTTCTTCAGACAAGCTTACAAGCTTTATACCCTTTGGGAAAATTACTTCTGGTAATCCTTGGTCATTTGAAACTGATTTAAGACCACAATCAATTACTATTCTATTATCCCTTTTAGAAACGACTGTAGTTATCAGTGACAGAGCAGGAGTGAAA
>Ga0310123_10000418_pt1 | contig 38079 bp, 28 predicted proteins | sample CB6_AW_1057_MG_FD_203505 | JGI IMG/M metagenome (GOLD analysis project Ga0310123, IMG submission 203505) | Marine microbial communities from Western Arctic Ocean, Canada - CB6_AW_1057 | ecosystem: Environmental > Aquatic > Marine > Oceanic | place: Canada: Western Arctic Ocean | collected... | reverse complement strand
TTCCGCTGCACATCCACCCCGAAGACCAGTTGATGATTGCCCTGAGAGGGAAGCTGATTGAAGGCATCATGGATTTCGAATATCCCATGGGCGGCGTACATCGCGATGTGGTTCTGCAGCCCGGAGGCATGGCTCATTCGGCAAAGCTCAGCGAATTCGGGGCCGAAGCACTGGACGTGTTCTGGCCGGTGCGACCGGACTATATCTCGTACGGCGAGGTACAAAGCCGGCTCTATCACGAGGTCATCGCTCCGGGCACCAAACCGATGAAACTGGCCGAAGGATTTACGTTCTCCGAGGGACCAACCTGGCTCGACGGCAGTCTCTACTTTTCAGATATGTACTTTCGGGACCACCGTAATGGTGACTGGACCGGAAGTCCTGAACAAAGCCGACTGATTCGCCTTGAACCGGATGGCAAATGGAAGGTCCTGTCCACCGGCATGCAGACCAACGGCACAATCGCGTCCCGTGACGGAAACCTGCTGGTTTGTGACATGTTTGGTCATCGTGTGATCGAGATGGATCCCCACAGCGGAAAGGTACTGGGAACAGTGCTCGACCAGGTTGCCGGTCGGCCCGTCGACGGGCCCAATGATCTGGTGATGGACGCCAAAGGCGGATTTTATGTCAGTGATCCGCAGTTCACACCACAAGAGAAGAAAAGCCAGCCTGGGAAACAGGTGTACTACGTCAATCGCAACGGATCGGCGACAGTCGTGATTCCACCGGGTGAGTATGCTATGCCCAACGGAGTCGAAATCTCGCCGGATGGTGAGACATTTTATGTCAACAACACCTGGTACAATCCTGGTGCAAACTTTGTATGGGCCTACGACATCAACAATGACGGCACGTTATCCAACAAACGCAGGTTTGCCATGCTGAACCTGACTCCTGACGTGTTGAGCGCGCAGGACCCTGAACAGCGTGTTGATTCGCGCGCGGACGGGATGGCCGTGGACATGGACGGTCGGATCTATGTCTGTACGCTTTCCGGGGTTCAGGTATTCGATAAAACGGGCGTTTACGTTGGAACGATCTGGTTCCCGCAGTACCCGGTGAGCTGTACGTTTGGTGGAAAAGACTACGACCAGCTGTATGTCGTGGGCGAGTCCTCCGCCTGGGTTATCCGCACGAAGGTCAAGGGTTTTCGCTTGCCGTAATGAGTGAGACCGCGTGCGCAGACATGCCGGAGTTCCGTTATGTTCAACAGACGCTCCTTTCTAAATTCGTCGTTGACTGCCACAGTCGCTGGGCCGCTGGCTGCAGATTCCCCGAAAACCGCAGACGCGTCCCCGGCACGGAAAATCCGAGTAGGCGCTCTTAACGTCGGTGAATATACCTTCTGGGGCATCTGGGCCGATATTCTCTCACCGAAAGGTGCGTTCGGCACCGGGCTGCTCAACATGGAGGTGACGCATTGCTGGGACGTAAACCCGCAGCTGGCTGAAAAATTCGCTGCCAGATACGACTGCCAGGTTGTCGCAGATTACGACGGTATGCTCGGCAAAGTGGATGCGGTTGCTTTCGGCGGGTTTTATGAAGTTCCGTGGCAGCACCGGCTGGCCAGACCCTACGTGGAAGCTGGTATGCCGACGTATCTGAGTCGTCCATTCAGCTACAGTCTGCGAGACATCGATTCGATCCTCGATCTGTCGGCACGGCACAACACTCCGCTGATGGCCACAAGCTGCCAGGAACACTACTACCAGGCATCGTATTTGAAGGAGCGATTGAAGGACTGCGGTGTGATTCAGGCCGTCCACGGCATCTGTCGCAGCAACGAATATCCGGCTCACTTCCACATCCAGTGGTTTATCCTGAGAGCACTCGGTTATGACATTGACAAGGTGTCGCTCATCACGGACGACGAACGGAAGGCGTCGTATCTGCAGGAAACCATGCTCTTCGGGGCGCGCGACGGCCGACCACCGTTTCTCGCATCAATGCACGCCGCACCCGCCAGCCATCATCTGTATCTGAAGGTCACCGGGGACCAGGGAACCCAGACGATTACCATGGACCGCAGCCCCAACCGGCAGGAAGCGCTGTACGCGTACTTTGCGCCTCAATTGGTCGATATGCAGCGAACATTTGAAGGAAACGCGTACCAGCCCCTCGACGTCATACGCAAAAAGACCGAGGCATTCCTGACGGGATATTACTCTCATTTGGAGAAGTCTGGCGCGTTGATACCGGTTGGGAGCGTACCTGCAGACTGGTCACCACGTCCGTTCAAACCCGAATGGATCGACGAGTCGATGTTCAGAAGCTGACTGGAGTTGCCCGTCGGAAATACGTTCCATCCTGAATTGCGTCATGATTCGGGAAGTCGGTTCACAACCGTGTGCCACAGCCAGCTCGCAGATAGTGGCATCGCAATCTCACCAAAAATCCGGGCCAACAAATCATGCTGTGGCACACGTACTTCAGGCTAAGAGCAGTTTCTGGGGTGCTTCTCACGTTGATGTTCGTTCCTGTCCTTGTCGAACATCGGACATCGACCGCTGCCTCCGAAGACACTTCGTCACCTGACGGCTGGCCAGGATGGCGCGGACCGCTCCGCGACGGTGTCTGCACTGAGACAGGATTGCTCGACAAATGGGATGACGAAGGTCCACCGCTCAGCTGGAAGGTCACCGGTCTCGGCCAGGGATACTCGAGTGTCTCAGTTGTACGCGGTGTGATCTATACGATGGGGGAGCACGACGGTAAAGCCAAGCTGCTTGCTCTCGACGAACACAACGGAAAAGAACGGTGGTCGGCGCCTGTTGGCACAGGAAAGCCGAATTCAACTCCAACCGTGGACCGAGGTCAAATCTTCGCACTTGGGTACAAAGGTGATCTGGTCTGTGTCGATGCGCAGAACGGCGATCAAGTCTGGTACAGGAATATTACGGAGGAATTTGGCGGGAAGCTCGTAAGCGACATTGGTTACTCCGAGTCACTGCTGGTTGACGGAAATCGCGTGCTTTGCACGCCCGGCGGCGACGACGCGACCATCGTGGCTCTGGAACGAACAACGGGCGACGTATTATGGAAAGCGAGTCTGAACGAAGCTCGCGAGGAGCTCAGTGCCAAAGGGGCCGACGGTGCGGGGTTTTCTTCCATAGTACTCAGCGAAGCCTGCGGAATACGCCAGTACGTCCAGCTTGTGGGACGTGGCGTGATTTCGGTGCGCGCTGACGATGGAAAACTGCTGTGGGTCTACAATCGAGTTGCCAACAACCTGGCCAACATCTCGACGCCAATCATCCGAGGGGACTACGTCTTCTGTTCGACCGCTTACAGTACCGGGTCGGCACTGCTGAAGATCGTCCCGGACGGAACCGGGTTGCAGGCCACCGAAGAGTATTTTCTTGATTTCAGGAAAATGCAAAACCATCACGGCGGCCTGGTCCTCGTCGATGATCACATCTACAGCGGGCACGGCCACAACAACGGCTTCCCACTGTGCATCGAAATGAAAACCGGAAAAGTCGCCTGGCGGCCTGGTCGAGGCCCCGGTACCGGTTCGGCCGCGATTCTCTACGCTGATGGTCACATGTATTTCCGCTATGAAAATGGCGTGATGGCACTGGTCCAGGCCACTCCCGACAAGTACGTTCTCAAGGGCACTTTCAAGATCGACTCCGACCTGGGCAAGAGCTGGCCACATCCTGTCGTGGCCGGTGGAATGCTCTACCTGCGTGACGAAGACGCCCTCCTCTGCTATGACCTGCGGCAGCCAAAGGCGTCTTCACGACAGTGAAACCCGAGCACGGAAATAAAACAGGACTGGCTCGTTGCCGCGGGCTCAGGTGAGATATCAATTAAGGATCAGCGCAGCGTACCCGTCCTGTTTTTCTGGACCTGGGAATAAGGTGATGATTCATGTCGGAACTGCCTATCCGAATGGCCGACCAGATCGTCATTGGCCTGGGCTTCCTGCTGCTGCTGACTATCGGCGGTGTCTGTTCGCTCCGTAGCCGAACAGCTGAAGGGTATTTCCTGGCTGGACGGTCGATGCCCGGCTGGGTTGTGGGCTTTTCGATGATGGCCACGATCATCAGTTCGATGACATTTCTGGCAATTCCCGCATTCTCATTTGGTGACGGAAACTGGAAAAACTGTCTGGCACACTTTACGTATTTGCCGGCGATCCTGGTGGCGATCTGGCTGTTTATACCGTTCTTCCGGAGAACCAACGTCAGCTCGGCGTACGAGTATCTTGAACGGCGTTTCGGTTTGTGGATGCGAATGTACGCTGCCGGCTGTTTCGTGCTGTTTCATTTGTTCCGAACGGGAATTGTGCTGTACGCGGTTTCGCTGGCCATCAAATCCATTTTTCAAATGGAAGACGAATCGCTGCCGCAAATCATCCTGGTAGCAGGCTTGCTGGTTTCCGCTTATACGATCATCGGTGGTCTGCAGGCCGTAATCTGGACGGACGTCGTTCAGGGTATTGCCCTGATCATCGGCGGACTCCTGTGTCTGCCCATCATCGTCGGACAATTGCCGGAAGGATTCGGTCAGCTGTTCAGCGTGGCTGTAGCAGATAACAAGTTTGATCTGGGCAGCACTGAGTTTACACTGAGCAAAAAAACCCTGTGGGCGTACATACTTGCCGAGGGAATGGTCTTCCTGCATGTTTTGGGAACTGATCAAACAAATGTACAACGATATTGTGCGGCCAAAAGTGACAAAGATGCATCCCGAGCAGCCATCATCGGCTGCTGTCTGGCCATTCCAACGTGGACATACTTTCTTTTTCTGGGGACGTGCCTGTACGTCTTCGTAAAGGTTGTTCCGGGCAGCGGACTGGAAGGACTGAATGCGGATGAGGTTTTTCCCCGCTTCATCCTCGAGCAGGTACCGGCTGGTGTCGCCGGGTTCGTGCTGACCGGCTTGCTGGCGTCGGCCATGTCAACACTGGACTCGAGCATCAACGCGGTTGCCGCCACAGTTACTACCGATTTCTATAAACGGCTGTGGGTCAGGAAACGGGACGCCCGCCATTATGCAAATGTGGGCAAGTTGGTCAGTCTGGTGTTCAGCATCTTCATGGTCACGATGGCCTGCAGCATTTACTACGCCCGGGCGTCGGAGAGACTGGATGATCTGCAACGGACCCTGCTGTCGGTGCTCAGCGGCGGTCTGCTGGGACTGTTCCTGCTGGGTTTCGTGACACGACGCGTCGATAGCCGGGCTGCAATTGTTGCCATCCTCGTAACCGTTGCCAGTATCGTCGCATGGTTATGCATCGATTCCGGGATGGTGGACGGTCTGTTCCCGGGTCTCGCCGACGCGTTACCCGACAAATACTGGTTGAGTACATTCGCGAACCTGTTGATGTTCGGGACTGGTTACGGGACCAGCGTGTTGATTGGCAGGCGGTCTGATCGCGATCTGAGTGGACTGACCGTCTGGTCGCCTCCAGTCGGTCATGAACCATAGTGCTGTGTCCCTGAACCCGCTAACCCGAGGCAGGGATGTAATTTGGAACCAACATCGCCCTTCAGGTGCGGGTTAAACAATTTGATCCGCTGACTACAAACAGCTCCTGCCGAATTAGTACTTCTGATCGGAGCCGATCCCGTTGCCTCCAACCGTCGTGAGACATGCGGGTTAATCCATCACGGAGAAAGCAATGCAACGCCGCCAGTTTCTCTACACCGCTGCCCTCACCTCCGGTGTTGCCACAGCCGAAGCGAATGACCCCGCACAACCCACCGGTCGGACTCATCCGCGACGGGGGCGCACAATGTACTTCAACGATGCGCGACACTACTACCTGTATGCGTTCGAGCCGCCAATGACGATGGAAGATGCATGGCGACCGATCGATGAACTGGCCGGTACGGCCATCGATACATTCATTTACGGAGTCGAAACTGGTGGCGAACTCTTTAGTGATACCAGGGTTGGCAAACGTTTCAGCGCAGACGGACCGCCGTTCGACTCACCCATTCGATGGCGTGCCTACTACAACATGCAAAGTCTCATTGATCAGGGACTCGATCCGTTGCAGGTACTGATTGACCGCTCGCACCAGCGAGGTCTGGATTTCATCACCAGTCTGCGCATGGGCGGAGGCCCGCGCCCAGCTGAATACCGAATTGCTGTGGCCGGAAGCGCCACAGCAGGTCGGGGCCCGCGCGAACAATGTCAGGACTTCGGTCGTCGGGAAGTCCGTGATGTTCGGTTCGCCTGGCTCGAAGAACTGGCCGGTTATCCTGTCGAGGGGATTGAACTGGATTTCGCATTTACGCCGTACTATTTCAAGCCGGGTGAAGTCAGATTGAATACACCGGTGATGACTGACTATGTGCGTCGGATCTCAGATATGGTACGCAGCAAAGGCAGCAATCGGATCGTGGGTGCCCGCGTGTTTCCCAATCTGCAGATGAACCTGGCCTTCGGTCTGGATGTCGCTACCTGGCTGAAAGACAAACTCGTCGACTATGTGGCGCCAATGTACTACGGCTACTTTTTGCTGGACGCGGATCTGCCGGTGGAATCTCTGGCGGAAGTGGCGCATGCTGCCGGCGGTGAGGTCTATGGAGTCCTGCAGCCGTACGTCCTCAATGACGAGCACCACGCAACACCGGCGATGGTCCGAGCCGCCGCCGCCAATTTTATGGCCCGCGGAGCCGATGGACTGATCGTCGCACCATGGTTCTACTGGCCACTGAGGGATCAGGAAAAGTCAATCCTTACAGACCTGGGCTCGCTCCAGGACGTACGGGAAAAGGACAAGCATTATGTCGTACCGCGCCGGCAGGACGACGTGGCCGCACTGGGTTACGATCATCCGCTGCCGCTGCCGCTGCCCGGCGCCGATCCAAAAACAAGCCATCACATTCCGTTGTTTGTGGCCGACGATCCGATGTCAGCACGAATTGGTCGAGTGCGCCTGTTGATCCGGGTCGACAACCTTGTCACTGACGATCGCCTTGAGGTGACACTCAACGGTGTCTCGCTTTCCGACGAGTTGATGCGGCGCACCAGTCATCGATATGAGTTTCAATGGCTGGAGTTTGAGTTGGTGCAGCAGCGGCCACGACAGGGACACAATAAACTTGGAGTGAGTTTGATGTCCCGGCCACCGGGTCTGGCCGGTGGCGTGACGATTGACCAGGTCGAGCTGCTGATCGAGTATGCTCAGCCCCACGCGGCGTATACACGGCCGGAACTGTTGTGAGCTGAATTCCTCACGATCGTTCAGGAGAAAACAGCACCATCTCCAGACAGAAGTACCAGATACCCGCATATCAAATCAGTCTCCGATTTTTCAGACGGTCACTTCTGCTGCTTGCGGAACACGAGCCCGACAGGCCATGTCTCGACAGGTTTGACCGCTGCGTTAAACTGAATAAGGACGCGGTTCAAAAGGCCTGTCAATGCCACAGGCCATTATTATGATCTGGTGACAGTCGGAAACAAGATGTCGGACGCGCGAAGTGAAAGCGACTCCTGGACGTTCCTGCATGTGAACGACAGTCACATGGGTACCGCGCGATCATATCGCTTTCGTCCTGCGATCAATCGGCGATGGGCAGCGATCAAACGGCAAATGGCGGCGATTGATGCCGAGTTTCTCCTGCACGGCGGTGACCTGACGCGCGATGGTGAAACACACGAGTTTGAATACCAGCAGGCGCGAGACGACCTGAACGAATTGCCATTTCCAACCTTCATCATTCCGGGCAACATGGATGTCGGCAATAAGCACGCTTCGCAGAACGGAGCGAAACCCAAATGGGAGGAGCGAGGCTGGGCATGGAACGATCCGGACTGGAACATGACGGAGCCGCGCTTGCGCCTTTTCGCTTCATACTTCGGCCCGACCCATTGGACGTTCCTGTGGCGTGGTGTCCGATTCACGGGTTTCTTTGCCGCGGTCGCCGGTTCGGGAGTGCCGCATGAAATCCGATTTTGGCGGCTCCTCGAAAGCCTGCCAGCCCTGCCTCCGGCTCGTCACCACGTGGCCATGATGCATTACTGGCCGTTCATGGAGCAACCGGACGAACCCGCATGGGACCTGACGAAGGCCGATGAATACGACAACTGGTATTTTTCCATAGACGAACCATACCGCCGGCGACTCTGGCAGCTTCTTCGGGCGGCGGGTGTCGACATGTTGTTTTGCGGCCACGTTCACACGGGCCGGCCGGTTCAGATCATCGACGGTATCAGGATCTATCGCACGCCAGCCGGCGGCAATACTCCGCAACTTGCGGAACGCTGGGCGGATGCGGACACGCGCTACGGATTCCATCGCTGCGACGTGACCCGTACCGGCGTCAAAGTAACGTTTGTCTCCGGAGACGACCAGTGCAAGGAGTTCGACAGCTACGGACCCTGGGGGCATCCGAAGGTTGACGAGCGCGACTACTCAGTAGCCAGGGAACAGCCACCGCTCGAACCAGCGTAAAAGGCACAAGGCGTCCATCCCCTCGTAAAATGGTTCCGCACAAAAATGAAGCCCTGCCCAACACAACCGGTTAGTGAACGTTTACGTGAGGAACACTCGCGCCTCAGACAACCACCGATGTGTCAGACGGGGACAAAAGACTGATCGCGTCAACTGGTCGCTCCCTGCGGTTGTCTTCACTGCTTTCGCGCGTGAGCAGTCGGTGTTGAGGCGATCCTCACCGCCGCGGGAAACCTGGGTCCGTCTCGGGTTTATCCGACTCCTGGTTGAAGATGTGCCGGGCTTCCCTGTAGAGATCGTCCATGATCATTTTGCCGTGTCGCTTTCGAATTTCAGCTCCCACAATCAAGTTCCAGCCATGGACTTCCTCGATAAAAAGTTCCACGAATCTGTCACCGGGCTGGCCTACCTCCCACTCCACCTGGCAGCGCTGCTTGAGCAGGTCGGTGTAGATACCATGTCCGGGCGGATAAGGAAGTGGCGGGTATTCCAGCAGCAGCAGTGGCTCGCCCCGTTCGATTGCCCGCCGCACCACCTCGCCCCCCGCCTTGCAGGCCTCCGCCTCGGCGGACCGTCTCTCCTGCCGGCAATCAGCCAAAATGTGCGTAGCAAGCAGGGTTGTCACAAACCTGTACATGCTGACAGTTTACTTCCCGGGATTACGATGATCATCCCCGATGCTCTGGTGTGGGGTCAGGGCCAGTCATCGGTGCAAGCAGGACAGGCCGGAAGCTCCAGGTAACCCGGCCCGTGACCTGCTCATTCGTTCAACAGTTCTGCAATCCACTGGCGCAGTATCTTCTCGGCTCTCTGTTGCTGGTAGTTCGGTTCACCATACCACCAGTAGCGTACATAACCCTGTTTGTCGATCAGATAGGTGCTGGGCCACATCGAGTTCCCCCAGGCGTTCCAGTTCTGTTTCTGATTGTCGACCAGGATCGGAAAGGTCAATCCTTCCTCGGTAGCCCGGCGGTGGACCGCGTCAGGATTCCGTTCTTCCGGTGATTCAGGCGTATGGATACCCACGGCCGTAAAACCCTGCTCCTGAAAACTCTTCTGCCAACCCTTGTACCAAGGGTAATTGCGATAGCAGTTCACTCAGCCGTAGGTATAGAAAAACAGGGCGACCACTTTTCCGGAGAGCTTCTGACGCGTCAACCGAGGAGAGTTAAGCCAGTCCTGTAGTCCCAAAATTCAGGGGCCTTGAATTTCACTCGCCCCATTTTTCTCACATCGATGGGTGACCCAAGTGAAGTCCGCCACTTCTGTCGTTGCCGGTGATTCAAAACGGCGAGCACGTTCTTTTGTTCCTTGATTCGCAATTGCAGGATCGCAGCAGAAATGTCCTGGTCCTGATTGTCCTGGCGAGATTTCTGCTGTAACTGTTTCACCGACTCACGAGTTTCCAAAACATCGTGCGGATGGAATCCTGTTGCTGCTGGTTCACTTAAGCTTCTCAGCAATATCGGGACGTAAAAACGCCTTCATTCCGAGCATCCACATTTCAATTTCGTCCAGGCGTCGAAGTTGGTCACGCTCCAAAATTTTGGACAACTGTTGTTTCGTCTTTGATTTCAAACGACGCGCCTTCGCATTGACTTGCTCCAGTGGCTGGTTCCACATTGGCCAGAGTGAATCATCCAGCTGGTCATTGCTGGTTTGTAACCGTACTTTCTGTTCCTTGGTCAGTTTCAGTTCCGTGTGGACCAGCGGGTCCCGGAGGAGAAACAAATAAGGTTCGGAAGAGGCGCTGATAGGCGGCTGGCCGTTCGGGTTTTGTTGCGCCTGGGTGGACTGGCAAACGAAACAGACGATGAGTAGCGCCAGCCAGCGGGAAGTGGAAGATGCTATGCCCATTCCGGAACGCCTCCGTGTCCCCTTCTGTGCCGACACGCGGCGGGCAGACAGACGGGGTCGGGCGGAGTGCACGGGAGGATGCATCGGAATATTCTTTTTCCAGGGTGACAGTGGCTAAAGGATGATCTGTGTAGAGCGGGCATCCGTCGCATCAGGAATCGCTCGGTCGGAGCACGGAGTCAATAATCACGTAAGCCTGCTCACGCAGTTCTGCCGGAAAATCATGGTCGCAACCAGGGAGCAAGCCTCCCAGGATTCAGGCGAGGATGTCATGAACGACCTCGCCGTCAACATCGGTCGGTCGAAAATCACGTCCGCCGTAGTAGTAGGTCAATTGTTCATGGTCCAGTCCCAACTGATACAGAATTGTGGCATGAAGATCATGGATCGTCATTTTGTTTTCCACCGCGAAAAAACCGATTTCGTCCGTAGCACCGTAGGTCATGCCGCCTTTGATCCCACCGCCAGCCATCCAGATGGTATAGCCGTAAGGATTGTGGTCCCGGCCGTCTTTGCTTTCGGCAACTGGAGTTCTACCGAACTCGGAGGCCCAAAGCACCAATGTTTCGTCGAGCAGGCCACGGCGTTTCAGATCTTTCAGTAAACCAGCGATGGGAACGTCGACCTCCAGGGCATTTCGTTGATGCCCCGCTCTGAGGCCACTGTGCTGGTCCCACTTGTAGCTGTGGGATGCCTGAACAAAGCGCACGCCCCGCTCGGAAAAACGTCGCGCCAGCAGGCACATACGACCGAAATTGTCAGTGGGTCCCTGGCCAATGCCGTACGACGACAGCGTTTCTTTTGTCTCGCGCGTAATATTCACCACCTCCGGGGCAGTGGCCTGCATGCGAAAGGCAAGCTCAAACGATTCGATGCGGGCCTCCAGCTGAGAATAGTAGCTGGCTCGCTCCAGGTGCTGTCGGTTTTGTGACTGAATCCAGTCGAGCTCCATCCTCTGGACGGCCGACTGTGCATGTCCCGGATGCAGGTTCGAAAAGCGAGCGAGCGCACCATCGTCCGAACGTCCGCCACCGGTCGTTCTCCCCAGCGCTGTCCCCTGAAAGGCTGCCGGCAGAAATGCCGAGCCGTAAAAATATGTCCCTGCGTCAGACGCGGGAGGACAGATGGTGACGAATCCAGGCAGGTTTTGGTTCTCCGTTCCCAAACCATATTGAATCCAGGCCCCAAAGCTGGGCCACTTAAAAACGCCCGAACCGGTATGGATGACCTGACCTGCCGGGGCGTGGGTCACAAAATCGTGCGCCAGCGAGCGAACAACACACAGGTCGTCAATACAACCGGCAACGTGGGGAAACAGTGTACTGACCTCGATCCCGCTTTGCCCGTGCCTATGAAACTTCCAGGGCGACCGCATCAACCTGAGTTCCTTCTGTCGGCCAACGTTTTGTCCGAGCGGAAGTCCTGACGGACGCCATGATTCAGGTAGTGGCTCGCCGTCTCTATCAGTCAGCATCGGTTTGGGATCAAATGTGTCGACCTGTGAAACACCGCCATGCATGAAGAGAAAAATGACTCGCTTCGCCCTGGGCACCTGCAGGGGAATTTTGGGTGCCAGCGGGTTGGCCAGTCCTTCACTATCGGTCCCGGCTCGCACCGAATCGTCAAGCAAGCCTAACAGTGCAATGTGGCCGAATCCGCAGGCCACATTACGCAGCATGTCGCGACGACTCGGAAAAGCGTTTGCGGGATGCGGGATGCCGGTTGGCTGCTGCAGTCCGGAGAGTGGCGGATACCCGCCAGACACGGAGTCACGACTTCCGAGGGACGGAGAATGAGTCATCGGACGGCTGGTCATGTTCTTTCTTTCCTTCGGCCAAAAGCCATTCAGGTCGGGAGCCCGGCCTGCAGCCTGTTCGTAACCCACTCCGGGTCACAGCTCATCTGCGGATCGCATTCCCGCATCTCGCTTACTCCACATACACAAACTCATTCAAACAGAACATGGCTCGACACCAGCTTTGCCACGCTGCTGTGTGGTTATTCATGGTTTCAAACACGACGACTCCCGGTCGACCATCCGTGGGACCAACGTGCCAATACGTGGCGGGATCCTGGTCAATCAGAGGCATGACAGACTGGTTGCCTTCGCGAAGATGAAGTGTTGCATGCTGCCATCTAATCGGCCGGCCAGCCCGTGACTCTACAGTGGAATCACCCAGCGGCGCAGCGTGAACCTGAAACTCAGACAACACAAAAAGGTCCGGAATGGACCGCTCCGGCGGTTGGTCCGGATCAGGCAGAACTTCGAGTCGCATCGCCGTGAACCGCGTCAGGTGAGTATTTGCAACGATCTCGTAACGATTCTTCGCCGGATCATTGCCGGAAATGATCACGGTCTGACCCGGACCCAACGGCAACGCTGCACCGTTACCGACCGTGGCGCTGACCGGGGAAAGCACTTCCCAGGTCCCCGAATGATCCATCGTATTTGCTGGTGGCCAGGGTGATGAGGTCAGGGAAATTCTCAAATGAACTCCGCTGGGTTTCTCCAAAACCGGTTTAATTTCATCATATAACTGTCGACGATGAGGTGCTCGATGGGCTGCGACGGTCAGGACAGCACCGTTTGGAAAACTGTGTTCTTCGGACGGATACACTTGTTCCAGTGCATCGTGGACCCTGCCCACATAGTCGATCGCAGAAGTGATCTCCTTATCACTGGCCGCTCGTCCCAGCAGCCTTTGATATGTGAGGTGTATACGGTCTTCATCACTTAAACTGTCCAGACTCAGCAGGTACCTTGCCATATGGTACGCCTGCTCGCGAATAAAAGAGCTGTTCATCAGGAAGAGCGCCTGCGGCGGAACCGTAGTTTCGCCGCGTCGCGCTGTCACGGTGCTGGCGTCGCCCAAATCAAACACCTGAAATATTTCCGGGAGCTTCTGACGCACCATAGGCAGATAAATACTGCGTCGCGTACTGTAATAAGGATGAAACGTTCGCCCGATCAGGAGAGTGGCAAAGATTCCTCGTTTCGCGTCCACAAACGTGTCCACATAGCGAGCATGTTCCTCAAGCAGCGATCCCGCGATTGTCAGATCGAGTTGACTGCTGGCGGCGAGGATCGCATCACGAATTTCTTCAGCCTCAAGCCGGCGTGGGCTCATACGCCACAACAAAACGTTTTCAGGATCGACTGACCGCGGAACAGGAGATGCGGAGTGCAGAAAGGATTCCTGTTTTTTTTGCCGTCCTGGTTCGACATGCCGCATTTGGCTTCCCTGCTGGTAGGTCGCCGAATTCAGCATAAGCCGATGTACAGCCTTGATTGACCAGCCGCTTTCGATGAACCGAGACGCGAGCCAATCCAGCAAATCCGGGTGAGTTGGCGGCTCACCGGAGACACCAAAGTTGTCACTGGTTGGTACGAGCCCCGTGCCAAAATGACCCTGCCAGATACGATTAACCATCACGCGCGCAGTCAGGGGATTGTCGGCGGTGGCGATCCAGCGGGCCAGCTCCAGTCGACCGCTCTGCTGGGTGTCGATCGGATCGTGATCCTCACCAGAGATGATTTGCAGAAACCGTCGCGGCACTTCCTCACCCAGGTTGCGGTGACTGCCACGGATATTCACCCTTAGATTTTTCGGTTCGCCGTCCTGAACCGCCAGGACCATGACCGGACCGGACTCACCGGGAACATTCTCCAGGAGTCGCTCCATCCATTTTGAGTCAACCTGTTTGCGATCCGCCATGGACTGTGTGCTGTAAAAGATCCCGGCTAACGAATAGTAGTCACGTGTCGGGATAGGATCGAATTTGTGGTCGTGGCACCGTGCACAGGCGACCGTCAACCCGAGGAAAGCGCGACTGGTGACATCAATCTGCTCTTCGACGAGCTGCATCACCATCCTCTCTTTATCGATTTCAGTGATCGATTTCGGCCCCAGCATCAGAAATCCAGTGGCGATCACACGCTCGGCGTTCCTGCCCTCGTCGGGAGTTGATTGCATGAGATCGCCGGCAAGCTGCTCGACGATAAAGTCGTCATAAGGCTTGTCCTGGTTAAAGGCACTGACCACATAGTCACGATAGCGGTACGCATACAACGAAAACATGTGTCCGGGAATGTCGGCGGTATCTCCATAGCGAACAACATCCAGCCAGCGTCGCCCCCAACGTTCCCCATAGTGCGAGGAACTCAGCAGCCGCTCGACCACTCTGGCAAAGGCACCGGAAGATTCATCCGCCACAAAGGATGACAGCTCGTCGGGCGTGGGCGGCAAACCAATCAGGTCAAAGGTAACCCGTCGCAGGAGCGTCCGTTTGTCGGCTCGTGGAGCTGGCTCGAGGCCCCGGGCTTCGAGCATGGCGAGGATAAACCGATCGAGGTTTGACTGCACCCAGTCGATCCCCTTCACGGCGGGTGCAACAGGGTCACGCACTCGTTGAAACGCCCAGTATGACAATTCACGTTCCGTGAACCGTGAACCACTGCCAGCGTCATTCGCCCGTCGCGTCAGCGTCGCTGCCGGCCATTCTGCACCGGCGTCGACCCAGGCCACGAGATCGGCTATTTCGGCATCATTCAGAGCTTCGTCAGGAGGCATCCTGATATCGCCGGTCCGCCGAACTGCCTGAATGAGACGACTTTGGTCAGAACGCCCCGGCACAACCACCGGTCCGAACTCGCTGCCGCGACGCAAACCTTCGCCACTGTCCAGCCGCAAACCAGCCTTCCGTTCGTCCGCACCATGACAAGCCCAGCAACGCTCGGCTAATAGAGGCCGAACCTTCTTTTCGAAGTGTTCCAGACTGACGTCAGCGTCGACCTCCTGCGCCATCGACGGTGAAACCGTTACAGCAAATAAAAACACGATGCAACATCGAATTAACACACTTCGACCCTCCACCTCTGCTGCAGCCCCGGTACCAGTCTACCCGATCTGCGACATGGTTAAATGGTGGGTTTCACAATTATTTCCGTTCCAAAACACAGCTCTCCTGGTGTCTGGTCGGCCGGATTGGATGTGCAATTAATTTCAACCGGACAGTTTTGTTTCGGAAAGTCTTTCAACTGCCTGCCGCCGGATCAGCTGCAATAATTCTTGGCGTCAACTCACGACGGAACATGCTTTGACAGTCCTGTTTTTTTCAGTGTGAATCGAGAGCATCACAGTATTTCAGTGATACCACCACATCAGAGAAAAAGAATAACAGCAACGACGTTCCGGGACTTCAAATCCAGACACGACGACTGAAAAATTCCCTGGCGAAGTTTTCGGTGTTCCGGTCGCTGTCCGAAGCTGGTGCGAAATACGAACGGAGACACTGTTTAAACAGATCACTGATGGCTGCTGGTATCAACGGCATCGGTGCCGGGCTAAGATAGATGCGGATTTAATGATGGACTCGGATGATCCGCAGTGAAGATCCCCGTTTGAGATAAGTGGATGAGCAGGATACGTGCAGGTCTGATCGGCACCGGTGCAATTACCGATTTTCACTACCCGGCCTACTGGGACAATCCCAAAGTCACGCTCCACGCAATCTGTGATGTGGACGCGGACCTGGTGCGGCGGCGGTCGATGGAATGGGCGGTTGCGACGACGTATTCGGATTATCGCGAACTCCTCGCAAACCCCGAGATCGATGCCGTCGAGGTCATTACGCCACATCACCTGCACGTCGAAATCGGCGTCGCCGCACTTGAGGCGGGCAAGCATGGCTCCATGCAGAAGCCTATGGCGATGAATGTTTCCGAATGTGATGCGCTCATCGCGGCGGAAAAACGCAGTGACCGACAGTTTCGAGTGTTCGAGAACTTCCGTTACTATCCCCCGATGGTGAAGGCCGGAGAACTGCTCCTCGCCGGCGAAATCGGGGAACCGCTTTCCATTCGTATCAAATGTGTGCAGGGCACGACAGGGAAGGGATGGGAGATACCGTACCGCCGCTGGGAATGGTGATTCGACCCGTCGCGCAGCGGCGGTGGCCGCGTCATTTTCGATTACGGCTAACACCTGTTTGCCATCGCCATGTGGTACCTGGGCGAAGTTGAGAAGGTATTTTCATGGATCACCTACCGTCCCATCCAGCACGGCTGGATCCTGGACAGCCCGGCCATGGCAATCTGGAAATACAAGGACGCTGAGAAATACGGTTCCTACGAAGCGGTTACCTCCGATGACATGCTCGTGCAGTCGAAATATGGACGACCGGAGGACGAGTGGGTGGAATTGACCGGTTCGCGAAGATTTCTCTGGATCAAGCAAGTGCACTGCAGATCTGCTGGACCGTCCACCACTGGTCATGTACCGGGATGGTGTAACCACCGAGTTCTCTGATATGGACGCGACCTGGGGCGCCAGTTTTATTGCCGGAATCAATGACTTTTACGACGCCATTCTCGAAGGACGGCAGTCTCCGCTGACAGGCGAGGAAGGAAAGGCTGCGCTGCAGGTCTGCCGCGCAATTCAGCTTTCCGCCAAAGATTGCCGTGAAGTGCGCCCTGACGAGATCGGTTAGAACTGTATCGGTCGTTAAGTGACGGGAAGGGTGACCGCCGACCAGAGATGTCTGAGTTGGTCCCACACCCCCGACACAGCAAGGCTGGAAGATCCGGAGAGTCGCTGTTTCCCGCCATACAGGACCATGAATTCCAGCCAGGCCACTCGGCAGTACCAACCGGTGTTACTACAATGTCAAATTATCCGGTTGCGCAGCCCCAAAATGAAAACCCTATGTATTGCATCTTTGTCACAATCAACATCAAGTCGGAATTTCTTGAGCAGTTTATGGAAGCCAGCCTCGGTGACGCACGTGGATCCGTACGTGATGAACCCGAGTGTTTTCGTTTCGATATCAACCAGAATGCGGAAATCCCGACTCGGTTTCATCTTTATGAAGTATACCGAGACGAAGAAGCTCTCGGAGCTCACAGGGTCGCCCCACACTTCAAAGAATGGTTCGCCGTTGTCGAACCATGGTTTGATGGGGAAATCGAACGAGTGACGATGAAGACGATCTTCCCGTCCTCTGAGGGTTGGGAAAAGCAAAAGCCTGCACTGTTGAATTGGTGAGAACCCTGGTGAGCAGGACACACAGGCCCGACGCAGCAACGAACCGAAACCGTCTGCCGCAACGTGGCGGTTCGGCTCGACCATGTTGAAAACAGAACCAAATCCGTTCCTCCGATAATCTCAGTCAATCTGCTTCTTAAGATATCAAAATATCAGCCGAATGTTGCAATTGGCTTGATTAGTGGTTACGTGTGCAGTAGGGGGAGACTTTATAAAGCCAAAAACACTGCTTACAAGAACAATGCTTGTTAGTTGCCTAGAGCGTTAGAACGATGCGTGTAACGGATACTTCAAAAAGGAGTAAATCAATGCCTTTGAAATCATCGCGACGTGATTTTCTCTACGCCGGTTATCTCGGTGGTTTGGGTCTCACGATGGCCGACCTGTTCCGCGCCGAGAAGGCCCAAGCTGACCAGAAGTTCTTCGAGAGCAACGAGGGCACCGCCAACTCGGTGATCTTCATCTTCTTCCCGGGTGGCCAAGCTCACCAGGAGACCTGGGACCCCAAACCGTACGCTCCTCTGGAGTACAGAGGACCGATGGGTTCGATCGCCACGAAAGTCTCCGGCGGACGACTTAACGAGATGTTGAAGAACACGGCGCAGATTGCCGACAAGATCACCGTCGTCAACTCGCACACTCACGGTGAAGCTGCTCACGAGCGGGGGACTCACAACATGTTCACCGGGTATCGTCCCAGCCCGGCGTTGGAGTTTCCAAGCATCGGAACAGTGGTGTCACACGAGTTCGGGCCCCGGGAAAACCTGCCGCCCTACGTGTGCATTCCCAGCCAGCCGAACCGTTATGCCGGTACCGGTTACCTGCCCAGTTCCTATGCACCGTTCAGCCTGGGGTCGGACCCGGCCAGCGACAGTTTTACGGTGAAGGACCTGAAGCTGCCCGATGGAGTCGACGACAAACGGTTCAACCGTCGTCGCACGATCCTGGGTGCAGTCAACGACTATTTTGCCACTCGTGAGAAGGCCGATTCGCTCGACGCGGTCGACACGTTCTACGAGCGGGCATATTCACTGGTCAGTTCCCAGAAGGCTCGTGAGGCGTTCGACATCGCCAGGGAGCCCGATAAACTCCGCGATGAGTACGGTCGCAACTCGGCTGGACAGCGGATGCTGATGGCTCGTCGGCTGGTCGAAGCGGGGGTCCGCTACGTGACCTTGACCTACGGTGGCTGGGACATGCACGGCGACATCAATGGCGGCATTCGCGGCCAGATGCCGGCCTTTGACCAGGCCTACGCTCGATTGATACGTGACCTGGACGATCGAGGCTTACTCGATTCGACGTTGGTCTGCACCGCGACCGAATTTGGGCGTACACCGAAGATCAATGGCAACGCCGGCCGCGACCACTGGCCCAAGGTCTTCTCGACCGCGATGGCCGGTGGCGGCATCAAGCGTGGTGCAATTTACGGGTTGTCCAGCGCGACGGGCAGCGAGCCCGAGGAAGACGCGCTGGGCGTCGAGGACTGGGCGACCACAATCTACCACTGCATGGGCATTGTCGCGGAAAAGGAACTGATGGCTCCCGGTGACCGTCCGATCGAAATCGTCAAGGGCGGCAAGGTCCGCAAGGAACTGTTAGCCTAACTCCGAACTGGCCTGATGCCTGAAGAGAAGACAATCATGGGCCACGTCCAGAAGTGGGTGCGGCTCCTGTTGTTGTCTACCCGCCAAAAACTTTTGGTCCCACCATAGCTTTCCACGAGATTCCCACCACACGCTCACCCCCGCCCCCCGCGGCATTAGGATGAAGTTTCGTTCGAGGCGAACAACCTGTACGGATCGCTTCGATCGCCACTGCTTCGCCGGACCGGAGAGATTCCAGATGTCAATGGCAATGCAACGACTGAACCGACGAGTGCCCGGTCTCCTGATGTTGGCACTGGCCATCACTCTGCCCGCCCAAGCTGCGTCGCCGTCGCTGGGAAGCATCAGCCCCCGCGGAGTACAGCGTGGTGTGGAGAACCAGATGGTCTTCAGCGGTGATCGGTTACTGGACGCCAGGGAGATTTTCTTCTACAGCCCTGGTTTTGAGGTGACCAAGCTCGAACCCGCCGCCGCCGCGGTTAAGGCGACCGTCAAAGTGCTGCCCACCTGTCGGCTCGGCCAGCATGTCGCCCAGGTCCGCACCGCCAGTGGTGTCAGCGAGTACAAGACTTTCTGGGTTGGCCCATTCGGGACAACGCCCGAGAAGGAACCCAACAGTGACTTCGCCTCGCCGCAACCGGTGCCGATGAATATCACCGTCACCGGCGTGGTGCAGAACGAGGACGTCGATTACTACGTAGTCGAAGCCAAGAAGGGACAGCGGATCGCTGCCGATGTCGAGGGGATGAGACTGGGGACGACGCTGTTTGATCCCTACGTCGCGATTCTCGATGCCAAGCGGTTCGAGATGGCCAGTGCCGATGACTCGCCGCTGGTCTTCCAGGATGCGGTGGTCTCGGCAGTGGCTCCCGCCGATGGTCGCTACATCGTCGAGGTTCGCGAGAGCGCCTACGGGGGCAACGACAGTTGCAGCTATCGTCTGCACATTGGCACCTTCCCCCGACCCACCGCGGTCTATCCAGCTGGTGGCCAACTGGGACAGGACATCGAAGTGACGTTCCTGGGCGATGCCTCGGGTGCGTTCAAGCAGAAATTTAACCTGCCGGCTGAGATGTGGGAACTGTTCGAGGTCGAGCCGAGGGCGGGTGACCAGGTCGCCCCCTCGGGCAACCGCTTCCGCCTGTTCCCTCACGGCAACAATCTCGAGGTCGAGCCCAACGACGAGATCGCCAAGGCAACGCCCTCGGAACTTCCCAAAGCCTTTAACGGCATCATCGAGCAGAAGAGCGACATCGACTTCTTCAAGTTCGCTGCCAAGAAAGGGCAGGTGTTTGACGTCGAATGCTACGCGCGGCGGATCCGCAGTGGGCTCGATCCGGTCATGAACCTCTACAATACCGACGGTGGCGGGATCGCCGGCAACGACGACTCGCGCGGGCCGGACAGTTTTTTCCGCGTCACGATTCCCGCCGACGGGGACTACCTGCTGCGGGTCACCGATCACCTCGGTCGCGGGGCCAAGGACTTCGTCTACCGCGTTGAGATGACTCAGCCGAAGGCCCAGTTGACGACCAGTATACCGCGGTTTTCGCAGTACGGACAGTATCGCCAGTGGATCGTGGTGGCTCGAGGCAACCGATTCGCCACAATGATTAACTTCGGTCGCAGTAACTTCGGTGGCGACCTGGTGCTCGAGCCCAAGGACTTCCCCAAAGGGATCACCATTCACGCCGAGTCGCTCAAGAACGGCCGCGGCACGTTGCCGGTGGTCTTCGAGGCCGACGACGACGCGCCGGTCGCCGGGACGCTGAGCCAGTTGAGAGCTCGCCACGCCGATGCCAAACAGTCGATTTCCGGCGAGTACCGCAACAACGGCATCTTCGTGATGGGCGGTCCCGGACAGAGTGTCTACTGGAGTGTCGACGTGAACAAGGTACCCGTCTGCGTCGTCGACGAGGTGCCCTTCAAGCTCAAGATCGTGCAGCCCACCGTGCCGATTGTCCGCAATGGCTCGATGCAGTTGAAGATCGTGGCAGAGAAGAAGCAGGGATGGGACGAGGCGATTTCGATCCAGTTCCCGTTCCGCCCGCCCGGTATCGGGGCCGCGAGCAGTGTGTCGATTCCCAAGGAAAAGAACGAGATTGACTATCCGCTTTCGGCCAACGGTGGTGCCGAGATCGGGACGTGGAAGATCTACGCCCTTGGAAGTGCTGATGCCGGGGGGACCGCATGGGTCTCGAGTCAGCTGGCCACCTTGGAGATTGCCTCGCAGTTCGTCACGTTTGAAATGCAACGAGCCGCAACGGAGCAGGGGCAGTCGACCGAGGTGGTCGCCAAGGTGAACCACGCGACGACGTTTCCCGGTGAAGCCAAAGTTGAGTTGCTGGGGCTGCCCAACGAGGCCAGCACTCTGGTCATGCAGATGACCACCGATACCAAGGAGTTGGTCTTCCCGGTGAAAACAACCAAGAACACGCGCGCCGGAACCCACAAGAGTCTCTTCTGTCGCGTCACGATTATCCGAAACGGTGAGACCATCCTGCATTCCAACGTCGGTGGGACTCACCTGAGGGTCGACAAGCCGCTTCCGCCGAAGAAGAACGAGCCGCCGAAGCCGAAAGTCGTCGCCAAGAAACAGGCACCTCCCGAGCCGACACCCAAGAAAGTTGTCCGGTTGACTCGATTGCAGAAGCTGAGGCTTGAGGCCAGGAAGAAGCGTGAAGCGGCCACAAATGGTGGATCGAAGTAGTACCGGGTTCATCGCAACGCTGCCAGCCGTGTTGGCACAACGACAGACAACGGAAACACGAAGCCTTACGACGCCCCCTAAGGAATCTCTGATCATGTCACTGAACGCGTGTTGCTCACGCCTGTTGACGACCTTTGCCGTGTTGCTGGGTGTTTCGGCAGCGGTTCCGGCCCACGCCGTCGACGTGCCACTCACCACTCTCAACGTCTATCCCACCTCGGTCAAGCTGACCACCAAGCGGGATCGTCAATCGTTGATCGTTCAGGCCACCTACGCCAACGGGGTAACCCGCGACGTGACGACTGAGGCCAAGTTCTCGCTGTCCAACGACAAGTCGGCGATCCTGTCCGGCCAGACATTGACGCCCAAGGCCGATGGCGAGAACGAACTGGCCGTCGCCTTTGGCGGAAAGACCGTCAAGGTATCCGTGGAAGTCGAGAAGTCCGGTGAAGATCGGCCCATCAGCTTCCGACTGGACGTGATGCCCGTCTTCATGAAATCCAACTGCAATACCGGCAGTTGCCACGGTGCCGCGCGCGGCAAGGACGGCTTCCGGCTGTCGCTGTTCGGGTTTGATCCCGCCGGTGACCACTATCGCCTGACCCGTGAATTGCCCGGACGGCGTATCAACCTCGCGGTGCCGGCTGCGAGCCGGTTGATGGAGAAGACTGTTGGTATCGTGCCGCATACCGGTGGCAAGCGATTTAATGCGGACAGCGAGTTGTACGCGACGCTGGATCGCTGGCTGACGGCCGGAGCTCCGGATGATCCCGGTGCTGTGCCAATGGTGACCAAGCTCGAGTTATTTCCCAAGGAGGCGGTGCTCGACGGTGAGGGGACCACACAGCGGCTCAACGTTTTGGCTCATTACGCCGATGGAACCACTCGCGACGTCACCTCGCTGGCTGTTTTTCTGACCAGCAATGCCACGTCAGCCGAAATCGAGGAGAGCGGAAACGTGACGGCTCAGGCCCGGGGTGAGGCGTTCGTGATGGCCCGTTTCGAGACACACACCACCGGCAGCCAGTTCATCGTGCTGCCCAGGGGGCTGAAGTACACCGATCCCAAGACTGCCGAGGTCAACTACGTCGACACGTTGATTCACCAGAAGCTGAGGAAGTTGCGGATCATTCCTTCGGGCGTCTGCAACGACGAAATTTTCCTGCGTCGCGCCTATCTCGATGTTGCCGGTGTCTTGCCGACGACCGGTGAATACTGGCGGTTCATGAGAAAGGCACCCGAGGCGGCAACCTTCCTGACCGAAATGTCCACGGCCCAGGCCGACGCGGTCAAGGCTGAGAGCGAAAAGAAGGTGGCGGCAGAGACAGCGGAAAAGGCTTTGGCAGCTGCCGAGACCGCCCAGGCGGCGGCTCAGCAAAAGGTCGAAGCGGCTAAGGACGACGCAGGAAAGACGGCCGCGGACGAGGTGGTGAAGACGGTAACCAACGCAAAGAACGCCGCTGGAAAGGCGGCTACCGAAGCGATCAAGGCGGCCGAGGCCGCCCTGTTGACCCGCCAGGCGGCCGACGTCGATCTGGACCAGGCCAAGTCGGGAGTCGAATACGCCAAGCTCAGCGGGCAAGCCAAGCGCGAACGGCTTGTGGATGATCTACTCAACCGCAAGGAATTCGTGGAGATGTGGGTGATGAAGTGGGCCGAACTGCTCACTATTCGCAGCTCGCAGCAGGTCAGTTACAAGGCCATGCTGCGGTACTACAACTGGCTCAACGAGCGAATTGCCAGCAATGTTCCGATGGACGTGATGTGCCAGGAGCTGCTGGGTGCCAATGGCGGCACGTTCGCCAACGCGGCGACCAACTATTACCAGAATGAGACCAACACGTTGAAGGTCTCCGAAAATGTCGCCCAGGTCTTCATGGGAATGCGGATCCAGTGTGCCCAGTGTCACAATCATCCGTTTGATCGCTGGACGATGGACGACTACTACAGTTTCGGAGCATTTTTCGCACAGATCGGACGGAAGCAGGGTGAGGATCCTCGTGAAACAATCATCTTCAACAGCGGTAGCGGCGAGGTAAATCACCTTGTCGGTGGCCGCGTGATGAAACCCAAGTTTCTGGGTGGTGAGTATCCCGAAACCACCGGCAAGGACCGACGGGTCATCATGGCTCAGTGGCTTGCCTCAGACCAAAACCCCTACTTCGCCCGCAACCTGGCCAACATCGTTTGGGCCCATTTCCTGGGCAAGGGGATCATCAACGAGGTCGATGACGTGCGTGTCAGTAACCCGCCGGTCAACGAGGCCCTGCTTGGGACATTGGCCAGTAAGTTCAGCGACTACAAATACGACTTCAAGAAACTGGTCCGCGACATCTGTGTCTCCCGTACCTACCAGTTGGCGACTCAGACGAACGAGACCAACGAGAAGGACAGCACGAATTTCTCGCACGGGGCCCTGCGTCGGATGCGGGCCGAGGTGGTCTTCGATTCAATCAGCCAGGTCACCGACACCAAGAACAAGTTCGACGGTCTGCCACTGGGGGCCCGCGCAGTGCAGATCGCCAACGGCAATACCAGTAACTACTTCCTGACCACCTTTGGTCGGGCAACGCGTGAGAGTGTGTGTGCCTGCGAGGTCAAGATGGAACCGAACCTCTCCCAGGCCCTGCACCTGCTCAACGGTGACACGGTCAACAGCAAGATCAAGACTGGCAACGTACTTGGCAAACTCGCCGACCGTGGACTCCCGCACGACCAGATCGTCAGCGAGTTGTATGTGCGGTGCCTGTCCCGGCTGCCGACCGACAAGGAGAAGCAGACGATCAATGGTATACTCGAGACCGTGAAGGACAAGAACGGCGTCCTGGAAGACGTCTTCTGGTCGCTGCTCAACTCTCGCGAGTTCCTCTTCAACCACTAGGCCGTTTCAGACAGTTCGATCCGAATATCCCACCCGGTTTTCCGGGTCAGTACCGAAAGACCACTCGAGATGATTTAGACTGGGGGTTTTGCCCATCACTTCACTTTTTCTTCCTCTCCTAGTCCACTCTTCTGCGCTGTTGGAGCCCACCTGATGACTCGCTTGCTCGCTGTCACCCTGGTCCTGGTGATTACGACCTCAGGACTGGCCGAGGACAAGAAGAAGCCAACACCCGATGTGAAGGCCAAGAAGATTACCTATGTGGATCACCTGCGGCCGATTCTCAAGGCACGCTGTTTCAGTTGCCATGGACCCAATAAGAAAAAGGGTGACCTGGACATGACCACCTACGGCAAGTTGCGGGTCGGTGGTGGCAGTGGCGAGGTGGTTGAGCCGGGTGCGTCGGCTGACAGCTACTTGTGGAGTCTGGTCAGCCACGAGTCCGAACCATTCATGCCGCCGAAGTCACCCAAACTCCCGGCAACGGAGCTGGCAACGATTAAAGCCTGGATCGACGGTGGCGTGCTGGAGAATACCGGCAGCAAATTCGTCCTCAAGAAACCCAATTTTAATCTCGCTCTGGAAGCCCCTTCGACCGGACGACCCAAGACTCCCGCCTTCCCTGACCGCCTGGGCTTGCGTCCGGAACTGGTCACCAGGACCACGACCGCAATCACCGCGTTGGCGACCAGTCCCTGGGTGCCGTTGTGTGCGGTGAGTGGCCAGAAGCAGATCCTGCTCTACGACACCCGTTCACTGGAACTGGTCGGTGTTTTGGCGTACCCCGAGGGCATCGCGCACACGTTGTCCTTCAGCCGCAACGGGAGCCTGTTGCTGGCCGGAGGTGGTCGCGGGGCCGCCAGCGGCAAGGCGGTGGTCTGGGACGTGAAGAGTGGCAAGCGGGTGATGGAGGTTGGTGAAGAGCTGGACACGGTTCTGGGAGCCGACATCAGTTCCGATCACACAATGATTGTCCTGGGCAGTTCCGGTAAATCGGTTCGGGTGTACTCGACCGTGACCGGTGAGATGATGTGGGAGGTGCCCAAGAAACACACCAACTGGATCTACTGCACGTCCTTCAGTCCCGACGGCGTACTCGTGGCCAGCAGTGACCGCAACGGTGGTCTGTTTGTCTGGGAAACCGAGACGGGCCGAATGTTCCACGAGTTACGTGGGCACGGTGGCGCCGTGACAGGGCTCAGCTGGCGGTCTGATTCGAATATCCTTGCCTCCTGCGGCGAAGATGGCACGATTCGGTTGTGGGAGATGGAGAATGGCCGCCAGGTCAAGAGCTGGGGAGCTCATGGTGGCGGGTCGTCCATGATGGAATTCTGTCAGGACGGTAACCTGGTGTCGACCGGCCGCGACAAGGTCACCAAACTGTTCAAGCAGGACGGTAGCCAGATCCGTGCCTTTCCCGCCCTGCCGGACCTGGGGCTGGAAGTGACCTATTGTGACGAAACCAAGCGGGTGATCGCCGGAGACTATTCGGGCGTGATTCGCGTCTACAACGCTGCCGACGGCGAGGTCATTGGCGAGTTGTCGGTCAACCCCCCCACACTCGACAAACGTCTCACCGATGCCACCAATCTGGTGGCCACGACGAAGACCGAGAACGACAAGCAGCAGGCCAATCTAAAGGCGGCGCAGGCCGAGGCTAACAAGATCAAGACCGATCTCGACTCGGCCAACACGACGATTTCAACGCTGCAGGCCAGGCAGGAGACCCTGGCCGCCGACATGAACACCTACGAGAGTCAGATCATGACGTTCACCACCGAGCAGGCCGCAGCCGCCAAGACCATGGCTGCCCTGGCGCCGGTGGTCCCGCTGCTGAAGGAAACCGCCGACAAAGCCAAGGCGACAGCCGACAGGGCGAAGGGAGACAGGGAACTCGCCACGATCGCCGCCAATCTCAAGACTGTGTTGGATAAGCGCAACGGCACGCTGGCAGCGGCCAGGAAGACCAACGACGAGAAGACCGAGGCGCTGGCTAAGAGAAAGACTGCTCTGGCCAACGCTCAGCAGGAAAACGAGACGACCAAGACAGACCTGGTGACCATCCAAAAGCAGGCCGAGGCTCTGACCAAATCGATGAAGCCTGCCGGTGAGAAACTGACGGCGGCGCAGAAGATCGCCGCCGCCGCGCACGCCGGTTTCACAGCGGCCGGGAAGTTGGCCGAGCGCTGGAAGGACGAGATCGAATTCGTCAGGGTACTCGATGTCTATGGAGCCAGGGAAGCCGATTTCAATGCCGCTGCCGACACCCTGGCTGTGGCCGAGGGGGAACTGGGGGTCCTGCAGAAAGATCTCGACCAAAAGACAACTAACGCAGCCGAGGCGGACAAGGTGTACAAGGCGGCCGTGGTCGATGTCACCAAGGCGACCAAGGGAGTGGCCGATTCCGAGAAAGCTCACACCGATGCCAACAACGCGGTGGCTGCACTGACCAAGACGATTCCACTGCTCAAGGATGCCTTCGACAAGGCCACCGCCGCAGCCAAGATTAGTGGTGACAAGGAACTGTCTGATATCGCGGTCACTCTGAAGGGGGTCCACGACAGGAAGGTCAAGGTGTTAGATGACGGCAAGAAGCTCATCGTGACCCGTAAGACTGACGTGGACAATTCGAAGGCCATGCTCTTGGCCATGCAGACGGCCGCCGCTGCCGAGCAGGCAGCATTCACAGCGGCACAGAAGCAAGTGGCCGACCAGCTGCTGTCGATGGAGCCGCTCCAGACCAAAGTAGGCGAGGCCAGGAAGACCAGCGACACCGCCAAGGCAAAACTCGATGCCGTTCAAAAGCAGATTGATGAATTCAAAGCCCGGGACGTTTCGACTCGCGGAATCGCGGCGCACCCGAAAACAGACAAGGCTGTTTAGCCAGCCAGGTGGACGTGGTATCGAGGACGAGACTGCAACCTGGATACTCAGTATCGCGGATCTGCCAGGTGTCGTGGGCAACGAGCTCGAACCCGAATACCTCTCAAGATTTGTCTGAGCGCCTGGTCGACGGTGGCACCGTCATGACCTCGCGCTGAATCTGCTGACCTGATTCCCTCAACCGGACTGCCGGTTCAGGACAGCGGGATACGCACCGTACTCGATGAGGACTTCAACGCCCTGAATCGTGATACCGCCTTTGAGGCCGCCAGCCCGCCCATCCAGTGAGATATCCAGGGTATTCAACCCGCGCTGGGGAAGGGATTCAGTAAGTTCAAACTCAAGCCGCTGACCCTCGTACGGCGCATGTAAATTGCCAAAGTCCCGGCGACACATTTCTCTCGCCAGAGAATTCCCGTTCAATCGGATGCTCAATTGGTCGTCGGTCACCAGGTTGTCGATTCTGATGCGGAGCTGTATACGCCGAATCCGATCTCTGGACTGTTCGATGTCATCGGCTATCGAGAATGGGATGGTGTAATGCCGCGCCGGGTCGGCAGACACGATTTCCAAAGGCAAATGCGCTTCGTATCCCAGTTCCGCGGCCTCTGCGGACCGCCGGTGCAGCACATAACACTTGTCGGATTCGAGGCTCAGGTCTCCGTCACCCAGTTCCGTGAGTGCCCGCCGCTGGGAATCTCCCAGCGGCCACTGCATGAACCAGGTATACAGCCCGTCGACACCACGATCCCGATAATTTGCCGCGGCTGCCCGCAGATGATCCGGACCGGCGTGCACGGGCGCAGGTGCTCCTGTTTGCTCGCTGGCGACGTACGGCGCGAGCATGCCGTAGACTGAGATGTCGCTTTCATGCGCTGGCTCGACCAGCCAGTCGAACGGCATATCCGGGTCGAGTGTGAAGTCAAGATAGAACATTGGAACAACGTAATCGACCAGCCCCTGTTTGAGCCACGTACGGACATCAAGACTCTGCGCAAGATTCATTGGCTCAGTCGGATAAACCCGTGCACCAAGCTGTAAATCACGCCCGGATCGACTGCGCAGCATTTCGGAAATCTGCGCAACGTAGCTGGTCATCACGGGACGAAATTCCGCTGCATCCTCTGTCTTCACGATCGGTGGCATACCACCTGGCGCCGCGGCAAAGTCCAGCTCAAGACCGTCGACTGCGTAGTCCGTGGCCAGTTCTCTGAGTACTTTGAACTGGTGATCGCGCACTTCCTGGTGCACCATCCCGCGGCCACCTTCGGTCACTTTAAATTCAGGCTTGATCCCCCCGTAGCTGCTCATACGCAGACTGGCAATGAACTCCATGTCTTTTTGGTGCGCACGGTCAATGAGCACGTTCAGCGGATCAAGCCCTCGATCCATCAGACTCTGCATGTTGTGCCAAACGCGCCAGTAAGCAGCAAACGTAAACGGACGCTTGTCCTCACCAAACCGCATGCCTGCTTTGGAAGGATAGAACAGTCCGTCACCGCGCTCGACTCCGTAAATAAAGGTGTCCACCGCGGTACCCGCCACTTCATCGATCGGTCGCCAGGCATCCATAAGTGTCATAGGCGGATCGAACACATACAGGTAGTAGTGTCGGGCATCATTAAAATAAATCGTCCGCGGCCTGCGCACCGGTCGCCGGGTTTCAACCTGTTTGGCACCGACTGCGTTTACCCCGACAGCCGTACCAGCCAGTGCCGCCTGTTGCAGAAGTCCTCGTCGAGTCAGGTTCATTTTTCCCTCAATTAAAGCGGTTTAACACTCACGTGTTTTTACTGGTGTCCGATTGACCGTTCGGATACCAGACTCGTCTTCCTCAGCGCCGTGTCGCAACTCCACTGATCAATGGTTCCGCATTCACGGCAAACCCGGAGACTCCCTGTCGACTTCAGACGCTGGCCGGAGCCTGATCGGTACTCACAACATCGAACCCGCGCCAGGCAAATTTTTCAGCCATGCCGGACGCATGTGGCCACGCCTGAGCATGTTCCTTGCTTGCGACCCACTTCCGCCGGTTTTCTTCGGTATCAAATACCAGTTCCATCTGATAGTTGAACTCGGTCGGAGAGGCCTCAATTTCCTGAGCCACGTCTGGCGTAAACAGACGCAGCAGACTGGATCTCAGGTAGCCCTGCTGCTGTCGCATCGCCGGTACGTAAGACCGGGAAAACATCATTTCAAACTCAGTGGCCCGTTCCGCCGCAACCTGAAAATAAATCTGCAGCAGCATTGGTCTGTCGTTCGCCGGCCGTTTCTCTGTCCCGGCGGCAACAGGCCGGTTTTCCACCCCAATCCCTGCGGTGCCAATTAACGCCGCACCCTGAATCAGTTTTCGTCGCGTGATACTCATAGGGAAAGCCCTTTAGAAACTGAGCTTTTGTGTGTCCGGGTTTACGTCAACACCGGCCAGAACTGTGAAGAAAGGTCATCGTCCCCATCACAAACGCCGGTGTCAACCTGGGGCGGCAACAGACAGGTCAGGACCGTCATCTGTGCCGACGAAAGCACGTACCTGTGGCTCAAACAGAACAGTCGGCTCAACACGCAGGCTGTGAAACTGCGTGATGGTCTCATTACGGCATTCCGGCCAGGTCGGATTTCCTGTCCTGACGCAGGAATCCTTTGAAAAACCACATCCGGAGAATCGTTCTGCCAAAATTCACAACTTTAAAGCGCCCTGCAGCAACTTGACCGTCCTTCACGGGCCGCTGATAATCCAGCGCCTGCAAGTATTCAGTGTGTACTGCTGAGAGACAGATGAGACTTACCTGCCCTCATTTCCCTGATGGATTCAATGTCAGACAGATTCCCTCGCGTGAATGCTGTGTGCTGATGATGATTGTGCTGTTGTGGCCGGCAGGAAGTAATGCTGCCCCGCCTGGCACAAAATCGCCGACTACGGATTACACGATCGTTGTCACGGGCGGCGAACTTCTGAAGGGCGTTTACGCCGACGGACACACACACTTTCTCACCAGGACGCTGGCCCCACTGGGGCTGCGCTGCATCGGCTCGATGAGTGTGGACGATCAGCCGAACGACATCAAAGAAGCGCTCAGGTTTGCAACGGACAGGACAGACCTGGTGTTCGTCACCGGTGGCCTGGGACCGACGGACAGCGACAGGACTCGACAAACACTTGCCTCATTCACCGGAATTACTCTTCGTGAACATCCGGATGTTGTGGGTGAACTGGAGCGTCGTTATAAGACGCCCCGCGAAAAACTCTCGTCCGGCCTGCGGCGTCAGACTCTGGTGCCGTCTGAGGGCACTTATCTGAGTAATCCTCACGGTACCGCAGTCGGACTGGTGTTTGAAACCGCGGACTCAGTGATCGTGGCACTGCCGGGACCACCTCGCGAATTACAGCCGATGGTACGCGACGCTCTCGTGAAGTATCTGGATCAACGGTTCGAACTGCGACCGGCAGGCTGTTCGCTGACACTTCGCTTTGTCGGCATAGGCCAGTCCCGCATTCAGCAAACGCTGAAAGCACAGGTCCTGTTGCCACCGGCAACAGTTCCTTCCTCACAGTTCAATCGAGGACGGGTCGACTTTACATTTTCGCTGCCGGACGACACGCCCGGAAACCGGGAAAAGCTTCAGAAGCTGAAACGTCAGATCCTGCACCATCTGAGTGATTATGTGTATGCAACGGACAAATCGTCTCTGGAGGACCACATTGTGCGGTTGCTCGAATCGCGCGGTCAGACACTCACGATTGCCGAGGTCGGCAGTGGCGGAAGTTTGACCTCGGGACTCAGTTCTGCAATTGGTGCTGAGGATGTCCTGTCGGGAGCTTTTGTGGCGCCAACCGAAGAGAAACTGCGGACACTGCTCGGTGTGCCCGATGACGAACCGACCGCAAACACTTCGAGCGCTCAAGCTGCCGAACAGCTGGCCGCAGCCGCAGCCAGTCTGGCTGGCAGACAGTGGATCTGTGCGATCGGCAAGGCTCAGCAGGATGAATCCGGTTCACATTTCGTCCATGTGGCTGTCCGGTCGCCCAATGCCCGCACGGAAACAGCGCGTATTCGACTCCGCACGGATGACACACGGCACGCACGACTCGTGACACAACTGCTGGATCACTTGCGCCGACAGCTTAATTGACAATTGCAGCGGAACAGCCTGCTCAGAAACACAGTCCCAATGCAAACAACGCCCTGGACTGCCGGAGTCAGGTCGTTTCGCTTCGGACCGCCACTGCGGTGGATGGTTCAGGGCCCAGACCCCCTCAGACAAATGTCTGTTGTCCTGCCGGTGCGTCCGCAAACTGTCCCGCATAGGTTTTTCCAATGGAATGTGTGTTTCATCTTTGCGGGGCTGGTCGGCTGGAAACATCAGTGTTCGTCCACCGGTTCACAAACGCCGGTTTCCGGACCATGGAATCCGATGCAGCGCAGTCCTAGAATGCGACGGGTGGTCTCATCATCGTCACTGACACTTCCGGCCACCGCTGTCGCGGGCCGCAACAATGAACCAAAATCCTGTTAAGTCAGACAGAACCGGGTCGATCCCCATGAAACTGATATTTCTGAAGCCAGTGATTCGAATCGGTCTTTTGACAGTGCTGCTTACAGCACGTGTGTCTGCGGACTGGCCTCAGTTTCGCGGACCGGACGGACAGGGACATTCCAGTGAAGACGGCATCCCTGTCCACTGGAGTGAACAGAAGAACGTCACCTGGAAATCCGCTGTCCCGGGCCAGGGCTGGTCTTCACCGGTGATTGCCGGCAACCAGGTCTGGATGACCAGCTCGAATGAGGATGGCATGTCTCTTCGCGCCGTGTGTCTGGACGCGACCGCCGGCCGGCTTTTGCACGATGTTGAAGTGCTGCAGCCGACCGAACCTGGCCGTCACCACAAACTGAACGGATACGCTTCCCCAACACCTGTGCTTGACGGCAGCCATGTCTACGTGCATTTCGGCCCCCGCGGTACCGCCTGCCTGGACACCACCGGCAAGATCGTCTGGCAGAATACCGAATTCAGCTACAATGCGTTTCAGGGTGCGGGAAGTTCGCCGATTCTCCACGAGGACCTGCTGATTCTGACCTGTGACGGCACAGATAAGCAGTTTCTGGCGGCGCTCGACAAGCGAACGGGAAAAACCAAATGGCATCAACCCCGGGCCCATCTTGAGGCCGCAACTGCACGGGATGCCAAACGGCCGGTGGACGCACGGATTTCAAAGATGGCTTATTCCACTCCGCTGGTTCAGGCCGTCGATGGTGTCACACAACTGGTAAGCACCGGTGCCGATCATGTCGCGGCCTACGATCTCAGGACCGGCAGTGAAATCTGGTGGATGCCGTACACGGGTTTCTCTCTGGTCTGCCGGCCATCGTACGGAAATGGTCTGTTTTATGTCGTGGGATCAGTCGCCCAGGACCATTTCTGCGTCTACGCTGTTCGCCCGGGTTCCGGTCAGGTCCCTGAGGAACAGGTCGTCTGGCAGCGCTCCAAAGGTATTGCCCATGTCCCGTCACCGCTGTTGGTTGGTCAGGAACTGTTTCTGCTTGACAACAGTGGCGTGGCAGCCTGCGTGGACGCTCTCACAGGCCAGGAGTACTGGCGCGAACGGCTGGGTGGCAATCACGATGCATCCCCGATCGAGGTCTGTGGCCGGATCTATTTTTGTAACCGCGACGGGAAAACAACCGTAATGCACGCGGGCCGCGAATTTAAAATACTGGCCGCCAACCAGTTGGAGGGCACATTCAAGGCCTCCCCCGCTGTCAATGACGGAGCGTTATTCCTGAGAAGTGACACCCACCTGTATCGTATCGCAGATCAATCGGAATAACGGCAGGATAACACCCCGGCAAAAGAGGCCGTCCGGCGAATCCACATCAATCGGGTGTTCGATGGTGACGCCATTGATGTGCTGATGGACTCGAACAATAGTGCTGTCCAACAGCAAAACGTCGAGATCTTCTTCCACACCAAGTTCTTCAGCGATTCGCTGTCAGACACCGTTTCGGCACCAGCGACGAAATCTCTGAAACAGTACATTGTACCTGACGGTGACGAAATCCAGTATTCGTTCCCGTGTGCCGAATGTTACAAAGAGTGGGCTTACCTTGGTACATCCGACTTCTAGTCGCAAAATAACCCATTCAAACGATCACCATTTCGTTGGTGTTTTTATCAGTCCGAAAGGATCGATCATGCAGACCGTGCAGTCCATTTTCAAGTTGCCGGCGATAATCATATTGGTCGCCGTTTCTGCAGATGCAGCGGTTGCTTCCGAGTTGATCAACTTAAGGCAGGCCGTGATTTTCGTGCCCGACGATCGGGCCATTATCAAGACAGCGCGACGCATGCTCACGGAAGAAGTCGCGAAACGCACAGGTATCAATCTGACCAACTCCGAGACGCTTGGCAATGGGACGAGTCCCACTATCCTGCTTTGTCGAGCCGACAAGGCCCCCTCACAATTGCGTGACTTCGTCATGGCAATGAATGTGCCGAAACAGGCGGAAGGATTCGCCATAGCCGTCCACAACAAAGGCAAACTCCCGGTCGTGGTGCTCGCGGGACGGGATGAACGCGGTGTCCTCTTCTCCGTGGGGCGACTCCTTTTGCAACTGAAGATGAAAAAGAAACAACTCGAACTGCCTGCGGACTACCGGATTGCCACGGCGCCGCTTTATCCCCATCGTGGCCACCAGATTGCCTATCGAAACCTATCCCACTGTTATGATGCCTGGACGGCGGACACCTACGAACAGTACATGCGAGAATTGGCTGTGTTTGGGGCCAATGCTTTTGAAACAACCTCTTTCTCAATCGACGGATACGACGGTCCCCATGCCAAACTAACCGGTGGGGAAATGGTCACAGCGTGGTCGCAAATTTGTGCCGACTACGGTTTCAGTTTCTGGTTATTCTCGGTGGCTATCGGCGGCGAAGGAAAATCCGCAAAACAACAACGAGCAGCCATTGAATCTCGACTCAATACCCTTCGTGCAATCCCTCACCTCGATCATGTTTATCTCACTGGAGGTGACGGAGGCTCTTCGCACCGGCGTCCCGACCTCATGTTCGAGTGGACCGGCCGGTTTGCCGAGGAGGCCCGGAAGATCCACCCCGGTCTAGGCATTTGGGTTTCCAATCAAGGATTCGGTCCAGAACTGAATAACTGGTTCTTTGACTATCTCCAACAACAGCAGCCCGCATGGGTCACGGGCGTGGTCTACGGCCCGTGGTCTCGTGTCCTGCTGGACGAGCAGCGGGCGCGGGTGCCGCAGCAATACCCGATCCGGCGCTACGCTGACATTGGTCACTGCTTACGCGCTCAATATCCCTTGCCAGGCTGGGATCGTGCCCTGGCACAAACCCTCGGACGCGAACCTTTTGTCCCCCGACCGAGAGGTCATGCCCGCATCCATAATCTCTTCGATGAATATGCCGATGGTTTCGTGACATACTCGGACGGCGTGGGCGATGACGTCAACAAATTCATATGGACGGCACTTGGCTGGGATCCGGATCGGGACTTCAACGACATTATGCTCGACTACGCTCGTTTCTTTTTCGGTTGGGACATTGCCGAGAGGGTCCGACAAGGCTTGTTTACATTGGAGGACAATTTCTCTGGCTCGCTGGCCAAGAATGAAGGCGTCGAGAAAACATTTGCCCTCTGGAAATCGCTCGAGGACAATGCTGACGACGCCTTGCTGGCCAACTGGCGTTTCCAGGAGTGCCTGTTGCGCGCCTATTACGATCACTACACACGACTGCGACTGCTCAAGGCCAACGCGATTGAGGAACGCGTCCAGGCGACTCTGCGCAAGGCCCCCCAAGTGGGCGTCGAACAAGCGATCATCACGGCGCGAGCTGTTCTGGCCGAGCCGGACCAAAATAACGCTACAAAGGCGCTCAAAACACGTATCATCGAATTGGGAGCGGAACTTTTCAAAAGCATCGGCGCCCAATTGGACGTGTCCACTTACCAGGCTAGCGGACTGGAACGCGGCGCGGTGCTGGATTTTCTCGACACGCCTCTTAATAACCGGCTTTGGCTTGAGGACGAATTCGATGCGATCCTCACCAACAGATTCACGGCTTCCATGCCTGAGAAATTCGGACCCGGTGATGTACGTCTCACTCGGCTCACTCACGTGATCGACTGGGAAGATCCCGGTCCCGGTGGATTCTACGACGACCTGGGGTGCTCGTGGAAGCAGCCACATCTGGTGAAACCCAAACCGATATGGGATGATCCAGCCGGAGTCACCACCCCCCGCGAAGCGCACGCCATGAACAACGCTGACCGTCATCGGCTCTCATGGCTCGATGTCGGAGAAGCGTTGTACGCTACCCCTTTCATGATGCACTATGAAGGACTTGACCCCAACGCGTATTATCGCATTCGCGTCACCTACCTCGGTCGCTACAACGCAACGATCCAACTCGTCGCCGACAACAAATATGAAATACACGGCGCCTACGGACACACGCTGCAGGGCGTACGGTACACAGCTGGCTATAGCGACAGAACCGCCGTTATCACCCAAAAAAAGGGCGATCCCCCGCCGGTGGTCACACCCCTCGAATTTGTGATTCCGCGCGAAGCGACACAAGACGGTGTGCTCGACCTGACTTGGCAACGGATTACGGGTCGTGGAACGCAAGTCGCTGAAGTATGGCTGATTAAGCAGTAACTGCAGGCTCCTTGACGGCCGATGAGGAAGGCTGTCAACGGCATATTTGCTCCTCCGCTGTATCGCGACTGGCTGGATGACCGACCGGAGCGGTTTCGCGGAGGCAAATTCACCTCCGGCGCGAAGGGAATTCTTGGGGAGAAACTCCCCACCATGATGCCAGCACGAGATCCGGTCATGGCCTACACGGGCGCCATTCGCGAGCTGGGAAACAAGTCGCCGGACCCGTTTCTGGTCGCTGTCGAGAGAGAACGTGGGCTGCCGTATGACTCGATCGCGGAATGCTACGCGGTTTGGATGTTACGACATAACGCGCGACGAGAAGTTCAAAGAACAATCGCGAGTAACCTGAGCGCCCGTGGTCCACTGAACTGGCTGTATCGCAGCCGCAACGACTATCAATCCATCACGCATACCGCTTGGTTCGCCTGGCGTTCTGACAACGTTTCACCACCTGCTTGTCGCTGCCGGGATGACCTGGCATGATGTGAAGACACACAGTCCAGGATGGGGACGTGAAAGCACGACCAACGAACACAACAGGAAAGTGATCATGAACAGCAACACACTTTTGTTAACAGCGCTGGGTGTGATGTTCTGCAGTGGCTGTACGACGGAACAACGATTGGAGCGACTGGGAGCTTATGTCAAAGTCAATGAACAGGGTGAGATTCTTTTGGTCAACCTCAACGGCACCCAGATCACCGATGCAGGACTGGTGCATCTTGAAGGACTTACCAGTCTGCAGGAGCTCAACCTCGACAACACGCACCAAATCACCGACGCGGGACTGGTGCATCTTGAGGGGCTGACCAGTCTGCGGATGCTCTTCCTTCACAACACCCAAATCACCGACGCGGGCGTCGCCAAACTCAAGGAGGCACTGCCGGAGTGTGATATAACTCACTAACCGCTGCGGCAAATCCATGACTCACCTCACAACCGAACAACTGCAGAACATTCAGGCGAAGGCGGACAGCACACGGGACGTGATCATTGAAAGCCTGGAAGGCAACACTGAACCGGCGTCTGCCGTCCGGCCCATCATGCGGGCCAGTGATGATGCACTGCCCACGTTTCAGCAACCGGCTGTGGCGAATCAGGTGCTCAATTCCACTGCCGCCTGTTGCAAAGCTTCGAGAATACGTGCCACGTCATCGGCCGACAATCTGTATTCTGATTGCAGAAAATCGGCGAACTTGACCTTCGGATCTGGTGGAAAAGTGCCACCGGGGTTGCCACGCTGATCGGGAGATCAGAGCTCCGTTGTTGAGGATTCTTTCGCATACTTCGACCCGAATGCGAGCCCAACGTCGACCGAGATTCATGGACAGGAAAACCACAACAGCCCGTTCTTTGCTGAGCTTTCGGTTCGACTGAGTCTTTTGGCCCTACGAGCTCCACGTCGTGGAGTGCCAGCCCTTCGGTAAGAATTCACTCGAACACTGTGTAATCCTCGTCTCTGTGGAACACGGTCGCTGCTCTCAAGTTGGCCCGGTTCAGCCCAGCCGCTGCATCGGCACGTGGAGATCTGGACATCTCCGGATGTCTACCGTTGCGTCATCACACGAAAACAGGCCTGCCCCCCCTTTCCGCTTCCGAAAAACTCTCGTCATTCCCTGTCGACCGCCAGATAAATTCAATGCAAACCTGAAAGTCCTCGTTCTGCTCCCCGCGGGGACCGACGCATCCGAAGGATGAACATCGCACGCGGCGCCGGGCTTTATTCCCATCCATACGATGACCCGCCGACCCGGTACGGACCCTCCGATCCGAAATACAGCGGTGGGACTTGCTCGGCGCGACTCTTTCCAGCTAACTCGAGAACAATCCCCATCGGCGCGGGGCCAAAATCCAGGTGTTGCAGACGACCATTGTAGGCATTCCCGCCCCAGCGCGACGACAGCGCAACCAGATCGAATGAAACAAACTTCTCAGTCTTCAGATTGTAGACTGCCTGCCCCTCAATCCCGGCATCGACCCCCCGTT
>Ga0310123_10000417_pt1 | contig 38100 bp, 29 predicted proteins | sample CB6_AW_1057_MG_FD_203505 | JGI IMG/M metagenome (GOLD analysis project Ga0310123, IMG submission 203505) | Marine microbial communities from Western Arctic Ocean, Canada - CB6_AW_1057 | ecosystem: Environmental > Aquatic > Marine > Oceanic | place: Canada: Western Arctic Ocean | collected... | reverse complement strand
CCGTGAGGGGACCCACCTGTACTACTGGCGCTACGAAGACGGCCAGGAGTATCGGGTGTACTGTCGACGAACAGTCGACGACGACGCTGAGCAGGTCACGCTCGACGTTAACGCGCTGGCCGAAGGACACGAGTACTGCGACGTTGGCGGCCTGGTCGTCAGCCCGAACGAGCGGCTGCTCGGGTACGCCGTCGATACGGTGGGTCGCCGCCAGTACGACATTCGGTTCCGCGATCTCGCCTCCGGGACAGAACTCGACGACGTCATTCCCAGAGTGACCGGGAACTACGTGTGGGCCAACGACAACCTCACCATCTTCTACACCCGACAGCATGAGACGACCCTGCGGTCGTTTCAGGTCTATCGTCACCGCTTGGACCAGGATGGGTCGGCGGACGAACTGGTCTACGAGGAACGCGACGAAACGTTCGGATGTGGTGTCGGTAAGAGTCGTTCCACGCGGCACATTCTGATCGGGTGCTACCAGACACTCACCACGGAGTATCACGTGCTCGATGCGGACCGCCCCGAAGCGCCGCCGCGGGTGTTTGTGAGCCGGCGGTCTGGGCACGAGTACCACATCGACCACTATGGCGACCGATTCTTCATCCGGAGCAACGACGGCGCCCGGAACTTCCGCCTACTCGAAACGGGTGACGTCCCCGACCAGTGGTCTTCGACACACTGGCGGGAACTTCTTCCTCACCGAGACGACGTCCTGATCGAAACGTTCGAGCTGTTCCGAGATTTCTTAGTGCTCCAGGAGCGGACCGACGGTCTCGTGAGGCTCCGGGTTCGGCCGTGGAACGGCGATGCCGCCCACGACATCGCGTTTCCGGAACCGGCCTACGATGCCTATATCGATGCGCACAACAAGATCCCGGAGACGACGGTGCTCCGTTACGGTTACAGCTCGCTCAGTACTCCGGCGTCGGACTATGACTACGATATGGTCGCGCGTGAACGGACGCTGCTCAAGCGCGAAGAGGTGCTGGGTGGCTTTGACCCGGACCACTACCGGACCGACCGGCTCTCCGCGACGTCCGCCGAAGGCGTTCAGGTGCCGATCTCGTTGGTGTCACACATCGACACACCGTTGGATGGATCCGCCCCCCTCCTGCTCTACGGATATGGATCGTACGGCATCAGCATGGATGCTGATTTTCGGTCGCCCCGGCTGAGCCTGCTCGACCGGGGCTTCGTATTCGCGATCGCTCACATACGCGGCGGTCAGGAACTTGGCCGACAGTGGTATGACACCGGCAAGCTCCTCCAGAAGAAGAGCACCTTCACCGACTTCATCGCGTGCGCCGAGCATCTCGTGGCTGAGCGCTATACGTCTTCGGCACGGCTCTTTGCGATGGGGGGTAGCGCCGGTGGGCTGCTGATGGGTGCCGTGTGCAACATGCGACCGGACCTGTTTCACGGCATCGTGGCGCAGGTGCCGTTCGTCGACGTTTTGACTACGATGCTGGACGACACGATTCCGCTGACCACCGGCGAGTATGACGAGTGGGGGAACCCGCACGACCCGACGTATTACGAATACATCAAGTCGTACTCACCCTACGACAACGTCGTCCCCAAGGCTTACCCACATCTATTGGTCATGACGGGGCTCCATGACTCGCAGGTGCAATACTGGGAGCCGGCCAAATGGGTCGCTCGGCTCAGATCCGTGAAAACGGACGATCATCTCCTGCTCCTCAAGACCAACACGGAGGCCGGCCACGGTGGCGCCTCCGGTCGCTACCACCGGTACCGAGAGACCGCGCTTCAGTACGCGTTCCTCCTGGAGCTCGCCGCCGGTGACGAGCTGGGGACAGACTCGGCGCCCGCCCGACCCGTGATACCAGACGGTCGCAACGCGAATGATTGAGGGCTTGACGATCCGATGAAGCACTGGCTCCTGGGACTGGCTGTGTTCGGTCTGTACGGCCTACATCAGGACATCTGGTTCTGGGAGACAGCGCGGCCGCTGGTCTTCGGCTTACTACCGGTCGGGCTCTTCTGCCACGTGGTGTACTCGATCGGGGCTGCCTTGCTGATGGTTGTCCTGGTCAGCTACGCGTGGCCGGCGGCCCTCGAACGTGAGGTCGAGGGCGACTCATCCGATGCGACTCGGGGGGGGGGGCGTGATCCCGGCGCTTCTCGTGCCGTACATCATCATTGCCGTGATGGGCGGCGGGACCACCCTGAACGCTGTCAGCGGCGGCGCGGTGCCGTACTGGCTCGGTGGCGCGGTCGTCGCCATTGTCGTGATGAGCTACGTGTTCTTCGGCGGCATGCGCGGAACCGCGTGGGTCAATACCTTTCAGACCGTACTCTTTCTCGTATTCGGGGTCGGCGCCCTGCTCCTGATCGGCTCGAGGATCGGTGGTTGCTTACAGGCAATGGAGCGTTTGCTTGACTCCGAGACGACAGCCGCGCTCCTGACTCGCGAGCGTGTGTCGCCGCAGTTCTTCTTCAGCTACACCTTTATTCCATTGTCGACCATCGTCTTCCCGCACATCATCATCATCTTCTGTTTCACCGCGCGCCGGATGGCCCAGTTCAAGAAGACCGTCGTCTACTATCCGCTCTGCATCCTGGCGATCTGGCTGCCCTGCGTATTCCTCGGGGTCGCAGCCAATGCGATGCTGGATGTGCCGGGTATTGTTGCCAAACTCGATGCGCGCGCGTTACTGGCGTCAGGCGGTGCCCTGTCGGCGGGGATGGCGCCCGACCTTCAACAGGCAGCGGCGGGGGACGATGTGATCATCCTGATGCTGGAGCACTACGCGCCGCTATGGATGACGGGCCTGCTTGGCCCTGGCCTACGGTATTGCGCTCCGGGCCTCCGCCGGCATCTTCAATCTGGCGGTGCAGTATGCGTTCTCCGGCTACGCGGCACTTTTCCCACTGCTCGTGGGTGCCCTCTTCTGGAAGGGCAGCACCAAATGGGGGGCGCTCGCTGTGACCGTCTGGACGACGGCGACCGTCGCTGCCGCCGCGTTGTTTCAGGCGATCGTGCCGCCGACCGCTCCGGGGACGGCCGTGTCGTACTGGACCGTGGCCGGTGTCGACGTGATCACGCGGACACCGGGCGGTACGGACGTCCTCGGGTTTATGCCGGTGGTTCCGATGACGGTCGGATCGGCACTCCTCATGGTTGTCGTATCGTCACTGACACCCCGTCCGAGCGAGGCGACCCTGGAGCGATACTTCTGAGGACGTCGACAACGGCCGTCCGGCCTATCGGACCCTGCGTCTGAACGCCGGTCAGCTCTTGATCGGGACCACGTTCTGCCGGAAACCTCCTAGACCCGCGTACTGCGCCGATGCGCCTAGGTCGTGTTCGATCTTGAGGAGTCGGTTAAATTTCGCGATCCGCTCACCGCGGCACCCGGAGCCGGTCTTGATGTGTCCACAGCCGGTGGCGACCGCGAGATCGGCGATAAAGGTATCCTCGGTTTCACCGGATCGATGCGAGACATACACGCCGTAGCCGTGCCGCTGGGCCAGCCGTACGCACTCGAGCGTTTCGGAGACCGTGCCGATCTGATTCAGCTTGATCAGAATCGAATTCCCGACTCCCTTCCCGATCGCCTCTTGCAGAATCGTGGGGTTGGTGCAGAAAATATCGTCCCCGACCAGCTCCACCCGATCACCCAAGGTCGTCGTCAACTGCTTCCAACCGTCCCAGTCGTTTTCGGCCAGGGCGTCTTCGATCAGCACGATCGGATAGGCATCAACCCATCGCTGCCACAGCTCGATCATCTCGTCGGTTGTCTTTGACCCGCGGTCGGACCTGAAGAATACGTAAGAGCCGTCGTCCCACAGTTCACTCGTGGCCGGGTCCAGACACAACACGATGTCTTCACCAGGCCGATAGCCTGCCCGTTCGATCGCTCGGAGAATGAATGCGACGGCGTCCTCGTTGTCGCCAAAGTCTGGCGCGAAGCCCCCTTCGTCGCCGACCCCGGTTGTTTTACCCTCAGTGCGAAGAAGATCTCTGAGGGCATGGAATGTCTCGATACCCATCCGAAGACCCTCGGCAAACGACGGCGCGTTGTGCGGCGCGATCTGGAATTCCTGGAAATCCACCGTGTTGTCCGCGTGACGACCGCCGTTGATGACGTTGAGACACGGGACGGGAAGTGTCGCCTCATCGCCCGCTCCGAGATACCTAAACAGCGGCTGGCCGGTGGCGTAGGCCGCCGCGCGCGCCGCTGCCATCGAGACAGCGAGGATCGCGTTGGCGCCCAGCCGTGACTTGTTGGGGGTGCCGTCGAGTTTGATTAGGCGGGCGTCGAGGCCCTGCTGGTCGGTCACATCAAAGCCGACGAGCTCGTTTTGAATCTCGGTATCTATATTCGTGACCGCCTGTCGAACGCCTTTCCCGCCGTACCGATTCTTCTCCCCGTCTCGGAGTTCCGTTGCCTCTCGCTCGCCGGTCGAGGCCCCCGATGGGACGAGCGCCGAGGCGATGGTGCCACTCTCGAGCTGGACACGAGCTGCCACCGTGGGGTTGCCGCGTGAGTCGAGAACCTCAAGTGCGCCGATCGAGCGAATCTTCATCTGTGGCCGATCTCCCTCTGGTCGGGCCAAGACAGACGTGTCGGCCCTGGAATTTGTCGTCTGCGTGCGCCATATCGGGTGTCCATACTCTTTCTTCCGGTCTATTGTTCCCGAGATGGTCGAAAGCGACAATTCCCCTAGGCAGCCCGTGGTGAAAGTCCCGAGGCATTCGACCGGTCATCCATCCCGACTAGTCTTGCTCCTCGGGCGCATATGCCAATATTCTTCCTCGTCGCGCTTGGCCAGGCAGGTGTCTGCCCGGTCTCGGTGCCACGCGCGACTTTCACCACGGGCTGCTAGTGTCCGGGATTGGTATGATCGGGTCTATGTGTCGCAACATCAAGACTCTGTTCAACTTCGCTCCCTCCGCGACGGATGACGAGATCCATGCGGCGTCGGCCCAGTTCATCCGGAAGCTAAGCGGGTTAACGAAACCATCGAGGGCCAATCAAGCCGCATTCGACCGCGTTGTCGATGGCGTCGTGGTTGAGGCCAGACAGTTGCTCGATTCACTGGTGATTGTTGCACCACCCCGCGACCGTGCCCGCGCCGAACTCAGATTCGGTACGGACCCCGGCCAGACCGGTGGCGCGGAGGAGATTGCGCGATGACGTCTGCAGAGCTTGCCGCCATCCGCGATCGACTCCAGCGGCGATGTGCGCATCTCACTGAACGGGCCGGGAAGATCGAGAGCGATCTCCGAAGACCGCAGAACCCAGACTGGGACGAGCGAGCCACGGAGACTGAGAACGACGAAGCGATCGAGACATTGGACTCGAGTGCGCTGGAAGAGGTGAAGCAGATTGAGGCGGCCTTGGCACGGGTCGACTCCGGGACGTACGGGGTGTGCCTCCGCTTCGGCCACCTACGTCAACTGTGCGTCAGCATAGAACTGGGCGGGTCCATCGCCCCCTTACTGTTCCAGGGTGGCACGACTACCCGCGGTCGTTGTGGCTGCAGAGCCTGACCCACCAGCGGCGCGAGAACGACAAGCGTTCACATGGGGACGTTTGGTGGCGATGCTTGGGCTCGGGTGTGCCCTGTATGTCACGGTTTCTTCCGACGGCATCTACTCGTGGTTGATCAGCCTGGTCACGGCGGTTGGCGAGATCGTTTCCACCCATCCGGTCTTGGGTGCGGTGCTCTTCGTCCTGCTGTCAGCGGCGTCAGCGATGGTCGCGTTCTTCTCGACCGGTGTGATCGTACCGGTCGCCCTCGTCACATGGGGGGCAGGTGGCACGTTCGCTCTTCTGTGGCTCGGGTGGATCCTCGGTGGGATCGTCGCGTACTCCCTGGGCCGGTTCCTTGGTCGTCGTGTCGTGACCGCCCTGACCTCGGGTGAAGCGCTCGCCTATGGCGACCGTATCTCGGCGCGGGCTCCGTTCGGTCTGATTCTCTTGTTTCAGCTTGGTCTTCCATCCGAGATACCCGGGTATGTGCTTGGCGTCTTGCGATATCCTTTCCTGACTTACCTAACGTCGCTCGCTCTCGCCGAGCTTCCGTATGGCGTCGCGACGGTCTATCTTGCTGACAGTTTTATCGAGCGTCGGGGAGTATTGCTGATCGGGATCGGGCTTGCTGTCGTAGGACTCAGTGCGTTGGCCTTCCACAGCCTACACCGGCGCCTTGATGCTCCCTGAGTGGGTGCCAGGTTCGGTTCGTCACTTCTTTTTGCACGTTCGTGCGTATACTTCTCGTTGACCCGTTCGCGTGTCCCGTCTATCTGACCGGCTCCTCTCGGCAGTCTTGAAGGGCCTACGCCTTGGGCGGGGGAATCGATGTCAAACTCGCCATTGACACTGCGCCGATTCGCACGGTTCTACGCGCCCCTCGCGGCGACGAGTCTGCTGTTGACGGCCACGAATGCGCTCCTGACCAGCGCCATGTCTCGGAGCGTCAACCCCGCGACCGCGCTCGCCGGCTTCGGCGTAGCCTTCTCGTTCTGCGGTGTCCTGTACAGTCCTCTTCTGGTTGGCCAGCAGGTGGCGGCAACCAAGCTTCTGGGCGGCTCTCGTTTTGGACCGATCCACCGTCTCTGGTTGCAGATCGGAATCGTCCTGTCTCTCGTCGCGGTCGCGGTCGGATTCTCGCCCCTCGGGGTCGTGATGTTCAGCGATCTGATGGGGGTGTCGGGAGACATCTTTGACGAAGCGCGCGCGGCGATCGTTCTGCTGGCCCCGGTACCGATTCTGACAGCCTTGCGAGCCGTGCACCAGGGACGCTTGGTCGCGGGTCATCGCACCCACCCGATCGCGCTAGCCACCGGTGCACGGACGGCCGTACTCGCGCTCGTAGCCGTAACGCTGACCGTGTTGACTCCGGGAGGCGCGTGGGTGGGTGCCGCCGCGTTCAGCCTGGGACTCCTGGTGGAGACGATTCTGGTCACCAGAGCGCGCGCCGGCACGGACGGCGCCTATCATCCAGTTGCAGTTGAAGGTGTCGAGCCGGTTGTGAGTGAGGGTCGCCTACTCCGGTTCTCGACGCCACTGATGCTGAACGTGCTGTTGTGGTGGAGTACACCGGTGTTAATCAACAGCGTTCTTGCGCGATCGCCGTTTCCGGCCGAGGCGATCGCGGCGTTCTTCGTGGTCGAGGCCGTGGCTTGGTTTCTGGCGGCCCCAGTTGGCCAGTATCAGTTCCTGAGCATTGGCCTGGTCGACTGTAGACACGCACACCGGGCCGTCCAGAAATGGTCGCTCGTCCTGGCGGCTGCCGTGGCGCTGGTGGTCGCGATCGTCGCCGCTCCCATGGTTCGGCAGACCGTACTTGGCGCCGTTTTTGGACTCGACTCAGGCCTTCTCTCAGACATCGGGGCGGCGCTACCGTTCGCGGCGGCCTACCCGCTTCTCTACGGACACAGGCAGTACTACCAGGGTCTTTTTACTCGCTGTGGGCGCTCCGATGCCGTGGCATGGGGGGCGGTGCTTCGCATCACAACCGTTCTTACCGTGGCGGTCGGCGGACTGGGTCCGCTGGGATATGCCGGTGCCACGCTCGGTGTGATCTCCGCCGTCGCAGGGCTCACGGTAGAGGGCATCTTCCTCGAGCGTGTGTCTCATAGGCAGGTGATGTCGCGACTCCCCGAGTCGCGTCCGATTCGTCCCGAATTATTGTCGACTGAAGGAGTTTCTGGATGATGCGATTCAAACCGAACCGGTGGGTGGCGGTGCGCGTCGTGATCGGGCTGATGTTGTTGACGGCTGGGCTAGCCACGGCGTCCTGTGGCAGTTCCGTCCCGGATCGCGATCCGGCGCCGGAAACGTCACTGCAGCTTCCGGACGGGTATGAGCTGCGGCTAGACCGGCCAAACAGAAACCCCGTTGAGTTCGTCGCGACATCTGACGGCGAGGTTCTTCGCGTCCACACCGGCCCGGCGGGAATCATCTATCGGCCCGACCAAGTGGCCAGTTCGACAACGTATACGGCACGGGCTCGGTTCACAGAGATCGATGCCCCGAGGGGGCATCGAGAGGGCTTCGGGTTGTTCATCGGTGGCCAGGACCTCGAAGACGGTCGACAGCGGTACACGTATTTCTTGATCCGGGGTGACGGACGGTATCTCATCAAGCACCGCGACGGCCCGTCGGCGCTCGAGGTCTCCGACGGATGGGAGTTGTCGGCCGCGGTGCACATTCGCAGCTCTGAGGCTCGAGATGTCGCCAACGAGCTCGCGATTACTGTCGAGCGGGACCGCGTGCGATTCTCGTGCAACGGTGAACTAGTCGCCGACATACCGATCGGAGGTTTGAGCATACAGGGAGTGGTCGGCGTTCGGGTGAATCACAACCTGGAGGTGAATATTGAGGACCTTCAGGTGGAACAGATCTGACCCAGTTGAGAGAACGTGTGGGTGGGGCGCTGGTCGCCACACCCGACTGGACTAGGGTTCGCCGCCGCCGCCCGAAAGCGGTGCGATATTGGAGATGTTGGTGTAGACCTGGTTCACGCCGATGCCTATGGTAGTGATCGTGCCAACGGCGATCAGCGAGATGAACCCGGCAAGTAAGGTGCACTCGATCAGGTCCTGCCAGTCCTCTTCAACGATCAGGTTCTGGATGAACACTTTCATGTGCTTCTTCCTTTCGTGTGATGTATGGACGAGCCGTGAGCCTGCGGCGTCCTGCCTGCTCAGGTTTACGTGAAATATCAAAGCACCGCACAAACGCAGAGACCCCACCGTAAGACCACATCGCCCGACTCGGGCTTTCGCTTGGTGTCAGCCACGTCTCGCCTCGGCCGCCTGACCTCATACGTCCGGCGGCTTCGTCGATTCGTAGACCGACCTCTCTGCACCACCATCGGACAGATAGCTGAGTCGAGAACGATTCGGGTGCCGGTCACGATGCAGCCTCCTACTGTGCAAACGGCGTGCTCAAGAAGATCCAGGGATGAGACGTAGGACTGCTGTAGAAGTCGCCCCCAGCGAAGGTTTTCGTTCACCAGGAAGTAGTCACTCGTTTGGCGGCGAGGAGTCTCCGCACCACGACCGTCTCCTTCGGAGCAACGGTCCGGGCGTCTGGGAGACGCTCGGACCAGCGCGGCCCAGTGTACCTCACCGATTAGTCGTCAGGATGCCGCAAAACAGGGCGACCCCGGCAACGTCGAGGACCGGGATGGTGAGACCGGCAAGTGCGACTGACTGCCCGGGTGCCAGCAACAATACGGCGGCGACGAAGACACCCATCCGAGGACCGAGACGCAGCGGATGGCGGAGGTGACCGGCGATGCCAGCCGCGAAGCAGGTGACACCCAGCGTGGCGAACGCGAACGGCATCAGCATGCTCGTCCAGCTTGCCGCTGTCCCGTCGGCAGAGAGCATCAACAGTTCAGGGCGGTAGATGAACATGTATGGGAGTGTGAAGCCGACCAGTGCGTATCGGAACGAGGCGAACGCAGTCGGGATGATCGCGGTGCCCGCAATCGATGATGCGGCGTAGGCGGCCAATGCGACGGGTGGGGTGACCATTGACATCATCCCGAAGTAGAAGATGAAGAGATGGGCGGCGAGTGGAATAACGCCAAGATTCCCCAGCACCGGTCCGATGAGCGTCGCCATCAGAAGGTAACAGACCGCCGACGGAAGGCCCATCCCGAGAATGATCGACGACACCATGATCAGAACCAGCGCCAGAAATAAACTCTGCTCGGCGAGTGGGATGATCGTGGCCGGCAACCGGGTCCCGATTCCGGTCAGGGTCACAGTTCCGATGATGATCCCGACACAGGCCGCCGCCGCCACAAGTGGGACGACACCTTGGGCGGCACCGATCAATCCCCGGAATGTCTTGTCGAGCTGAAGCCGAGTACTCGGGTGAAGACTGCTGGTTACCACGATCGTTGCAAGGGAGAGGGTCACGGCCCGAAAGGCGGTGTATCCCAGCAGGAGAAATACGATCAAGCTCCCGAGAGCCGTGGCAAAGACTACCCCTTCGAATCGAGTACTGGATGGCCGAACCGGTCCGCCGTCTGAGACTCCTGCCGTGCCGATTACCACACGACGTGCATGGAAATGGACGATGAGCAACAACGACAGGTAGTAGAGGAATGCTGGGATCACTGCCGCTCGCACGATCTCGAGATACGTCACCGGCGGCTCGACGATCTGCAGCATCATGTAGGCGCCGGCGCCCATCACGGGTGGCATCAGCGCCCCACCCGAGGCAGCCGCCGCCTGGATACCGGCCGCGGTCACCGGTCGAAATCCTGCGCTCCGCATCATCGGGATCGTGAACGTTCCGGTGGTGACGGTGTTGGCGACGGCACTGCCTGAGAGTGACCCCATGAGCCCACTACTGAGTACGGCCACTTTGGCCGGACCGCCCGCGCTCTTCGCGAACATCCGCTGGGCGAAATCGACAATGAACCGAGTGGCGCCGGTGGCTTCGAGGAATGCCCCGAAGATGACGAACAGGAAGACGTAGGTGAACATCACGTTCAACGCGACCCCGAAAACACCTTGGCTGTTCAGAAACGTCTGCGCGACGATCCGCGCCACGGGATACCCTCGGTGGGGGAAGAGCCACGAGGGGAACACCGAGCCGAACGACGCGTAGAGCAGGAATGTCGTTGCCAGGATCGGCAACGCCAAGCCCAATGACCGCCGCGCTGCCTCGATGACGACGAGTAGCCCGAGAAGTCCGATCAAGGTATCGGTCGCGGTCTCGAGTCCAGCCCGGTTCCCCAACGACTGACCGTCAACCCAGAAGCCGTCGAAGAGAGGGTCTGTCTGCACCACGATGTAGCCGCAACAGATGATGGCAAGCAGCGCCAGTGTCATGTCAAAGATGCGTGCCGCAGGGTGTGCCTTGAGCCGTGGGTGGGTCGGGACGTTGAGAAAGCAGAGGACGAGCCCAAAGAGGGCGAACAGACCCAGCCGACTCTGGGGCGCCATCAGCGGGTAGTTCACCTCGACCAGTGTGAATATGCAGAGCCCTACCCCGATGACGCGAGTCAAGGGCTGACGGAAGTCCGGGGCGGCAGAAGTCGCGGGGCTAGTCACGGCTTCAGCGCCGGCGTGGTTTACTAGCCAAGCGCTGCGGTTCTGACCTCACTGCACGGATCATGAGGCCTCTTGACCTAGGGCCAGATCCCGATCTCCTGGTAGAACCGAATTGCGCCGGGATGAAACTCCGTGCCGGTATCGCGGACGACGTTATTCGGATTGATAGCACGCCCGGCGGCGTGCCTCTGGACGACGAGATCGCGGTTGTCGTAGAGGAGACGGGTAACGGTGTAGACGAGCTCTTCCGGCGCGTCGGCCGATGTGATCAGGTGCATCGAGCCGACATCGAGACCCTCGTATGGCTCGGTCTGGTTCCGATAAGTCTCGGACGGGATCGTCGCGGGACGGAAAAAAGAGTAGTCGTCGACCAGCTGCTGCTTCTCGGTATCACCAAACGGAAGGAACACTACATCCATCGAGGCCGAGGCCTGGGTGATCGACGCGGTGGGCACAGCCCCACCGAGAAAGGCGGCATCCGCCGAGCCGTCGGCAAGCATGTCGACTGCGGCCTGCTGTATCGCGTTCATCGGGCTGAAGTCGTCGTAGCTGATTCCGTGGGCGGCAAGGAGGGGTCCGACGAAGTACTCGAAACCTGCGCCGGCCGGTCCGACCGTGACACGCTTCCCTCTGAGGTCATCGAGCGATTCGATACCTGAGCCTTCGGAAGTAATGAAGAAAGCCACGTTGGGTGCAAGCGTCACCACCGACCGAACCGGATAGGCGCGGTCCCATCCCTCAGTGCCGCGTACCGCAAAATACGTAACGGCTGCGTTGGAGAGGGCGAAATCGAGCTCGCCAGTTTCCAGTCGGCGGATGTTCTCCTGAGACCCACTCGTCGCCTCGGCCGTCACGCTGAATCCGTGGGCCGCACCGGTCTCGTTGAGGACCTCCGTCAGGGCGCTACCGACCACGAAGAAGGCGCCACCGGGGGGGGCGGTCCCGAAGCTCAAGAAGACACGCGAGGGCTCCAAGGCACCCGGCGCCTCGTTCCCACCACCACAGGCGATGAGCGTGGCCGAGACGCCAACCGCGGACGAAATCAGTAACGCGCGGTACAAAAAACCTCCCTGAGACATGTAGACCCGTCCCATGGTTTGCAACGGATAGGCCGCCTATGGTACTACGGACGGCGCGTGTTCGGGGCCGAAGATGGAGAGGAGATGGCCGTCCTGGTCCCGGGAGTTGGTGGCCCATTGGTCGCCAGTTACGTTGCGCGGCTCGTTCAGAAAGGTGGTACCTCGCACCCCGAGGTCGGCGTGCGTCCCGCGCACGCTCTCCACGACGAAGACCACTCTGTGGCGCCTGCCACCGGCGTCGAGAAACGCCATTTCGATCGACTAAAACTGCACCGTCAGCTCTAGGATGGTGCTGTAAAACCGGAGTGACCGCTCAAGATCGGTGGTGCCGAGCATGATGTTGCCAATGCGAAGTGGAGTCATTGGTCCCTGGTGTCATTTTCGCTCTTCTTTGCGACCTTCACCACGAATCGCCTGGCCTTCATGTCAAAGCGCGGGAGCGTACCGGGTTGAACCGCGACGACCGGCACCGTCAGACCTAGTGCGTGACGCAGTTTCGACTCGACTAACCTGGTCACCGACTCCGGGTCTGCCGAACCAACTTCGATCTCGACCGAGAGGGTTCCGAGCGCGCCAGCTGTGTAAACCGTGGCCCGGTATTCCACGACCTCTCGCACTGCCCGGACGACCGCTTCAATCGCAGCCGGATAAATATTGACGCCGCGTACGCACACCATATCGTCGACGCGGGACACGATCCCTCCCACTAAACGCGACAAAGTTCGGCCACACGGGCAGGGCTCCGACACCCTCACAACGATGTCGCGTGTGCGGTAGCGGATCAGGGGACTGGCGAGACGACCCAGGTTGGTGACCACAAGCTCACCCTGGTCACCGTCTGGCACGGGCTGTCCGGTGTCTGGGTCCAGCACCTCACAGACGTACTCGCATTCGTTCAGATGAACGAACCCAGAGTTTTCCCAGCACTCGAAGCTGATCGGTCCGACCTCGGTGAGACCGTGGTGGTCGATCACGCGGGCGGCCCAGCCCGTCTCGATTTGCCGACGGGTGGCCGGTATGTTCCCTCCAGGTTCACCGGCGACGATCACAACCCTGACTGAGTTATTGGCCAGGGTTTCGCCGCGCTCGCTCGCGACCTCGATCAACCTGAGCGCATAGGTAGGCGTGCAGCACACGACCGTTGGCTGGAGGACATCGATCAAATCCAGGCGTGTCTCGCTTGTCATCCCGCCCGCCGGCACGCAGTGGGCACCGAGCTGCGTTCCCGCATCGAAGGCCGTCCAGAAACCGAGGAACGGTCCGAACGAGAATGGGAAAAAAATTCGATCCGACGACCCCACCCGTGCTGCTCGATACACGGCCTTCCAGCACTCGAGCATCCATTGCCAGCTTTCGGTCGTGTCGAGCCAGCGCAGGGGTTCTCCTGTCGTCGATGATGTCTGGTTGTACCGGGTGTACCGAGCAATCGACTCGGACAGCGCTGTACCCCAGGGCGGGTTGGTTTTCTGATCAGCAATCAACTCGGTCTTGGTCGTGAACGGTAACCGGTCCAGATCCGTCAGGAGATCCAAATCCGACACTCGAAGTCCAGCCCGAGAAAACTTCTCCGTGTAGAACCGGTTTCGGCCGTCGATGTGGTCGAGTAGCATCGCGACTCGAGCGGCCTGGCGAGTTTCGATTTCGAGTCGCGAGAGACATTCGGCCTGCGCGGCCGTTCGGATCGTGGCGTGGATCATCGCTCGAGGATTCCAGGTATTCCTTATGCTCTCACCAGGATGTCGTTGTCATGACTCTAGTCCGCGACCTGAAAACGGTCAGCAATCTCGCGGGGGATCTCCACCGACTTCATCCGTCCTCCCGGGTTCCTGCTCACGCACATCGCGGTCATGGTTCCGATCGCGATCTCGGTCTGGTCCCTGGTTATCGTCGCCGTATACCGGATCGTCTTGGCCGTGATCTCAACCACATCGATAGCGATCTCGAACTGGTCTTCGAAGTACAGGGGACGGCGGAAGTCGAACGACGCGGAGACGCGGGGAAACCCGACCGGTGCCCCTTCGGGGGCGATGCTGAGACCCGCCTCACGCCACAGGGCATGTTCTGCCTCCTCCATATAGCGAAAAAAACAGCTGAAGTGGACGATGCCAGCGGCGTCGGTCTCATAGAACAGCACGCGACGTTTGAGACGGTATCGGCTCGGCACGGCCTATTGTCGCATGGCCACGACGTCAGGCCCGGGTCTCGGTGTCGCGTGCGCTCGCGGAAAACTCCTTCAGCGCGTCGAATAGTGGTTGGAGATCCACAAACACGTTACCGACGAGTGCGTCGACCAGTTGGGGATGGAGGTCGGGATAGGCGCGGATGAAGGCGCCAAAGTTGAACGTCTCGCTGTAGAAGGCCAGCACGAGCTGGCGGAACTGCTCGAGGGCCCAGCGCAGGTCCCGGTCGTAGTCGGCGAATGTGGCCGTCGTCACCTGGCCCGTTCGTTCAAGTCCCTGATGGATGGCATCCGCGGCCAGTTCACCGCTCTTCAGGGCTAGGAACACGCCTGACGAAAAGACCGGGTCGAGGAACGAGAATGCGTCGCCGACGAGACAGAAGCCGTCCCCCGCGGTCTGGGTTGCTCGGTAGCTGAACTCACCGGTCACCCGCATCGGGCCGAGATGAGTCCCCTGCGCAATGTGATCCTTGATCCACACGCAGCTATCAGCTTCACGACAGAAGATCGCCTCCGGGTCCCGAGTGTCGCGATACAGATAGTTCGCTTCTGCGACGACGCCGACGCTGGCCATGTCGTTCGGTAACGGGATATACCAAAACCACCCCTTCTCGGGTATGTAGGCGACCGTGGTCGCCCCCTCGTCGACGCCAGGGTCCCGCTTCGCGCCTCTGAAGTAAGTGAAGATCGCGATCTTGTTCAGCTCGGGGTCGCGCTGTTTCCAGCCGAGCTTCGAGGCCAGAAACGCGTCGCGTCCAGTCGCGTCGACCACCACTCTGGCCCGGTATGTCTCCTGACCGCTATCCGCGTCCGTCAGGACGCCGACGACCCGCTCCCGGTCGGTGACGACATCGCGGACTGCGACACCGTGACGCACCTCGACGCCGTGGGCCGCTGCGTTGTCGAGCATCATCTGGTCAAAGTCGCTGCGGAGTACCTGCCACGTGGTGGCGCACTCATGCTTGATAGTTTCGAAGAAGTAGAACGGCTGCGAAACGCGACCGGTGGTCGACACGAACTGCACTGAACGTTTCTGTGGACACGCGGCTGTCTTGAACCAGTCGAGCACGCCCAGCCGCTCGAAGGTGAACCATGTATACGGCATCAGCGATTCGCCAACGTGGTATCGAGGAAACTGCTCCCGTTCGAGCAGCAGGATGTTGTGGCCGTGCTGGGCCAGCACGGTCGCGGTGGTCGCGCCGGCCGGTCCGCCACCGACGACGATTCCGTCGTACTCCACGGCCATCGCTATCGAAACACCAACGGCAGCACCTCGACGATGTCACCTATTTTCGTGTCGTGATGAATGAGTTCGGTTCGGCGTCCGTAGAGGGTCCGCGGTTCACGCATCCAGAAGACGCCCATCATCTCGGCGTTCGGGGTCAGACTGAAATACGATTTCACCCGGCTCTTATACGGGACCTTGCCGTCCCGGAGGAGACGACCAAGTGGGATCTCGTTCCGCAGGATCTTCGACCGAATCCGGGGACTGAAGACGTCGAGCCGCATCCGGATGGCCCCCATCTCGACCGGGTGGCCTGAGTATTCCTGCACCAGGAGCACGCGGCGAAAGTACGACCGGCCGCTCATGAACGTGGACAGCGGGCGAAGCGCCACACTGCCGCCAAAGTGTCGCTCCAGGGTCAGGGTCATGTCGCTGTCGTGGACCAGCAGCGACCGGTAGGGCAGCGGAATCTGTTCCGGTGCGATCACCTTGACGCTTGGCATGTCGACGCCGGCGCGGATGTAGACACGGTCGAGCGGATAGAGCAAGTCGTTCTGATTCGACCGGGAGCGTGCGTGTGCCATACGTGAACCGCCTACGCTACGTGTACCGGATGTTGGTGTGTTCCGGCAGGAAGAATCGAGGAAGCAGACTATCGACGCGAAGCAGCCCCTCACGCGTCAGCACGATCAGGTCGCCGTGGACTGCGCTCAGGTATCCGTCCGCCGTGAGTGAGTCCAGGGCTTCGGTAAACCGTGTACGTATATCAACGCGATAGTTCTCCTGAAAGTACGATGGCCGGATCGACCCGAGCTTGAGTTGAAGCACAAACTCGCGAATGAGCCGCTCGTCGTCGGTGGGCCGATAGGCGCGATGCAATGGGATGCGTCCCTCCCGGATGGCCGCGGCGTAGGGACCCCACGAGTCGAGGTTCTGCATGTGTACGCCGTTGATGTGGCCGAACGACGCCACTCCGAGTCCCGCGAGGTCTGCACCCTGCCACAGACGGTCCCGGTAGATGAACTTCGTCGTCGCCGGGTCCTTGACCGCGGTGTAAGCGCTTCCGATGGAATACCCAGCGAGTTCGAGCTGTTCGAATGCTTCCTCCACCCAGCGACGCTTGGTCGCCCAGGTCGCCACGGTGTCGGCGAATTGCCCGTGGCCGTGAAGCACATCGGCGCTGATCGTCGTGTTGAACGGCAGCTCCATTTGGTAGATCGTGATGCTGTCCGGCTCGAGCTCAACGGTCTTGGCGACACACCGCCGCCAGTTCTCATCCGTCTCCCCCAGCATGCCGGCGATGAGATCGATGTTGATCTGGGGGAACTCGATCGACCGGGCGTAGGCATACGCACGAAAGATTTCGCCGGAACGGTGGGCTCGGCCATTCACCTCCAAAATCCCGTCGTCAAAGTTCTCGACACCAAGGCTGAGACGAGTCACACCCAGGTCGCGAATCGCCGCCAGTTTTGGCTCCGTCAGCGTGCCAGGCTCGCACTCGAACGTCACTTCCTTGGCGGTCGACCAGGGAGTGACACCATTCAATCTCTTGACGAGGCCCTGGAGCTGTCTGACAGAAAGAAATGACGGCGTGCCACCTCCGAAGTAGACGAAGTCGAGCGGTCGTCCCACGAGAGCCGGCTGCTCGGCATACAGTTCCCACTCCCTGGCCAGGACGTCGAGGTAGTCCTGCACTTCACTCGCGTTCTTGTCGGTGTACACCCGGAAGTAGCAGAAGTGACAACGCTTGCGGCAGAACGGGATGTGCAGATAGAGCCCGAGCGGTGTGTCGGTCGACGGGGCGGCCAGTGCGGGCAACGCGTCGGTCTGCACGTGATCGGTTGCCCAGACCGAAAACGGAGGGTAGTTGGCGACGAAATAGCTGCCAACCTCGGTCTCTTCGACGGTCACCGACCGCGCGGACTCACTCATGGAATAAACTATAATGGAAGGATAGATTCGCTGCGGGGTCTAGCCAAAGCAATACAGAATCCCGTCCTGCGACCCGATCACGACCTTGCCATCGGCGATGGCCGGCGAGGCAAGCAGCGGTGACGCGGTATCGAATTCCCAGAGACGCTCACCGCTTTCAATCTCGAGTACGTAGAGCCGACCATCACCCGAGCCGATGTAGATGCGTCCGTCGGATGCCGCCGGCGATGAGTCGACGCGTGCCCCCGCCGTGAAGGTCCACACGGCTTCACCAGTCTGTTCATCGATTGCGTGAACCATGCGGTCTCGCCCACCGATGATCACCTTTCCGTCGACATTGAGGGCTGAAGAGTAGAACGGGAAGTGTCGTGTGGGATGCTGGTAACGCCACATGATGTCGTGGTTCTCGAGATCGATCGCGAGCACCTCGTTGTTGAACGTTCCGAAGTACACCCGATTCCCGACGACCGTGGGTGAGGCGGCCGTGTAGGCGCCAGCCGACACGCTGAATACCTCCTCGCCATCGGTAACTCGCACGCCTCGAAAGACCTCGTCGCAGCCGCCGAAGTATGCCACTCCGTCGGCGATAGCCGGTGTCGCGTGAATATAGTTGAGTGTCTCGTATTTCCACACGAGGGTGCCGTCGGTTGCCAGAAGGCCGTACAGGTACCCGTCGTATGACCCGACCAGCACGTGTTCTCCGACGACGACCGGTGACGACTTGATCTCGCCATCGGTCTGGAACGTCCAGACACGCTCGCCGGTGTCGGTGTCGACGGCGTGTAGTAGCCCGGCCAGATCACCGACAAACACAAGTCCGTGTCCGACCGCCGGTGACGATTCTCCGATTCCTGCATCCGGGGTCGCCTGATACCGCCACCGCGGCTTCCCGGTCTCGAGGTCGACGGCGATCAATTCACTTGAATAGGTGCCGATATAGACCGTGCCGTCGACGATCGCGGCCGACGAGTCGATCGACTCCCCGGCGTCGAACGTCCAGAGTAGCTCCAGGTTCTGTGGGACGTCGGCCGACGACACACCAGTCAGGCCTGGCGTCCCCCGGAACTGAGACCAGCGGTCGGGTGGGGCGACTGTAGTGCTGTTCTGAGTCAGCGCGCCGATCGACGATGGCAGTCCGGGAACGAGGCCGCCGACGATCAGGACCGAAGCTAGTATGCGCATCGGTACACCTCCAGCGCCTCGCGGGCGCGGAATGGTCGTGGATTGAACGAGCCGGTCCACTGCTCGGCGGCCACTTCAGCCAAGTTCTCAAGATCGCCTGAGTCAACTCCGGTATCACGTAACCGGCTGGGGAGCCCACAGGCGTTACCAATTTGGACGAGGCGCGCGGCCAATCGGTTTCCGATGTCCGAAGTGGCGACCCGCACCTCAGGGTTCGCACCATCGCCGAGCAGCTCGCGATACAGCTCTCCGTGTGTCTCGGCGTTCCAGCGGACGACGTGCGGAAGGACGATCGCCAGGGCGACCCCGTGGGTCATCTCGTATCGGGCCGTCAATGGGTTCGCACACGCGTGTGCCGCACCGAGCATCGAGTGCTCGATGGCGACGCCAGCGAAAAACGCCCCGAGGTGCATCGCCTCCCTCGCCGCAATGTGGTCGGGGCGGTGGAGGACGTCCTCGACATGGCCGTTCAGTAGGCGGAATGCCTCACGCGAGTACAGGGCCGACACCGGGTTCCGGCGGGTCGTGACGGCCGTCTCGACAGCGTGGGCGATGGCGTCAAATCCGGCGGATGCGGTGACTGCGCTCGGTTGTGAGAGCGTCAGCTCAGGGTCAAGGATCGCCATGCGGAATGCCGCCTTCGGGTCACCGCACGCCATCTTCAGCTTGGTGGCCGTATCGGCGATCACCGCATAGCTCTGGGCTTCCGAGCCGGTCCCCGCTGTCGTCGGAACGGCCATCATCGGTAGCATCGGCTTGGCTGCCTTTCCGTAGCCACGGTAGTCAGCCATCTTCCCGCCGTTGGTCAGCAGGAAGTTGATCCCCTTCGCACAGTCGAGCGAGCTACCTCCACCGAGGCCGATGATCGAATCGATGGTGCTACGGCGGGCGCATTCGGTGCCTCGTTCGACCATCTCTGAATCGGGGTTGACGTCGAAGTCGTGAAACGGCACGACGCTCAGACCGGCATCCCTCAGAAGCCGACTCAAGCGCTCGACGTGGCCGGCTTCCTGCAGTCCGTGGTCGGCCACGAGTAACAGCTGGGTGAACCCCAGCTCCGTCGATAGTGAGCCGACGCGACTCACCGAACCAGATCCAAAGATTAGGCGGGTGCGCAACTCGAAGTTAAACGATTCCATGGTACGCCGCGCCTTAATCCCGGAAGGCACTTGGCTTGACGTGCCTGGCTTGTTCTGGACGACGAGGCCGGCGTTGCTCCTCAGTCATTTGGTCCCACCAAACTCCCTCGTCGTGTCTTGCCATCCCCGCCCAGATCGTCGCCAGACAACGTCAAGCCAAGTGCCTTCCGGGATCAGAACAGCAGTCTGACACCCAGTTGCGTCCGTCGGGCGTCACCCGCTGACAAGATCTGTCCAAATGTTGGTGAGCCCAGAAAGCTGTCGGGGAGACCAAGGTTGACGCGGTTGAAGAGATTGAACGCTTCGATTCGTAGCTGCAAGCGGGCGCCACCGACGATCGCGGCATGTTTAATGAGCGCGAGGTTGACGTTTGCAAAGCCAGGCCCATCCAGGATGTTTCGTCCTGCGTCGCCGAAGCTTCCAAACGGTGGACGAACGAACGCCTCAGTATTGAACCAGCGCTCAGCCGATAGGTTCTCGATGTCTGGGTTGCCAACCACGTTCGGTCGGTCATTGAATCCGAAGCCCAGCGCGGCGCGGCCGGTGTTGCTGTTGTCGAGCTCAGAGAGCAGTGTGACCGTGAACGGTTGCCCACTTTGTAACGTGACGATGCCTGCGGCGTGCCAGTTGCCGAATACCGCCGCCGGCCAGCCCTGAGTGGCGAACGGCTGATCAGGGCCGAACGGTAGATCGTATGACGCGCTCATCGTGAAGCGGTGACGCACGTCGAATCCAGAACGTCCGAATTCGGCGCTGGGGTTGTTACTGTCCTGGGGAAAGTTGGGGTCGCCCGTGCTCGAAAAGAACCCTGAGGCATCGTCCTGGGATTTGGCCAAGGTGTAGGCGGCGAGTACCGACCCACGCGTCAGTCGCTCGTTGAATTGAACCTGAATGGCATCGTATGCCGACCGGGCCTGCGACTCGATCGCAATGATGTCGGCAAAAAATGGGTTCGGACGGAGATTGAGCGGCATCTGACTGGGCTCCGCCTGGTTGATGTCTCGGCCTCGAATCAGGTTCCGACCCCGCGAGCCGACGTAGGCAACTTCGAGCGTCCGTCCACGACCGAGCTCCTGTTGAACGCCGACGTTCCACTGGTGGAGAAATGGCGTTCGCAGATCCCGCTGAAACGTCAGAGCCGACGGAGGGAACGGGAACGGGAAGTCGTCCGGAAACGGATTATTCAGGGTCAGAAGTCGGTTCTGGAGCGGGAAGAAGAGGTTGAAGTCAAAGAAAGGCTGGTTAAAATATAGCCCCTCGCCGGGCGCCAATGCCGACTGATCGTAGTAGACGCCGTATCCGCCTCGCACGACGGTGTGACCGTCATTGGTTGACCAGGCTGCACCGAGGCGTGGAGCCAAATTGTTCTTGTCGGTCTCGTACCCGCCCCTGGGAATACCGCCGGTGCCAACGGGGACGAGAGCTCCGCTGTCAGGGTCGAAAATATTCGCGCGATCGGTGGCGTCGACCGGAGCGACGTTGATCTCGTATCGAAGCCCGGCCGAGAAGGTCAAATTTGAGGTCACCTGGACCATGTCATTAACAAAGACGTTATAGCTCTCAGTACGGAGTTTCTGTGGGTTGTCGAGTCGAGCCCCACCGGTGGTGATCGGCAGACCCAGGAGCATATCGGCCAAAGCGTTGCCCGTGAAGCCGAAGTCCGAAAAGGTCAGGAAGCCGCGCGACTGAATATCCCGGAATCCGTTCTGGCGCGTGAAGCGAAAATCGATGCCAGCCTTGAGCGCGTGAGCGTTACGTGTCCAGGTGACCGAGTCCAGCAACTGGATGGTCGTCAGGTCGCTCTCCTGAGGATTGTTGAACTCATCTCCCAGGGGGGACAGCCCCGTCACGGTGGTAAAGCTGAGCCCCCACGTGCGGGGATCATCGGACAGTTCGGGTAGGCCAATTTCACGGTTCAAGGGCCGGCCAATGTTCTCTTGCCGAACGCTGCTCGAGACTCGGTTGAAAACGAACCGCGCGTCGTTGACCAGGGTCGGCGAGAGGACGTGCGTCTCGCTCACCAACAGGTTCTGGCCCCGGCGTGGCACCTCCGTGCCGAAGCCAGGTATTGCCGCGAACCCTGGCGCTGAGTACGGTTCAAACAACCGGCGGTCGCTAAAGCTGTAGCGCGCCGTCAATCTCGACGATTCGGTGACGTTGTGGTCGACCTTGAGGTCAAAGTGGTCGACGTCGTCCTCGAGTGTTGGTGAGGCAACGAAATTCTGAAACGGGACCTCTCGGTTCGGCAACGGATAGAGATTCGCGAGCGCCACGCCCACAGGGTGTAACAGGAAGGGTGGTAGCCGGTCGCCGGGAAACGGCTGACCGGTGAACGGGTTGAGGGGTCGCGGGAGCAGGCTGTTCGAGAAGTCACCTTGGCGCTCGTCAGCCGTCGGCACGTTTGTCACCCGTGTGATGCCTTCGGACAGCCGTGTCGCCTCGTAGTCCACAAAGAAGAAGGTCCGGGTCCCAAACAGGGGACCCCCGAGGGAGAACCCGGCTTGTGACCGGTCGTAGTCCGGTACGGGTTCGCTCGCCGACGCAAAGAAATTTCGCGCGTTCATGCCTGTGTTTCGAAAAAACCCATACGCGGTCCCCGACAGAGTGTGTGTACCCGATTTCGTGATCACGTTGACCTGGGCGCCGGCATTGCGCCCGAACGACGCGTCGGATCCGTTGGTGAGCACTTTGAATTCGGCGATAGCATCGACCGGCGGCCGCACCGCCGGTGTGTTCAGCTTCGAGTCGACGTTGTAGGCGCCATCCAGCAAGTAACTATTGGCGTCACCTCGGCCTCCGCCGGCGCTGAAAGTGAAATCTCCACGGACCGATCCGGCCGAGCCTGCCGGGGCCGGTGCAGTGCCAGGCGCGAGCAGTGTGAGCTCCAGAAAGTTGCGCCCGTCCAGCGGTAGGGTTTGCACCTGCCGAGCGTCGAAGACAGTTGCGAGACCGGTCGAGATTCGATCGAGAGCGGGCATAGGTGCGGTAACCACGACCTGTTCGCTCAACGTTCCAAGCTCGAGACGCACATCGAGGCGGAGTCGTTGGTCGACCGCCAGCGTGGCCTCGCTCACTGACAGCTTGTACCCGGGGACTTCGACTTCGAGCCGATAGGAGCCTGGCTCAAGCTGGGCCACGACGTAGCTGCCGTCAGATCCGCTCGACCCGGTGCGTCGCACTGTGGTGTCCTCAGAGACCAGTCGATACGTGGCGCCGCCGACCGGTGCACCTGACGGGTCCAGGACCGAGCCTCGGATTGTGCCGAGATGAGTCTGGGCCAGCGGCCCAGCGTTGGCGTAAAGCCAAACCCCATAAAACACGACCACTGCTCGCAGCACGATCTTGATGGACGTCGTTCGCGTCATGAGTGTTTCAGAGTAAATCGCGGCACACCGTGGTCCGAAGGTGCGGCCTGAATCTGTCTATCGTATCAGGCGGGAACGGCTCGAGGTCCAGGCGAGGCGCAGGTTCCGAGTCTTCAGATATCGCCCCGACCGTCGACCTGCACTCTCAGATATCCAACGCCTCTGCCTGGTCGGCGCGGTCCATGATGAAACGGAATCGAGCGGCGGGGTCTTTACCCATAAGCTCATGGATCACCCGGTCAGTCGTGATCTGGTCTTTGATGTCGACCCGCAGGAGGCGGCGAGTCTTGGGGTCCATGGTGGTGTCCCACAGGACCTTTGGCATCATCTCGCCGAGGCCTTTAAAACGCGTAACCTCAGGCGATCGATTTCCCTTGTACCGGGCGAGAACCCGGTCTCGGTCTTCGTCATCGATGGCCCAGAACGTCTGCAGGCCGATGTCGATCCGATAGAGCGGCGGCTGCGCGAGGAAGACCCGCCCGTTCGTGATCAGCGGTGTCATTTGACGATACAAGAAGGTGAGGAGAAGCGTCGCGATGTGGTTGCCGTCCGAGTCGGCGTCGGCCAGGAGGATCACCCGTTGATACCGTAGTGTGTCGAGGGTGAACGACTTTCCCAACCCGCAGCCGAGCGCGGTGACGAGGTTCGAAAGCTCCTGGTTGTCGAGAACCTTCCGGAGCGGCGCGCTTTCGACGTTGAGCACCTTCCCCCGGAGCGGGAGAATCGCCTGGCCTCTGCGGTCCCGGGCTTGCTTGGCGGACCCGCCCGCAGAGTCGCCCTCGACGATGAAGAGTTCGCGGTCGGTGGTAGCCCGGGCAGTACAGTCGCTCAGCTTACCCGGCAGATTGAGGCGGGAGGCGGCCGCGCCCTTTCGCGTGACCTGCTGTCGGGCCGCGCGGCTTGCTTCTCGCGCGCGTGCAGCCAGGATGATTCTGGCGACGATCGCTTCGGCCGCGCTGATATTGTGATTGAGCCAATGCTCCAACGCAGGTCTAGCGACCGAGTCGACGATTGATGCGATCTCAGGATTGTTGAGACGGTCCTTGGTTTGGCCCTGAAACTGCGGATCTCGGATGAATAGGCTGAGGACGGCGGTGAGACCCTCACGAATGTCGTCAGAGGTGACGGTCACGCCTTTCGGTGCCAACCCGTGAGTCTCGATGAAGTTCCTAATTGCCTTCCCGATCCCCGACCGAAGACCGGTTTCGTGCGTACCACCCGATGCGGTAGGAATGCCGTTGACGTAGCTTCTGACGTGCTCGTCAGTCGCCTCGGTCCAGCGCAGAACCACTCCCAGTTTCGAGCCGGAGTCCTCGTGATCGCGAGCGAGGGCGAAGACCGCATCGTGAACCGGTGTCGAACCGCGCGTTTCCACAAGATACGCAAGGTAATCGACGAGTCCTTCCTCGTGGTGAAAGGCGTGGTGCTGATCCTGAGTCTCGTCGCTAAACAAGACATGCACACCCTTGTGCAGGTAGCTGGCGATTTCAAGACGCTGCGCGATCAATTCAGGGTCGAACTCGCACCGAGGGAACACCTGGGGGTCTGGGCGAAAAAACACCGTGGTCCCGGTGCCTCGGGCGCGACGCAGCCGTTTGAGACCTCCTGACGGTGTCCCGCGTCTGAACGTCTGCTGCCATTCGAAGCCGTCCCGCTTCGAGCGCGCAACAAGGTCCTTCGAAAGGGCGTTGACCACGCTGGCGCCGACGCCGTGTAAACCCCCGGCGGTGCGATAGGTGCGATGCTCAAATTTTCCCCCGGCGTGCAGCGTGGTGAAGACCACTTCCATCGCGCTCTTCTTCGTCTTCGAGTGCCGATCGATGGGAATACCCCGTCCGTCATCCGCCACGGTGATCGACGAGCCGTCTGTATGCAGCGTGACCTGGATGTTCTGGGCGTGCCCGTTCATCGCTTCATCGACAGCGTTGTCGACGATTTCCCACACGAGGTGGTGAAGTCCGGCCGAGCCGATGCCCCCGATGTACATCCCAGGTCGTTTACGAATCGGATCGAGGCCTTCAAGAACGGTAATGTCTTTCGCGGTGTACGAACGTCCTCCCACGTATAATTCCCTCCGTGCCTGATGATCCACGTGCAACAGCGATCGAGCGCCTGGAGCAGCTGCGCGACTGTCTTCGCCAGGGCCGGGGTGACCTCTCCGGTTTCGCCGAACAGACGGAGCAGATCATGACAGCCGTCGAGGCTTCACATATCGAAGGTGTCAGGTTTCGGCTGTTCGGGTTCCGCCGCCAGCTTTCCGCCTATTCCGGCCACCTCCCGGACCGGGCCGTCGACCTTCTGGACGAAGCGACCGCCGCGCTCAGGGCAGCGGGGTTTCGAACCTAGCTCGGTCGTAGCCAAGCTTAGGCTTCCCGGGTTTTATTACGTGTCTTCTCCAAGTGAGGGGACCTCCACCGTCGCCGGGACGACGCGTAGGAACTGGCCTCGCTGAAGCAGCTGTCGTCCCTTGCCTCCGCGCCCGCTCACCTCGTATTTCGCCGTGCTAATTGTTTGCGTCGCCCCCCGACTCGTTTCGACCGTGAGCATCTGGCGGGGCCCACCTGACACGACAAAACCCAGGACCTGGTCCCTTTCAGTGGAACCTCTGCTCAACTTGAGCAACATGACGCCTCTGCCGGGCCCCGACAGAAAATTGATCGCGTCGGAGTGACAGAGGATCGCACGGGCTAACCGTGTCGCAGCGATCACCACGCCTGCCGTGTCGACTCTCGCGACCCCGATGATCTCGGCGTTTTTCGCCGGTCGTGCGAATCGTCGCCCGCCCCGGGTGCTGGGCTCCGCGAACGGTTCAATGCTGAAACGCAATGCGCATCCGTCACTACTCACTGCCAGGGCGTGAGTCGTCGGAACGGCGTCACGGCGCTGGGATGCGATCGCTGGAGTTACCCTGGGGTCTAGACTGAGCGCCGCGACGACCCGTTCGCCGTCCTTGAGCTTGAAATGACGCTGAATCGGCTCGCCGTATCCGGTCGAGGCTGGCACGTCGATCAGGCGACAAGTGTAGGCGGCGCCAAAGTTCGTGAAGAACACACCCGTCGCCCGGGTGCTCCCGGCCAGAGCCGCCAACAACGAATCGCCCTCCCTCAGGCGAGTCGTCGTGGCGTCGCGGACCTCTTTCTGTCGCTTGATCCAACCGTCCCGAGACACCAGCACAACGCAGTCCTCTTCGATGATGAAGTCGTCCTCGCTATACTCGACCTCGCCCGCCACGCTCTCGATCTTTGTCCGCCGCGGATGCTGCGAGGGGTTGCCGTAGGCTTGCTGAACTTCCTTGATTTCGTCGCGCACGACGTTCCATCGTCGGTTTTCGTGTCGCAGGAGCCCAGCCATACTCTGGGCGCGTTTCCGCTTGTCGGCGAGCTCGTTCCGGATAATCAAGATCTCCAGACGGGCCAGACGATACACCTTGAGCTCCAAGATCGCGTCGGTCTGTTCGGAGTCGATCTTGAAGCGCCCCATGATTTTCGTCGCCGCATCGGCCTTGCCGTCCGAGGCTCGAATCATCTTGATAATCGTGTCGAGCGCATCGAAGACTTTCTTAAAGCCCTCCAGGATATGAATACGCCGCTTGAGCGTGGCCAACTCGTACTCGACTCGGCGGGTAACCACGTCCAGTCTGAAGAGGAGAAAGTGTCTGAGGATCTGGCGCAGGTCGAGCCGCTCCGGGCGGCCGATGTCTTCACGTTCTCCTGGGACGAGGCAGGTCATGTTGACGGCGAAGTTGGTCTGAAGTGAGGTCTGTTTAAAAAGATAAGACATAACCATCTGCTCGTCGGCATCGGCCTTTATCTCGAGCGCTATCCGCACGTCATCGGTTGACTCGTCGTTGATATCGAGCAGAGGCGGCAGCTTACGAGCTAGGACGATCTCGGCGATCCGTTCGACGATCTGGGCCTTATTTGTGGCGTACGGCACGCTCGTGACGTAAATCGTCTTGGTGTCACGGCTGAGCTCGCCTTTCTCCCACGTCGCACGAAGCCGCAACGTGCCAGAGCCCGTCTCGTAGATCTGCTTCAACTCGTCTGGCGTATTGAGCAGATGTCCACCCGTCGGAAAGTCTGGCCCCTTGATGTACTTGCACAGACGCGCACTGCTGAGCTCGGGTGCGTCGATCAGCTTGAGCAGTGCCGCGCAGACTTCGCCAAGATGGTGAGAGGGGATATTGGTCGCCATCCCGACGGCGATTCCGGTAGCCCCGTTAATTAGGAGCGTCGGCAGTCGAGACGGGAGGACGACCGGTTCCTGCCGAGTGCCGTCATAATTCGGTCTAAATGCGACGGTCTGCTTGTCCAACGAGGCCAGTAGCTCGGCGCTTGGCGCGGCAAGTCGGCACTCCGTATATCGCATAGCGGCGGCGCTGTCACCGTCAAGTGACCCGAAGTTGCCTGAGCCCTCCACAAGGGGATAGCGGAGGGCGAACGGCTGTGCCATCCGTACCAGGCTGTCGTAGATCGTCGTGTCACCGTGTGGGTGGTAGCTACCCATGACGTCGCCAACGACTTTCGCGCATTTCCGAGGCTTGGCGTCCGATGTCAGACGCTGTTGCCACATCGTGTACAGGATCCGTCGCTGGACCGGCTTGAGTCCGTCTCGAACATCGGGAAGTGCCCGGGCGGTGATCACCGACAGCGCGTAGTTCAGGTAGCGTGACTGCGTAGCTTCGTGCAGCGTGACCGCGCCGACACCGGGGCCTCCGGATCCAGTGTCGATCGGATCCGTCTCAAGGCCGTCCAGCAGCGGTGCGTGTCTGGTCTTTCTACGTTTCGCCAACCCGGTCTCTCCAGGGATCCTCCAAAGGGGCGCCGATCACCGTCATGAGCTCAGCCAGGATCATGGCTGTCGCTCCCCACACCCGCTCACCGCCGACCTCAAGATACGGCACCCGATAGCGGCGGTCCTCGTCCCACAGATAGCCACGGTGCGGACCGGCCTCGGTCAGAAGCTCGGCCACCGGCGTTTCCAGAACTCTCCAGACTTCAGCAGCGCCCGCCCGCCAGGTTGGGGGGCAGTGAGTGACTCCGACGACTGGGTGAAGTGCGAAATCACTGACCGGTATGTAGAGAGGTGACAGCGCGCCGATCAGCCGAACCTGTGTTGGGTCAACACCCACCTCTTCTTGGGTTTCCCTGAGCGCCGCCTTGTAGACCGTCTCGTCGGGCTCCAGGCCGCCGCCGGGGAACGAGACCTGGCCGGCATGCTGGGCCAGCTGACCTGCACGCACCGTCAGAAGCAGGTGTGGCGCATCGCGACGGGGATAGAACAAGATCAGCGCAGCGGCCGTCTTGGCTCCCGGTGGTATCTGTCCAGGACGCCAGCCAAGCCGAGGGCGTGGGGCCAACGTGAGATGTGCGTCCGACCCGGGAAGCGGATGGTCGAGCGCGTCTCGGATGTCTTCTTCGACCTGATAAAGTGTCCGGAACTGTCGTGGCACTGTGCAGTAGACTAGTTTACTGCGACCCCAGCCTACCGTTCCCCGCATTACATGAACAACGGCCAAAAACCGCAGAAGCACTTCGACCGGTCGATCGTCGAGGGCTCACTTCCGAAGGCGGTCTTGAAGATCGCGTGGCCGACGATGCTCCAGAATATCGTTGGCGGCATGCAGGGCATCATCGATCAGGCGATGGTCGGTCACTATGTCGGCCACGCCGGCAACGCGGCAATCGGGGTGAGTGTACAGATCTTCATTCTCGTGATCGTGTTTGTTGCGTCTGTCTTCTCAGGTATGGGAGTGCTGGTGGCACGCTTCGCCGGGTCAAACGAGCCGGACAGCGTCAACCGGGTCGTGTATCAGGCGTTTCTGACAGCGATCTTCATGGCAGTCGGGATCCTGGCACCGGTCGGCTACCTCTTCGCGCCGTGGCTGCTCGAGATGATCAACGCGGCTCCTGAGGTTCAGGTCGAGGCGTTGCCATTCCTTCGGACCATGTTCGTGTTCAGCATCGGGATGCTGATCTTCTTCATGATGGGCGGCGCCCTGCGGGCGGCGGGTGATGCGCAAACTCCGCTACGTCTGGGACTCGTGATGACGGCGCTCAACGTCGTCCTCAACGTCGTTCTGATTCGCGGCCTGGGCCCTGTCCCGGCGTTTGGAACCGTGGGAGCCGCGATGGGCACCGCGATCGCGAGCGGTCTCACCGCGGTCGCATTCGTGTGGCTCCTGTTTTCAGGACGGCTGGTGGTACGGTTCTCGAGAACGATGTCTTTCAGACCGGATTGGGTAGTCATCAGGGAGCTGTTTAGGTTTGGGCTTCCGACTGGGTTTCAGGGCGTCGTTATGAACCTAGCCGGTGTGTTTATGCTCCGGTTTATCGGGGCCCTCGAATACAGCGTAGAGGCACAGGCGGCGTACGCGGTTGGGTATTCCGAGCTCTTTGCTCTGATCACATGGACATCGGTCGGGCTCATGGGGGCCACGGCGGCGGTCGCCGGTCAGAATCTTGGTGCCGGCTATCCGGACCGGAGCGCGCGGGCAGTGACAGTGGCCGGCGGTATGGGTCTGGCAGTCGCGGGCGTCGTCGGCCTCGCGTTCGTCATGTTCCCACGTCCACTTCTCGCGGTCTTTTCGCTCGATGATGGTGTGGCCTATAAGCTGGGTCGCCAGCTGCTCGGATATCTCGCGGTCTCCGGCTTCTTCGTTACCATCGCCCTTACCTATAGTGGGGGATTGCAGGGCACAGGGGATACCCGCAGCCCTCTCTATATCTCGATCGTGTCGCAGGTCGTCATTCCGATCGGACTGTGTACATATTTCTTGCTCACCCGCGACCTCCTGGCAGCCGATATCTGGTTAGCTATCGTGCTCGGGCACGTGGCGCGCGCCGCTTTGAGCGTGGCTCGATTCCGCCAAGGTAAATGGCGGAACATCGCCGTTGATATCGGGTCAGCTCGAGCGTGACCTAGAGAATCTGCCACTGAGGTCTACCATCCATGGCTGATCTAAAACCGCCAACGCTCGCGGCGCAGGCGCTGGGTTGGCGTGATCCGGTGACGGGTGAAGCACTGGAGTCACTCGCAGCAGAGCGATCTCTTCTCGATGGTTCAGCCGGTTGGGAATTCGACGTATAGGCGTTCGTCAGGCTCCAGATTTTACTCGGCTTCGCCCGACTCCCGGCTGATCATCCCTCGTGCGGCGTCGCGCAACCGTACGATCTCGGCCCAGTCTGCGGAACCGGGCGAAATCGGTTGTCCAATGGTGACCGTCACGGACGTTCGTCTCAAGCGTAGCGTGCCGGCTGGAAACATCTGCCGTGTTCCTCGAATCGCGATGGGAACGAGCAAGCAACCGGCGTCTACCGCTGCGCGAAACGCTCCAAGCCGGAACGGCAACAACCCAGGGGCGGCCACGAAAGTCCCTTCCGGGAATACGAATAACGACTCACCAGCCTGCAATGGGGCGAGCACGGCGCCCGCGCCCTCGATCCGCTGTGAAAGGTCGTTCTTCTCTATCGGGATGTGCCCGGCCTTTCGGATCGCCGTTCCCAAAACTGGATAGTGGGCGAGGCGGGCCTTGACCGCGAACCGAAGCTCGATCGGCAGCACCGACATGATGAGCGCCGGGTCAAGAAAGCTTGCGTGATTGGCGACGTAGACAGCCGGACCCACATCGCGCAAGTGGTCGAGACCGATCACGGTGATCCGGCACCAGGCCAGTCTGAACAGCAAACGGATCCACCGTCCTATAAAGCGGTTGACCCATGGGCCGGGCGGACCGGCCGCCAGAGTCAGCCAGACGAACGGTCCTGTCAGAACGAGAAGGGCCGCGACCCACCCGGTGAAGACGAGTCGGCTCATCTCTCTAGACCAGCGTTTCAGATGACCCCGCCCCGCCTGAAAGGCGAGACGGATCCACTGCCCATAGAGCGACATGGCCGGTCTGGTAAGCTGGCCGCTCGTATACGCCTTCCGCGTGGCACTCCTCCGAATCTTGCCACTTGATGTCTTGAATACAGACCCCGGGGTACTCAAAACAATCACGTCGGGTGGAACACCCAGGGCGGTGGAGACGCGCTCGATGATGGCGGCCTCGAGCCTCGCCCTGGCCTCAGCCTGTGTCAGTCGGGTTTCAGCCACAATGACGAACCGCTCGGTTCCGCGGGCTGGGTCTGCCACTCCGAATGCCGCCACGCAGCCCTTCCGAACGCCAGACACCCCGGCGACCACCGCCTCGGCCTCATGGGGCTGCAGGTTGCGACCCGCTTTGATGATGAGGTCCTTCCGTCGTCCCGTAAGGAATAGTTCTCCGTCGAGGAGATACCCGAGGTCTCCCGTCTCCAGCCATCCGTCGGCGGCAATTAGAGTGTGGGTGGCGTCGGGGTTTCGGTAGTAGCCGACTGTCGCGGACGGTCCCCGGAACTGGATGCGTCCTTCGAGCCGGTCGGCCACGCGGTGTCCCGCGGGGCCAACGACACGGATTTCGTGTCCCGGAAGCGCACGTCCGCATGATACGAAGCGCAGAAGGCCTCCTTCACCCTCACCGCCGGGGTACGCGTGGCCGGTTTCCTGAAACTGACGGCGGCGAACGGGGTCGATGAGCGGGCCCCGTCCGGCCGGTGGCGCGGCGAGCCCGACCGAGCACTCGGCGAGCCCGTAGACCGGAGTTAGCGCCTTCGGGTTTAGCCCATAGGGTTCGAACTTCCTGGTGAATCGATCGAGTGTCTCTGGTCGAACCGATTCTGCCCCGTTGAGCAACACGCGGACGGCGCCCAGGTCGAGCCCCTCGAGCTCTGTGTCATCGATACGGTGACTACACAGGTCATAGGCGAAATTCGGCGCGGCGGAGAACGTTCCCTTGTGTGTGTGGAGTGACCACAACCAGCGCGCAGGGCGAGCGAGAAAAGTGAGCGGCGACATCAGCGCGAGGGGCGACCCAATATACAGCGTCCCCAACCATGCCCCGATCAGGCCCATGTCGTGATAAAGGGGCAGCCAGCTGACCCCTACGTCGTCAGCACCGATCTCGAGTCTGGTTGTCAGAGCACGTATGTTCGCCAGGAGGTTGGCATGCGACAACAGCACTCCTTTCGGCTGGCCGGTGCTTCCGGAGGTGTACTGAATGAGGGCCGGCTCACTGTCGTCCCGCCTGTCGGGGAGCCGGTACGGTGAGGCGAGAGCCGCCGGTCCATGGTTGCCCTTGGTGAGGCGGTCAACCGTTACAACGGCCTCGAGTGATGGGGCCTGGCCGGTCAACAGGGTCGCTATCCGTTCGACTTCGGTAAACGCGATCATCAGCCTTGCGTCAGCGTTGCGAAGGATGCGCACCTGTCGTTGGGCATACTCCTCGATTCGGTCGGCCCGGAACGGCGGGTACATCGGGACCGGGACGCATCCCGCCATCAGTATTCCGAAAAACGCCGAAAAGAACGTTCGCTCCGTTCGTAGCATCAGCGCGACGGCGTCGCGTCGCCCGAGTCCCCGATCGACAAGGTTGTTCGCCACGTCGGTCGCCTCCCGCCAGACCTCACCGTATGTCAGAGGCGTCTCTCGGCCATCGTCCTCCCGTAAGTAGATGTGCACCCGGTCTGGGTTCCGCTCCACGTGCCATTCGAGTGCCTCCACGATTGTGGATGCGGCCGAGGGGGCTGGGATTACACTGGTCTGGTCCGGGTGGGTGTCGGACCTGGTTTCAGTCGCGTGCGGGTCGGCCGTCAGGATAGCCGTGGCGAGGTCACCGGGAGTCTCCGCTTCCGTCATGACGATATCGCCAAGTCGCACGCCGAACATACGCTCCAGACGGATCAGTAGCTCGACCCGTTCGAGGCTACTGATCCCAAGGTCTCGTTCGAGCGAGTCGTCGACCCCGATTCTTCGAGGCGGGGCCTGTCCTCTGAGCTCACCGACGAGATCAGAAACGATGCGGAGAACCTGGTCCTCGAGTCGATCGAACACCGGCCGAAGGTTGGAGGACACCGGCGATATTGTCCCTCATCCGGCTCGGAAGTGGGTCGGTACCGATGCGCCGGGTTGGGATGATGGAAACGGAAGGTGAAGCTCGGGACCAGCTAGTCGATACGTCTAATCTGGTTGATGGTGATCGCTAACCTGGGAACATCGTTCAACCCGGTCACCGTACTGTAAGTCGGCTTCCGTTCGATCGTGCCAACGACGTCCATTCCGTCAACAACTTGACCGAACACGGCGTAGCCATAGCCGGCGTCGGTCGTGTTCTTGTGGTCCAGCGCCGAGTTGTCGGCGGTGTTGATAAAGAACTGTGCGGTCCCGGAGTTTGGGTTTGCCGTACGGGCCACGGCAATAGTGCCACGCTCGTTTTTTAGCCCGTTCGTGGCCTCGTTGAGAATCCCTCCCCGGAGGCCCTCTGTCTTCGGTGCAAGATCCTCGTCAAGCCCTCCGCCCTGGATCATGAAGTTTCGAATGACGCGGTGAAAGACCGTGCCATCGTAGAAGCCGTCGCGCACGTAGGTGAGGAAATTGGATACCGAGACTCTCGCGTCGGAACGGAGCAGCTCGACCGTGATGTCACCTTCACTGGTTTCGATCACGACTCGGGGGTTCGGTTGGGGCTGGGGAGCTTGAGCGCTCGCACTTGCACCAGAAAGGACGATACCGAGACCAACCAGAGACATTGAAAGATATTTTGCATTCATGAGCTTCGGACCATCCCTTACTGGAGCGTCACTGAGTTAATCAGGACGGTTTCCACCGGAACGTCCTGATGCGCCCCTTGACTCCCGGTTTCGACCGCCGCAATGGCATCGACCACATCCATGCCGTCTGTGACACGACCAAACACCGCATAGCCGTATTCAGAAGGCTCGATACCCTGGTGGTCCAGAGACCTGGCATTGTCGGCGGTGCTGACAAAGAATTGCGACGTCGCGCTGTCGATGACATTGGTTCTTGCCATTGCCACGGTGCCGCGCGCGTTGGTGATGCCGTTTCTGGCTTCATTCGCGATCGGCGGGCGGGTACGTTTCGGGCTCAGATCCTCGGTCATGCCGCCGCCCTGAATCATGAACTGCTGGATCACGCGATGAAACACCGTGCCTTCGTAGAACCCGTCGCTAACATAAGCGAGAAAGTTCTCGACGCTCTTCGGCGCGTCGCTCTGCAGTAACTCTATGGTGATGCTACCAAGGCTCGTCTCCAAGACAACGACCGGATTGTCCTGGGCAGAGGCACCGACGGCGTTCAATGTCATTGCGACACAGATGCCAACGGGGACAAACGCACTAGACCACATGGGATCGGCTCCTTGGGGCCGTCAGCGGCCCATTTAACCTGATTATCCAAAATCAGGGATTCTTGATCCAATTATTAGAATTATCTGCCGACCTGTTTTCGGAGTGTTCGACAGGAACACCAGAAATTGCACCTATTTTGGACCAGCCTTTCCGGCCAAAAGTCGGTCCCGAGTATGCATAATCATCGGTTAGTTGTCTAGTTTTGTCCGGCAGCCCAACCATGAAACTCCTTGACAGGTTCCGATCCCAGCCGGAGTGGCGCAGTGAAGACCCCGCTGTTCGGGCGACGAGTGTCCGTGCTCTGTCGAACTCCGAGGAGGAGCAGGAGCTGCTCAACGAAATTGCACGTCACGATGACGATCCATCCGTCCGCCTGGAGGCGGTGGTGAGACTCGGTGACATCGACGTACTCGCGTCGATCGCCAGTGATGACGTCGACACGACGGTGCGGGGCGAGGCGAAGAGTGTGCTTCGCGACCTAGCGATCGAGGCAGAGGACCTGGGCTCGATCGAGCACGGTCTTGCTGTGGTGTCGAACGAGCGCGACCTAGTGGCGGTCGCTCGCTCCGCGCGTCTGGAGTCAGTCAGTCTGGTCGCACTTGGCCGGTTGAAGGATCCCCGGGCGATCGGATCGGTTGCTCGCCGCGCGACACATGGCGAGATCGCGAAGGAAGCATTATCTAGGCTCGACGACCCTAACGAGATCATGGCTGTTGCCCTGAAGTCTGAGGATAAGGCGATCGCGGTGGGGGCCTTCGAGCGGTTGACGGCAGGGCACTTGACTCGAGACGTTTTGGAGCAGCTCAGCAAACAGGCCAAGCAGAAGGCGGTCCAGCGGCGGGCTAAGGCCGCACTGGGAGTGCTAGAGGAGGCATTACCAGGCACGGCGGATCTGGGGCATGCCGCTGTCCACAACGAGCTCGAGGCGATGGCCGTCGAGACAAATCTCGAGCGCGGACTGGAGAAACTCGATCGACTTGAGGCTGAGTGGTCGGCTCTGGATGCGACAACCGACGCCGCGCTCTCGCAGCGTTTTGCCAGTGCACGCCATCAGGCGGAGATTCGATTGGCTGAGCTGGAGTCGGCGCAGATGGCCGAACAGCAGATCGAAGAGGAGGAGAACCTAGCAGTTGCGAAGCGCGACGCGCTATGCCGTCGTGTGGAGTCGCTCTCGGGTATCGTCCCGTCAGAAACTGTGCAGCAGTTCCGAGAGGAATGGGCCGCCCTTGCTGGTGACGCAGCGGCCGGTCCTGATGGCGCGACAGAGGTGGCATCGATCGCCGACCAGCTCTCGGTGCTCGATCGGCGGTTCGAGCGAGCGCTCGGCGCGGTTGATGAGCGTGAGCGCCAACTGCAGGCATCTCAGTCGCGCTTGGCTAAAGTGGGACGAATCATCGCGGAGATGGAAGTGCTGGCCGCTGCCTCCGCGTCATCCTCAGAACGATGGTCAGAGCTCGACAGTGCCCTCGAGGGCCAGCTCGGTCACAAGGCCGACAGGTCATGGCAGTGGCTTACGTCACCCGGTGCCGGAAGTGACCAGACTGACGCCGTCGACGCCCTACGTCGACGTTTTAACGTGATCAGAACTACCCGCCAATCGTTGTCGGCTGAGGCCAGAGCCAAGAAAGATCGGCTGGAGCGGGAGCACATGGCTCAGGTTCTGCACCGAGCCCGGACAGTCGAGGGTCTGGTGGCGTCAGACAAGTTGAGACTTGTAGAAGCCGAACGTCAGCTCCGAGGTATCCGACGGTTGATGGATGACCCTGGGCCGATTCCTCGACGCGAACTGGAGTCGGTTACCCGAAAACTCCGTCGCGCACACACTGGACTGCTGGGCCGTACTCGGGAGCTCCGCGACTTCGCCGACTGGCAGCGCTGGGCCAATCTTGGTATCCAGGAAGAGCTTTGTCGGCGTATGGAGGAGCTCGCTCAGACGCCTGACGACGACGAAGCTGGTCTCACAGCCCGCTTTCAGGAAATCATGGTGAAGTGGCGTCAGGCGTCTGACGTCCCGAGAGATCGCGGGGCCGAGCTATGGGAGCGCTTCAAGACAGCTCACGACACGATTCATCCTCACTGCCAGAAGTTCCTGGACGCTCAAAAGCGCCGCCGCGAACAGAATTTTGAGCGCCAGCGTGCCATTGTGGAGGAATCTGAACGCCTGGCGATGTCGACGGACTGGCTCAAGACGCTGCGGCGCATGACCGGCCTTCAGGCAGAGTGGAAAGATCTCAAGTCGGTGCCGAGGACCGAACAAAAGGAACTCTGGAAACGTTTCCGGGATGCATGCAACACGTTCTTTGGCCGGCGGAAGGCTGATCTGGCCGAACGTAAGCAGGAGTGGGCCAAGAACCTTGCCCTCAAAGAGGCACTCTGCGACAGGGTGATCGCCCTCGCTGAGGTCAAAGACCTTGACGCCGCTGTCGGTGAGGCGAAGAGGGCGCAGGCAGAATGGAAGACGATCGGCCCCGTTCGTCGCAATCGCTCCGAGGTCGTGTGGCAGCGATTCCACACCGAATGCGACGCCGTGTTTGAGCGTGTGCAGACGAAACAGCGTGCCGATTCCCAGGCGCAGGCTGCAATCCGCGAGGCACTGTGTGTCGAAGCTGAGTTGCTGATGCCAGGGGAGCCGTCCGCCGTATCGACAGAGGACCTCGCAGCCAGGATCCGGGACCTTCAGCAGCGATGGCGAGAGGCACCAGAGGTTCCACAGACGTTGAGCCGACAACTCACGGCCCGTTTCGGGCAGGTCATCGCCCGGCTGGTCGAGACCTACCCCGATGCCTTCCGTGGCACTAATCTCGACCCCGCACGCAAGCTCAAGCGGCTCGAGAACCTGTGCGAGCGGGTCGAGGCGCTCCTGCCGATCGAGGCTTTGGGACAGGAAGGCGCTTCGCCCGCCGAGATCCTCGCAACCAAGTGGCGGGACGCGTTGGCCAGCAACCTCATGGGGGCACGTGTCGACGAGGCAGCTGAGCGGCGATCGGCGTTAGAGGAAGTGAAGCAGGCCAGGGCCGACTGTCGCCGACTTGGCGACATCGCTGGAGATGACGGACGTCAACTGCTAAAACGTTTCCACTCGGCCTGTGACCGGGTTCAGGGCTAGGGGCGGCCCAGGGCAGGCCGCAGTGCCCGAGTAGAGAGTCAACGACCGGTCAGGAACCGGCGCTCGCATCCAGACGCTAGTCGAATTGTTCTCATCGCTCGAAACGAGCTAAACTCAAGTTTACTGGCCTCTCGGGGAAGAGAGGTAGTAGTGCCAGAGTATCCGCGCCGCCACCAACCCATACGGACGCCAGCTTTTCGTGTACTCCTCTAGACCGTCGTCGGACGGAGCATCGGGTAATTCACGAAGGTCCCTGGCCGCGTTTCGTAGGGCCAGATCGGCGAGTGGCCATACACCCCTCCTACGGAGGGCCATCAACAAGTAGATGTTCGCAGTCCAGGGTCCGATCCCAGGGATTGCCATCAGCGTGTCTCGGGCCGATCCGTCGTCCAGTCGGCTGACGCGACGGAGGTCGATCCGCCCATCGCTGACAGCCACCGACAGCTCGACGACATATCGGGCTGGCGGGTCAGGCCTAGGTCTCGAAGCTTGTCTGGACCCAGTTCTATGACGTGCGCGGGTGTCACCAGGCCAGCCCCATGGGCGAGTCGGTCGAACGCTGAGTGGCCCGATGCAAGTGAGACCTGTTGCTCGAGAATGATCTACACCGGC
>Ga0310123_10000416_pt1 | contig 38189 bp, 23 predicted proteins | sample CB6_AW_1057_MG_FD_203505 | JGI IMG/M metagenome (GOLD analysis project Ga0310123, IMG submission 203505) | Marine microbial communities from Western Arctic Ocean, Canada - CB6_AW_1057 | ecosystem: Environmental > Aquatic > Marine > Oceanic | place: Canada: Western Arctic Ocean | collected... | reverse complement strand
TCACCGAGTCGGCAATGTCCTGCAACAGCATCGTCTTGCCGGTCCTTGGTGGAGCGACAATCAGAGCCCGCTGTCCCTTGCCGATCGGGGTCAGCAGGTCCATCACACGCATCGTCACCGGCGTGGGTCCTATCTCCAGGCGAATCTTCTCATTCGGAGTGATCGGCGTCAGGTCCTCAAAATGAGGGACCTCCCTGTACTCCTCGACCGTCATCCCGTCGACTGTCTCGATCGTCTTCAACCGAGGCCCCTGGCCCTTGGACCCCGGGCCCACGTCGCCCTTGATCTTCCCACCAGGCCGCAACGCAAAACGCTCGACCACAGAACTCGACACAAACGGATCCGAATCCTGTGAGGCATAGTCCTTCGCGGGATCACGCAGGAATCCGTATCCCTTGGGGTGCAACTCCAATACACCCTCGAAGAGCCCCTCGAAAACCGGAACATCCTTCCGCGGACGATTCGGGCCGGCATAGCCCCCGCCACCGCCGCCGCCACCGCCGCCGCCGCCGCCGCCGCCGCCGCCTCGACCGCCTCCGCCTCCACCACCGCCTCCACCACCGCCTCCGCCTCCACCACCATCTCCACCACGTCCACCGCGTCCACGGCGGCGTCGGCGTCGTCGGCGTCGAGCCGGTTTCTGGACTCCGGTATCGTTGGAATCAGGAATCTCTCCGTCATCCTCCTCACCCAGGGCAACCGCCCCCTCGGGCAGCGGACGCTCCTCCGGAGGCGGCGGCTCGTTGCCCCTGTTCTCCCCATCCGAAGAAGTCTCCGACACCGGCTCGGCGGGTGTCTCCTGAGGCGCCTCGGGCGAAGGCCCGTTCTCTTGCTCAGCCATCTAGCATGTCCACGTCGTTGCGAAATACTTGCTGCACTATCACAGCCTGTCGAGGCCCCCGGGCAGCCGTCTGCGACTCGCCCAGGTGACCGAAAAAACAACCCCCGGCAGATACACGGGGCACTTCAGCCCGACCCGATCAGCCCGGTAGTGTGAATGGATCCACGGCGCAGCCACGGCCACGCAGCAAGGACCTGACAGAACCCATCCCGTGCCCAGTTCAGCTCCCAGGCAAGATCAGAACGCTCCTGACCCTGGTGAAGAACCGGAACCTGTGCCCGGTGTCGAGGGATCCCGTATAGGGAATTAAGCCAGCCCTCGAGCGTCATCCGAAGTCGTCTCCGAGCGACCACCGTGCCGCCCAGGGCCAACAGCAAGGACTCAGAAACCCCCGCTCGCTCTTGGACTGAATTCATGATACTGCTTCAACAACTCATGTCAATTCCAGAGATGCCCCGGGGCCCCATCCCCCCCAACATCACCTCCAACAGGCCTCCAGACTGCCAGCCCACACCGCTGGCAAACCCACTCGAAGAACTGCTACGCTGACCCTCCGCGGAACTCGACACCCCCGCCCTCCCCCGATCCGCTCCTCCCGGGCCCAGCCAATGCGACTCCCCCATCCCCCCCGACATCATTTCACCCCGGCCCTCGTCTCAACCCTCGCCGCCGTCCTCCTCAGCTGCCTCACGCTGGGACCCCACACCAGCCTGGCCCAGGATCGCAACCGACTCGTCGCCGGCTTTCGGCCTCGTGTCTACGCCATCACCGGCGCGCGGCTGGTTCGTGCCGCGGGCCGCGAAGACCCCAAGGGCACTCTGGTCATCCGCGACGGCGTGATCGTCGACGCCGGACCCGATGCCAAGGTGCCTCCCGGTGCCGTCACGATCGACGGATCCGGCCTCGTCGCCTACGCCGGGTTCATCGATGCCGACGCCGACGACCTGCTCGTCGACAAGCCCACGCTCCCCAACCCGCCCGGACGACCGGTCGATTTCACCCGCTACGTGCTGGCCGCCACACGACCGGACAACCGCAAGAGCCTCACGCCTCAGTTCGCTGCCGAAATAGCACTCAAGCTCGACGCCGCACGACTCGCCAACATCCGACAACACGGCTTCACCAGCGTACACGTCATCCCCGACGGCCGGATCGCCAGCGGTACCGCCGCACTCGTCTCCACCGCCGGCCTGCCGCCTCGTGAATCCATCGTCACCGCACCCACGCTCGCCACCTTCGCACTCAAACCACCACGCGGAAACGGCTACCCCAAAACCCTCATGGGAGCTCACGCCCACCTCAGACAAGCACTCCTCGATGCCCGCCGATTCGCTCAACACCAGAAACTCTACACCGCAGCCACCGCAGCCACCGCCCAGTCGGCACAGATTCCCCGGCCGCCAACCGACGCCGTACTCACCGCTCTCAACCAGGTCCTCGACGGACGCCGCCGCGCTGCGTTTCGTGTCCGCACCACCGACGACATCCACCGTGCCATCGCATTCTCCGCCGAACACAAGATCCACCCCGTACTGCTCGGTGTCGACTCGGCCGACCAGTGCCTCGACCATCTCCAAAAAGGAGGATTCGATCTGCTGATGTCGATGCAGTTCGGAGCCGAACCGAAAATCCGCACCGCCCCCGAGAAAACCAAGCTGACCACCGCGCTGCCCGAACCACTCAAGGTCCAACGCGACACGGCTCGACGGTGGAAGACACGCGTCGAGGGGATCGGCAACCTGTATCGCCGCGGTATCAAGCTGGGAGTCGGTTCTCGTGGGCTCAAGAACCGCGGCGAACTGCTCAAGGAAGTCCGACGCGCGATCGAACACGGCTGGCCGGCCTCCGCCGCACTCAAGGCCCTGACCACCGAACCGGCCCGCATCCTCGGACTCTCCAAACGACTCGGAACACTCGAAACCGGACGACTCGGACACGTCGTGCTCTGGACCGGACGCTTCGAAGACGCTGAGAGCCGCGTCCGCTACGTCCTGGTCGACGGCCTGCTGTTCCAATACAACAAGTCGGCCAAACCCCAATCCCCAAAGCCACCGCAGCCACCGCAGCCACCTCAGCCACCCAAGAACACAGACGACTCACCGCCACCCCCACCGTTGCCCAGATCGATCGCTGGAGACTCGACCTCTCGGCCCTCGGAAATCCACAACGACCGCATCAAGCGATCCCTGGCAACCGGCGGCAACGTGCTGATCCGCAACGCGACCATCCTTACCGGCACCGGTCGCACTCTGACGAATCACTCGATCCTGGTTCGCAACGGCAAGATCGTCGCCATCGGTGCCCAGCTCGAAGCCGAACCGGGCACCGCCGAGATCGACGCGAGCGGGCGGTTCGTGATGCCCGGCATCATCGACACCCACAGCCACATCAAGATCACCGGAGGCGTCAACGAAGCGACCCAGTCGCTCGTTCCGGAGGTGCGGATCAAGGACGTGATCAACACCGGGGACGTGTCCGAATTTCGGGCCCTCGCCGGTGGAGTCACCGTCGCCAGGCTGCTGCACGGTTCGGCCAACGTGGTCGGTGGCCAGGACGCGGTGGTCAAGTTGAAGTACGGCCAAAGGGTCTCCGAGCAGGTCCTCGCTGACGCTCCGCAGGGAGTCAAGTTTGCACTGGGCGAAAACGTCAAGTTCCGCACCACCCGATTTCCCAACACGCGGATGGGTGTCGAAGCCACGCTCAACCGAGCCTTCCTCGAAGCCATCGACTACCGCCGCCGCTGGCAGCAGTACCGCATGGCCCGGGAGTCCGCCGACGGCAAGAACCTGCTGGCTCCCCGCAGAGACCTCAGGCTCGAAGCCCTCGCCGACATCGTCAACCACCAGAAGTTCATCCACAGCCACTGCTACCGTGCCGACGAGATCCTGATGCTGTTGCGGGTGGCCGAGGGCCTGGGCATCCGTGTCTGGTCTCTGCAACACGTACTCGAGGGGTACAAGATCGCGCCCGAGATTGCTGCTCATGGGGCCAGCTGCAGCACGTTTTCGGATTGGTGGGCGTACAAGGTCGAGGCCTACGACGCCACGGCCTACAACGCAGCGTTGCTCTCAGAAGCCGGTGCCAACGTGGTGATCAAGAGCGACGACCGGGAACTGATCCGGCACCTCTACCTCGAGGCCGCCAAGCCGATCCGTTACGGCAACATGCCGCCCGAGCGGGCCCTCGCCACCGTCACGCTCAATGCCGCCCGCGAACTCGGACTCGACAAGCGGATTGGTTCGATCGAAGTCGGTAAGGACGCCGACCTGGCCATCTTCAACGCCCATCCACTCAATTCCTTCGCCCGTTGTGAGATGACTCTGATCGACGGCGAGGTCTACTTTTCACGAGACACACACCCGACGGCGATGTCCGAGTCGGCCAGAAAGCGAAGCGTCGCCCCCCGGGCGATCAGCTGGCCCGACCCGGCCGACCGCCGCCGGGCAGACATTCTCCCCCAGGACGTCGACCCCGGCGGGACCTACGTCCTGGTCGGTGGCACTCTGCACCCGGTCTCCGGCCCCGATCTCTCAGGCACATTGGTGATCCAAGGCGGCAAGATCACCGCGCTGGGTCCCCAAGTGGCTCGGCCCGCCGATGCCCGCCTGATCGACATCTCGGGCCTGCACGTCTACCCCGGCCTGATCGATGCCGGCACCACGCTGGGGCTGGCCGAGATCAAGAAGGTCCGCGAGACGCTCGACTTCAGCGAAGGAGGCGACCTGCAGCCGGACCTCCGCGCCGGCGTGGCGATCAACCCCGACAGCGAGCTGTTCCCGGTGGCCCGGGCCGGAGGCATCACCACCGCGCTGGTCCACCCCCAGGGAGGCCTGGTCGCCGGACAGGCCTCACTGGTTCAACTGGCCGGTTGGACTGCCCCGGACATGGTCCTCGAATACGAACTCGGCCTGCGAGTCCACTGGCCCACCGACTCGAGTGACTCCAAACGCAAACAGCGCGCCGATGAGTTTCGACTCCTGATCGAGCAGGCTCGCGAATACCACAAGCTGGTGGCCGCCGCCAAGGCAGCCAAGCGAGCCGGTCCGATCGGCGATCCGCGGCTTGATGCCCTGGGCCCCTACATCACCGGAACCCGCCCGGTGCTCGTCGAAGCTCACAGCCGACAGGCGATCGTTGAAGCGATCGAGTTTGCCGACTCGGAAAAACTGAAGCTGATCATCACCGGCGGCACCAATGCCTGGAAAGTGGCCGTCGAGCTCAAGACGCGTGACATCGCGGTGATCGTCGGCCCGGTCATGAGGTCCCCGATCCAGTCGTGGGATCCCTCGGATGCCCCCTACGCCAACCCCGGCCGGCTGTTCGAAGCGGGAGTACGATTCTGCATCCGCAGCAACAACGCCTCCAACAGCCGCAACGCGCCCTTCGAGGCGGCGATGGCCGTCGCTTTCGGATTGCCCGAAGCCGAGGCCTTAAAGAGCGTCACGCTGGGAGCCGCCCGCGTGCTGGGGATCGACAAGCAGATCGGCTCCCTCGAGGTCGGAAAACTCGCCAACCTCGTCATTCTCGATGGCTCACCCCTGCAGATCACGTCCCAGGTCAAGGGAGTCTTCGTCGCCGGAGAACCGTTCCGGCCCGAGAGCCGCCAAACTCGGTTCTACAAACGCTACCGCAGGCGACTCAAGGCGAAGAAACCGAAGTAGAAACCGCAGCCGATCGGGCTGCCGCCGCGGCGTATCGGGTCGGTGACCGACGAAAACGGGCCAGCGACACCGCGTCGCCAAACAGATACAGGCCTCCGTCAAAGAAGACCGCGTGCCGGATGCTCCCGGCCACCTGCCGGCCCGCCTCGACCTGCTGAACCACGTCGTGGCCAGCACAGCGGGGAGCGTACCGCAGCGGGTCCTTGCGGAACTGCTCGAGCTCTACGGCCGAGGCCAGGTAGTAAACCACCGCACCCACCCGGCAGGCGAACTTATGCTCACCTCGCTGCCACTTCGTCCGAGTCCACAGCGTGACCGGTGAATACCCCGACAGGCCCAGCCGCGGAGGTGTCTTGGCATCGGGAGTCTTCTTCGCCGTGGCCGAACCGGGTTGAGACTTGGAGGAGGTGGCCGGCCGCGGGGGATGAGCCGCCAGGTAGGTGGTCACTGCCGGAGTCATCTTCGCGAGATAACTCCGCAAGCCCTGGTACCCGCTGGTCCGGGCCAGTTGCTTGCCGTCGGGAGCCAGCACCAGGTCGGTCGGCAACAGTCGGACCCGATATCGTGACGCCACCCCCGGCTCGCGATCGGTGTCGACCTTGACCGCCACCACGCTGGATCCCAGCTTCGACGCCAGCTGCCTGGTATCGAGCACGTCGCGCTCCATCCGGCGACAGGGACCGCACCAGCTGGCGTGAAAATGCACCAGCAACGGCACACCGCGACGACGAGCTTCTGTCCGGGCAGCGGCAAACCTCTTGTGCCAGGACAACACGGGTTGCGAAACCACCCGGGCGTTGCGGTCGGCAGCCGATGAGCTCAACGGGGACAGCAGCGTCAGTGCCAGCACACCGCTCCAGAGAGCCAGAGAGGTCACCTGCCGCGTCGAGGTCGTCCGCATCGTGGTTTTCTCCTGCTGACCTGCTGACCGTCTCACGCCGTCAGCTCATCCGCCGTCGGCGGACACCTCGCCGCTTATCGGCGTGACACCTGCCCGCAGGTGTCTGGAATCCCCGGCTTCACGCCACAAGCGCGAGCTCGACCCGACACCGCGACGGACACGACGGTCACGACACCGCTGGCGAGACCACCGGAGATGACGGCTCTAGGGGTCCTGACGGCTGGGTTACCAATGCAGCACGATCGAGGAGGATTCCTCGGTGTCCGGAAAGATCGCCTCAGCCTGGTAGCCGCCGATGGCCCCGCGAGAGTGATGGCCACGCGCGGCGGCCGGATTGGGAACCCACGGCATCGGACCACGAGAAAGCCCGGCGATACCAAGAAAATTCCAGAGCAGCCGGTGCCCCGAATCGGTCAACACGCTCTCGGGATGAAACTGCACACCCACCGCCTGGTACTCGGTGTGCTCGATCGACATCACTAGCCCATCGTCGGTCTCGGCCGTCACCCGCCAATCCGCACAAAGCGTCTGGGGATCGACGATCAGCGAGTGGTAGCGGGTCGCGGTCAGGGGGCTGGGGATCCCCGCAAACAGGCCCGCACCCGACGGTCCGCCCGCGTCGTGTGCGATCGAAGCCACCTGGCCATGAACCGGACACGGAGCCCGCACGACTCGGGCACCGGTGGCCGCAGCCAGGACCTGGTGACCCAGGCAGACTCCCAGCAGCGGAATCCGCCCCAGCACCGCCTCGACCAGCTCGACGGAAATCCCCGCCTCACCGGGTCCGCACGGGCCCGGTGAAATCACGATCGCCTCGGGGGACCGCTCGATCAACTCCTCGACCGTCACCGCGTCGTTGCGGAGCACCTCGACCTCGACACCCAACTCCTCGAGATACCTCGCGAGGTTGTAGACGAAGCTGTCGTAGTTGTCGATCAGGAGCACCATCGCTGTCGCCTCAGGCCAAAGCACGCAGCATGCCCGCCGCCTTGTCCATCGTCTCGTTGTACTCGGATACCGGGTCCGACTGAGCCACGATACCGCCTCCAACCGAGCACTGCACCCAGCCGTGACGAACCACGAAGGTGCGGATCAGGATGCTGCTGTCCATCGACCCGTCGCAGCCGACATAAAACAGGCTGCCGCAGTAGGGACCGCGGGCCGTCGGTTCCAGTTCGGCAATCACCTGCATCGCCTGCAACTTGGGAGCCCCTGTGACCGACCCGCCGGGAAACATCGACGCGAGCAGGTCCCAGGCCGTGAGGCCCTCTCGCAGTACGCCGCGGATCTGTGAGACCAGGTGCAGCACCGTCTCGTAGACCTCCAGACCGCACAACTGCGGCACGGCCACCGACCCGGGACGGCAGACCCGCGAGAGATCGTTGCGGAGCAGGTCGACGATCATCACGTTTTCGGCCTGGTCCTTCTCACTCTCGCTCAACTCACCCTGCATCAGCACACCCGCCTCCGGATCGCCCGGCCGGCGACGAGTGCCCTTGATCGGACGCGTCTCGACCAGTCCGTCGCGAAGCGAAACGAAACGCTCGGGAGATGCACTGACAATCTGCCAGTCGTCGTGTGACATGTACCCCGAAAAGGGTGCCGGGTTGCGTTGCCTGAGCCGGGCGTACAGCTCGTGGGCAGCAGCCGGCTGGACAGCGATGAGTCGTTGCGAGAGGTTGGCCTGGAATATGTCACCCGCATGGATCAACTCGATCACCCGGCCAACCGCCTCAAGGTAGGACTCACGCGAGAAGTCACTGAAGAGCCCGTCGTGGCCGACGACCGGGAACGAGGGGGCCAGCTGCCGACGCTCGAGTGCCGGAGACCGCAGCTGAGCAACACCCTCCGCAATCGGACCGGCCGCCTCGGCCGCCGACAACCGCCGGGACCACTCGTCAGCCCGCTGCCGGGCCCGCTTTGACCGTCGGTCGTGATCGGTCTCGGGGAACCCCTGCGAGATGACCCAGGCCCGGCCCAGCACGTGGTCCCAGGCCACCACCGTGTCGTAGAGACCCGCGGCCAGGGCCGGCAGAGCAAACTCGTTGTAAGGCGACCGCGGAGTGTCTTCCCAGGCCGCAGCCAGCTCGTAACCCAGCAGACCCATCACCCCGCCCTGGAAGGGAGGCAGCCCGGCGACCCGATCGGTCGCCGATGCCTCGTGCAGAACTCGAAGTCGAGCAAACGGATCCGAGCCCCGCTCGGGCAGCTCGCACGTCACGAACTCCACCGGGTCGGCGACCAGGAACGAATAGCGGCTGACCTCATCGCGATCGATCCGGCTCTCCAACAGCACCACGTCGGGCCAATCGGCAACCGCTGCCAGCGACGACACCACGTCGGGCACCGGGTCGAGTTCCACGACGACCGGCAGCGACGCCTGCTGGCCCAGCATCACGAGTTCTCCCCCGACCGCCGACGCTCAACAGCACTGATCTCATCCACCGTCAACCGGCCCCAATTCAACGCCTGGTCCTGGGAGTAGCGTTTGCCCAGCGTCAACGCCGTGCGGGCCTTCGCGAGCTCGTAGCCCAAATAGAAAGCGTGCTCCGAGGACAACTCGGTACCGGTCTCCCGCAACACCGTGTCAAACAGCTCGTAGGGATCGGTGTGCCGCCAGTGACCCTCGCGGTTCATCACGTGCAGCACGCCCCCTCGACGGTCACAGTGCTCGACGAAGATCCGGAAGTTGCCGTCGGTCAGCTCACCCGCCAACCGCTCCAGAGACTCGGACCCCTCGCCCCGTAACGACGCGTCGCGGAGCATCACGAGGCCCGAGTCAATGTGCTTGGGCAGCACGCCCTCTTCGAAACTGTGATGCAACAGGCGGCGGGCCAGATCGAGCTCCGCGACCGAACTGCGACACCAGTTGATCACCTCGGTCGTCAACACGCTGCCGACTCGCAGTTCCTGGCAAATCGCGGCCAGCAGCACGTTGACCCCCGCACTGTCGACCTCGGTCAACTCCGTCACGTTCCCCGTCCCCATCATCATCTCCGCCTCAGGCCAACGCCGACGTGCCTCGAAGAACCGCTCCAGCGACGCGGCAAACCCCATCCCGATCGGTTCCAGGATCGGGTCGATGCGGAAGGTGGCCCCGTCGGCCGTCAATCGTTCGAGAACCCCGTCGAGCGAATCGAGACCCGCGGGCAGCGTGGGGATGGCGACCACCTCGATGCCCGACGAGCCGGCCAGCGGGGAGAGCCAATCGAGATTGGATTGATCGCAACTGAGTACCAGCCTGGCACCAGCGGCCACCGATCTCTCGACCTCGGTTCGATCAAAACTGTCGATCGAGACCTCGAACCCCAACTCGACCAGCAAACGCACCGCCGCTTCGACACCCGGCCAGCTCTCGCCAGGCACCATCCCCAGGTCGATCAGGTCGGCACCCGATTCGGCCAACCGCCGTGCCTCGGCCAGCAGTTCGGCCTCGCCCAGCCGCGAAGCGTGGTTGATCTCGGCCAGGATCTCGATCGAATGCTCCTCGAGTACGACCGGGCCCCGGGTCGCTCCACCGAGGTACTCGGGCAGGTCGTACAAGTCCTTGGGACCCCGGTCCACCGGCAGACCGAGTGAGTCCCCCAACTCCTGCAGATCGCCCTGGCACCAGCCGGGCAAGACGACCCGGTCGAAGCCCTGGGGAGGATCGAGACGTCTGGCGACCAGGTCGGTGTGCAGCAACGCCGCCACGCTGACGCCCAGCACCGCCACATCAAACGACCAGTCCGGCCCACCCGGCCCCTCCGCTCCCGCCGCCTCCGCCGCCGCGGCAACCGATGCCGTCGAGAGCACGTCGCGCAGTGGCGACTCGGCCAACCGGCCGGTCACGAACAGGATCCGCTCGGGACGCTCCACTCACTTCACCCAGTTCTTGGGGAATCCGTCCAGCGGCGAATCGTCGCTCGGCGTCCACATCGCAATCTCCTCGATCCGCGACGCCAGGGCCGTGTCGTGAGTCGTGATGCCGTGGACCCGATGAGTCTGCAGCTTGACCTTGACCCGGGCGTAGCCCAGTTCGAGATCGGGGTGGTGCCAGGCCGCCTCGGCGGCGTATCCGATCGCCGCGGCCAGGGCCAGGGTGTGAGGCCAGCCGGGGGTCTGGTAGCTCCGCTGCAACCAGTCGTCCTTCGATTCCCAGCCCGGCAGTGACTCGAGTGCCACCTGGATCTCCTCGTCGCTCAAAACTACGTCTTCGCCCATCGTTTTTCTCCTGGAGGTTGTCTCATGTCAGGTTCTCGCAACGTGCCGGCTACCGCTCGGCTCCACCATTGGCATAGATCACCTGCCCGGTCAGGTAGCTGGATTCATCGCTCAGCAAAAACCGGGCCAGATGAGCCACGTCGATCGGCTCACCCCAGCGGCCCAGCGGGGTTTCCCGGAGAACCCGTTGCTGCCAGTCCTCCCCAGCCGTATCACCCCATCCCGTACGGATCCAGCCGGCTGCAATGCAGTTGACTCGGACCGTCGGTGCGAGGCTCAGAGCCAGCGAGCGGGTGAAGGACATCACCGCCCCCTTGGCTGCCGCAAACAACTCACCGCTGTCGCCCTCCATCCCCCGCTCGGCCTGGTCCCAGCCAATGTTCAACACCGAGCCGCCCCCGGCCTCGCGCATCCGACGTCCCGCCGCACGGGCCAGCCGGATCGTGGCCCGGATATCCACCTCCCACAACGCCGCCAGCTTCTCATCAAAGCTCCAACCCGCCTCCGATCCAGTCAACAGGTCCACCCCGGCATTGTTGACCCAGGCGTCGACACCGCCCAGCAACTGCCAACTCCGATCCAGCATCGCATCCACTTCGGCCGGGTCCGAGAGATCGGCCACCAGCATCTGTGCCTCGCCACCGGACCCGCGGATCAACTCGACCAACTCCTCGGCCGAATCAACCGACTCGCGACAATGCACTACAACTCGTGCCCCCGCCCGTGACAGTTCCAGGGCGATCGCACGACCCATTCCGCTCGAGGAACCGGTGACGACTGCACCGACCCCGTCGAGACGGCAAAACTCATCCGAGCGATCGTGTTCGGTCTCGGTCATTTAGAATCGCTCCACCAGCAGGACCGAATTCCAGGCGAATCCTACCGCCTGAGTTCGACTGCCTTTCGCCGGGAATTCTCCATTCAACTCATTGACGACCTCTCACGCCACCTCCATAATGACGGCGTCCGGTCGATTCGACCCGGTTCCGGGTCCCTCGGCCGAATTCGGTAGCAGTCGTTAGACTTCCTGTCCTGCGTAATCCCCTCATTTCCATCTCGTGTGGCCCACTCGGGCACGGTGCTGTTACCGCGTTTTGAAGCGTCATTTCTGACACAACACCACAACTCCAGACAACTTATTAGGCTGCTTTAACCAGGCAACTGGCAGGCAGCACCATGGGTCCGATCCCGTTATCGGCTGATGGTGTTCATTCTGGCGGTTCCGTCGGCTCTTCGAATTTCGAAGGTGTCCTGCTGGCCCCGTCGGCCCAGCCAATTGCCTCGCCGATGGACGGCAGCGTCCATGGGCGGCAGTCCATTCGAGGAAATGGAAGCGACCGAATGGAAATGAGCCGACCGATGGGTCGGCAATCTGTTGAGAGCGCGAAGGACCGACGAAGGTGAGCGACGACAGCAAACCAGGTGCACCCACTCCCACCGAAATTCACGAGAAGGCTCGGCAGCCAGATGGAACTGGTACCGGGTCCTTCTCACCGGACACTAGAGAAAAGACAGGCGAAACGATGAGCACGAACTTGATGGATGCTCCCGCTCAGGGACTGGTTCTTTCCGACGAGCTCGAGCACGAGTTGCTGGGGATCTTCAAGCTGCTCTCGGACGAGACACGGCTGCGGATCCTGTTGTACCTGGGTCGTGAGCAGGAACTGCACGTGACCGCCTTGTGCACTCGGCTCGACCAGAGTCAGCCGGCGGTGAGTCATCACCTGGCGTTGTTGCGAGAGGCCGACCTGATCGAGGCCCGGCGTGACGGAAAGCACAACTTCTATTCACTCAAGCACGGACGCTTTCACTCGGTCATCGAGCGACTCTTCGAATCGATCGCCGACCCTCAGAAGGCCGAGATTCGCTTCGACGAATTCGTGCTGCTGCACGGGAACGCGGACATGATCGACGGCGTCTGAGTTCGAGCGGATCTGGACCGCAGCGAGCCATGCCGAAGACCGCCGGGGCAACCGCCTCGGCGGTCTCTTCAATTTGCCTTCTCGATCTGGTAAATCTTGTCCCGGTCGCACTTCGGTGAGTGCGAATCGAGCAGCCGGCCGGCCGCAGTTCTTCGCTGGTTGGCCATTGCAGTAGGACATCCCATGGACGAACGAATCGCCAAGCTGGCGCTGGCCGACGGGACGGTCTATACCGGCAGCGCGTTCGCGGCCAGCGGCGAGGTCTACGGCGAGGTGGTGTTCAACACCAGCATGACGGGTTACCAGGAGATCCTGACCGACCCGTCCTACTGCGGCCAGATCGTGACGATGACCTACCCGTTGATCGGCAACTACGGCGTCAACGCGGTGGACGTCGAGAGTGGTGGGTTGGCCCTGAGAGGCTTTGTGGTCCGCGAGCTGTGTCGTTTTCCGAGCAACCAGAGGCTGGACTGGTCTCTGGAGGACTACCTCGAGCAAAACGGCGTGATCGGGATCGAGGGCATCGACACCCGCGCGCTGGTGCGGCGGATCCGCATCCACGGAGCCATGACCGGAGTCCTCTCGACCACCGACACCGACGACGCGTCCCTGGTCAAGAAGGCCCAGGCGAGTCCCGAGTTGGTAGGGCAGGACCTGGTGCGGGAGGTGATTCCGCGTGAGTCTTCCGAGTGGACCGAGGCTCTGGACGAACTGGTCCAGGCAGCGGTGACTCCCGGATACGAGGGCCTGAACGAAGCGGCCGCCGATCCTTCCGAGGGTCCTCATGTGGTCGCCATCGATTACGGCATGAAGTGGAACATACCCCGCCACCTGAGGCAGTTGGGCTGCCGGGTCACGGTGGTGCCGGGCACGGCGACGGCCGCGGAGGTGCTGGCCTACGAACCCGACGGCGTGTTCCTCTCCAACGGACCCGGTGATCCTCGGCCGCTGGAGTATGCGATCGAGACGATCCGCGGCCTGTTGGGTCACCAGCCGATCTTCGGCATCTGCCTGGGTCACCAGCTGCTGGGCCTGGCGTTGGGGGCGGAGATCTTCAAGCTGAAGTTCGGTCACCGCGGAGCCAACCAGCCGGTGCTGAACCATGCGACCGGCCAGGTCGAGATCACCACGCAGAACCACGGCTTTGCACTCGATCCGGAGAGCCTGGGCGAGGACATCGAGGTGACTCATGTGAACCTCAACGACCAGACGGTCGAGGGCATCCGCAGTCGCCAGCAGGCGGCGTTTGGGGTGCAGTACCATCCCGAGGCGTCCGCCGGGCCCCACGACAGTCACTACCTCTTTGGTGACTTTCGGAAGATGTTGCTCGGCTAGCGGCGGGTCGCTAGAGTACCCGCCCCTCGAGGCCGGCTCGGGGTATCTCTGTCCAGTCTCTGCCCAGTCGGGACACCCGACGAGCACTCCACCGAGCACTCCACCGAGCACTCCACCGACCAAGGGACCACCACGATGGCGACCGAGCGTTCTCTGATTCTGTTCAAGCCCGACTGCATCCAGCGCCGCCTCGCCGGTCAATTGCTCTCTCGGATCGAAAACAAGGGCATGAAGATCGTCGGCATGAAGATGCTCGAGGTCACCGTCGAGCTGGCTGCTGAGCACTACGCCGAGCATGTCGAGAAGCCGTTTTATCCGTTGCTCGAGGAGTTCATCACGGCGGGGCCTGTGATCGCGTTGGTGGTCGAGGGTCCCGAGGCGATCGGGGTGATGCGGAGCCTGATGGGACCGACCAACGGCCGCGACGCGGCACCGGGCACGATCCGGGGCGACTTCGGAGCCAGCCGCCAGATGAACCTGATGCACGGCAGCGACAGTCCCGAGGCGTCGGCCCGCGAAATCGGGATCTACTTCGACACCGCCGAACTGTGCGACTACACCCCCACCCTGGCAGGCTGGGTCTGCGCCGACGACGAGGCCTAGAGCCGGAATCACCGGAACCACCGGGGTCAGACGCGGATGTTGGAAGCCGTCAGGCGCCCAACATCCGGGCCTGACCCCTTCTTGCAGTCGGCGATATCCGTGCCGAAGGCTCCAGGCCGCGCGTACGCAGGTCAACACTGCGCCCTGAATCGAAACCGCTTCGCGATTCAAGACAGGCCGAGAGTCTCAATCAAACTCACCCCGTTGACAGAGATACCCGGACAACACCAATCTAGAGACGCCGAGACGATCAGCAGGTTACCGCAGATGAAACTCAAGGTGCACGTCCACAACGCAGAAGAAGGTGGTTTTTGGGCCGAGATCCCTGCACTGCCGGGTTGCGTCAGCGAAGCCGACACGCTGGACGAATTGATGTCCAACATTGAAGAGGCCGCCGTCGACTGGCTCGAGGTCTCCGCCGAGCGCGATCCGGATCCGTCGCCGACACAGGTTGTGGAGATTGACGTGTGAAGTCGATCTCCGGCAAGCGCCTGTGCGTTATTCTGGAGCGACGCGGTTGGCAGCTGAGGCGGATTCCGAGGCAGCCACCATATCTATGCAAGGGATGGCCATCGTGCGATTCTCACTGTGCCCGTCCATGGCAACCGCGACTTGCGAATCGGTACGCTCAAGAGCATCCTCCGCACCGCCGGACTGACAGAATCAGATCTGGTCGACGACTGACATGCCCAGTGATCGAGAGCCGGACTCTCCGGGGTCAGACGCGGACGTTGGAAGCCGCCAGACGCCCAACATCCGGGCCTGACGCTCTAACCGCCGGCCCGTTCGATCGCCCGCTTCAGGGCCTCGCCCATGTCGGCAGGACTCTCGGCCACCTCGACCCCCGCGGCCCGCAGGGCGGCGATCTTGTCTGCGGCGGTGCCGCTGCCGCCGGAGATGATCGCACCGGCATGGCCCATTCTCTTGCCCGGAGGCGCCGTGGCTCCGGCGATGAACGCCGCCACCGGCTTGGTCACGTTCGCCTCGATGTAGGCCGCCGCCTGCTCCTCCGCGTTCCCACCGATCTCACCGATCATCAGGATCGACTCGGTCTGAACGTCGGCCTGGAATAACTCGAGCACGTCGATGAAACTCGTCCCGTTGACCGGGTCGCCGCCGATCCCCACGCAGGTCGATTGGCCCAGGCCGACATTGCCCAGCTGCCAAGCCGCCTCATAGGTCAGCGTCCCACTGCGAGAGACCAGGCCGACGGAACCCGCCGAATGAATGTAACCGGGCATGATCCCGATCTTGGCCACTCCGGGTGTGATCACCCCGGGGCAGTTGGGACCCACCAGGCGACAATCGTCCATCGCGTCGATCTGCTTGCGGACACGTACCATGTCGAGCACCGGGACACCCTCGGTGATCGCAATGATCAACTCGATCCCCGCCTCGGCCGCCTCGACGATCGCCCCGGCACAGAATCTCGGTGGCACAAACACCATCGACGTGTTCGCACCGGTCGCCTCGATCGCTTCGGCCACGCTGTCATAAACCGCGAACCCGTCGATCTCGGTCCCACCCTTGCCCGGAGTCACCCCACCCACCATCGGCGTCCCGTACTCGCGACACTGCTGGCTGTGGAACAAGCCGGCCCGACCGGTAATGCCCTGGCAGATAACCTTCGTCTCTTGGTTGACAAGTATGCTCATCGATTCGCCGTTTCACCGTTAAGTGTTGTGTGTCAGGTGAATCCGCCCACCGTGCCGCCAGTGCGACTCAGGCACCCAGAGTCGCGACCACCTTCTGGGCCGCGTCGGTCAGGTCGGTGGCCGTGATGATGTCGCGATCAGATCCCTCGAGCATCTCCCGAGCCAACTCGACGTTGGTCCCCTCCAAACGCACCACCAGCGGCACCGTGATCCCGACGATCTCATACGCCCCCAGCAGCGCCTCGACGATCGTGTCGCACTGCATGATCCCGCCGAAGATGTTGACCAGGATGGCCTGGACGTTCGAATCGTCCAGGATGATCCGAAACGCCTCGGTCACCGCGTCGACATCCGCTCCGCCGCCCACGTCCAGGAAGTTGGCCGGCTCGCCACCGTGCAGCTTGATCAGGTCCATCGTGCTCATCGCCAACCCCGCCCCGTTGACCAGGCAGCCGATGTTGCCGTCGAGATTCACGTAGCTCAGCCCCGCCTCCGCGGCACGAACCTCCGCAGGATCCTCCTCGTTCAAGTCCCGCAACTCCTCGAACGACTCGTGGCGGAACATCGCGTTGTCATCGAAGCTCATCTTCGAATCCAGGCACAGCAGCTGCCCGCTGCCGGTGACCACCAACGGGTTGATCTCCGTCAGGCTGCAGTCGCTCTCGACAAAGAACCGGCACAGGGCCGGCAGCAACTCGACGGCGCTCGCCAGCGACTCACCCTCCAACCCCAGCGACTCGCCCACCGCTCCGGCCCGCTCGGCACTCAGGCCGTCGACGACATCAAACGGCTCGTTGAAAATCTTCTCGGGCGTCTCGGCAGCCACCTCCTCGATCGCCATCCCACCCTCGGTCGAGGTGATCAGCACCGGGCTGCTCGTCTCGCGATCGATCACGATCCCCAGGTACAGCTCACGCGCAATTTCCAGCCCCTCCTCGACAAACAGCGTCTGCACCGTCTTGCCCGCCGGGCCAGTCTGGATCGTCACCAGCGTGTTGCCCAGCATCCGCGCGGCGTGTTCACGAGCCTCCTGGGCCGAGCGGACCAGCACCACTCCGGGTTGCTCGGGCTCCTCGACAAATCGACCCTTCCCGCGACCTCCCGCGTGGATCTGACTCTTGACGACGACCAGCTCACCACCCAGTTCTCCGAACGCCGCCTCCGCCTCCTCGGGGCTGCGAACGACAATCCCCCGCGGCACGGCCACTCCCGCCGCTCGCAACAGGTCCTTGCCCTGGTATTCGTGAATCTTCATCGCCTGTCCTGCCGTCGAATCGGTCCGGGTGAGTCTGACGTGGTGAGTCGAGAACGAGTTGAACTGCGAGCTGAGCGGCAGCCTGCTGCGGTGAGGATCACTCGTGGTTGACCAGGATCGTCTGCTCGCGATCGGGTCCGACCGAGACGATATCCACGGGCGAACCGATCAGCTCCGAGACCACGTCGATGTAGGCCCGCGCCTCGGCGGGCAGGTCCTCCAAATGCCTGATGCCGGTGATGTCACTCTGCCAACCCGGCAGCGTCCTGAGCACCGGTCGGGCCTTGGTGAGTTCGTCGAGCTGGGCTGGAAAGTCGGTCGTCCGTTCCCCGTCGATCTCGTACGCCTCGCAGACCTGGATCTCCTCCAGTTTGCTCAGCACATCCAGCAGCATCACCGCCACGCAATCGACTCCCGAGAGCCGTGCTCCGTACCCGGTGGCCACCGCATCGAACCAGCCGCAGCGCCGAGGTCGACCGGTCACCGTGCCGTACTCGTGCCCCTCGTCCCGGATGTGCTGCCCGATCTCGTTGTCGAGTTCCGTCGGGAACGGTCCTCCCCCCACCCGGGTCGTGTAGGCCTTGACCACTCCGATCATCCGCTGGATCGCACGTTCGGGGACTCCGCTGCCGGAGTGGATACCGGCGCCGGAGCTGTTCGAGGAGGTCACATACGGGAAGGTGCCGTGGTCGAGATCCAGCAGCGAGCCCTGGGCGCCCTCGAACAGCACCCGTTGACCGGCGGCCAGGGCCTTGTGGAGGTGCGAGGTGGTGTCGGTGACAAACGGAGCCAGCCGCTTCGCGTACTCGCTGTACTCTGCGAAAATCGCCGCCGCATCCAGCGGGGTCGATTCGGGATCGAGAGCCGCCAGGACAAGGTTCTTGTGCTCGACAATCGTCTCGATCCGCTCACGCAGCGAATCGCCCTGAACCAGGTCCCCCATGCGGATCGCGTGAGTCCGGCCGGCCTTGTCGCGGTAGCAGGTGCCGATACCCCGCATCGTGGTCCCGATCGCGTCCGAGCCTCGCCCCCTTTCGAGGACCGCCTCCTCGGCCTTGTGCCACGGAAAGACCACGTGGGCTCGGTTGCTGATCAACAGGTCCCCGTCGATGCCTCCGTTGCGGCCGGTAATCGCGTCGAGTTCCTCGAGGAAGGCCCGCGGGTCGATCACCACGCCGCCGGTGACGACCGAGTGGACTCCGGGTCGCAGAATCCCGGCCGGCAGCAGCGAGAGCTTGTAGGTCTGGCCGTCAAACTGGACGGTGTGCCCGGCGTTGTTGCCGCCCTGGTAGCGGACCACGATGTCGTGGTCTTCTGTCAGCAGGTCGACGATCTTGCCCTTGGCTTCGTCGCCCCACTGCAGACCGATCACCGAAGTGGCAGTCACCGCGTTGAGATCCCGTCGAATTGAATCCATCAGGGTTGAGCGTCCTGGCGCACGTTCGCACAAGGTCGCTGTGTGTCCGAGGGCGTCGGGTGGCCAGTTGCCGGCGGTTCACGTCCTCGGCTGCCCGATTCTGATCTTGTCGACTCGTTCGGGCTGGCCTAGTGTACCCGATCACCACCCGGTTGGGGAGCGAGGCGAGCCGCGTGATTGAACCCACTCAACAGCGCGTGCTGCTGGTCGACGACGACGAGTCAATCCTCGAAGTCATCTCCACCGCCTTCGCACTGAAGGGTTACACCGTCCTGGAAGCCCGCGACGGGTCCGAGGCGTTGGTTCGAGCCGAACGTGACGCGCCCGACCTGGTCGTGCTCGACCTGGTCATGCCCCGCCGCAGCGGGTTCGCCATCCTCGATCGACTCAGGCAACGACACCGCAGCTCTCCGGTGATCATCGTCGTCACTGCCAACACCGATCCCCGCCACGAGCAGTTCGCTCACGACCACGGCGCCGATGCCTTCTTCCGCAAGCCGTTCGATGTCGAGGAGTTGCTCGAGACGTCCGCGACACTGCTGGCAGCAGCGCACTAGACGCCCGCGCCCGCTAGCCGCCTCCGATTGCCGGCAGGAAGTGCACCTGGCTGTCCGGCTCGAGCCGGGCCAGCACGCCCATCGGGCTGACGTGACCGTCGACGGCCACCCGCAGCCCCGGCTTCAACTCACCCTCCTCGAGCACACGCTCGGCGAATCCCGGGAACCTCTGCTCGAGCACCCCGATCAGCCGCCTCACGCTCGTCGCCTCGATCTCCAGATCCACCTCGCCCCCGGTCAGGTCGCGGGCGGGGGCGGGGATGTGGACTCTGGGCATCGGGCCGGGCCCGGTTTCTATTCGTCGCGGGACAACAACTCGTGCATCAGCTTCGGAGGTGACATCGGCAGGCTGCGGAGCCTCACGCCCGTGGCGTGGTAGATCGCGTTGGCGATCGCCGCCGGCGGTGGCACGATCGGCACCTCGCCCACACCGCGTACCCCAAACGGGTGACCCGGATTGGGCACCTCGACGATGATCGTCTCGATGTCCGGCAGGTCGTAGCAGGTGGGAATCCGGTAATCCAGGAAGCTGGCGTTGTGCAAGCGGCCATCCTCGCCGTAGTGGTACTCCTCGTTGAGCGCCCAGCCAATGCCCTGGGCCGCACCACCCTGCATCTGACCTTCGACATAGCTGGGGTGGATCGCGGTGCCGACATCCTGGATCGCCGTGTACCGCAGCACCTGGACCTTGCCGGTATCCGGGTCGACCTCGACGTCGGCAATGTGCGTCCCGAAGGCCCCGCCGTGCTTGTCGGCGTTGACCGAACCGCGGCCGACCACCGGCCCGCCGGTCTGGTTCAGCTTGACCGAGAGCTCAGCGAAACTGATCGTCCTGGGCTCGGACCCGTTCAGCTCCGTGACCTGCCCATCGGAATACTCGACCCCCTCGGCCTCAACATCCCACAGCATCGCCGCACGCTGGCACAGCTGAGCCTGGATGTCCTCGGCCGCCTTGATCGCCGCCAGACCGGTGGCGTGGCAGGTGCGGCTGCCTCCGGTGACGTCGGTGTGACCGATGCTGTCGGTATCGACGACCGTCGGAGTCACATCCTCGGCGGCGATACCCAGGATCTCGGCCAACTGCATCGCCACCGATGCCCGCGTGCCTCCGATGTCCGTCGAGCCCTCGATCAACGACACCGTGCCATCCTCGTTGACCGTCGCGGCGACCACCGAGTTGCCGCCGAAGTTGAACCAGAACCCCGAGGCAATCCCGCGGCCGCGGTGAGGACCTTCAAGCGGCGACTGCCAGTGGTCACTCAACTCGGCCGCCTTCATCGTCTCCCACATCCCGATCGGCGGATAGGTCACCCCGTCGACCCGCTCGTCACCCTCCTTCACCGCGTTCTTCATGCGGAACTCGACCGGACAGATCCCCAGCGTCTCGCAGATCTCGTCGACAATCGTCTCGGTGGCCAGCGCCACGTGAGTCGATCCCGGAGCACGGTAGGCGTTGGACCGCGGCTTGTTGACACAGATGTCGTAGCCGTCGATCCGACCGTTGGGCACGTTGTAGCAGGCAAAGACGCACATGCAGCCGGGGTTGATCGGCGATCCGGGAAACGCTCCCGCCTCGAACAGCAACTCCGCCTCCCCGGCGGTGATCATCCCCTCGGCATCGACGCCGATCTTGACCTTCATGTACGAACCGGGGGTCGGCCCGGTCGCGTTGAAGACGTTGGTCCGATCCATGTTCAGTTTCACCGGGCGACCCGAGAGCCTCGAGAGCACCGCGGCGACCGGTTGCAGGTAGACCGAAATCTTGCCACCAAAACCGCCTCCGATTTCCATCGGCACGACCTTGACCTTCGAGATCGGCACGGCTAGCAGCTCGGCCACCTGCATGCGGATCATGAACGAGCCCTGGGTGCTGGTCCAGACGGTGATCTTGCCATCCGGAGACCAGTAGGCGGTGGCCGTGTGAGGCTCGATGTAGCCCTGGTGAACCGTCTCGGTGGTGAACTCACGCTCGATCACCAACTCCGCGGCCGCCAGACCCGCCTCGATGTCGCCCTTCTCATAGTGAAAATGCTTGGCGACGTTGGTGGGCTCCTCTCCCGGTTCTCCCACCGGCTGCCGGTCGGTGCGGACGTCGTCGTTGAGCACCGGCGCTTCGGCAGTCCGGGCTTCACGGACGTCCAGCACCGGTGCCAACACCTCGTACTCGACCTCGATCAACATCGCCGCCTCCTCGGCGATGTGCACCGAATCGGCCGCCACCGCGGCGACGGCGTGACCGGTGTACAGGACCTTGTCGCTGGCCAGCACGTTCTGGTTCAGGTGGTGCCAGTCGACGATCCCCTCGCCCAGGTCCCCGGCGCGATGCGTGGCCGAGGGCATATCGGCGTTGGTGCACACGGCGTGTACCCCAGGCACCGCTGCCGCCTTTGACGTATCGATCGAGACAATCCGGGCGTGTGCGTGAGGACTCCGCAGGATATAGCCCTGCAACAGCCCCGAGAGCTTGATGTCGGCGCCGTAGCGGGCCCGCCCGGTCACCTTGTCGGTGCCGTCGTGGCGGATCGGCCGGGTGCCGACCACGTCATAATCGGGCAAGCGACCTTCCTCGACCAATCGCAGGTTCCCCGGCGTCCCACCGGGAAACGGCTCGATACGGAACTGGCGTTCTTCGACACTCGCCATCAGTTCATCTCCCCGGCGGCCGCCTGCTCGACGGCACGCACGATCTTGTCATAACCGGTACAGCGGCAGAGATTGCCGGCCAGGTGAAAGCGAATCTCCGCTTCGCTCGGCGACGAGTTCTCCTCGAGCAACGCCTTGGTCGACATGATGAAGCCGGGCGTGCAGATGCCGCACTGAAGCGCCGCCTGGCTCAGGAAGGCGTCCTGGATCACGTGCAGCCCGTCACTCGCAGCCACGCCCTCGATCGTCTCCACCTCGCTCCCCTCAACCTCCACGGCCAGCACCAGGCAGCTGTCGACGGGGCGTCCATCGAGGATCACCGTGCAGGCCCCGCAGTTGCCGTTGGAACACCCTTCCTTGGTGCCGATCAGGTCGAGATTCTCTCGGAGCACCTCGAGCAGAGTCTGCCGCGGAGCGGCGAGGAACTCGATCGGGTTGCCGTTGATCGAGGTGGAGATGATGCGTTGTCTTGCCATCGTGTGTGGTCCGTCTTGCCGTCGGTTGCCTCGACCCTCAGTACCCGATCCGGTATCCGGTCTCTTCCCCACGTGCCCGCGCCACCGCCTCGCGGATCACCCGTTCGGTCAGCACCCCGCAGAGGTGTTTGCGGAACTCGATCGTGCCCCGCATGTCATCAATCGGCGTGGCCGCTTCGCGGGCCGCGGCCGCCGCGGCAGAGATCGCTTCGTCAGAGACGGCCTGCCCGGCCAGTGCCGCTCCGGCCGCCTCGACGTAAAGCGGCGTGGCGGCCACCGCCGCCAACGCGATGCGGGCCGAAACAAACGTCTCGGCCGAAGCGTCCAGTTCCAGGGCCACTCCGACTCCGACCACCGCGATGTCCATTTCGTTGCGCGGGATGAAGCGGCGGTAGTGAGACCCTCCGACCGCCGGACGGGGCGGAAACACGATCTCGACAACCAACTCGCCGTCCTCGAGCACATTCTGCCCCGGCCCCGTACAGAACTCCTCAGCCGTAACCTCACGCCGGCCGCCGGGCCCGGCGATCACCACCCGGGCCCCCAGGGCGATCAGCGAGGGGGTCGAGTCGGCGGCGGGGCCGCTGTTGCAGAGATTCCCGCCGACACTGGCTCGGCTCTGGATCTGCGTCCCGCCAATGATCCGGCAGCTGTCGGCCAGGGCGGCGTAGCCTGATGCGATTTCTGCGTCGCCGTAGATCCGGTAACACGGCACCGCCGCACCTAGCCGCAGGCCCGATTCGGAGAGTTCCAGCACGTTGAGATCGGGGATCTTCTTGATGTCGACGACCAGGTCGGGCTCGAGTCGCCTGGTGCGGATGTGGTCGATCAGGTCGGTCCCGCCGGCCAGCGGCCGCGCCGCGGCGGGGTTCCCGGACAATAACGCCACCGCGTCGTCCAACGATGTCGGAGCCTCGTATTCAAAATCACGCATCGCGTCGGGTGTCCCGTCGGAGGGTGCAGAGCGCAAACTGAGACCACTCGGGCCACGAGCCTCAGAGCGTCCACAGGTTAGCGGCGGGATCGGAGCGCTACAAGCAACCGCACCGGGCGAGCGACCGCAGGCCGACCCGCAACGGGTCGTCGCCGGCTAGGGCTTCGCCGAAGCCCGCTGCTGAGAGCCTGCGACCAGCCGGATCCGCTGGTTGTACGAGCCCAGCTCCAGATACCTCTCGGCCAGGTTCAACCTCAGCCCGTTGAAACTCCAGTAGTTCGACGGCGTCCCCAGCTTCGCACGCACCTGGCCGGTCAACTTGTCCAGCGCGTGCAGCTTCAACATGTAGTACCGCAGGTTGCCCTCCCGCATGTACTGACGCGACGCCAGCAACAGCAGCGGGGAATGCTCGAGTTTTTCGAGCACGAGGTTCAGACCCTCGACACGCTGCCGCCATCGCGGAGGCCCCCCCGACGCGTTCCGCGCAAACGCCAGCAAGGGGCCGTTGACCCGGATCGAGTGCATGTTGACCGAGTAGTAACTGCCCTTGAGCGGCTTGTTGACCGCCACGTAGAGGTTCAAGGCGTCCTGGAACGCATAAATGTTGCTGGCCCCCTTCAGATCCGACGTGGCGATCTGGCCGACCGGCGAGAGTTTTCCGGTCGAGAGGTCGAGACGACCGAGTCGTCCGTTGCTCTCGAGCAACACGAGTTGGTCGTCGCCGAGCGTGGTGAGTCGTGAATCGGACTCGAGCTTGTGCTGCCAGAGTGTCTTGCCGGTAATCACGTCGTCCTGCTGCACGAACAGCTGCGTCCAGCTCAGCCCCAACAGCCTCACCGAGCCGCCGTTGCGGATCCAGGTGATCCGGGTTCCCTCCAGCCGCAGCGCCCCCTGCAGCTTGTTGGCCAGGCCCTTGATCTTCAGCCGCTTACCGTCCCGAACCCTCAGGGCCACAGCGGGGTGGACTGCGGGCAGACCCGCCGACGACATCATCCCGCCCGGGCCCATCATCCCGGGGAGAAACCCCACGGAAAAACCGGGCGGTCGGCCCATCATCGGGCCTCCGCCCGCCAGGTAGACGATCTCGTCACTGCCCATCACCGGGGTCCCGGCCACGACGCGGTCGCGTTGCCAGAGCACCTCGCCGGTACTGGTCTCAAGCGCCGTCAGCCTCCGTCGACCCGACACGCACACGACCCGGTTATTGACCACCCGCAGCGGGCCTCGACGAGCCGCCTGCATCATCAGGCTCAACTGGGGACCAGCCTGCTCGCCTTGGACCATGATCGGTTGACGCGGACGCGACGACACCGAGATGTTGGCGGCGACGTCGACGGCGTGAGACCAGATCATCTGGCGGGTGGTGGGAGACACGGCCTGCACGATGCCGCGGTGGTAGAGGATCAGCTGGTGCCCCACGGCGCGGGCCGGCAGGTAGTTCGAACTGCCTCCACGGCCTGATTGCGGCAAGGGCACCGACCAGATCACGCCACCATCCTCGACCCGCTCGACGATCAGCCGCTGCTGGCTGCTGTCAAAGACGGTCCGGTGAGATTCGAACCAGGGGAGTTTCTGGTGATTGAGTTCGAGGTCCTGGCGTCGGACGGTGCGAGACGATCCCGCGGCGCGGACGATCTCGACACCCCGCGGCCAAACCGCTCGCCGGGCGGGGCCTGCCAGGCCACGCTGCTTGCGGAAATCGGCCAGCGCCTTGCTGGCCCGCGACGCGACCGCCGGCTCCGCCTCATTGGCCAACCGCAACCAGATCACTTCCGCCGCTCCCACCCGACCCGCTCGAGCAGCCTGCTCCGCCATGTGGAACCGAACCGGCCACGTCGCCCGGTGGAAACCAATGACCTCGATGAAATGTCGCTGCGCTTTGCCGTCTCCGGCAATCACCCGGGTCGCTTCGAGTTGCAGCTGCTTGTCCAGTTCCGCCCGCAGGGTCGCGGGCAACTTCGGCCACAGGTCCCCCAACTGGCCGCTGACCCAGCGGTCCAGGCGGACCCGGGTCGCCTGGTCATCGGCAAACGACACGCGGTGCGTGCCAAAATCACGAGCCAATTGGCGGAAGCCCTCGACGGCCTCAGCCCACCGCTTGCGGGCCACCGCCCGCTCAACCCTCAAGCGTCCGACTTCCCGCTTCCGGTCCGGCGAATCGGCCAGGCCCGTAAGCTGCTCGATCCAACCCTCCACATCCGCCCCGTCGGCAGACAGGCCCGACCGCACCAGGCCCCTCAACGCCGTTCTGCGGGCGTCGTGGTAGCGTGCGACGTGGCCCGGCTCGAGTTTGGGGACCTCGATCCGCTCCAGATGTTGCAACGCCGTGGCATGGTCGCGACCCAACAGTGCCAGTTCCGACTGCTTGAGCAACGCCCAGCCGTCGGCGGGGTCGGTCTCCAGAGCCGTCGCGATCCGTGCCTCGAGCGATTCACGCTGCTCGTATCCGGTCAGGCCGTCGGGACCCAGTGCCAGCACCAGGCCGCGGGACATCACCAGGTTGCCCAGCACCGCTGTGCCCTCGGCCGTCTCGGGCAGGTAGGTCCGCCCGGTCACTTTGCCGTCGGCCAGCCCGAGCGTGCAGATTTGTCCCGAGGAGAGTGGCAGGTGGTAGCGGCCCTGCGTGCCGACGCCGCGGCCGGCCGGGCGACCGTCGGCCGGAGCCAACCGATGCACCCAGGCGGATGTTCCATCCGAGAGTTCCAGAGCCACGACCGAGTCGGATCCGACCAGCACCAGCCGGTCCCCGAATGCACCGGCGATATAAAGGAAGGAGCCCTTCTTCTTCTTCCACAGCAGCCGACCGGTATAAAGGTCCAGGCAGTGCAGGACCGGCTCGGCGTGAGGTGTAAACACGACCCGGTCGCCGCAGATCACCGGCGGCGCGGCGGCCCAGGCCATCGGTCCCCCGGGTGAGAATCCGCCGGGGAATCCCTTGGGCATGCCGGGCCGCGAGGGGTCCTGAGGTTGAGGTCGGGCGTAGCGGTGAGCCCAGAGGATCCGGCGACTGGAACATTCCACGCCCACCAGCCAGCCCACCGTCGTCGGACAGACCGCCACCCCGTCGGAGACGGCGACGTGCGATGAGGCAAAGCGGCGGGCCGGGTTGGCCAGGGCCGGAGCATCCACGTAGGCGATCCGCTGAGACCAGGCGGGTTGGCCGGTTTCGGCATCCAGCACATACAGCCGAATCTCGTTGTTCTGTTCTCCCACCACGTACAGCCGGCCGTCCTTGGGAGCCGGGGCGCCCAGAAACCGCGTCCCGGCCAATGGCAAATCGAATGGCTCGTCCATCTTCGCTCCACCCGCCTCCCACGTCGGACGACCACTCGTGAGATCGAACGCCGCCAGGGTGTTCCACTGGCCGGGCTGCTTGGCGGTGGAGCCGCCGAAGGGATTGAAGCCGCCAAACCGCCCCTGCGGCAAAGCGCCTCGCAACAGCAACCGCTTCTGGATCAGGAAGACCTGTGAACCGTCGCTGGAGGGAACACCGTGCAGAGCGTGCTGGAAAAGCAGACCGGTCAGAGGATGACTCAGCGCGGCCCCGTTGACCGATCCGAAACTCATCACGTTGGCTCCGGGGAACGCCATCTGTGCCATCCGGAATCCGCCCATGCGTGACACGCTGGAAGACGCCCGGCCCCGGCCACCCATCAGGCTCTCCACGGCCACCTCCGGTCGCGTCTCCCACAGCACTCGCCCGCTGTCGACATCCACCACCTCGATCCCCCGCAGCGAGCGGAAGATCGCCTTGTTACCGACCACCAGCGGCACGAAGGCCGGGATCATCGGCCGGCCGAGGTCATCGAGGTCTTCGACCAGCTCGCGGACCACAGCGGCCACCGCGTGGCGGTGAGTCAAGCGGCGGTGCCAGCGTGAGAGCAACAGCGGAGCTCCCCCCTCGGCCCGACCCCTGCGAGCGGGGCTGCCATAAAAGACCGGCCAGTCGACCAGGACCGGCTCGGGCAGAATCGCCGGACGCGACGCGCCCAGCCACTCGTCCCGACCCACCTCGCCCACTCCCGGGATCCGCAATCGACCCGCGTCCGTGAGATCGGCCAGTAATGTCTTGACCCGTTCGGGCTGGCCTACGCGGTGGAAGACCCAGGCCGCCTTCAATCGCCATGCCGCCGCACCGGCCACCGGGTCCCCGGCCTCCAGCAATCGGCTCAGCCAAAATGCGGCCAGGCCCAGCCGACCCCGGTCGATGTGGCGGGAGGCCAGGCGGTTGGCCGCCTGACGGCCCGCCGGGGTGTGAAAGAACCGATCGGCAACATCCACCATCGCAGACTCGCCACCGTGGGACTTTGCCTCGGACAACCGGCGAGCCGCCTCGGCACCAAAACGTGTCCGAAATGTCTCGCGGAACGGCTCGGGCAATCCCCCCAGCAACCGGTTCGCCTCGTCCCGGACCGTGATCCACCGACCCCCCGCGCTGCGGAACAACGAATCCGACTCGAATCGAGCCGCCTCGGGCGGATTGAGCAGGATTGAGACCGCTTCGAGAACCTTCGCGTGCTGGCCCGCTTTCAACCAGTCGTGAGCCTGACGCAGCAGCTTCGCCTGGCGAGGATCCTGGGGTGCCAGCAGGTCGATCCGGTCCCGTGCGTTCGGGTCACCGTTGCCGACAGGCTTCTTGCCCTTGGCCGGAACCCCCTGGACCGTCGGCCGGCCGCCAAAGATTCCTCGCAACAACTGCTCTACGGCTCGGGACGCCTCACGCTTGACCGCCTCCCGGGCCGCAGCCTGCTTCTTGCTCACAGCCTCCTTGGTTGCAGCCTCCTTGGTTGCAGCCTTCTTGGTTGCGGGTTTCTGAGTCGCCACCTTCTTCGCCGCTGCGGGTTGGGCAAAGGCCGCGTGGTTCAATCCACCGAGAATCCCTGCGGCGACGAGCAGAGCGAGGATGCGAGGGCATCGGGGCATGAGCGAGACACTTGCCATGGGTGCCCTGGTACAGACACGGTCCATCAAGGAACCGTCGCGGCTTCGACCGCTCCAGTATAGCCGTCCCCCTCAGGCGGTCCTACCAGCCGAATGACAACTCCAGCGACTTTTCCGTGGCGGCCTGGGGCGAGCCGTGACGGTTTTTCCGATCGTGGCACTGTGCCCGGTCTCGATCCTTGGCAGAGAAAGGCCGAGACAGGTCCCGGTTGCACTTAATCTCCGGAACTGGACTCCTCAACTCCAATTGTTCCGGGTACGCTCAGGTTGCTGCTGCAGGGAACAGGCGGGCCACTTGGAACGGGGAGTCACACACTCAGGGTCACCAACGATCGACGAGTGCACGACTGACGCCCCGAGGGAGTCCTCCAAGACGGGAGGCTTCGATGGCCGATTGCTCTTTTTCCCCGCCGCAACCCGTCCGGGTCGATGGGTCGCTGAGGGTGTGCCTGGGCGCAAAACGCCACGATGCCTCTGGCAATCTCACCCCTGCCGCGTCTCGGCCGATCGTCGGTCAGCACGCAGCTCCCAAACGGCCTCACACACGGTCTGACATTCGAGGAGACGATGGCGATGTTGCTTGATTCTCAGCTCTTTTGGCGTCGCGCGATCCGAACCGCCCTGGGACGAACCCCAGGCCGACGCCGACGTGGCGTCGCGAGCCGTCGTCGATCCCTCCGCCGCAACACCTCGGCCAGCGTCGAACGGCTCGAAGACCGGACCCTGCTCAGTGGCCTGGACCTGCTCGAGCCCAACAACTCTCTGGCGGCGGCCACCGAGTTGGGAGTCGTCACCGGTCACGGTGAAATTGACGACATGGGTCTCTCGATCCACGAGTCGGGGGACGAGGACTGGTTCCGTTTTGAATTGGCCGCCGAGGGCGGAGCGGGTCACTACGTCGCGATCGAGTTCGACCACGAGCAGGGCGACCTGGACCTGGAACTCTACGACCAAGAAGGCGAACTGCTGGCCTGGTCGGCCGGCGTCGACGACCTCGAAGAGATCTCCGGCGACGGGCTGGCCGCCGGAGAATACGTCCTGCGAGTTTTCGGATACGACGGAGACTTCAACTCCGAATACACCGTCTCCTACAACGCTCCCACCGCCGAGGGCGACTTCGCCGAATCCAACAACGCGATCGACGACGCCCACGACCTGGGCCAACTCGAAGGCTTCCACTACTGGGATGACCTCTCGATCCACGAATCCGAAAACGACGACTGGTTCGTCTTCGACCTGGTCGAGGACTCCGAGTGGGTCCACTTCGCCGCGATCCTCTTCCACCACGACCAGGGAGACCTCGACCTGGCGCTCTATGACGACGCCGGACACGAACTGGACTACTCATCGAGCACCGACGACTTCGAGATGATCTGGTTCGACGGGCTCGAGGACGGGACGTACTACCTGGAAGTCTATGGGTTCGAGGGAGATGAGAACCCCGACTACACGATGGTGATCGAGACGCCTCACGAGGTCGACCACGACGACGGGACGTTTGACCCGGACCTGGCAGAGCCCAACGATACGCTGGCGACCGCCTGGGACCTGGGCACGCTGGAGGGCTTCGAGGAACTCGGTCCGCTCTCGATTCACGAACCCGGTGACGAGGACTGGTACCGATTCGAGACCTCAGCCACCGCGACATCCTGGGACGGAGCGGCGATCGCCTTCTGGCACGAAGAGGGGGACCTCGACCTGGAACTCTTCGATGCCGACGGCGAACTCATCGCCGATTCCGACGGAATCGACGACCTGGAGTGGGTCGAAATGGAGGGCATGAAGGCCGGGGAGTACTTCCTGAGAGTCACCGGGTTCGAAGAGGCGACCAACCCCGACTACTGGCTGACGCTGAATACGCCCGAGCCGACCGAGAGCGATTTTGCCGAACCGAACGAGTCGCTCGAGGAGGCCTACGACCTGCGAGGCGTCGAGGGGCTGGAGATTATCGACGGGCTCTCGATCAACGTCCCCGGCGATGTCGACTGGTTCCGCTTCGAGACGCTCGGTACGGCCACCGACTGGCACAACGTCTCGATCGCCTTCTTCGACGACCTCGGCGACCTCGACCTCGCACTCTACGACAACAGCGGCCACCTGCTGGCCAGTTCCGAGGGAGTCGGAGGCTTCGAATTCGTCAGCCTCGACGAATTGCCCGCCGGCGAATACTACGCGGCGGTCTGGGGCTTCGAAGACGACACGAATCCCGAATACGTCATGACGATCATCGCACCCGAAGAAACCGATGAGGGGGGCGGCGGCGAAGCCGACTTTGCCGAATCGAACAACACGGCCGAAACCGCCTACGACCTCCGCGTCATCGATCACGACAGCTTCTGGGCTGAACTCTCGATCCACGAACCCGACGACGAGGACTGGTTCAGCTTCACCACCCTCGCCTCCGGCTCCGCCTTCGATGCCGTCGGGATCGAATTCGACCACGAACTCGGCGACCTCGACCTGTCGCTGTTCGACTCCGAGGGCGAGTTGGTGGGGACATCAGAGAGCATCTGGGACTTCGAACACATCTCCCTCGAAGGACTGCCCGCGGGGACCTACCAGGTCCAGGTCGTCGGCTACGACGGAGCCGTGCACCCCGAATACGTGCTGGGAATCACCGCACCCAAACCACTCGAACCCGACTTCGCCGAAGAGAACGACACCCGCGAGACCGCGTATGAACTCCGGGACGCCAGCGGGTTCGCCGCCTGGCACGGCTTCTCGATTCACGACTCCGCCGATATGGACTGGTTCGAGTTCGAACTGGTCGCCGAGGCCAACTGGGCTCACGCCGTCGGGATCGACTTCTACCACGCCGCCGGAGACCTCGACCTCGCCCTGTACGACTCCAACGGAGAGCTCGTCTCGGATTCGTCCGGAATCCTCGACAGCGAAGAGATCTCGCTGCATGGACTCGGACAGGGGACCTACTTCCTGGAAGTGGCCGGGTACGACGGGGCGATGGTGCCCGGCTACTCGATCTGGATCGATGCCCCGCATGAACATCACGGTGAGCAGGAGGGCGAATTCGAGCCGGACTGGGCCGAGGTGAACGACACGGCGGGTGAAGCGACACCGCTGCGAGACATCGCCGGCTACTGGGCCTGGGACGGACTCTCGATCCACGACGAGAATGACGTCGACTGGTTCGTCTTCGGGCTGCTCGCCGAGGGAACCATCCACCATTACGTGGGGATCGATTTCGACGACGACGAAGGAGACCTCGACCTGGCACTCTTCGACTCCGACGGCGTGTTGCTGGAGGAATCGACCGGGGTGTCCGACTTCGAGGAGATCTCGCTCGCCGGTTGGCCGGCCGGGAGCTACCTGCTGCAGGTCAGTGGCTTCGAGGGTGCGAGCAATCCCGAGTACGAGCTGGTGATCGACGGGCCCGACTGGAACGAACACGAGTTCGAAGGCCACTTCCCGTCCGACGCTCACGAGCCCAACAACTCGCTCGATGAGGCGGTGGACCTGAGGACGATCGAGGGCCGCACCACGCTCGTGGGACTCTCGATCCACGAACCCGGCGACACCGACTGGTTCCAGTTCACCACCTCCGCCACCGCCGCCGCAGGGCACTCGCTGCGGATCGAATTCGAGCACGAGCTCGGCGACCTCGACCTGGCCCTCTACGACGGCGACGGAGAACTCGAGGTGTCCGATACGGTCGAAGACTTCGAAGCCATCAGTCTCGAAGGACTGCCCGCGGGGACCTACTGGATCGAGATCTTCGAGTACTCCGGCGCGACCAACCCCCACTACGCGCTGACGATCGACGCACCGCTTGATCACGACCCCGACCCGGACCGGTTCGAGGAAAACGACACACTCGAGACGGCGACGCCGCTGCGCAGCGACGCTGCCAGCGGCACGCTCACCGGAGACGTCACGCTGGCGGGTCTCTCGATTCATTCCGACACCGACGTCGATCTGTTTGCCTTCACCACCGTCGCCCCCGGCACCTCCGCTCACAGGCTGACGATCGAGTACCGCCACGGCGACGGCGACCTGCAACTTGAGCTGCTCGATGCCAACGGCGGCCTGGTCGCCGCGACCACCGGCCACGGTGGTCACGCCGACGTCTCGCTCGATCATCTCGAGGCCGGCTCATGGTACGCCCGCGTCAGCGGGCCCGGAGGCCAGACGAATTCCTACGACATCGCCTTCGACGTGCCGCATGCCGAACCGCCCGCCGGGGGCGAAGAGGGTCCCGGCGAGGGCGACTCGGACGCCTGGACCGTGATGGTCTACATCACCGCCAGCAATCTCGAGAGCTTCGCGTTTGCCGACATCAACGAAATGGAAACCGCGGTCGCCGCACTGCCGGGGTCGGTCAACCTGGCGGTACTCTGGGACCAGAGTTCCGCGGGGAGCACCTACGCCACCGGGGGCGGGTCGCAGCCGGCCTGGGGAGACACCGGTCGAGCGTTCATCGCGCCCGATTCCAACCCCGACGTGGTCGCGACCGAGTTCGAACTGCTCGGTGAACTCAACACCGGTCACCCCCAGGCACTGGCCGACTTCATCGACTGGTCGGTCGATCAAGCCCCCGCCGAACACTACGCGCTGGTGCTGTGGGACCACGGCAGCGGCCTGCAGGGATTCAACTACGACGATCTCGACGGAACCACCAGCGACCACATGACCACCCCCGAGTTGGTCGAAGTACTCGCCGATCCTCAGCGACCCGATTTCGACGTGATCGCCTTCGATGCCTGCCTGATGGCCCTGGCCGAAGTCGGCTTCAGCCTCGCCGAGTACGCCGATGTCTTCGTGGCCAGCCAGGAAGTCGTCGGAGCCGAAGGGCACGACTACTCGACGCTGTTCGAAGTCCTCGAGGAGGATCCCGAGACGGTCGGGGCCCAGGCCCTGGCGACCGGGTTCGTCGACAGCTACCAGCACCAGTACGAAGGTGACTTCTGGGGCTGGGACACCCAGAGCGCGATCTCGACGGACGGCTACCCCCTGCTGCTGGCAGCACTGGGTGACTTCGTCGACGCGGGACTCGCCGGCAACGACGACGACATCGACGTGCTCCGAGATGCCCGCGCCGATGCGATCACCTACGACATCGCCTTCCTGCGTGACCTCGGCAGCTTCGTCGACCCCGTCGCCAACAGCGAGCTGGTCTCCGAGGCACTCCGCCTGGCCGCCGCAGGGGTCCAGGACGCGATCGATGCCATGACCCTGGCCCGCTCGGGTGACAACCGCGACAGCTCAGGCATCTCCATCTTCCTGCCCGACAACGCCACCACAGCCGGATCGTGGTACACCACCCCCTACTCGGACTTCGAACTGGCGACCGGCTGGAGCGACCTGATCCAGACGATGGGGGGCAGCGGACGAAGTGGCTCGGGCAACAGCGGAGGACGCTCGACCGCCGGACCCGACTGGAGTGAAGCCAACAACGTCGCCGCCACCGCCCACGACCTCAATGCGCTCGTCGGCGACGGACACGCCTTCAGTCAACTCAACCTGCACACCCCCGACGACGCCGACTGGTTCCGCTTCGAGATCACCGCCGCGGGCACGTCCGCGGACCGCGTCACCGCCACCCCCTCCGGAGATGCCACCGAGACGATCCGGCTGGAACTGTTCGACTCCAGCGGCGCCCAGACACTCGAGACCTCCGACAACGGACCCGGACCCCAGCAGGTCAGCCTCGACGGACTCGACGCCGGGACGTACCTGGTCCGAGTCGACTCGCCGCTGGCGGTGGCCGTCACCGGCTATGACCTGCTCGTCGATGCCCCCGCCGGCGACGCCGCGGCGGATTGGGCCGGAGACAACAGCAGCCCGGCCAAGGCGTTTCACCTGGGCACGATCGGCCAAAACACCGTCTTCTCCGGACTCGGAGTCGCCGCCGGGGCCGACGACTGGTTCACCTTCGACACCCCCCGCCGAGCCTCCTCGGCTCTCTATTCACTCGAGCTCTCGACCCCGATCGGCCAGCCGCTGAGCGTGGTGCTCAGAGACTCCGGCGGCGGCCTGATCGACCAGGCCAACGGCGACGGCACGCTGGAGCTGGGCTACACCGCCAGCGGCGGAGGCGAACAGCTGACCCTGCAGATCACCGGTGCCGCCGACACCTCCGCCTACTCGCTGCACTTCACACCCATCTCGGCCACGATCGCCGTGGATCTCGACTCCAACGGCAACCTCGTCGTCACCGACACCTCGGCCCAAGGACAGGACGACATTGTGCTGATCCGCAGCGAAGGAGACGAGATCGTGATCGAGACGCCCGGGCACGTGCTGGCCGCCACGGTCGGGTCCAGTAGCGATCCGCACAGCGTTCGCGTGCCGCTCTCGGAGATCACCGGCGAGGTGCGGGTTGTGGCCGGGGCGGGCCACGACCGCGTCGATACCTCCGCCAGCCTGCACCCCGTCCGGCTCTACGGAGGAGCCGGCGACGATACGCTCACCGGTGGAGCCGCCGCCGATGTGCTCAACGGGGGATCCGGCGACGACCTGCTCGCCTCCGGAGCCGACCGCGACCGGCTGTTTGGTGGGGGGGGTCGAGACCGACTCGACGGAGGTGCCGATGACGATTACCTCAGCGGACAGGGTGGCCAAGACATCCTGCACGGCGGCTCGGGAGACGATACCGTCAACGGAGGTGCCGCCAATGACCGGCTGTTTGGAGACTCGGGCAACGATCGGCTCAATGGCAACGCCGGTCACGACGTGATCAACGGCAATGCCGGCAACGATACCGCTCATGGAGGCGACGGCAACGATGTGCTCCGAGGTGGAAGCGGCCGCGATTGGCTCAGCGGCGGAGCCGGAGGCGACCGACAGTTCGGCCAGGGCAGTAACGATACCCTCCAGGGAGGCGCCAGCAACGATTACCTCGATGGGGGACCCGGCAGCGACCTGGTCTACGAGACCGGCAACGGCAACTTCACTCTGCAGGCCAACCAGCTCCTCGGTCAGGGACGAGATGACCTCGTCGACGTCGAACGCGGACGGATCGAAACCGGCGACGGTGACAACATCGTCGATGCCTCGCAGTTCCCCGGCAGCGTGGTGCTGATCGGAGGAGCCGGCAATGACTTGCTGCGAGGTGGCAGCCACTCCGATCGACTCGTCGGACAAGACGGCGACGATACGCTCGAAGGACTCGCCGGCAATGACCGGATCTTCGGCGGCCGAGGCGCCGACCAGCTCGACGGCGGAGACGGTGATGACTTCCTGCGAGGCCAGCACGAGGCCGACTCGATCAGCGGCGGATCCGGAAACGATACGCTCAACGGCGAAGCCGGTGACGACTCGCTGTACGGAGGCGACGGGGATGACGTGTTGCGAGGCGGAAGCGGGAATGACCATGCCGCGGGTGAAGCCGGAGCCGATCGGGTCTATGGACAATCCGGAACCGATGCACTCTGCAGCGACGACGGCGACCTGCTGGTGGGCAGCGCCCAGGAAATCGACCTCTGTGCCGTCGTGTTCACCGACTGGGCCGACCAGCTCGACTAGCCCGCCTGCGGCGGGTTAGCTCGCAGCCGGACCCCTGCGACGACGGTGCTTGCTCTCGCGACGCCGCGTGTTGCGACACAAGCGGCAGATGCGGCCCAGGTAACGCCTGCGCCCCGAGGCGGTCTGCTTCTGGTACAGCACGTAAAATGGCTCCGACGCGGGCCAACGCCGACGACAATCGCGGCAGACACGCTCGCCCAAGGATCGACCCCGCGATTGGGCCCGGCGACGCTGGCGACGAGACTCCTGCCGCAACTCCGACTCCTGTGTCTGACGGTACTCCTCCCAACGACGCTCGCTGGCCAGCGAAGCCTTCTGCGAAACCCGCCGCTGCTTCGCCTTGGAATACGGCATCTGCATCACCTCGGCCCACGACCGCTTGATCCCCAGCTTCTGCAGGTGGTAGACCACCCGGCGACGAGACACCAACGGAGTGTTCTCGCGGTTCCACAACAGGGCAATCTGCTCGGGTGTGCACCGCGAAGCATGAGCCAGCAGAAAGGTGTGGAAGCGGTCCAGCTGCTCGGAGCTCAGCCGGATCGCCTCGCGGGCACGCCGAGACCGGCTGCGGTCAATCAACTTCAACCGACCCAGCTTCTTCTGGATCGCGTTCCGCGAGTAGCCTGATAGGAGTTCGGGATCGGCGGAGATCACCGCCGCGGTCCCGCCGTCGCCCACCAGCCGCTTCAGCATCCGCTCGGTTTCACCCGTCCACCGCTTGCGGGGAATCCCGTCGCCGACAAAGTTCAGCCGCGCAGCCTTGTTCTGGATCGCCGCGGCTGTCCGCGAACCGACCTGCATCTCGCTGGCCGAGAGTCCCCGCGACAGGAAATCCCGCAGCTGTTCGATCTCGTGTTCGGTCCAGAGTTGACCCGGCATCCCTCTCGCTCGCGCCTCGACCGTCGTCGGTGACCGTTGAAGTTTCTGCTTCCAGCAGCTATCTTGACGCGTTTGCATGGTAACGAGCGAGCGTGAGTTTCCCAATCGAACAGATCAAATTGAATTGATCCATCGCGAATTCTCCGCTGGCTCGACCCCAACCCAACCCAGAATCCGAACCCGGTCCTACCACCATGCCCGCCACCCTGCAGATTGAACTGACCGGTCGCACCGAAGAAGAATCCGGGTCCTTGGCCTGCCAGCGTCTCCGCGACGCCGGACAGACCCCCGGCGTCGTCTACGGGAACCAGGACGAAACCGTCTCGGTCAAAGTCGATACCAGCCAACTGCGGTTGCTCGTGGACCGCGGCATCCGCGTGCTCGACTTCGAGATCGACGGGACCACGCAGAAGGCGATGTTCCGCGAACTGCAGTGGGACACGTTTGGCATTGTCCTGAATCACTTTGACCTGTTGAGGATCGACGCCCACCAGCGGATCGACATCGACGTGCCGATCGAACTCCGAGGCACCGCGCCGGGGACCAACAGCGGCGGACTGCTCGAACAGCCCCTGCACGCGATCCGGATCAACTGCCTGGCCGCCGAAGTGCCCGAGAAGCTGACCCTGCGGATTCATCATCTCGAAATCGGCGACTCGATCACCATCGCCGAGGTCGAACTCGAAGGCGACGCCACGATGCTACTCGAACCCGACGCCGTGATCGCTCGAGTGGTGGAAATCCGCGACGAAGAGGAAGAGGAAATCCTCGTCGACGGGGAACTCGATGCCGGGCCGCTCGAGCCGGAAGTCATCGGCCGCGAAGACGACGACGAAGAAGACGACTCAGACGGCGAGTAACCGGCCATGAAGGTCATCGTGGGACTCGGCAACCCCGGACCTCGCTACCAACGGACTCGACACAACGTCGGCTTCGATGTCCTCGAAGAACTCGGCCGACACTTCGGCACTGTCCCCTCACGCAATCGCTTCAATGCCCAGATCGGCGAAGTGACGCTCCGGGAGACCCGGTTGCTGTTGGTCGCACCCCAGACCTTCATGAACAACAGCGGCCAGGCCGTCGGTCCACTCCTGGACTTCTACAAGCTCCAGCCCGAACAGGTCCTCGTCGTCTGCGATGACCTCAATCTCCCGCTGGGACGCCTGAGACTCCGCCAACAGGGTTCCGCCGGAGGCCAAAAGGGACTCGCCGATATCCTCCGGAGACTCAAGACCCCCGAGGTGGCTCGGTTGAGAATCGGGATCGGACAACCTCCGCCCCGCTTCGAAGCCACCGACTTCGTGCTCTCGAGGTTCTCCGCCGATGAACAGGCCGTCATCGAAACCGCCGTGGCCGACGCCGCCCAGGGAGCACTGATCTGGGCCGAACAGGGACCCGAAGCCGCCATGAATCGACTCAACCCCCACCCCGACCATGACGACCCCTCGGAGCCAGGTTCGAGCGACGAGGTGAGCGACGAGGTA